>Ga0247667_1000206_pt1 | contig 18871 bp, 16 predicted proteins | sample CNK08_metaG_FD_183027 | JGI IMG/M metagenome (GOLD analysis project Ga0247667, IMG submission 183027) | Soil microbial communities from Purdue University Martell Research Forest, Indiana, United States - CNK08 | ecosystem: Environmental > Terrestrial > Soil > Temperate forest > Bulk soil... | reverse complement strand
GACTGCACCGACGTCCGTATCGATGGCCCCAGTTTCATCAACTCGCCCTTCTGGGCCGTTCACCTCCTCTACAGCGAGCGCATCGACGTCGGCCACTGCCGCATCATCAATCCGCCCACTTCTCCAAATACCGACGCCCTCAACACCGACTCCTGCCGCCACGTCGTCGTCCACGACTGCTACGCTGACGTCGGCGATGACGCATTCGGCATCAAATCCGGCCGCGACGAAGAAGGCCGCAAAATGAATCGCCCCACCGAGTATGTCACCTACCTCCGCTGCCACGTCGCCCACGCCCACAGCGTCTGCGCCATCGGTAGTGAAGAATCCGGCAGCGTCCGCCATGTCCGGTTCCTTGACTGCGACGGCGATGGCACCGACAACGGCATCCGCATCAAAAGCACCCGCGGCCGCGGCGGTATCGTCGAGGACATCGTCGCTTCTCACTTCCGTCTCCATAATGTTCGCAACGCCATCATCTTCTCCCTGCGCTACACCAAAACTCCCGCGGAGCCTCTCTCCGAACGCACCCCCCTCTTCCGCGACATCCACGTCGACCACGTCACCGCCCGCGATTCCCGCAACTGCGTCGTCATCGAAGGCCTCGAGGAATGCCCCATCCAAAATGTCACCCTCACCGACCTCGACCTCTCCGGCACCAACGGCGTCACCTGCACCTACGCCAAAAACATCACCTTCAAAAACGTCAAGCTCGCTGCCCAAACCAACCTCTTCGTAGTAGACCACTCCGAAAACATCCATCGCCTAAACTACAAAGAGCTTTCTCCGTAACTGCCGTTGTAGGCCACGTGCCCTCACGCGGCGGTCGTTCTTGACGAAACTGGGAAAAACGAACCCATTTGTAATAATTCACTTTTCAACCACAACCCACTGCTGCCCTGACACATCCACCAGAAATCTGGTGTAAAAAATTTGGGTTCGTTTCGCAGAAACACATGTTTTTCGAGGACTCACCTCCCCCGTCAAACAACACCCCTTCCTCTTGTCAAAGAACCAAGAGAATTATATCCATCTCTGGACAGCACGTCCAGTAAAATTATCAATTTACGATACATTAGCCGGGCTGCATCCCCAATTTACCCCCTGCCTAAAATTCGGTTGCAACTCTCCCTCCAAGCATTAGAATCTCCCTCCCCGCCCACACGGTCGGGTTTTTTGCGAAAGGGTTCCGATGAAATCTTATAATGTTGCGGTCATTGGCGGCGACGGCACCGGGCCGGAAGTCGTCCGCGAGGCGATCAAGGTCCTCGATGTGGCGTCGAAGAAATTCGGCCTCAAACTGAATTACACCCACTTTGATTTCGGGGGCGACCGCTACCTGCGCACCAAGGAAGTCCTGCCGGACAGCTCCGTGGACGACCTGCGCAAATTCCCCGTCGTGCTCCTCGGCGCCATCGGCCATCCCGACGTGAAACCGGGCATCCTGGAAAAAGGCATCCTCCTGCGCCTACGCTTCGAGTTGGAACAATACATCAATCTTCGCCCCGTGAAACTCTACGACGAACGCTTCTGTCCGTTGAAAGACAAGGGCCCGAAGGAAATCGATTTCGTCGTCGTCCGCGAGAACAACGAAGGCCTCTACACCGGCAGCGGCGGCTTCGTGTTCAAAGGCACACCCCATGAGATCGCCGTGCAGGAAAGCATCAACACCCGTCGCGGCGTCGAGCGTTGCCTGCGCTATGCGTTCGATTACGCCCGCAAACGCAACAAGGACAAAAAACTTACGCTCTGCGGCAAGACCAACGTCCTCACCTACGCCTTCGACCTCTGGGAGCGCGCGTTCCACGAGATCGGCAAAAAGGATTATCCCGACATCACCCGCGACTATGCCCACGTGGACGCCACAACGATGTGGTTCGTGAAAAACCCCGAGTGGTTCGATGTGATCGTCACCGACAACATGTTCGGCGACATCATCACCGACCTCGGCGCGATGATCCAGGGTGGCATGGGCATCGCCGCCGGCGGCAACATCAATCCGCAGGGCACGAGCATGTTCGAGCCCATCGGCGGCAGCGCGCCGAAGTACACGGGCAAAAATGTCATCAACCCGCTCGCCGCCATCTGCGCTGGCGGCCTGATGCTCGACTTTTTGGGCGAAACCAAAGCCGCCGCCGCCATCGAAAACGCCGTCATCAAAACCGTCCGCGAGAAGCTCAAAACTCTCGCCGCTGGCAAAATGGGCCACGGCACCAAGGAAGTCGGCGACCTCGTCGCAGCTGCCATATAACGGGGTAACCGCAACGACGGGATAGCGGCCCAGTAATATTGACGCCAAGGCGTTGCCGGGGTATTTTCTCTCTCCCCTTCGTCAGCAGAAGGCCTAAGGACACAACATGAGCAAAGGATATAACGTAGCCGTTGTCGGCGCGACCGGGGCGGTCGGCGTCGAGATGATTGAGACTTTGGAGAAACGCGGGTTTCCCGTAAAGAATCTCCGCCTCTTCGCGTCCGAACGCAGCGTGGGCAAGAAGATGAAGTACAAGGGCACGGACGTCGGCGTCGAATTGCTCAAGGCCGGTATTTTTGAAGGCATCGATTTCGCGCTGTTCAGCGCGGGGGCGTCGCGTTCCAAGGAATTCGCGCATGGCGCCGCCAAACAGGGCGCCGTGGTCATCGACAATTCATCGGCCTTCCGCATGGAACCCGATGTGCCGCTCGTCGTCCCCGAGGTAAACCCGGGCGACGCGAAACTGCACAAGGGCATCATTGCCAATCCCAATTGTTCAACCGCGATCTTGCTGGTCGCGCTCTATCCGCTGCACAAAGCTAATCCGGTGAAGCGCGTCGTGGTTTCCACCTACCAAGCCGCCAGTGGCGCGGGCGCGAAGGCCATGCAGGAATTGGAAGAGCAGACCCACATGCTGTTGCACGGCCAAAAGGATATCAAAATCGAAGCGCTCCCGCAGCGCATCGCTTTCAATCTCTTCCCGCAAGTCGACGTGTTCCTCGACAATGGCTACACCAAAGAGGAAATGAAGTTCGTCAACGAGTCGCGCAAGATCATGCATCATCCGACCCTGATGATCAGCGCCACCTGCGTGCGCGTACCAGTCTACCGTGCCCACAGCGAGGCGGTGAACATCGAGTTCGAGCGGCCCATGACACCCGCCGAGGCGCGCGCCATCCTGTCAAAAGCGCCGGGCCTCCAGGTCGTGGACGATCCGGCCAACAAAAAATATCCGATGCCCATCGATGCCTCGGGAATGTATGACTGTCTCGTGGGCCGTGTTCGGCAGGATGTGTCGCGCGATGACGGCAAGGGAATCGAACTGTTCGTCAGCGGCGATCAACTCCTGAAGGGCGCCGCTCTCAACGCGGTGCAAATCGCCGAGCTGCTGGTGTAGTTGCGACGCAGAAAAGCGCTGCCGGCTGCACGATTCAATATCCGGGAGTGCCCGGCGGTCGGAACCCACCCATGGCGCCGGTGCCTTCCCAGTCCTGCGGGCGATTCCAGGGGATGGAACTGACGTTGTTTTCCTGTTGCTGTTGCGTGGTGGCGCATCCGCCCAGAAACACAACGCCGCCCGCCAAGAGTGCCCTGAGAAAAACGATGCGGATTGCGTTCACCGAAATTGCCAGCCTCGGTTAGTGGATAATGAGATCGCCCACAACGGGCGTGCCGTGCATGTATTCCGGCATAATCTGGCCGATGCAGTTGTTGGCCGCGACGGAAACCACTTGCACCTTGCCAATGAGCTTGGTGTCGCGGTAGACAAGGAATTCAGCGTTCGGCTGGACCCGCTGCGCCTGGCCGACATCCAACACGAGGAAGCCCCATTTCTCCTGCACCACCGTGACGTGGCCGCGCAGCCCGACAGGCGTGGTGGTCAGGAATTCCAACTTCTCCTTCAGCTGCACATTGTCCGCATGCAATGTCACAAGCTGTTGACCGAGAATCTTGTTCTCGTCCCCCAGGGACACGATTTTGTCGGTGAGCTTGTCGAGGTTGTCGATGTCCGTGATGCCCGCTTTGCTCAACCCGTCTTTAATCTTCGTCACCATTGCCTGCGATGCACCGAGATCAGTCTTGGCCTGCTGCAATTCCTTGTCCTTGTCCGCCATTTGCGTCTTCAGGCCGTCGGCTTCCTGCGTCTTCTGGTCGAGTGCCACCTTCGTGGTCTGAAGATCATTGGTTGCCTTCGCCAAATCGCCCTTGGTTTGCGTCAAATCATTTTGGGCCTGCTTGAGGGTGGACTCCGCTTTCGTAAGCTTGGCGGTCGTGGTGGTCAGCGAATCGTTGAGTTCCGCGATCTTGCCCAGGTGGGCTTTCTTCATCACCTGAAGCTCGTACGCGAAAAAGCCCGATCCGAGACAGGCGATGATGACAACAATGGGGGCGATTTTTCCAAGTTTATTCATAACGCGGCTTTCCTCCGTCCAGACCGTTCTCCAGAAAAGTACAGGACATCCTAGCCAAATTTCCGCTTCGGTGTCAACCACGCCTTCGGTGTGAGTTGCCTAGGGCTCCCAATCATCATGCGTCGGCCCAATCGACCGCCGCCGCGTGTGCAACCGCACCATCCCCGCCAGATCTCGCAGCGCCGTCTCCACCTCGGCCTCAAATATCTCCGCCGACGTCGTGTGCGCGCCCATGGCCTCCACCGTATGGCGCTCGGCATTGTCCGAAGTCACCACCACGATCCTGCCCTTCGACCCTGCCTGCGCCACCAATCGCTCAATCACGTCATCCGCGGTCTTCCCGCGCTCGGAAAATAAAACCTCCACCCCGTGCGTCGGTTCCTTCCCCTCGGGCTTGTGTTTCGCCGCATAACCGTCAAACACCACCGTCACGCGTCGCCGACTGTGGTCCGCGTACTGCCGCAATAATCCCACCAACACCTCCCGCCGTTGCTGCAGCGACAACTGCCGCGCCTTCCGCGCAGCAAACCTCGGCCACGCGTGCAGCACGCTATACCCGTCCACCAGTATCCAATCTGGACTCATCTGCTGTAGGTGATACCCTACGGCGTAACAGAAATGAAGCACTCCCTGATGTTGGCGATCATTTTCCTCGCGTGCATCACTGCGCGCGGAGCCACGCTCCGACTCATCCAAACAATACCGCTCGAGGGAGTCGAGGGACGGATCGACCACATGGCCGTCGACATCAACGGCCAGCGCCTTTTCATAGCCGCACTGGGAAATAATTCGCTCGAAGTGATTGATCTGCGCGCCGGCCAACGCATCCGCACTATCAGCGAACTGCGTGAGCCGCAGGGGGTCGCCTATGTTCCGGAAGCAAATCAAATCTATGTTGCCTGCGGCGGCGACGGCGTAGTCAAGGTTTACGACGCCAAATCGTTCGACCTCGTTACCACTCTGCGCGACCTCGACGACGCGGATAACGCACGCTACGATTCTGTGGCCAAATGCGTGTACGTTGGCTACGGCAGCGGAGCACTCGCAATCATCGACACCATGACGGCGAAGCATATCGGCGACATCAGGCTCGCCGGCCACCCAGAGTCGTTTCAATTGGAGCAAAAAGGAAATCGAATTTTTGTCAATGTTCCCACAGCGAAACATGTGGCGGTTGTTAACCGGGAAAAACGCGGCGTTATCGCCACCTGGCCGCTAAAGAGCGCTACGGCCAATTTTCCCATGGCGCTGGACGAGGCGAATCGTCGGTTGTTCGTCGGTTGTCGCCGGCCAGCCGCTCTCGTTATACTCGACTCCGATTCTGGCAAGGATATCGCCGCCCCGGCGATCGGGGGCGATACTGATGACGTCTTCTACGATGCAGCCCGCCGGCGCATTTATCTTTCTTGCGGCGAAGGTTTTATCGACAACATCGGGGTTGGCGACTACAAGCTGATCGAGAAAATCCCGACCGCCGCCGGCACCCGCACGTCGCTCTTTGTGCCCGAACTGAATCGGCTCTATCTCGCCGTGCCTCATCGCGGCAATCAACCAGCGGAGGTTCGTGTCTATGAAATGGATCACCCGTGAGAAAGTGAAGGTCGACCGTGTGGCGTGTCCGTGGCTCATCAAGAAATTCGTCGATCCGCAGGCTGAATTCATCTTCACGCCAGCCAATAAAGTCCTGGACGAAGCCGGGCGGCTCGGGGCGATTCCGTACGACGTGACAAACGTTGAACTCGGTCACCATGGCGAAGACGTGTCCTTCAACTCGATTCTCAAAAAATACAATCTGGACGATCCTGCATTGCAGTTGCTTGGGGAGATCGTGCGCGCCGCGGATTCGCATCCGTCAAACCCGCATCCCGCCGGCGAAGGGCTGCGCTGGGTGGCCCATGGATTCAGCGCGCTGGGATTAAGCGATCACGAAATCCTCCAGCGTGAGTTCGTCGTCTACGACGCGCTCTATGCGGAATGCCAGGAGATGATAAATCAAGGCAGGACAAAGGGTGTTTCCTCGAAGTAACCGCCTTTTTCATCCGTAACATTCCGGTAATCTCATTTGTGGCAGGATACCGTGGTTGGCCAGAGTGCCGACTCGCGGTTCCGAGGAATTCGGTCGCGAAACTCAGCTATTCCAACTGGAGGTCATGTAAGTATGCAGCTCAGGCACATTGTTTCAGGAATCGCAGCCCTCACCCTCGCCGCGGGACTCGCCGTCCGCGCATCTGCCGAAGAAAAAGGAACGACGGAGAAACAATTGCTCCTTACGGACACCCCGGCTCCAGTGCAAGCGGCTATCAAGCAGTTCGCGGGAAGCAATGCCATCGAGAAGATCACGAAAGACTCGGAAGACAACAAGGTCATCTATGAGGCGTCGGTCAATATCGGCGGCACGAAACAAGCCGTCGAAGTGTCCGCTGATGGAACAGTGGTGCGAACCGAGAAGACGGTCGGACTGAAAGACACGCCGAGCGCTGTCCAGTCCGCCATCAAAAAACTGGCCGGCTCCGGCACGGTTGATGAAGTCGTCGAAGAGACTGCCGGCGGCAAGAAAACCTACGAGGCCGCTGTGACAATCGACGGCAAAAAGAAGGAAGCCGACATCGCGGCCGACGGGACGATTCAAGATGGGGAGGAAAAGGAAGAGCACAAAGGCCACGGGGACGGCGACAAGGATTAAGCTCGCCGAACAACTCTGCGGACTCCGGATGGGTTCTGAGGCGAGATGGGCGCCTCAGAACCTCATCTTTTTGGTAACATGCCACTATGAAGGTTCTTCTCGTTGAAGATTCCGCGCGTCTTCAAATGTCGGTGGGCCGGGCCCTACGCAAGGCCGGCTACGCCCTCGACGTCACTGACAATGGGGAAGAGGGACTCTGGCAGGCAGAAGCCAACGACTACGACGTGATCGTGCTCGATATCATGCTTCCGAAACTCGACGGTCTCTCGCTGCTGCGACAGCTTCGGCAAAAGGGCAAGGGCACCCATGTCCTCCTCCTCACGGCGCGGGACACCGTGGAAGACCGCGTGCAGGGGCTCCAACTGGGGGCCGACGATTACCTTGTCAAGCCGTTCGCGCTGGAGGAATTGCTCGCCCGCGTGGAGGCCCTCTGCCGCCGCGCCTATGGCAGCAAGCAAACCCGGCTCGTCATCGCCGACCTCGAAATCGACACGTCGGCCAAAGAGGTCTTCCGCGCCGGCAATCTGGTGCGGTTGAAACCCCGGGAGTATCTGTTGCTGGAATATCTCGCCCGCCGATCCGGTGAAGTGGTCACGCGTGGCGAAATCGAAGCGCATCTCTACGACGACAGCGTGGATCCGATGAGCAACGTGGTCGAGTCTGCCGTCTGCTCACTGCGAAAGAAGATCAGTGCGCCCAACCCGGCCCCGCTCATTCACACGCGACACGGATTGGGGTATGTACTGAAGGTTGAATCGGAATGAGGACGATCCGCCGACAACTCACCTGGAAACTGTTGGTGGCGTTCAGCCTGCCGCTCGTCTTCGGGGGAATTGCCGTCTTGCTCTCCACTCGTGCCGCATTACTCGAGGAATTTGACACCGCCCTCCGTACCAGGGCGCTGGCTATCATGACAGCCACCAGGCAGAGTGGTGGGCGGGTTGATGTGGAGGTCAACGATTCGATCATGCGTGAATCTGACGAGGAAGATACCGCCGGCTTTTTCCAGATGTGGCGTTCGGATGGCACAACCCTAAAACGCTCGGCGTCGGCCCCTGTCTCTCGCTTGCCGTCCCGCCTTGGCACGCTCGACAGGCCAAAGTTCTGGGACTTAACTTTGCCCTCCGGGGCTGCCGGTCGCGCCATTGGGATCAAATTCACCCCACAAACTTCCCAGGAGGAACACCCGACGTCCGCGTCAAACGAGGTCATTCTCGTAGTGGCCTCCGATCGCGGTGAATTGAACGAAACTCTTATGACGCTCGCGTTCGCCCTGCTCGGTTGCGGCGCGGGGTTGCTGGTGATCACTTTCGTGGTGGTTCCACGCCTCTTGCGCCGCGAGTTGGCGCCGCTGGACGCCCTCGCCGACCGGGCCACGCGCATCAACGCTGATTCGCTGGCCACGCGCTTTCCCACCGCCTCGCTACCGGGCGAGTTGACGCCCATAAGCACCCGGTTGAACGACCTGCTCGCGCGGCTGCAACAGTCCTTCGAACGGGAACGCCGGTTCAGCGCGGACCTGGCGCATGAACTGCGCACCCCCATCGCGGAATTGCGCACCCTGGCCGAAGTCGCGCTGAAATGGCCGGAAACCCGTGAGGCGGCCACCGACCGCGAGGCTCTGGCGATCGCTGTGCAGATGGAGGGCGTCGTCACCCGGCTTCTGGCTCTGCTGCGAAATGAGCGTGCCCAACTGCCCGTGCTGACAGAGCGTGTCCATCTCACGCCGTTGATTGAGAATGTCTGGCGGCCCTTCGCCGAAAGGGCGGCCGGTAAGCAATTGAAAGTCACTCGCACCGTAGCGGACGAAGCCGAAGTCGAGACCGACCCTGTGTTATTGCGCTCCATCCTCACCAACCTCATGGACAATGCTGTGGAATACACTCCCCATGGAGGGACCGTGCGCGTCGAGGCGGATGTGAGGACGACTCAATTCACGCTGCAAATGAGCAATAGCTGCCGCGATCTTACCTCGGACGATGTGTCACATTTCTCCGAGCGATTCTGGCGCAAAGATGGCGCGCGCTCCGATCCGGAGCACAGTGGGTTGGGACTGTCGCTGGTAAAGGCATTCACCGAACGTTTGGGATTCCAACTCGAAGTCAGGCTTGTCGATCCATCCACCCTTTCCATCACCGTGTCGGGACCGAAATCGAACGGAGTCGCGGAAACGAACTGAACGAAGAAAATCTCACGGCCCACTGCGCCGGATCGGTGGATCGGGCCTCATTCAGTCGGGCGCACACGCACGACCTCCGCGCCGACGATGCAGACATCGTCCACAAAGCCTTGTTTGCCGGCGTACTGTTGGATATCCGCCAGCAACTCGTCGAATAGCTGACCAACAGGCAAATTGGCCCGCTGGCGTACCGCCGCCAGCAATCGATCCGGGCCATACTCTTCGCCAGAGGTACCTTCCACTTCATACAAGCCATCCGTGTAAAGTACGATCAGGTCATGTCGCGAGATCGTGCTCCGACAAAGCGGGTACTCCGATTCCTCAAACACCCCGAGCGCCGGGCCGGGCCGGCTCTTTGGGAACCGCAGCGGCTCGACCATCCCTGCCTTGCGCCGCACCAAAAAGGGGCTGGGATGTCCGGCGTTTGAGTAACGCAGTTCACCGCGCGCGAGATCAATCACAAGATAGAATGCCGACGCAAACATCGGACTGCGCGTTTGGGTCAGAATCGCAAGCAGGCGGAGATTGATCTCTGTTAGGAACTTGTCGGGTTCCGCCGCCGCCGGCAGTAATTCTTCGGCCAGAGCGCGCACCATCGCGGTCACCAGCGCGGCGCGAACGCCGTGGCCCATGACGTCGCAGATAAGCACGCCGGCTTCCGTGTCGGAAATCGGGAGCACGTCGAAAAAATCCCCGCCCACCGCGCTCGTCGGGTGATAGCGGTGATGGAACTGCAGCGCGCTTTCCGTCGCAATGGCGTCGTGCGGAAACGTCGGATAGTGTTGCGGGAGAAACGCCTGCTGGATTTCGCGCGCCATGTTGAGGTCGGTTTCCATCTGCGCATTCTTTTCGCGCAATTCGTTCGTGTAACGGGCGACCTGCTCCTCCAGCCGCTTGCGTTCGAGCGCGCTGGTAATCGCGCGCAACAACGAGGGTACGTCCAGGGAATCCTTCGGGAGGTAATCTTTTGCCCCGCTCTTCATTGCCTCGACGGCGACCGCCTCGTTGCCCATGCCGGTGAGCATGATCACCGCCGGCTGGCGCGCCAGCGGCAGACTGCGAATGTGGGCAAGCACGCTCAGGCCGTCGGCGCCCGGCAGTTTGTAGTCGAGAAGCACGAGGGTGTAGTTCCCCTGGGAGATTTCCACCACGGCCTTCTCGGCCGTATCCACCCATTTCGACGCAAACTGCAGGTCAGCGCCCAGGGTCGGGAGCAACCGTTGCAGGATCTCCGCGTACATGGGGCTGTCTTCGACAACCAGCAGGGGTACGGGTGCGGCGCTCATGGGACCGTCTTGTTCTTCGGCGGAAGCTTGGAAACTTGCAGCCAATACTGTTGGATCTCCTCGACTAACTTCAGGCAGTCGTCGAACTGCACGGGCTTGGTGAGATAACTGTTCGCGCCGACCCTGTAGCAGCGGGAGACGTCTTCCTCGCGGTCAGAAGTTGTGAGCACCACCACGGGGATCTCTTTCATCCGCGGATCCGTCTTGACCTGCTCGAGCACCTCCACCCCGTTTTTCCTGGGTAGGTTCAGGTCGAGTAAAATCAGGTCGGGACGTTGCGCCGTACCGGCTTTGGAATACTGTCCGCGCTGAAAGAGAAAGTCCAGCGCTTCCTCGCCATCCCGACAGACAGAGACGCGATTGCCCTTATGGCTGCGCCGAAAGGCTTCCATCGTGATCTCCACGTCCGCCGGGTTGTCCTCCACCAGGAGAATGTCAAACGGTGGGTGCGAGTTCGGGGCGTCCATTGGTGGTTGTTCTGGTGGCTTCCGCGGCGGTTGCGGTTGCTGTTTCCTTTAGTTCCCGTTTCGGCAGCGTGAAATAAAACGTCGTGCCCTTGCCGAACTCACTTTCCACCCAGACGCAACCACCGTGCCACTCTATCACGCGCTTCACGATGGTCAATCCAATCCCCGTCCCTTCATCGTCGCGCTGCAAGCGTTGAAAAATCTGGAAAATCTTCTCGAAGTACTCCGGCTTGATGCCCATGCCGTTGTCACGGACATGAACGACATACTCAGCCGGACCGGTCGGCGGGCCTGACTTTTCCTCACAGCCGATCTCAACAACCGGACGCGGGTTCTCATTGTACTTGATCGCATTGGAAATGAGGTTGTGAAACACCTCCGTCATCGCCGTCGCGTCGCACATGACCGTCGGCAGTTTGTCCACGCGCAAGTCCACCTTCTTCGCGTCGAGCGCATACTGCAGGTTCACGCGCACATGGATGAGCATGGCGTTGAGGCCGACCGGCGCGAACGGGTTCCGCTGGTGACCCAGGCGCGAGAACTTCAACAGGTCGTTGATCAACCGCTGCATCCGCAGTGCCGCCTTGCGGATCACGTCGACACGATGCCGCCCTTCTTCATCCAGCTTGTCCCGATAATCGTCCACCAAAAACTTGCTGAAGGCCTCAATCCCGCGTAGTGGTTCCTTCAAATCATGGCTGATTACGTAGGTGTACTCGTCCATCTCCTTCTGCGTCGCTTTCAACTGTTTCTGCGCGCGAACCAGTTTCAGCTGGGCTTCTTCCACGCGTTTGACCAGGTCATTCAGCAATTTTCCGACGTCGTTCACCTCGGCGAGATCGCTCTTGAGTTGTTCGCCACGCGATTCCCCGGCGTCCACGCGCTTCACGAAACCCAGTAGCTCCCTCAGCGAGTCCCGCACCGGTGCCGATGCGAGAAACGAGATCCCGACCGCCGCGATCACTGCCATCGCGCCAATGATCAGGTCCGTAAACACCGCGTGCATCACCGCCTGGCTCGCCGACGCTTGTCCCATCCCCAACTCCACGGTGCCCACCGACTTCAACCCGTCTTCCACGGGCGCCCTGACAATAACCAGCGATTCCGGTTTGCCTTGTCGGTACTTGGGGAAGATTTCGTGCCCGTCGCCGTCTAGAATGCGGACGAAAAGGATCTCCTTGTCCGGATTGATTGACTCCACGGCCCGCGCCATTGTGGAAATATCGTTGCTCGCCACGGCGGAAGAGACGAACTTGGCCAGGGTTTGCACGGCGATCTCCCCGCGACGCTGGATCACCTTTTGCTGCTCGTCCAACTCCCGCCAGAGGTGCGCCGCCGTCATGACCACGACTGTCGCAAGGGTCACCGTGGCCATCCAGGCGGCGTATTGGACTTTGACGTTGTACTTCGAAACCATCCGCACTCCCATTGCGAGCGTTAGCGCCGCGTAATATTGTCATCCCCGTTCCGCCAAACGTCAAGCCAACGGTCGCTGTTGATGGCCAATATCTTACCGCACCGCACCATCACCCAACCGTCGCCCGACGCACAGAATGCAAGAAGAGATTGAACGTTGTGCGGTTCTTTGTGTCACAAAGCACGAAGGATATCGTCGCCATGCAACTGGAACACGCCGAACACACGCTGGAAACCATTCGCACGCTGATGGACCGCAGCCAACGGTACGAACACCTCTCGGGGTACTCGGGCTTGCTGGCCGGCGGCACAGTTCTTCTCGGCTGCACCGCGCTCGGTCTGAACCTGTTGCCGTTTGGCCCGCGCCTCGATTTTGCAGCGGTCTGGAGCGCTGTTTTCGCCATTGCGTTTGCCGGTCACATGGTCGTCACCTTCGGGCGCGCCCGTCAACGCGGCGAACCCGTTTGGTCGCGTCAGGCGCGTACCGTTCTGCTGGCCGTGCTCCCGAGTTTTGCTGTCAGCCTGGCGATTACCATCCTGATGTGGCGGCTTGACCGACTCGATCTGTTGCCCGCGCTTTGGCTGCTGCTGTACGGTTGCGGCGCGCTTGCGACCAGTTTTTTCGCGCCCCGGTCGATCGCCTGGTTGGGCGCGACCTGTCTGGCAATGGGGATCTTCAGCTTGGCAGCGCTGCCGGGCCATGCAATATTGACCATGGCGGCTGGCTTCGGCGCCACTCACATCGGCTTTGGCGTCGGGGTCCTCGTCGCCGAAAGACGCGAAGCGCGCGCACGCGTCTTCTGGAGGCAGGTGGAACGCCTGGCCGCTTTGAGCGCGACGGAATAAGAGTGATCACCATGGCAGACAAACTCGGCAAATTGAATCCGACGAAACTGGCCGCCGATCGTGAGGCGTTCGATAAACTTGAGCCGGCCATCCACACCAAGGCGCGCCTAGCCATCATGTCCGTCCTCGCGGCCAACGAATCGTTGTCCTTCACGGAACTGCGCGACGGGCTGCAACTAACCGACGGCAATCTCGCTGCGCACCTGCGCGCGCTCGTTGACGCGGGCTTGGTTCGCCTGCGCAAGATCGGCAACCCGAACAAACCGACCACGGCGGTGTCGCTTTCCCCTGCTGGTCGGAGCGCCTTCACGCGCTATCTGGAAGGCTTGGAACACATTGTGAAACGTCATCGCTGAACCGCCACACTCCCTTTTTTTGTGTAAGATACTTTGTGATACAAAGCAAAAGGAACATTCGATCCCATGAATACCGCCGACTGGCTCGCTTACTTCCGCCAAAACCAACTCGACCGTCGCGGCATCGCGTGGCACGAAGGCATTCATCTTGACCCGCGCATGCATAAGCCGCTGGCCCGCTCTCTCGCCCGATTTCAATTGGGCGAAAGCTCGAATGGAACACGCTTGCTGGCGGCAGCGCGACGGCTTTCCGAAAGAACCGGCGATCCGTTCTACCCCCGGACCATCGCCCTGTTCATCGCCGAGGAGCAGGAACACTCCCGCCTCCTCGCCAAAGTCCTGCAACAAATGCGGGCCCCGCTCCTGCCGCGGCACTGGACGGACTCGCTCTTTCGGCGTTGCCGTCATCTGCTGGGATTTTACGAGGAAATCTCGGTTCTGCTAATGGCGGAAATCATTGCCCTGAAATATTACGGTGTCATCCGCCAGCGGTGCCGGGCGCCGGTGCTGGAAATTGTCTGCGAACAAATCCTCGCCGATGAAAAATTCCACGTTCGGTTTCATTGCGAACGTCTGCGCCAGGTGATTGCTCCACGGTTTTGGCTGATCCGCGCCGGCTGCTGGGTGATGCTGTCCGCGATGTTTGCCGGGGCCAGCACTGTCGTGGCTTGGGACCATCGTCAGGCCTTCGCCGCCCTGGGAAGTTCCTCCGTCGAGTTTCTCCGTGATTCGTGGCTGAACTTTTTCGCCGCCCGCAAAGCCATTTTCGACGGCACCCCCTTCGCCCGTGACGCCGCTGATCAGGTTCCCACCGCCGCATCGCCTGCGACCCTGGTACACGTTGCTCACTCCGTCGTTGAACCCCATCTGACGGGCGCGCCTCGACATTTTACGCGATGAGGACTATCCTTATGGCGCTGAAACACAATGAAAATCGTGAAGCTACAAGTGGAGGGTATGTCCTGCGCGAGTTGCGCGAAAGCGGTTGAGAAGGCGCTTTGCGCCGTAACAGGTGTGGAAAAGGCGACTGTCAATTTCGTTTCCAAGACCGCCACTGTCAACACGCAAGACATACTGACGAGCGAATTACCCCTGATCGACGCCGTCAAGCGTGCAGGGTATAACGCCCGCCTTCCCGTTCGTGATCGCGAAGCTGAAGAGAACCGTGTCGCGCGCCGCGACCTCATCAAGGTCATCGCCATTGGCACGCTGTTGGTCATCGGATGGGTTTTGGGCGCAACCAAGCTAGCGCCCTCGACCGTTGCTACCGGGCTGGTAATCATCGCGCTAGTTCTCGCCGCGTGGCCGATCTTCCTCCGCGCCATCAAGGCGTTGCTCGGGAAACGGCTCGATGCGGATGTACTCGTGGCCATCGCCGTCATCGCCGCGTCGTCGGTTGGCGAATTCGTGGCGGCGGCCGAAGTTGCCTTCATCATGTTGCTCGGCGCGCAACTCGAGGAATACACCATCCGCCGCGCCCGGCGTTCGCTGGGCAGTCTGCTTTCGTTGGTGCCGCCGACCGCGCGCGTGAGACGCGATGGGAAGGAAGAGGAAGTTGCCGCCACGGAATTGCGGGTGGGTGACGTCGTGGTGGTGCGCGCGGGCGAACGCATCCCCGTGGATGGCGTCGTGCAAAGCGGCATGGCGTCCGTGAACCAGGCGCCCGTCACCGGCGAAAGCATGCCCGTCGACCGCAGCGAAGGTGATGAAGTATTCGTCGGCACGCTTGCGGAAACCGGTGCCCTGATCATCGAGGCCCGGCGTGTGGGCGAAGACACGACCCTGGCTCGTATCGCCCAACTCGTCGAGGCGGCGCAGCAACGCGAAGCACCGATCCAGCGGACCCTCGACCGTGCGGCGGGTTGGCTCGTACCAATAATGCTGACGCTATCGGCGCTCGTTTATTTTTTCTCGCACGACGTGGCGAGGGCAATCACGGTGTTGATCGTGGCTTGTCCGTGCGCCTTGATCCTGGCCACGCCCACCGCTGTGATGGCCGCGATTGCCCGCGCGGCCCGTGCCGGTGTGCTCATCAAGGGTGGACAATACCTGGAAGCCACGGCACGCCTGCATACCATCGTGTTCGACAAAACCGGCACACTCACCAGCGGCCAGCCGGAAGTCACGCACATCAGCCGATTCGACGACCATAGCGAAGCCGAACTCGTCCAGATGGCGGCTGTCGCTGAAAAAATGAGCGGCCATCCCGTCGCCCGCGCCATCATGCGCAAGGCATCCGCGCTCGGTCTCGTGACCGAGGACCCGGCGACCTTCGAAGCCCATCATGGCCGCGGCGTGGTCGCTGAACGCAACGGCCAGAAGCTCGTCGTCGGCCAGTCAGTATTGATGGATGATCAATCCATCGTGATGAGCGACGCGCTCCACACGCACATGGACGAACATCATGATGAAGGTCACACGACCATCGTCGTCGCCCACGATGGCGAAATCTGCGGCACCATTTGCGTCGCCGATACCGTGCGCGCCCGCGCCGACGAAGCGATCAGTGACCTGCGCAAAATGGGTATTGAGAAGGTCGTCATGCTCACCGGTGACAACAAACGCGTGGCCATGCAAATCGCCGGAAAATTGGGCATCGATGAAGTAAAGGCCGACGTGTTGCCGGAACAAAAGGCCGCGCACATCGAATCATTACGGCAAGTCGGACGCTTGGGGGGCGTCGCCATGGTCGGGGACGGCATCAACGACGCGCCCGCCCTTTCCGTGGCCGATGTCGGTATCGCGATGGGTCTGGGCGGCACCGACGTGGCCCACGAGGCCGCCGATATCGCCCTGATGGCCGATGATCTCTCGAAAATCGCGTTCGCCGTCGGCCTGAGCCGGCATACCTTGCAAATCATCAAGCAGGGATTGCTCTTCGCGCTCGTCTACAACGTCGTGATGGTCACCACCGCCGCCAGCGGCCACCTCCACATGATCGGCGGCGCCATCGCCCACCAGTTCAGCAGCGTCCTCGTGATCGTGAACGCAATGCGGTTGTTGCGATATAAGTAAGGGGTTTGGTACCCGCTGCTCAGTCTTCCACCTTACTCGCAACACTGATTTGCGAGCATGACCGTCTACGCCGCCGGTTTCTCCCGCACGCGGATGATCATTCGCTTCATGCCGGCCTCGTCGCCCTCGCCTTCGCTGACGGCTTCCAATTCCCGGTCCCTCTCCATGTGCAGGTGGATGACGCGGCGGTCGAAGGCGTTGAACGGACCGATCTTCACGGCGTCGCCCCAGCGGCGGACATTGTCGGCGGCTTCGAGGACTTTCTTGAGAATGTCGTCGCGCTGGCGCTCGCGGTAGCGCTCGCAATCGACCGTCACGCGCGGGGCCTCGGCGCTGGCGCGCTGGAGGATGCGATTCACCAGGAACTGCAATTGGCTGAGGGTCTGGCCGTGTTTGCCGATCAGGCGGCCGGGTTCGGCGGTGGCAATGTGCAGCAACGTTGAACCATCCATCGTCAAAACTTCGACTTTAGTGTGCAGGCCAAGGCCGTCGAGCATCTTCTGCAGAACTTCGCGGGGATCAAGCGGCGGACCGGAGGGGACAGGTGGACTGGATGAGGCCGGAGTTTCCGTTTCCATGTTTGGGCTCCTGTGTTTTTGAAGCGTTCGGCCCACACCCTGCGGGGTCGGCTACGACGCCTCGTAATGTCGAGTTGCGCGCTATTCTACCGAAAATCATTTTGCTTTTCCAGCGGTCGCCAGCGGCGTCGCCGCGGCCGTATTGTCCCCCTTGCGCATGCTCCACCATTGCTGGGCGATCGAAAGAAACTGTTGCACGGTGTAATAGAGCACCACCCCGGCGGCCAGTTTGTAAAAAATAAACATCATCATCAGCGGCATGAACATCATCATCTTCTGTTGCTGCTGGTCGCCGGTCTGCGGCGTGATTTTCATCTGCCACACCGACAGGCCCGTCATGACCAGCGGCAGGGGATTAATTGGCAACCCCAGCACCTGGAAGATGGTGTCCGGCGCCGAAAGGTCGTGGATCCAGAGAAACGACTGCCCGCGCAGTTCGATGGCGCTGACGAGCATGCGGTAAAAGGCAAACAGCACCGGAATTTGCACCAACATCGGCAGGCACCCGGAGACCGGGTTGATCTTGTGCTCCTTGTACAGCTTCATCGTCTCCGCGTTCAGCCGCTGCGGGTCGTCCTTGTACTTCTCCTTGAGCTTGTTGATCAGCGGCTGGAACTTCTGCATGGCTTTCATCGACTTGATGCTCTTCGCCTGGATCGGCCAGAAGAGGATCTTGATGAGAATAGTGACGAGGATGATCGCGATGCCGTAGCTCGGGATTAGTCCATGGAAAAACTTCATGCCTTTCAGAAGCACCACACTGATCACGCCCCAGAACCCGAATTGCATCACCTCTTCCTGGCCCTTGCCGAGCGCCACCAGACGTTCGTACGCTTTCGGCCCGGCGTACCACGTGAACTCGTAGCGCTCCATCGCATTGGTGGTCATGGTGGTGGGCCGGATGATCAACGCGGCGAATACGCCATGCGGCGGTTCCTTCGCTTTCCAGTCGGGGGGAGGCGCGAGATCCACCTGCTTGCATTCAATCGCAACGGCGTTCGTCTCCGGCGTGAGGATCATCGCAAAAAACTGGTTCTTCACATCGCCCCAACGCGCACTGATCTCCTCACTGCCAATTCCTTTGTCGGCATTCTTGGTGATCTGCTTCAGATCGCGATATTGATACTTGTCACCCGCGAGCCAGCTCGCGGTCAGGTAGGTGGGCAATTCCTTCGTGGTCGTCGGTGTCACCGTGCCGATAACCACGTCCGCAGTAGCGGGCAACGGTTCGGCGCCCCGAGCCATGCGGGCGATCTCAACTGCGCCCGTCAGTAAATACCCGTCGTTAAGCGAAAAAGTCTTGGTGATCCCCAAGCCGCCTCTCGTTTGGCGTTTCATCACGACGGTGTTCGGCGCAGGCTGCTCCACCGCAAATACCGAGTCGGGACCGGCGTTTGTGATCCCCATCAAGGTCAGCGCCGGGACGAAATTGGTTCCGTTGAGCACGACATCACCAGAGCCGTTGACCTTGTGCTTGAGCAATTCGACCGTGCGCACGCCGCCGCCCCACGTCGTGAATTCCATGCGGACGAATTCGTTGCTGAGCGTAACGATTTGCTCGGGGGATCGGGGTTCCTCGGGTTGGACAGCGGCGTCCTTCGGTTGCTCGACCGGCTTCAGCGCGGGCCCCTCCACCGTCGTCTGCGGGGCCGCATTGGTTAC
>Ga0247667_1000204_pt1 | contig 19250 bp, 29 predicted proteins | sample CNK08_metaG_FD_183027 | JGI IMG/M metagenome (GOLD analysis project Ga0247667, IMG submission 183027) | Soil microbial communities from Purdue University Martell Research Forest, Indiana, United States - CNK08 | ecosystem: Environmental > Terrestrial > Soil > Temperate forest > Bulk soil... | reverse complement strand
GACCACGACGAGAAGGCCAAGCAGGATGACGTAATCGCGGCGCTGCCTCACGGCTCGAACGGCCCGACCAGGTCGCGGATGTACTGCTGGGCGGACCAGTCAGCGGCCGCGAGGTGGTGGACACCGCCAGCCCCGCGATGGTGACGTGCGCAGTACCAGACGAAGTTCTCTTCTGTCTCCGCCCAGGCCAGAACCTTGTCGATGTTCGTCAGGTCAGGGAAGTCGATGCCGAGCGCCTTGAGGTCGACGCCATTGATGAGGGCGAACTCGAGTACGCGATGGTGGAGCTCGAGGCCTGGATGGCCGGGCTGGTCAGCCATCGGCTTGCCCTGTGCATCGGCACATTGATCAAAGCCCAGGCGTCGCCCCAGGTCGCAGACAGCTGTCGCCGAATGGAGCCGATGGTAGGCGTTGAACGCTGCATAGTGCGGATCGGACTCGCGAGGCTCGTGCGCCGGGTACGAAAGAACGTAGTGATTTGTGACGCGCTGATCGTGGGCCTCGGTCACGCGTTCCCCAAAGCCTTGCCGCTGTCTCTCAAGGCTGCCTCGATCTTCCCCGCGGCATCCGTCGCCGTCTGAGCAGCTGCTGCAGCTGCGGTCGCAGCGTCTTGAGCTGCCTGGACGTGCGGTAGGAGCATCGCGCTCACGGCGCCGGCGATCGCTGCGGGATCGACCGTGACGCCCGACGTCGCCGGCAAGGCCTTCAGCGCGGCCTGAATATCCGTCGACGTCTGCTTGATCGCAACGAGCTCGGCGGCATTGTCGGTGGCGGACTTCTGGGCCGCAGCGTCGATCTGGTCGTGAAGCTGCTTGATTAGCCCGGGATACGCCGGCGTCGACACGCCGCCAATCCCGAGCAGTTCATCGAGCTTGCTGAATTGGCCGATGCCGCGCTCTTCGTCGTAAATCCTCTGGTCGAGGTCGGACATGAGATCTCCTCCTGCGGCGCTGAAGGCGCCGGTCAAAACTGGCATTGGGTCGAGGCTGGTTTCGGGTACGTTCAGGTAGCCGCTCTGTCGCTCGAAATGGAGATGCGGCCCCGTCAGGTAGCCACCCGAGGGCACCTTGTCGCCCGAATAGGCGACGATCTGGTGAAGCGCCGCGGCCTCGCCGACGCGGACCATGTTCGAGTCGACATGAACGAACCAGTGCACCTCGGTCGGGCTGACGCGGATGGCGACCAGGCCATAGCCGACATAGACGCAGACGCCGGCTCGGGCGGCGAAGAGCTTCGAGCCCTTCAAAAGTCCGATGTCAACCCCGCAGTGCCAATGAACCTGAAGCGCCTTGTACCAGGGCTCGACCGTGAGGTCGGTCGGACCCCATGGCTGCGTAATCGCGGCGTCGACCGGAGATCCGGAAGCCCAGGCGGGTGAGAGCATCGGCCGGCCTCCTAGCAGAATCAGGCGCCCGACGAGTTACAGGAAGCGCTACAGCGGGCCGGCCATGGTGGACCAGACCTGCCAGATCGCGTCTTTGATCGCCTGGTCGAGCGAGTTATTGTCGATCCCCTGCGCGGCCGCGGCGGAGGCGAACGCGTCCACCCATGACAGGGGCGAGTCCATGACCGCCTTCGCCAGCTGAGCCCGGTTCACATGGTCAGGCGTTGTTGTCAGTTCCTGGCCAACCGAGATGGCAGCGTTGATCGCAGCCATGATGCATCGGCGACGAAATGCAGTAGCGGGTTCCGAGTCGGCCGTCACCGGAGGAGGTTGGCCGCTGGTCGCAATGGGGCCGAAGGCGGCCATCCACTGCGCGAGTAGTGCAGTCGCCATCAGCCGTCCTCCCTATTGCGTAATCGTGACCCGCAAAAAACCGCCGAAGACCTTGAATGAGTTCTGCCCTTCCTGTTCGATCAGGGCTCGCGCGGTATAGGTGCCGGCCGCGATTGCCGTCGAGGCCGAGCGCCAGGTCTTGGTCTGTCGGATCAGCCCGAACGGCCACTCGATGCGAGGGTTGGCGAGTTGACCCTGCACGTCGTCCCAGGCGTCGCGCCGAGGAGCTGCGAGCGTGTTGTCCCACTCCTCCATCTGCGCGTCCATTGCTCCCTCAAGGACGAATGTTGCGCCCGCGCCGACGATCGTGAACTGGCCCGAAACCAGGGTGATGATCCCGTTCTGGGCCGGGCCCGGGTAGTCAGAGTTGCGCGCGGGGATCGCTAGGTCGACCACGATCGTCTGCTTCACGGTCGGCGGGTTGAAGGGGATGCCGAGCGAGTGGGTCTCGAGGATCCGGATGCGCCGGTAGGCATCGTCGAAGTGCGAGGCGAGATCGATGAGCTTCTCGATGTCGCGCTCGACGAGGAGGTCCACGACCTCGCCCTTGCCCCTGCGCGGCGGATTCAGATTCCAGCCCCGGATTCTCCAAAGGGTGGCGATGTTCCCAGCCCAGGGATCGTTGAGCTGGAGAACGACGTCGTCGCCGAGCCCATAGCTCCCAAAGGTCGGCGGCTTGGTACCGGCGACGGAGACGGTCGAGGCGTCGACTGGCGAGACTGTGCGTGCGGCGCGCTTCTGGGTCCACGAGAGCAGAGCGGCCGACTGCGAGACCGCGCGGAAGGAAGTGGTGCCCTGGAGCAGCGGTCGGCTGACGTCGAGGGTCTTCACCCGCGAGAGGAGCACGTGGCCGGACCCGTCATCGCCGACCCCGAACTGCTCGTTGGCGATGTCGGAGCCGTCCTCTCTCCAGTCGTACTTGATGATCGGACCGCCGGGAAGATCCCACGACACGATGCCGCCGCCGCGCGTCCCCATCTGCGGGAAGCCGAACACAAGCTTGTGCCGGAAGGTCGAGCCGGACCAGTAGCCATCGAGCGAGAACTCGAAGCCGCCGGACTGGTTGGCGAGCTCCTGCGCCGCCTCGGAAACAGGCTTGAGATCCGCAGTCAGGTAGGAGATCGTGCGCACGGTCCCGGTCGTGAGCGACGCGTCGGGCGGGAGATCGACGCGGATGTCGCCGCCGACCTTAGCCGCGGCCTGCACCAGCAGGTCCTTAAGGATGAGACCCTGGTCGCTCGCCGTGTAGGTGACGTCTGGATCGACAAAGCGTTTGTCGAAGTAGCACCAGGTCTCGCGGCCGGAGAGCATCAGAACCTGCCTTGTCGAGTCGTACTCGCGGGTCGTGATGATGCCGGCGTAAACGACCTGGCTGTCGCGCTCGACCACGATCTCATAGGCCCACGCGGTCGTGATCGTCTTGGCGTCCAGCACTGAGATCAGGAGCTTGCTCAGTGGCATCTCCGCCCGCCAGCTGCCGGCCGAGTTCCTCTCCCGGCTAAACGTCCCCTGCACGAGCGGCAGTTCCGCCGCAAGTTTTCCGGTCAGCAGCGAGACTGACTTGTAGCGGTAGACCGGGGAAGCCAATCCCTAGGGGATGATCTCTGCCACGACCCGCGACCCAATATCGTAGGTCCCGGCATTCAGGAGCAGCACGAGCTGAGTCAGGGCTGCGGTGCTATTCCAGTGCCCGTGGAAGAGGTCCGTAATCATCGATGCGGTAGCCCGCGCGACCTCATAGAACCCGCGACTGAAAAACCGCTTATGGGACACCGAGTCTGAGTAGTTCGGACACTCGATCAGAAGCTTGTTGAACATGCCCGCCGGGGTTCCCGTCTGAGGCACATTCCCGAGGTAAAGCCCCACCGGCGGAATCGTCACGCCCTGGAGTGCGGTGATCGACCAGGCCCCGCCGTTGGCGAGAGCGAAGTGTCTCCAGGAGTCATAGTTCGCAGCAGCAGTATCGCCGTTGGCCTGTCCCGCTACTACGTCGCCGCCAGCGCCCGCGTTAGTAGTTCTCAGGGAAGCTGTAATGCGAAGATGGCTCCCGCCTGGAGGAACGACGATCGTGAACGAGGCGGCTGCCGCGAGGAGTTGGTTGTCGTAGATCTTCACGGGGTTCAGTCCGGCAGGTACTCGCCGGTCGGTGATCACGCTCTGCGGGATTGTGGCGCTCGCATGGACGATCGAGATCTGCGCAAGGATCAGGGAGTTCGCCGGCGCCGCGGGGACCCCAGGGGAGCCTGACGGCGTGCCCGTCACCATCTCGATCGTCGGCAGGTCGAGCGAGCCGGAGTAGAACTGGTCCTGATAGCGCGCAACAACGAGGTCGATCCGGTCAAGGGTCGCGTGTGCCGGGTTCGGCCCGAGGACGTTGATGTCCAGGGTCGCGTCATTGTAGAGGTGGTACATGCCCTGGGTCGCGGCCTGCGTCCCTCGCACGTAGCAGGCCCCGGCCTGGACATGAACGAAACCATCCGGCGTTCCGGTCGCAAGCACCTTCAGGTCGACCGGGTTATTTACTGTGTACTGGACACCCTGAGTGCGGCCAAGCATCCCGTCGAGCATCCGCCTGAACGCGGCAGCGGAGGTCCGGAGCTTGGTCGCCTCCACGTCGGTCGCGGGTCCCTGGAGGAACCACATCTCGGGCGCAACTAGAACAGCCATCGGGCCTCCTTACCAGTAGGCGTCGCGGTAGAGCAGCTCGGCCTGTGAGCCTGCACCCGGACCTGCGGTTCGATAGTGGATCGTGTTCTGGCCCGGAGCGATGCTCCACCAGGACGTGCTCGCGTCGAGGATGTCGGCGCGGTTGGTGACTCCGTTCAGGAGCACCGAGTGGAGGTCGTGGTCGAGCTCGAGCACGTCGCCCGAGGCCATGTTGTAGTTGAGCATGATGGTCTCATTCGATTCGACTCGATCGAGGAACAGAGGACCCGTGACCGGCCCGCCTAGGGCCTTGATCCGAGTGACCGGCTTCGTGCTCGCGGTCCCGGGACTGACCACCTGGTAGAACCCGGCGGCACCGCCGCCTCCGCCGATGGCTCCAGCCGTCACGCCCATCAGTGGTGCTGCCCATGCCTGCGTCGATGCCGTCAGGTCTCCGCGCACCTCGGTTACGTAGAACGTGCGCGTGACCGCGGTTCCCTCGTCGCGCGCCGTGAGCATGACCTGTACGGGGCCCGTCGCTCCGGTCACCAATGTCACCGTCAGCTGCTGCCAGGTTCCGGTCGTGGTCACGACGGCAGCGCTCGTCGCTAGGACCGCATTGGTCACGTCGCGGGCCAGCAGCCGGATGGAGCCGCCGGCCGTGGTCAGGTTGACCCAGCAGGTGAAGGTGTAAGAGGTATTTGGCAGCAGGTTGGTCAGCGTCGGCTGGCGAATGCCCTGGTTGACGGAGGCGCCCGAGGTCACGAGCTTGCCTGAGGCACCGGACGCATGGACCGTGCCGGTGTCCCTGGTCAGCGTTGCGCCGGCCGCCAGGTCCGTCGCAACGGTCGTGACCCAGCCGCCGTCCGTCGCTGCAGCGGAGACGAAGCCGCCGTTCTGGATGATCCGGAGCATCGTGCTCGGGACTCCGAGCAACGCGGCCGCATTCGCCACCACGCCAGCGTTCGTCCCCGCGGTCCCAAATGGGATCGTCACGTCCTGAAGCGTGCCCGAGTAGATCAGCGGATCCAGCGCCCGGAACATCGCGAGCACCGCGTCCTGTGAAAGATATGGATAGGTGCGGTCGACCTTGAAGCTCAGCTTCCGGGGACGGCCGATGAACAGGAGTGGCCCGAGATCCGGATGTTGGAGCGTGAGACCGACGTCATCAGAGGACTCGGCGAAGGCAACCTTGAGCGCCTGCATCAAGATCGCCTTCGCGGGGCCGGTGAGCATGTCGGGGTGGACCAACATGTCGAAGATCAGATCCCTCGAGGGAGTCGTCTCGATGCCGCCGATCATGCCGTCGCTGCCGGCGCGCTCCACGTCTCCGTCGCTGATCATCGGCAGATCCAGGCCGTCGATGTCCGTGAAGGAATAGGGAGTGTTCTGACCGAAGACGAGACTTCTAAGCTGTGCCTGCCACGCTCCCGCCGGGACCGGCCACGCCTGGACTCGAGCCGGCGCCAATCAGAAGGCCCTCCGCATCTTGCGCAGCTCCCATGCAGCGTCAACAGCAATGTCGTGGGCGTCGGCGTTCGTCTGGGCGTTGACGACAACGGAAAGGCTGCCGCCGTCGCCGGTTCCATGGGGAATCACCCTGCCTCCGCCTGATCCCATGACCAGCGTCTCAGGGCCTTGTTCGCCCACGGTGTAGATGCCGCCCGGCAGGACGGGACCGCCGGAGGCACGAGGGATGTACATCGGGCTGTAGGGATCTTTGGTGGGGTCGTAGCCAGGCGAGCCGACTGGAATCTTGCTCAGGTCGACGCTTCGATGGCCGGCAACGAAACCAAAGACGGCATCGCCGGCGGCCTTGAGTGGGTCGAGGATGTACTGCTTGATCCAGGTCGCGATGTCGACCAGGCGCTTGGAGATCGTCGCCCAGAGCTTGTCGTCCTTGCCGGTGCGATCGAACCAGTCATAGATTGCGCTCACGCCGCCCACGACCTTGTCAAGAAGGATTAGGAGGACCGGGCCCCCTTTGTTTGAAAGATCCTGCCAGTCGTTGCTCAGGGTGTTGGAGCTCTTCTGTAATGCGGTCAACGTGTCGCGCCCACCCTTGGTCTTCGCGTCCAGCTCGGCCATGGCCTTGCCGACGTCCTTCGTCCCATTGACGAGGTTGCCTTGGGCATCGGTGTACTTCCCGGTCGAGATGCCGAGGTCGATCAGTCCTTTCAGGCGGCCAGACTCGGCCTTGACCAACAGGTCGACTGCGTCTGATAGGGAAATGTGTTTGAGAGCAGCGAGGTCGAGTGCCCGGTTCATGTCCTTCTGGACTTCATCCACGCTGGCGCCGGAGCGAGTCAGTTTGGCGTAGCCATCGATGACGTCCGACTGGTCTGAAATGTAGCGTCGATTCGTCCTGATGAACTCGTCGATATTGGCCTGGAGCAGCTCCATGACGATGGCCGAACCGGTGCGCTTCACGTTGAGCTCTGCGGTGGCTGCTGCCAGAGCGTCCGTCGCGTCTTTCGCGGCGTCCGCAGATTGCCTGTAACGAATGTTGGCGTCATCCAGATGCAGCAGCGCCTTGCGGGCTTCTTCACTATGAGAACCGTGCTTTTTGACCGCATCCGAATAGCCGAGCTGCGCCAGCGTTAGGTTGTTGGTTGAGATCTTCAACCCGTCATTGGCCTTCTCGGCAACGTCAGCGGCCTTCGCGCGAGCCTGCCCCGCCTGACTGTCAAGCGGGGCGGTCTTTCCGATCGAATCGTTGTAGGCCGCAACCGCCTGAGCCAAGCCCTGAGTGGCCCGATCGTGCTTCTCCGAGATGTCGATCATCGACTTCCCGCCGAGGATGAGCACGCCGAGGCCAGCTGCTACGCCGGCGAGCGCCAGGTTGGCACGGCCGAACGAGCCGATCAGATTGGTCATGGCACTGTCGACCCCGGACGAATCCACCCTGATCCGGGCGATCAGATCCGGAAGCGCACGCGAGGCCATCAGGCCCCATCCTTAACGGACATGACCGAACAGCCTCAGCCCGTTGTTGTCGTCAAGCAGCCGCGCGGTGCGTGGAACAGTTGCGTCGGCTACGGCTGCATCGGAATCGCGCTGCTCTTCGTCTTCGTCGCTCTGGCCGTCGCGTTCGGAGGTCGAACCTAAGCGACCCATCAGCCGGCCATCGTTCCTGACGCGAAGGCGAACGCATCCGCAGTCGTGCCATCGGACTCTTCAGCACGAGGCTTGGCCTCAGCCTCCAACAGCACCATTAGCTGGGCCATGGTCATGCGCCAGAATTCCCGTTCCGACCGGCCGTACCGGACCGTCGCGAAGAAGTAGAGGCGCGCCCACGGGAGCTGGCGCGGCTCCCGTTCGCTTTTGGGTCGCCGGCCTCGAAGTCCGGGATGGATTCGCCGAATGCGCTGATGACCGCCTCGAGGTAATCGAGCAACCCCTTTGGCTCGAGCTCCTTCAGCAGTTCGCGTCTGAACTCTTCGACATCCTGTCCATCAGGCTTTGTCTCGAGGAGACCGGCGACCATGCCGGTAAAGATGGTCTCGACGCGAGTCGCGCCAAACCCGCCCTCACCCAGCTTGGCCCAAAACACATCAAGCCCTCCGTACTCCTTTTCGAGGTAGAGCAACGACTCAAACCCGAATCGGACACGGAGGGCTTGGCCCTTGATGGTGACGGGCGCGCCACGCGCGAGTAGTCGATCGGCTTCTGAAACCATGTGTGCCTCCTGCCTCGGGTTTCGAGGTGGACATTGAGAGAGCCGGCCTGGTCGTCGCCGGCTCTCTCGCGGCTAAGAAGAAGCTAGGCGAGCGCCACCGCCGTCTCGCGGATGACCGGCGTGAACCAGCGGCCATCAGCCTGCAGAGGGACGACCGTTCCTGCCAGGGCCGGGGTCTGATAGTCCTCCTCGGCCAGGCCAAGGCTGGGGAACGCGGTCAACTTGCACTTCCAGAAGGAGAAAAGAACGTCCCCGGTCAGGATGTCCGCACTGGCCGAGCGCGCCTCGAGCCTGAAGTACTGAACCACGTCAGTGTTCAGCATTGCCCAGGTCGCAAGCTGGTTCGGCGTGGTCCCAGAGTCAACAACCGCAGTGCTAAACAGGATGGCGAGCGCGTCGAGGTTCAGCTTGGCGTGATCCAGCGCGATGTTGAGCGGACCGGCCCACACGGTGTCCGAGTCCAAGTACTTGTTATCGCCGCGGAGGTACTTGGTGTCGACCGTACCGCTGATGGTCAGTTTCTTGGCCCCAGTCAGTGGGACGGATGTACCCCAGGTCGCCGGCGGCGCGCCAGGCGGATCTGTTAGGAGCTTGGCGATTCTCGCCTCCTTGATCGCAAAGACTTTGGTGACGTGTGACAGGGGCATTGGCTACTTCTCCTTGGGCGGGGCTTCCGCCTTGGCAGGGGCTTCCTGCACGAGCTCGCTACCTGGCACGCTGGCCAGGAGGGCTGCCGCGTGGGCGTCATCGACGGCGACCGCGCCATCCTTGACCTTGTAGACGACCGATTCCGAGCCATCGAAATGGACGATCTGACCATCAGGTTGCGGCACCTTGATGCGCGCCACAGCTACTCGCCGACAACGAAGAGGTAGCCGGCATCCGCCGCGATGCCTGCCCCGACGACCGTCACGACAGGAGAGGCGAGCGTGCACAGGGTGGTCGTGGCAGTGCGATTGCTGGTGGCGACGAAGAGAGCCGCCGTGACCGTGGCGAACGGGGCGATGGTCGTGAGCGTCGAGCAGTCGTATGTATCGGCTGCCGTGACCTTCTGAAAGGCCAGAACGGCCCAGCGCGGCTGGCCGGCGCCTCCGCCGGATGCGAGAACTGCCGGGTTGGTGAGAGCTGACATCTTGATCTCCTCCTGGTGGTTATCTGCGCCGTGCGGCTCGAGACTTCTGTCTGGGGCGAGTCATCCCCGACCAGCTGACGCCGAAGCCGCCCTTGCCGGCCATGGCTTCGGCGATCGCGGTCCGGAGGAAGGAGACGGCAGGACCATGCACGCTGCCGAACTCCTCATAGAAGGCCTTCGGCAACATGGACCCCACGTCGATGTAGGGCCCTCGTGTGTCGATCCCTTCACCGCCAGCATGAAGATCGTTCCCCCACGCGATGCTGTCTCGCGTCTCGCCGGCGTTGGGGTCATCTGCACCGCCGACGTGGACGATCGACCTCGCCCGATCCACTATGTCTTGAGCGACTCCGTGCTCGATTTCGATCGCCATGCCCTCGAGACCCAAGTTGGCGAAGGCCTTCAGGAAAGGGGCCGCATCAAGTGCAGCGCTCACAGGTTTCTCCAAACCTCGACCCAGATCGGAACATGGACCACGTTCTCGTCTCGCTCAAGGATTCGCGGCCCGATGCTATGCACGAGCACGCCGTAGACGGTTGTTGGGGGCGCGCCGCTGCCTGACGTCAGGAGACGTGAGCCGTGCAGCGCCTTGGCGATCTTGCCGGCCAGCGCCGGGTCTTCCATCCGGGGGGTATTGGGGGCCAAGAGATTCTTCCAGGCCATCCAGACGTGGACCGTGACGTGCTCCTTCACGGTCGTGGCCACGCCGTCCTCGAGTTGATCGGGGATGACCGGCAGCGCCTCGTCGACGGTGACGTAGGGCGAAGGCAGGCCCGCGGCGGTGTTAGGCGTGATCAGCAAGGTTCCATCTGGCGCCTGGTCTTGATAGACGCTCAAGCTGAGGCCCTGCTGCTCGATGAACTGTTTCAGCGCGCTCGAGGTCGTCAGCGCCATGTCACGTCGCGCCCATCAGCGCGGTCACGATTTCTTCGCACAGACAATCCAGCTGGCGGTGACCCTCGTCTTGATCCAGCATGCTGTGGATGAGGAAGATGCGATCCGTCGCGCTTGGCGTGTCGCGGTAGAGAAACCGCATCTTGGTGGTCACGTCTCTGCGCCAGCGAATCGTCACCTGGTGGGTAATGCGCTCCTCGGGCTGACCGGCCTGAAAGACCTCGCGCGCTCCCATTGGATTGATATGCGCCCACACGACGTCGAGATCCGCCCAGTTCTCGGTGACGAACCCCTCAGCGTCCGAGGCCTCGGCTGGCCTCTGGAGATGAAGTCGGCGGTTCAGGCTGCCGGCTCGCATTCCTGGCAAGTCAGCGCACCAGCCACTGCTTGTGCTTGCTCATCAGATCGTCGACGCCACGAGGCAGCTCAACGACCGCCAGGCGAGTCCCGATCAGGGACTGCTCGCGGTTCTCATAGAGGTCGCCGATGATCAGCTTCAGAGCTGACTTGATGTTGTCCGGCACCAGGGAGGGGTCGGTAAAGCCGGCGACGAACTCGATCTTGATGTTGTTGGGGAGGGGCGACGTCGTCGGCCAGAGGGTGCCTACAACCGGCATCACCCGGGGCGGATCGCTGTCCTTATCCACGGCATAGCTTGGAGCCGGGAGGGTCTGCGGGTTGCCGGTCGGATCGGTGTAGGTGATCGAAGTCACCGACTGCAGAGGCCAGCGCAGCTCGATCGGTGAAGCGCGAGGCCACCAGCTCGTGGCCAACCACCACCCGGCCGGCCAGATCGGCCAGACGGGCGAGTAAGGGTCGTAGTCGGCCTGCACGAAGTAATCGAGACCCAGCACCAGGCTCTGGGTCATGCAGGCGATGCGGTACTTGTCTTCGAGGTTCCACCTCGCGGCGCGAATCGCGTTCTCAATGACCTGGTCGTCATCCGCGATGCCGACTCGTAGATGTGCTTTGGCTTCGTCGAGACCGATCGGTTCAACGGTCGGCGGGGTCTTGACGATCAGCGACACTCAGGCGTACTCGGCGACCATGAGCCGCATGATGCCGTACTGCGAGTTGGCTCCGATGCCGATGGTGACGGTGCCGATGGTGAAGCCGGGGAGGCAGATCAGGGCATCTGGAATCGGCGCGTTGGAATGGACCGCGGCCGCCGTTCCGATCTGTCCGGTCAGCAGCATTCCAGGGGCCCATGAATAGGCCGTGGTCGTGGATACCGCCTGCGCGGTCGTCGAGCCGGTGCTCTCCATCCAGAGGTTGCCGGCTGCGTCCTTGAACTGCAGCAAGGGAAGCGGCGTCTGCGTGATGCCCTGAACCAGCGGGAGGAAGACGGAGTAGATGTACCAGCCTTTCGTAGTGGCAGGGACGGTGATGAGTTGCTCGGTGTTGGCGGCCGGCGCCGCCTGTGAGACCGTCTTGTAGGTGACGTTTGCGCTCGGCTGGGCAGGCATCAGCGTCTCTCTCCGGGTGCGTGGGTCGCCTGCTCGACGTCGAAGCGCAGGTGCTCGGTCGCAGGCTCGAAGAGATGCTCACGGCGCCTGAGGAGCGGATGGCCGGCACGCACCAACTCACCCTTCTTCACGGAGACCTGGTCACCGTTGAGCATGGTCACGAACGACTCCTTGGCCTTGAAGAGCTCTATCTGCCTGCCTGCGGTCATGAGCTCGAAGCCTTCGGCCGCTTGGACGACGCTGGGCGCGCTGGCTTGGAAGCGGCTTTGGGCTTGTCTTCAGGGGAAGGCTCGACCTCAGCGACCACTCCAGGAACTGCCGCAGGCTCCTCGATCGGGTCCGCGTTGCCAGCTGCGACCTGGTCCGCCGCTTCCTGACCCTCGACGATGTCGCCGATGTAGAGCGGGCGCGATTGCTCGCTCCCGCTCTTGGCGTTGCCGGTCATGACGGCGCGCATCACTGGACCAGGAAGTAGGGCTGAACGGCGAGCTGGGTGAGGGATGCCATGGTTGCCGGCGCAGTCGCGCCAGCAGCGCCGGTCGCCGTCACCGCCAGGCCATTGGTGAGGCCGGTCAGCGTGTTGAGGGCCGCGGCCGCGGTGGCGTTGAGATTGGTTGCCTTGCCCACCAGGGTGGGAATCGTGCCCCCCGTGAAGAGCATCCCGATCCATAGAGAAGTGGTGCCGACGGGAATCTGGAATGGTGTGGCAAGGGTGCCGCTGATGACGGTGTTCGCGGCCGGGGTGACTATCGGAACGTCGGGCGTCTGCGCCAAGAGCGCGGGGACGGTTGCGGTGGAGTAGATGACGAAGAAGTTGTGGGTGCCTGTACCGCCCGCTGTGGCTCCGGTGCAGACGCTGATCTTGCTGATCAGGTCGTTGGGAAAGACGGGCATCAGGACAGCTGTTATGAGGGTCGTGGCGCCGATCGCGCAGTCGGTCGTGATCTGGTCGCGCGGGAAGTTCTCGTAGAAGACAGTGCCGGCCGCCGGCTGAGCTCCGTAAACGAAATCGCGCAGAGCGAGAGAGGACGCAATCTTGCTGGATGGCATGGGTTACTCCTTATTTGCCGGGCTTGCCGACAACGGGAATGCCGACACTGGGACCACCTGCGCCGGTGGTCGGGCTCGGCTTGGCGGGCGGAATGGTCTGCGCCGGCGGGGTCTGCTGCTTCGCTGCGCCAGGCGTCATTGATGGTCCCTTGGAAGCGGCCATCAGGCGGGGTCCCTGTAGTTGGTCTCTTTGCCGAGGTTCTCGCTCGCGTCCGGGTTCAGGTTGCCCATCGTGGCCGGGCCGATGCCCTGGCCGGCGCCTTCGGGGATCTGGTACGCGGGTGTGATCTCTGGCGTCCCGTTGGGCGAGTGCGCTGGCATGTGATGGGGCTCGGCGGGGTTGGGGGTGGCGGTCGTCGGGGCTGGTTTCGCCGGCACAGCTGCGCCGGCCGAAGAGGGGCGGCCGTAGTCCATTGGCATGGATTTCTCTCCTGGTGAATTGGGGCGAGCGAGATGCTCGCCCCGAGTTGTCGGCTACGAGATCAGGCCGTTCCCTGAAGCACGGCGAACGCGTTGGCGGACAGCGTCTTGGAGGTGTTCCTCCAGTAGGCATACAGCGCGCGCTGGCCGGTCGGGAGGCGGCTGACCCCTCCCACGAGGTGCGGGATGAGCTCGACCGTCAGGCCGATGCGGTCGACGACGAGGAAGTAGCGGAAGTCGCCGCAGATCATGATCTTGGTCGCGTTGACCACGGTCGCCTGCATCTGGGAAGCCTCCCAGGCGCTGCGGCCCAGCATGATCATTCCGGTGTTGCCCGGGCCGGGTGACTGCGTGTTGAGGCCCTGAGCGAGGTACATCAACAGAGCAGCGCCACCGGCGGTGTCGATTCCGAGGATGACGTTGTAGATACCTCGGTTGGCGACGAACGACTCGTTGGCGCGGAACCTGGGCGGCAGCGCTGCCTCCAGGGCGCGGATGTTGGCTGCGGTGACCGTGAGGCCAGTTGCGGCAGCAACGGGCGTTGCGGTGGCGCCAGTCACAAAGCCCTGCGGGTTGACGCCGGTTCCAGCACCCGTCACAAAGGCGGTCGCCTCCTCGTCGTCCTTGGCGTCCTGGATCAGGGTCGCAAACTCTGATTCGAGCTTCTCCCAGTCCTCGCCGATTTCGATGTCGAAGGGCACTGCGGTCTGGACCTTGGTCACCGTCGCGGACGGCTGCGAGAGGAGGGGTGCATTGTCCGAAGCCTCAGTCAGCTCAGCTGCACGAGAGGCCACGATGGCACCTGACGAGACGCCGAGCCAGGTGTTGGCGCCGGCGATGGTCTCCAGACGTGCGATGGCTCGAACCGGGTTCACGACCGAGTTCGAGGTCGGGATGATCGAAGGGTCAAGGGCGAAGGGGATGGCAAAGCCACCACCGGAGCCGGTCAGCGAAAGAGCGCGTTGCTCTTCACTCGAGGGTTCTCCACCGGTCATCTTCTTCCAGAAGCCACGCCGGTAGGCCGGGCTCCCGGTGATCAGGAGGTAACGAGCCAGCAGCCCCGCCTGGTGGGAGCCAGGTTCGCCCTGCTGGGTTGATTCCAGCAGGTATTCGATGTGCTCCTGGATCTTTGAGCGGTCCGGCAGTTGGTACGAGGGGCGCCCTTTCTTCGACCGCTGCCCCTGTGGGAAGCGAGCGATCTCGATTGCCTTCAGCGCGCGATCGCGCAGTTCGTTGCGAGCCCCCTCGGGGTCGTGCCAGGGGTTGTGGCGCATCGTCGAAAGGTCGTAGATGTCACGCTCCTTCGATGAACCCTTGGCGTCACGTGTATCGAAGAGACGCTCGGACTCTTCGCGCTCGCGGTTGGTGTCCTTGAGACCGAGGCTCTGCACCATGCGCTCCCGGGCCTCGAGCTCCTTGACGCGTCGATCGATCTCCTCGTTCTGGTCCTTCAGCGTCGCGAATTCCTCGCGAGCTTCATCGGGGAAGGGCAGGCCGGCGAACTCGATGTTCAGCGCCGACATCCGCGATTGCACTTCTTTCTGGTACGAAGCCAGGTCGGGAACTGAACGCAGATCGTTCAGCTCCTGCGTCGCGAGCTGGGCGACAAGTCCTCGCGCGAAGCTGTACCGTCGCCTGCTCTCACGCATGATGGCGGCCGCCTGCCAACGGGCGCGCTGCATGCGGAACCAGCGTCGGACGCGCGCCATCAGCCGGATGTGTGGGTTTCGGGTTGGAGGCGAGGCCTTGAAGGCCTGCCACCGCTCTGTCACCTTCGGGAGCAACGCTCCCAGCAAGGCGAACAGAGTCGTGATGCTCAGTTCCTGCTTATCCACTCGAGGTATTCCTCTCTTGATTTGAATCGGGGCTGGACGGGGACAACGGGTGCGGCTTCCTTTTTCGGAGTGAGTGGAATCGGCTCCGACGACGGAAGTGCAGGGTCGGGCTCGGAGTGGGTCGCCCCGGCTCCGGCGGTCGGTGAACGCTGCTGCAAAAGAAACTCGTGCAGTCGGTCTGGGTCGATGCCGAGGCGCCGGCTGATATAGGCCTCGGTCAGCGACCGGATCCCGGCGCTGGCGCCTTCGTAAGCGGGGAAGGTGACAGGGCCGAATTCCATGACCTTCGCCTCGAGGATGGTGCGCTCGGGCATGCCGGTCGGATTCGATTTCGAGGGCTTGGGCGACTCCTCGAACTGCTACTTCATCACGTTGAAGCGGAATGACGCCCCGTAGGCATCGTGGCGCAGGCCTTCCATCACGAGCTCAGGGATGCCCTTGAAGAGTGGTGCCTCGTAATAGGCACCCTCATCGTCTTCGCGCAGGACCTTCGGCATGGCCAGGATCTGGTCGCCGAGCACGTCCATGCCGTGGTTGAGCGTGATCTTGATGCTGGAGCGGTTCTCTTTGAACGTCTTGGCAAAGGCGCCCGGCGCCAGCTGCTCCATGAAGGTGCCTTCCCAGAAGGAATCGATTTCGGTCCACTGGTTAAACACCGCGAAGTGCCCGACCAAGGTCGGCATGGCGTCATCGCCTTCGCCGGCGCGCAGCTCGAGGCCGGGCCTTACAGCTCGGATCAGGTTGTCGCGCGGCGGGGCCTTGAGTTCCTTCACGGTTTGACTCCTTTCGGTGCAGCTCCATTGGCTGCGGGGTCCGGTTCGGGTGCCGGCAAGGCCGGCGCATCGCCACCGAGCGGCGGAAGGGCGACGGCCGGATTCAACGGCGGCTGCAGCTGGACGCTGTAGAGGCCTGAATGCTTCAAGAGAGTCAGGTCGCCACTGGTGACCGCAGCGACAGCTGAGTCGGGCTCGAATCCGGCGCTGATCAGGGAGCTGATCGACGTCGCCTCGACCTGGTGGACGTCGGCCTGGTCTTTGCGGTCCTCGTGCAGAAAGGCGATATCGCGGTCGTCGTACCAGAGCTGCGAACCGCCAGGCGGGGGAACGATCGTCTCCATGGAGCCGCAAAAGTTCCGCCACAGCGGCCGGATGGTCAGGTCGGCGAATCGGCGACACGCCGGGCGGTAGTTGGCATATGGCGCCGACTGCAGGCCTTCAGAGAAGCCGGCAATGATCGGGGGCACTCCAGCTGCTGCCGCGATGCGCGTCTCGCCTGCTCCCTGGGTAACCTTGAACTCCATCTGCTGGAAGTTCGCACCGACCGTCTTGATGTCTGCGCCGCCACCGAGGTACAGCGTCCGGTAGGCATTCATGGCGCCCTCGTGCTGGGTCCGGAAGACCTTAATCCAGCGCTCGAAGGCCTCTTGGAGCATTGTCGGGTCGAGAGTCACCACGTAGCCGAGGGTCGCGCCGTTGTCGAAGAAGCTCAGCTTATGCCGGGTCGCCGAGGAGTCGGCCTGCACCTCGGCGAGCAGCGGCGTTAGCCAGGACATGCCACGGAAATTCGCGATCGGATCGGGGATCGGCGCGAAGTGAGCCACTTCGTCGACGGCGAGGTAGATCGGCTCTCGTCCGGAGGCTGGTCCGCCCGGGTGATAGAGATACCCGAGCAGCTGCGCGTCTAAGTCGCCGTTGATGACGTCCGGATCCTTGAAGGAGCCGAGCACGATGGTCATCCAATCCGGGCGGATCCGGATGATCTGACCGGGAGGCGGCCGGTCAGGTTGATTGCTCCCGCGCAGCGCGTAGAAGTTGCCGGCAAGATCGACATCCTGAATCGCTCGAGTCAGGAGATCTCCCGTCGTCGCATTCGGCCAGGGCTTCTCAAGCGGCACCAGCCTTGGATCACCCCACAGGTCCTGCGGGCGGCCATTTCCTCCACTGCCGAGTCGTCGCCACTGGAACCGGGCTTCGCTGAAGAGCATGAGGCGGGCGAGCATGCAGGACCAGACGATGCCGTTCGACTTGTAGGCACCCTGGGTGTACCCAACGAAGCTGTTCGGGATCTGCTCCTTGTTGCTCTGGAGCGTCTGCCCTGGCGTGAGCGGGTACTGCAGGCCGGCGTAAGTGAAAAAGCTGAGGTACTGATCTAGCGAGATGGCCGGATCCGCTCGCTCGAGGAACTTGACTTCCCGGCCGCCGGGGAGGATGAGCCTCAAATGAACGCGACCAGCGGCTCGCGAGGCGGCGTCAGACCTCCTTTTTCGATCGCAGCGCCACGTGCCGCTTCGGCTAGGACGCCTGCGATGAAGGCGTCGATCTGGCCGCCGTCATGCTTCTTCACGACCTTGAGGTAGTGCTGAGTCACGCTGATGCCCTCCTCGGGTCGCGATTGCTTACGCGCACCCTTGCTCAGCGCTGCGTTCTTTGCGTGGGCTCCGAGCGTCAGGTTGCCGTCATGCGAGAAGGTGTCCTCGGCGAAGGCGACCAGGAAGCGCTGGATCGCGTCGTCCATGCGGCGTTCGACGTTGGTGGAAAACTCGACGACTCGCTTGGGGTATCGGCCGGCCCAGATGTCGAGGTATTCCTGCCAGCCGTCCGGATCGCCGAACAGGAACTTCACGTCATATGCGGCGAAGGCGTCCGCCACCAACTTGTCGACCTCGGTCGACGGGACTTTGCCGTCTGGATAGTCGGCCGCAGTCCAGGTCTTCAGATGAAACCAGCGGGCATCGGCCAGGCGGCTAGCAACCAGTGAGCAGGACTGCCGCTTCGCTCCATCGAAGCCGAGGACGATTCCCTGGCCCGACGCCAGGTTGCTCTCTCTGGCCAGCGCATCCCAGCGCGTGGCGTCGACGGCAGATGAAACGCCTACCTCCGGAAGGTTGAAGAAGTAGCGCATCGCATCCGACGACGTCGGACAGACCGCCGGGTCCCGGGCGTCGGCGAGGATTCGCTCCGGATCAACCCACCATGAATCGCCGTAGACGAAACGCAGCAGCTCGAGTGAGTCGTCGGTGTTGGCAAGGTCAGGACGCCGCGGCGGAGGCCGGTAGTCGACCAGGACGTCCTTTGCCTCTGACTCGAAAGTGCGCTGCGCGACCGAGTTCTCAGAGGGGTCGAACATGTTGGTCGTCTCCATCCACCGACCACCCATGCCGGCGAGGTTGCGTTTCATGGTCGTGGCTAGGAGGAGGCCGCCGTTCGACTCCGTCATCAGGTGCGGCTCATCGAAGAGTCCGAAGGTCAATCGAGCGCCGAGGCGTGCGCGCCCTGACGAGCTGCGCGGCTCGATCTTTCCGCCCGATGGGAGATTCATGTCCATCAGCCCGATGTCGATGCCCGGGGTGTTGGCGATCGGGCCCCTCGAGGCCATTTCGTAGACCGAGAGCCAGACGTTGTCGGTCTGTTCTTCGGAGGTGCTGACGATCTGGACCCAGGGCGTCGGATGTGGGCGGCCGACGGGTTCACCTTTCGCATCCCATCCGTCGAAGACGACCGGACCGAATGCGTAGGCGAGGCAGAAGCCACCGCCGAACGGGGACTTGCCCCACTTCTGCGGCCGCGTCAGCTGGCCGCCGCGGTAGACGAATGCAGAGGAGGGACGGTTCTCGATCACCTGCGCGTGCGGATGGAGGCGAAAGAACCACAACACGAAGCGCAGCATCTCGTCGGTCAGGCGATACGGCTCACCCTGATGGAGACCGTCCGGGATGACACAGTTTGCTTCGATCCACTCGCCGACCGCGTAGCCCAGCGTCGGAAACTCGCCCTTATGGAGCGGGCCGCGCCAACGACCTGACTTCACTCAACCGCTCGAAGACGCTGCCGGATGTCAACGACTTTGCCGCCGACCTGGTCCTCGAGCTCGTCGTCATCGATCGCCCAGCGCAGGCGGAGCATCGACATCGGCGTCAGGCCGAGGCGATCCTCCATCTGTCGCACTTCGGCCAGCGTTGGCGTCGGGGCTCCGGGCTGTTCGGCGAAGACGAGAAGGCGTGCGTAGCGTGCGATGACATCTGTCCATCCCAGCCGCTCCCACGCGACAGCTTGCGGCGTGTGCCACAGTCGCTGCCAGAGCTGGACTTCGCGTTTGAATGCTCGACTCAGCGGCCAGGGCGGCGGCTTTCCTTGTCGACCTCCAGCCGGTAGACGCATCGAAGCCTGATTGGCGAGCACTCGACCGCGGTTACGGCGCTGCGATTCGGGCTTCGGCGCCGGACCCATGCCGGCCATTTACGCGAGTCTGGGCGTGATCCCCAGACCTGTACGTTGTGCGAGAGGCCGGGACTCGGGTCGCGCGTGGGGATTCGGCGGGACGGACGAGCTCACCCCCCCATACCCTCCATGCA
>Ga0247667_1000198_pt1 | contig 20076 bp, 19 predicted proteins | sample CNK08_metaG_FD_183027 | JGI IMG/M metagenome (GOLD analysis project Ga0247667, IMG submission 183027) | Soil microbial communities from Purdue University Martell Research Forest, Indiana, United States - CNK08 | ecosystem: Environmental > Terrestrial > Soil > Temperate forest > Bulk soil... | reverse complement strand
CCATACGAGGCTTCCCTGGGGTTGGCCCGTAACCTCAAGGTGGCCGCTGATTTGGACGGCAACTTCCTGCGGATGGAGCTCGGGGGCCACGACCCCGCCCAGATCACTGCCACCGTCAACGCGGTGGCGGATCGGTTCGTCGCGGTCGCGGCGGGGTTGAAGCGCGACAACCTCACGGAGCTCACGCGCATCCTGGGGTCGCAGCTCGGGCAGGCCGAGGCCAACCTGCGGCAGGCCGAGGGCGATCTGAAGTCGTTCCGCGTGGGCGCGGTCACCACCGTCGCGGCCGGCGCCGGGTCGGTGACGGAATCCACGCAGTATCCGCGCGATCCGATGTTCGCCGGCCTCGTGGACCTCAAGGTCAACCTGGACGAAGTGCGGCGGGACCGAAGCGCCATCGAGCGCCTACTCGCGCCGTCTACCGACCCCACGGCCGAAGTGCCGGTGGACGCCCTGTCCATGGTGGGGGCGGTGCAGCGCTCGACGGAGCTGGTGCAGGCGCTGCGGGACCTCACGTCCAAGCAAGCCGAGCTGCGCGCGTTGCGCGCGCACTACACGGATGCGAACCCGCCCGTGCGGCGCCTCGCCTCGGAGGTCGACGAGCTGGCGCACAAGACGGTGCCCGCGCTCGCGGCCTCGCTCGTGTCCGAGCTTCGGGTCCGCGAGTCCGAGCTGGCGCAGCGGGTGGACGGCGCATCGTCGAGCATCCAGAAGATTCCCCCGCTCGCCGTGGAAGAGTCGCGGCTGCAGCGCGGCGTGACGCTGGCGGAGCAGGCGGTCGCCAACCTGCAGGCGCGTTACGAGGAGGCGCGTCTCGCCGAGGTGTCGAGCATGCCGGACGTTCGCCTGCTCGACCGGGCCGTCCGGCCCCAGGTGCCCGTGGGGCATATGAGCGCGATCTTGATCTTCCTGGCGTTCTGGGGTGGGCTCGGCGCGGGCGTGGTGGGCGCGGTCGTGCTCGATCACACGGATCGCAAGGTGCACTACCCCGAGCACGTCACGCGCGCCATGGGCCTGCCGATCCTCGGTGCGGTGCCGCATGTCGATTGGCGTAACGGTCATCGCGACGCGGCCGCGGCGGAGGTCATCGAATCGTTGCGCGGCATTCGACTCAACGTCGTGCATCGACACGGCACCGCCGGCCCCGTGCGCCTCACCGTCACGAGCCCGGGCAAGAGCGACGGGAAGTCGTTCGTGGCGTCGAACCTGGCGCTCGCCTTCGCCGACGCGGGTTACCGCACGCTGCTCGTGGACGGGGATGTGCGGCGGGGTCGCCTGCACCACACATTGTCCGCCGCGCGGCGACCGGGCCTCACCGAGCTGCTCGAAGGTACGGTGCCGCGCGACGAGACGATCCAGGCGACGCGATACAAGAATCTGTCTTTCATCTCTTGTGGGCTGCGCAGCCAGGCCGGTCCCGCGCTGCTGTCCTCCGTGGCCATGGCGCGCCTGCTCGACCAGCTACGCGCGAGCTATGAGGCGATCATCGTCGATAGCCCGCCGCTCGCCGCGGGCGCGGATGGACTCGCCCTCGCGACCGTCACGGGGAGCCTCGTGTTGGTCCTCCGCACGGGTGTGAGCGATCGCGAGCTGACGGAAGCGAAGCTCGGCGTCCTGAATCACCTGCCGGTGCGTGTCTTGGGAGCGGTGCTGAACGACGTGCAGCCGGGCGGGGCCTACCGGTATTACTCGTATTATCTCGAGGGCTACGAGGTCCACGACGAGCCCGCCATGGCGGACGCGCACGTGCTGCGGGGGCCGGCGGAACGCTAGACGCTAGTAACCAGACGGCTAGACGGTTAGTAGATCCTCAGTAACGATCTCTAGCGTCTAGCCGTCTAGCCGTCTAGCCCTCTAGCCCTCTAGCCCACCGGTCTACTCATAAACGGAACAATCGTCCCCGCCTGCGCGGGCTCTTGTTGCTCGGCAACCCGGAGCGCCGTGAGCGCGCGTCCCAGGAGCACGGCCGGATCGAGCGAGGTCGTGTGGAACCCGGAGCGCGCGTCGTAGCCCGCGCGCAGGCGGACGCCCTGATGGTCCGCGCTCGCCGTTCCCGTGGCACCTATCCCGAGCTCCTGAAGCGGACCGACGAGCCGCTGGAACAGCTGGATCGCGCCATCGGCGTCGGTATCGGGGGCGAGGACGGCAAACTCGCGCGGGCCCAGACGTCCGACGGCGTCCGAGTTCCGCGCCGTGGCCCGCAGGGTGCGACCGAGCGATTCCGTGAAGGCGGGGCCGTCCTGGTCGGCCGCGAGGGCGAGGCAGGCGAGCGAGCCCTCGGAGCGGTCCATGTGGGCCGCGAGCTCCCGCGCGCGACGCTCGAGGCCCCGGGCGTTGTACAAGCCGGTGCGCGCGTCGGTGAGGCCATCCGAGCGCGCCTGGTCGGCGTCGAGCTTGGCGCGCAAATGCCCTTCCAGCCGCAGCAGAAACTCCTCGGTGTCGAGCGGCACGCCCCATACTCCATTAGCGCCCGCCCGGAGCGCGTCGAGGACGTCCGCGCGGGTGAGCGGGCCCGAGAACGTGATGAGGATTGGGGTGCTCGGCGTGATGAAGGGGTCGACGCGGAGCGCGCGGGTGAGCGTCAGGACGTCCGATTCCGGCAGGCCGCTGTCGAGGATGATCACGTCGGCGCGCGCGCGGTGCGCCCGCTCGAGGGCGTCGCGCCCGTTGAACGCTTTGAGAACCGTGTACCCGTTGGGGCGCAGGACGCTTTCGAGCGAACGCGAGACCCACTCCTGCGCGTTGGCCAGGAGCACCAACGGGGCGCGGGAGGTAGCCGCTGCATCCGTCATTCGAACCTCGAATTGGCTGTACGTCCGGGATTTGCGAAGTCGGGCGTGGTGCCCACACGTCGATCCACCGCCATGCGCAGTTCCGTGCAGGACTCGTGCGCCGGCGGGACTCCCGGCAACTCCTTGATCGGGGCGTGGTTGAAGGGGTGCCTCAGGGATCCCCCGTGTCGCCGTCGCTGTGTTCCGCCAACAAGCTGTAACGGACCTGCGGCGATTGATACTTACGTCGCACGGGGGCCCGCCCCGAAGCCGCGGCCCCAAACTTGAATTGCCTTCCTCCACGATGCTCTGTCGACGCTGTGACGAGATGCTCCCCGACGCGCGGCCGCCGTACGCCTCAGCCATGCGCGTCGGTGCGGTGGCCGGAGTGCTCTGCGCCCGCTGCGGCGCGGTGCTCGCTCCCGAGGACCTGACCATGCAGCTCGTGGCCAAGCTCGCACAGCTCAACCGGTTCGGCCTGGCGGGCGGGGAGGATCTGCTCCGTCCCGCGCCCCCCACTTCCAAGGACGCCTAGCGGCATGTGCGGCATCGTCGGATACGTCGGGTCACGTCAAGCGGGTCCCCTCCTGCTCGACGGCCTGCATCGGCTCGAGTACCGCGGGTACGACTCCGCCGGGGTTGCCATCCAGAACGGCGCGGGTGTGGTGGTCAACAAGCTCGCGGGACGGGTCGCGGCGCTGCGCGCCCAGCTCGATGGCGCGCCGATCGCCGGCACGAGCGGCATCGCACATACGCGCTGGGCCACGCACGGCGCCCCTACGACGCGCAATGCGCATCCCCACAGCGATTGCGACGGCGAGATCGCCCTGGTCCATAACGGCATCATCGAGAACGCGGACGCGTTGCGCGCGGCGCTCGAGGCCGAGGGCCACGACTTCGCCACCGACACCGACACGGAGACTCTGGCCCACCTCATCGAGGACGCCCAGGGCGAGACGCTCGAGGCGCGCGTGATCGCGGCGCTCACGCACGTGGAAGGCACGTACGGGTTGGCCGTGATGTCCGCCGCGGAGCCCGGCAAGGTCGTCGTCGCGCGCCAGGGCTCACCGGTACTGCTCGGGATCGGTGACAACGAGCTGTTCGTCGCATCGGACGCGTCGGCGGTGCTCGAGCACACGCGCTCGGTGGTGTACCTGGACGACGGCGACATCGCGGTGCTCACGCCTGCCGGCTACCACGTGCTCGACCGTGACTCGCACGTGCAGCTGCGCGAGGTGGACGATGTGGCGTGGGACCTCGCCCAGATCGAGCTGGGCGGCTATCCCCACTTCATGCTCAAAGAGATCTGCGAGCAGGCCGAGACGGTCCGCTCGACCCTGCGCGGCCGGCTGATCGGGGAGCACGGCACCGCACGGCTCAACGGCCTCAACCTCACGCCCGACGATTGCCGCGCTATCCGGCGCGTGGTGATCGTGGCGTGCGGCACGTCGTGGCATTCGGGACTGGTCGGGCGCGAGCTGATCGAAGAGCTGGCGGGGGTGCCGGTGCAGGTCGAGTACGCGTCCGAGTACCGCTACCGGCGCCTCCTGGCCGAGCCCGGCACGCTGACGATCGCGATTTCGCAGTCGGGCGAGACCGCCGATACCCTCGAGGCGATGCGCGCCGCGCGGTCCGCGGGCGGCGCCGGCTCGCGGGTGGTCGGCATCGTCAACGTCGTCGGAAGCACCATCGCGCGCGAGTGCCAGGGCGGCATCTACCTGCACGCGGGGCCGGAGATCGGCGTCGCGTCCACGAAGGCGTTCACGTCCCAGATCGTGGCGTTGGCGCTGCTCGGCTTGTACCTGGGCCGCGAGCGCGGCCGGCTGGACGAGGACGCGGGCCGCGAGCTCGTGTGCCGCTTGATCCAGCTGCCGCAGCTCGTCACGCGCGCGCTCGAAATCGAGCCCCAGGTCAAGGCGCTGGCGCGCCGGTTCGCCTCGGCGCCGAACTTTCTGTATCTCGGGCGTGGCGTGAACTTCCCGGTCGCCCTCGAAGGTGCCTTGAAGCTCAAGGAGATCAGCTATATCCACGCCGAGGGCTATCCCGCGGCGGAAATGAAGCACGGTCCCATCGCGCTGATCGACGAGAACATGCCGGTGCTCTTCGTGGCGCCCAAGGACCACGTCTACGGGAAAGTCTGCTCCAACATGCAGGAAGTGCGCGCGCGTCAGGGCCGCATCATCGCGGTGACGAGCGAAGGCAACGGCGATCTGGGCGCGCTGGCGGAAGAACAGCTGCGCGTACCCGCCACGCTGCCGCTGCTCTCGCCGATCCTCACCATCATCCCCTTACAACTCCTGGCCTATCACATCGCGGTGCTGCGTGGCTGCGACGTGGACCGCCCGCGCAACCTCGCAAAAAGTGTCACGGTGGAATGATCATGCGCATATCGTTTGGGTTCGTTGCTCTCGGTCTGATGATGCTCGCGCTGCCGTCGCCCGGCGCGAGCCAGTCCGTCATCTCCCAGGCCGACTCCGCCGCGCGGCGGCTCATGGCCCGGCGCGACGAGCTGAACGCGCTGGCCCAGATCCTGGACAGCGTGGCCGAGGCTCCGTCCACCGGCGTCGGCGACCGCAACGCCGCGCGCCCGCTCGCCGCGCGGATCCGGGCGCGGCTCGAGGCGGGGGACTTCCAGGCGGGGGATCGCGTGGTGGTGCGCGCGCCCACGGGCGTGGGGGACACGTTCGCGACCACGAACGCGCCGGCCCGCACCGCGGGCGACCTTGGCATCGCCGATACGTTCCCGGTGCAGTTCGGCCCCGCGCTCGTGCTGCCGTCGATCGGCGAGATCCCGCTGCGCGGCGTCCTGCGCAGCGAGCTCGAAGACCAGGTGACTCGTTACGTGAGCCGGCTGGTGCGCGATCCCGAAGTGCACGCGCGCGCGTTGATGCGGTTGTCGGTGCAGGGAGAGGTGGCCAAGCCCGGCTACTACAGCGTCCTGCCTGAGTCCCCACTCGCCGATCTGGTCACCGCGGCCGGGGGCTACACGACCAACGCCAAGCTCGATCAACTCAAGATTCAGCGCGGCGACGCGACGATTCTCGAGAAGGAAAAGTTGCGGCTGTTGATGGCGCAGGGCACGACGCTCGATGCCGCGGGCATCCGCCCCGGTGACGAGCTCATAATCCCGAAGAAGAAAAACACCGATGTGCTCGAGGGATTCCGCCTGGCGGCGGTGCTGCTCGGGATTCCGCTATCGATCTACGCGTTGACGCATCTGCACAACTGAGGCATAAGGGGAGCAGGCGGCGGGGAGCGGGAACCCTCCGAGACACCAGTACCGCGAGCCGAAGTCTGCTCCCTTATAAACTACAAATCGACTACAAATATCGAATGTAGAATATCCAATGTTGAATGTCGAAGTGAACAATTGGGACGCTCTACATTTCGACATTCTACATTCTACATTCGACATTCTACATTTCCTTACCTCTCCGCAGAGTAAAGACCGCCATCTCCGGCGGGCAGAACAGCCTCGCATCAACTAGCACCGTTCCGATGCCGCGGGACACGTACAAGGGTGCCAACGTGTCCCGGTACCACCCCGCTACGAACCGCCCGCTGCCCGACGGCGTGTACGGCGTATAGAACGGCAGCCGCACCTGGCCGCCGTGCGTGTGGCCCGCGAGGATCGCGGCGGGGCGGGGGAAGCGGTCGCGCGGGATGCCGTCGACATACCCCGGGGCGTGCACGAGCCACACGCTGGGGTCGGCGGCGTCGATGTCGCGCACGGCCAGCGCCACGTCGGGCTCGCCGAGCACCGGATCGTCGATCCCGACGATCGTGAGTGCCGATGGACCCGCGCCCACGCGCGCGCTCGAGTTGTACAACAATTCGACCCCCACCTGCCCGTAGGCACGCTCCGCGGTCGCGCGATCGATGCCCGCGTCGTGCTCCCAGTTCCCCAGAGTGGCGAACGTGGCGCGGGTGCCGCGCGCGTCCTGGGCCCACGCGGTGAGCGTGGCGAGGTCGGAGCGGCGGTTGCAGATGTCGCCGATCAGGACGACGACGTCGGGGCGCTCACGCCCCAGCTGCTCGAGCGCGGCGGCCGCCGCCCTGGGCACGCCCTCGTGCAGGTGCACGTCCGACAGGCAGGCGATTCGCAGGTTCTCGAGCTCCGGGCCCAGCCCAGGCATGACGAGGTCGTGGCGCGACACCTGAATGGCGGTCGGCTCGATGAGGAAGCCGTCGCCGAGAGCCGCGGCGCCCACGATGCCCAACGTGCCCGCGAGGAATTGACGGCGGGAGATGGAAAAAGGCATGCACAAGAAAGTAACGGGAGAGGGGAGAGGGGAGAGGTTCGCGACGGTCTGCCGCGGACCTCGTCACTTCAGGCGCGCGCCGGATAGAACCACTCCCCACTCCCTTCTCCCATTTTGTCGTTTCCCATCTTGTCGTTGCCAGCCGCCCCCCGCACCTCCCTCCACAGCTCCTCGACCGCCAGCGGCTTCATCAGGACCCGCTCGGTGGCGCCGAAGAGCTCGAGGCTCCTCCGCTTCGGCAGGGGTTCGGAGGCAATGAGGACGAAATGCCCCCGGAGCTCGGGGCGCTGCAACAGGGTCTGGCGCCAGAGCCACAGTCCGTCCCGCTCCGGCATGTTGAGATCGGTGATCACGACATCCACGCGGATCTGACGCAACAGCTCGAACGCTTCGAGCCCACTTCCGGCCGTGGTGACCTGGCAGCCCCGCCGCGCCAGCGAGCGGGCCAGCGCTTCGCGCAGCGCGAAGCTGGCGTCCACCAACAGGACCGAGAGCATGCGTTCCTCCCGATGTGCGGGCGTAGCTGGTACCGACGGCCGTGCAACGGTGTTCCTCCTCTGCGGTTCACGCCAGTGTGGACGTGACGCATCAGGCGTTGGGTCACATGTCACGCGCACGGAGATAATTGAGGCGCGGTGCGAATTTTTCGTGGAGGAGCACGGCGCTTGCAGGCTACCTGCACGGGAAGAGCCTACTGGGGGGTGCGTGCCGCTCTCGCCGATCACTCGGCACAGCGTGGACCGACGTCAAGGTGCTGGTCGCCGTATCAATCGCGACCGACGTCGGGAGACAGTGCCCGTCGAGGAAGAGCGCCGCAGTGGCATCGACCGTCGCTCTCCCGTGCCCCGGCGGTCGGGCGAGCACCGCCGTGGGGCCGCATGACGCTGCTCCAGGTGAGTGCCCATCCCGGCTGGGTCGACGAGTTGAATGCGGCCCTCGAGCCGTTGCAGCACGCGATCCTCCGGACGCCGGTGGTCGAGCACGCGGCCGCGAACCGGCTCGAGCCGAATCGCATCCAGGGATTCCTCGTCGCCTTCTATCCCATCATCCGGGATTTTCCCGCCTGGCTCGCAATCCTGCTCGAGCGCGCGCCGAACGACGGTCACGAATTCTTCCGGGACAATATCCGCGTCGAGCGACGCCATGAGGCGATGTGGCGCGCGATGGGCGACGCGTTCGGCGTCCCGCGCGAGCGCTTTCACGAGCCGGAGGCGCCGGTCTTACACGTGGAGATCTTTCATGAGTTCCTGACCGCGACGTGCCGCCACGCCCCGTTCGGATGGGCGGTCTCGGCGACCAACTATGCCGTCGAGGGGATGGCGCAGAAGATCTCCGAGAAAGCCCTGCGGGGCTTGAGCAAGAATCAAAAGATCGGGCCGAAAGGGCGGTGGTGGCTCGAGGAGCACGCCAAATACGACGACGAACATCCCGTGCAGGCACTCGAGATCGTGAAGCGCTGCGTCGAGCGCGGCGAGTCCCCGGGTGCGGTGAAGCACGCCGCGTTCCAGAGTCTCGCGCTCATGCGCGAGGCGATGATCGCCGCCTACCGCGATGACGGGGCGGGGGGGGCGTAAAGCCATGCGACCGGTCGCGCACACGCTCATCGACTCCGTGCACGCGCCCATGGCGCAGGTGTTCGCCTTCCTCACGAGCCCAGGCCACATGCCCGACTGGTGGCCCGACTGCACGGGCGTCGAGTACGAGGCGCCGCTCAGGCGCGGCGCGCGGTTCACCGCGAAATTCGGCGGGCGCGCCACTGAGTTCGAAGTGGTCGACTACGCGCCTCCCGCGACGTTCGGCTGGGTGGAGCGTGGCGAGCGCACAGGGTGGAAGACGTTCTTCCGGCTCGACGGGCGCGGCGGATCCACGGCGCTGACGATCCGGGAGGTGTGGATGCCGCGCTCGGTGATCGGCTGGCTCCGTGGGCACTTCCGGGAGAAGCGTGCCGGGCAGCGCCGGTTGAGCGGCCTCCTCGATCGCCTGCGGAGGATGGAAGCGGGGTGCAAACCGCCGGAGCGGAACCTCTAGCCCCGAAACGCCTGAATCCAGTTGGGCGCCCCCATCCCTTTCGCCGCGCGGAGCGCGCTAGTGGCACGCGTGAGCAGGTTGCGCGGCTCGACCGCCGCGTAGCGCGCGTTCGCGACCGCGTCGTAGCCGGCGCGCAGGCTGGGCCGCTCGTCCCCCGCGGCCGTCGCGATACCGCGCGCCAAGCGCTCAGCACAGAGCACCGCGCCCACCCGATCGGTGCCGGGCGCGATGACCGCGAACTCGCCGGGACCCACCCGACCGATCGCGTCCGAGCGACGCCCGATGGCGCGCAGCACGTGCGCCACCAGATCCACGGCGCGCGCGTTTCGCTCGTCGAACGTCACCGGCGCGATCGCCAGACACGCCACCGGCTCCCCATGGTGAAACGCCTGCAGCGTCAGCTCGTGAGCGCGGAGCGCGAGCCCGTGCGGCGTATACAGCCCCTCCTCGTCCACCACCGAATCGGTGCGCCGGGCGCGATCGCCATCGAGCTTGAGCAGCACGTAGGTGTCGAGCTTGGCCGCCATCTCTTCCGCATGGAACGGGTGGAACAGGTACTCCCACACGCCCGCCCGCAGCGCGGCATGATGCTCGGTCGGGGAGCGCTCGCCCGTCGTTAATAGAAGAACAGGTGTGCTTGGGCCGAGCTGCGGATCGTCACGGAGCGCGCGACTCGTGTCCAACACGTCGACATCGGGGAGCGACTCGTCGAGCACCACGACGTCCGGCGCCGCGGCATGGGCCAGCTCGAGCGCATGCGTGCCGGTGAACGCCCGGCGCACCGCGTAGCCCCGCCGCTCGGCGACCTGGGCGAGCTCGGTGGCCGGCGCCGCGTGATGACTCGCGACGAGCAGCTGGGGGGAACGTGACGGGGACATGCCGGAATGTTACGGCAACTGGGCAGGTGATGGGTGATGGGGGTCACGAACAACTACAAAAACAAAAAGGGAGTGGGGAGTAGGGAGTGGTCCGATCCGGTGAGCGTCTGAAGCAACGGAGCGCGCGGGACACCGTCACGAACCACTCCCCACTCCCCACGCTTTTCTTGCTTTTGGTTTAGAAACAGTGCGCCGCCGCCAGGCGTGCGGTCCTGGACGGCGGTCGCAAAGTTCGGCGCCGGTCCGACGGCTCGACCAAGCGCTTCGACATCAATGATGGTCTCGAAATCGATTCGGGACAAGATGCACACTGTGCATTTTGTGCCGTCCCTGTAGCATCGCTGCAACAGCGGACTTTGAAGGAATCTTAGAACGCCAGCCGCACCCCGGCCTCCAGGGGCCACAGCGTCCCCACGTGCCCGACGCCGCTATCGGTCAGCCGCTGGCGCTCGAATCGGAGCTCCGCCGTTACATTGGGAGACAGCCCTACGTCGAGGCCGCCACCCGCCGACCAGAAAAGGTTCGTGTGATAAACGGTCCGCCCGTCGTCGCCGCTCTTTAGGCGATACCCGCCCGCACCGAGTGAGACCACCGGGCTGAGCCGGCCGCGCGGCAGGAGGGACAGCTCCACGCGCCCATACCCTTCGAGCAGCGTGGCCGACGTGGAGCCCGTCGTCTGGTCGATCGTGAGGGAGCCCACGGTACCCCCCAGGGCGAGCGAGATCCCCGGGGTCAGCACGCGGCGCCCGAACAGGCTGAAGTCCGCTCCCCTAATCCCGGTGAGGTTCGGGACGTCGATCCACGGGGTGTTCACGCCGAGCGCGCCCGTTCGCGCGCCGATCGCCCAGGCGCCTCGGGCGGCGGGGGGCAGCTGCACGTCCACGGCCACACGCGCCCGCAGTCCCGACGCCGAGACGTCGACGGCGCCCGCACCGTCGCGTCGAGGGTCGAGCTTCACGATCCCGACCGAGTCGCGGGCCTCGGCGGAGCGCAGCGCGATCGCTCGCCCGCTCGTGGTCGCCGAGAAGTCTTCGAGGAAGGTGCGGTTGTCGAACGCGTCGCGCGCCACGACGCGCAACATGACCGTGTCCCGGGAGCGGATCGCCACGCCGCCCAGCACGGGCTGGTCGCCGTTCAGGACCACGAGGGCGCGCGGCGGACCGGGATCAGCGTGCACCGTGGCGGTCCGGATCAGCGTGCCCACGTTCGCCGTGATCACTACCGGTCCCGCGCGCCCCCCCAGCTTGACGCCCACCCGGATCATGCCGCTCGAGTCGCTCACGGCAATGCCGGGGGTCACCGTGCCACTCGTGGTCGCGAACGTCACCGCCTCTCCCACGATCGGCTTCCCCGTCTGATCACGCACCTCGAGTACGAGCGCCTCGGCGAGCGCGGCGCCCACGGCCCCGTGCTGGCCCGTGCCGTGGCTCCACTGCGTGAATTGCACCGATGCAACGGGTGGAGGCGGGGGTGGAGGGGCCGGCGTAGGAGCCTCGGCCCGGCCGATCGCCTCCGGCATCGTCACGAATTGGATTTCGGCCCCCCCCCCGTTGGCTAGCCGCAGCGGAGCACCGCTCTGCAGCGCGACGGTCAGCGAGTACGTGCCCGGCATCGTGCCCGCGAGGACGTGGAACGTCGCGGCCCCAGCTTGATCTGTGAGCGCCACCGGGTCCTGCGTGAGGCCGCCCGGAATCGCACTGGCGCCGCGCAGTACGAGCCCCATGCCCGCCTGCGGAACCGTCCCGCGAAACAGCTGCACCACCACCTCGTTCTCCGAGCCGGCTACGCCCGAGACCTGCTGGGGAGCAACGACGCGCAGCGGAGACCTCGCGGGGGCGGCAGGGCGCGTTGGAGCGGGACTCGGTGCGGTCGCCCGTGCCCGGAGGCACTCGTCGATCGCGGCGAACACCGCGTCGTCGGCGCCAGCGAGACGGAGGTCGGCGCGATCGCGGGCCGTCGGCCGGAAGGTGACGCAGTTCCGGCGCACCAGGGCCGCGACGTCCCGCTTAGCGAGCTTCCGCGAGCCGAGCATGCGGACCAGCTCGACCTTGCGGAGCGGCTTTGCCCCCCCCCCTCCTCCCTGGGCTCGCGCGGGAGGGGGGGTCGCGCCGCAGAGCCACGACAGGGCGAGGAGGAGTGCCGCGGCGCGGTGCCGCGTCAGGTCACGGGCGGGGACAGCCAGAGCGCTCGAAATCGGATTCCACCTCGTCTACGTCCGCGGCCAGGCGTCCCTGGGGCGTGGCCGTGGTCGTATCCTCTGGCGCCGTTTGCGGCGCCGCCAGGGTGTAGTGGAGCCACTGCTCGTCCACGTCGGTGAATGCGCGCGCCAGGTCGTCGCAGGTGGTCTGGTGACTGCCGAACAGCTTGGCCCGCGTCCGGTACGTATCGATCGCGCGCCGCACCGCGTCCATCGTCGTGTCGGCCGCCTCCACCGGGGCCGCGGGGGCCGCGGGGGCCGCGGGGGCCGGGGGGGCGGGGGGGGCCGCCGTCGGTGCCGTCACCGTTCCTAATCCGATGCGGATGCCGAGCATCACGGCGCCGACCACCGCCGCCAGCGCAACGAGCGCCGCTGCCCCCCACTGCCAGGGGATACGCGGCACCCCCCGCCAGCGGGGTCCGCTGTCGTCTCGCTCGTCGCCGGGCAGGACCGTGGGGCCGCTCCGTCTGCTACCCGACGGCCTTTGGAATGGCGTCAATCGTGCGGGACGCGGCGTCGTGGCGCGGCTTATGCGCCACACCGCGGGATCGGGCGACCAGTAGTTGATCCACAACACCCGCGGCTGTTTCCATCCGTCCCGGAACGTCTCGCCGTCGAGCAGCTCGTAAAACGACAGGTAGGGCGTGGGCGAGTCGAGATCGCCGGTGGGCCGGAAGAAGCCGCCGCGGCTCGTCTGAGGAGGCCCGGGGGTCACGATCATCGCCACCTGCCACGGCTCGTGGAAGTGGCGCACGTGCGCGGCGTGATCCTGCGGCGAGAGCTCGACGGTTCCGCCAGGGTCGCTCTTGTACCATCCCACCACGACGCCGTCCTCGGGCCTAATCACCCGTTGCGCGGCCGCGAGCGACTGCGCCACCAGGCCCTCGGTGGCGCCCCCGACGATCACTTGCGGCACGCGGATGGCCCCGTGCACGACCAGGTAGGGCTGTCCCGCGTCCTCGAACACCCGCCCGACCAGAAACCCGAGCAGCGCCTGGCGGGGCGCCGAGTGCAGGTGGTCTTCCACCGCGGCGAGCGCGCGCTGGGCGATGAAGATCGGGCTCAGGTCGGAGTCGGGGCTTGCCAGCTCCTGGATCGCCGGCCGCCACAGCACCGATTGGGCTGTGGGCATGGCCTGCTGAGTAAATCCGGGTTGGGAGCGCTCCATGGGTATCAGAGTGGGGCAAGCCTCGTCACCGCACAAGGAGGTTACGGATCGAAATGGGCGAGCGGAGATCAAAAAGGGGGAGTGGGGGGTGGGGAGTGGTTCGCGACGGTTCAGGCCGCGCTCCGTCCCTTTGCTGCGTGCCGTCGCGTACCTCTCCCCTCTCCCTCTCCCCATTTTGTCTCTCGTCAGGGATCTCCCGATACCAATCGGCTCCGTGCTCGCTATCCTGCCCCGGTGCGCGCGGACTGGGTGAAAAAAGTGGAGCAGCGGCTGATCGATCGGGGGTGGCCGCCCTTGGGCGCCGAGTCAGCAGCGGACGAGGTTGGCGAGCTCTATTACCGGGGCACCGATCCCTGGACAGTCCGATATGCGGAGCCGCAGGAGCCCGGGGTATACGGCCTGTATCACGTATCCCGACGCGTCCACGACCGGGCGGTCTACGGGTCGAAGTCCCAGCTACGCGCGAGCGACGTCGCCGACGTGCTCAATGAAATCAAAGAATCGGGGAGTGGGGAGCGGGGAGTGGGACCCTCGAGTGGCATCTGAGGTTCGGGTGTGAAGGCGGCGTCCTCCCGTATCGCCAGCGGCACGCCGCGCGAGTCCGTTACCGCCACGGCGATCTGGTACGGTCCCTGAGGAAGCGCGCTCGCCGGGATTCCCACTTCGAGGGTACGAGCAGGGCGTCCATCGCCATGGTCCTCCTGCGAGAAGATGCAGCGGCTCGAGAATAGCACGGAGCCATCCGGTCGCTTGAGCGCCACGAGTAGCGCAAACGCTCCGGGGCCGGTACGTACCCGGCAGCGCACGTCGATGCGCTCTCGCGCGCCCGGAATGATCGGTAGCACCTCCACGTTCTCGATGACCACCGTACCGGTCGGGTCACCTTCGACGCTCGGCGCGGTGAACACGGCGATGGCCGTATCGAGGTCCGCATCCGCGATGAGGCGTCCCCGCTCGAGTAGCAGTCCGCGGCTGCACAACGCGCGGGCGCAGAGCAGGTCCTGACCCGCGAGAATGACTGCCGCTCCCTCATCGGTGCGTCGCCGCAGAAACGCGATGGCCGCCGCGCGGTACGCCGGATCGCACAGCGACAATCCCTCGTCGAGAAGGTAGAGGTCGGCGGGTACCGCCAGGCCGGGCGCGAGCGCCAGGCGGGCTTGCTCCCCGGCGGAGAGCAACCGCACGGGGCGCTGCGCTACCGCGTCCAACCCGGCCTGATGGATCACGTCGTCCACGTCCAGCGGCACGCCCGCGACCATTCCATAGGCGCGGACATGCTCGCGCGGCGTGAGCTCGGCCGAGAAGAGCGGCGTCCAGCCGATCACGGGGCCCACGCGCCCGCCCGCTCGGATGACGCCCCCGTGGGGGCGGTACACGCCCGCGAGGAGCCGCAGCAACGTAGTCTTGCCGGCGCCATTCTGGCCGAGCAGCGCCACCGTCGCGCCAGGCGCGACGGAGAACGAGATGTCCTTGAGTCCGAATCCTGGGGCTCCCCGGCCCCCCCCGCCCCCCCCCGAGGCCCAGGGGCGGGCGAAGCGTCGTGGCGAGCGCCCGGACTTGGAGCAGCGGCGGCCGTCCGGGACTCACAGCACCTCCCGCAGCCGCGGGTCGCAGAGTCGGAGCGCCGCCCATCCCGCACCGAGCAGCCCCAGCGCGACGAGCGACGCGATCCCAACGCCCTCGAGCGACGGAGGCACGCCGCCGAGCAGGGCGGCCCGGTAGGCGTCGATCGCGGCCGCCATCGGGTTCGCGAGGAACAGCGGGCGCAGGGGTAGGGGCACGACCGACGTCGGGTAGACGACCGGAGCGGCGAACATGAGGATGTAGAGCAGGGGTCCGATCGCGAGCCCGACGTCTCGATAGAACGCATTGCCCACCGCGACGAGCCATCCCAGGCCGAGCGTGGCGGCGATCTGGAGCGCAAGGGCGATCGGGAGCCACAGCGCCAGCGCGGCGGGCTGGGGCCATCCGCGCAGCGCCACCACGCCCACGGCGAGGAGCGGCAGGGCGATTCCCGCATCGAGGAACGTGGCCAGCACCGCGCTCGTCGGCACGACGGCGGCGCGAAGCGGGACCTGCCGCAGCAACTGAGCGGCACGGACCAATGAGCCGGCGGCGGCGCTCACGCCGCGGGCGAACGTGCGCCACGCGAGCACGCCGACATAAACGAACAGCAAATAGGACACCGGGGTCACGCGAGGGCGGACGAACAACGTGAAGACAAGCGTGAGCGCCCCGCTCTCGAGCAGCGGCAGCCCGAGCGCCCAATAGCGACCGACGAGCGTCTGCCGCAGCCGCGCCGCCCGTTCGTCGAGCGCGAGGCGAAGAACGACCCGGCTCACCACACGATCCCCGCCCGCGGCCGCAGCGCGTCGAGACAGCGCACCAGCTCGGACGGGCGGCGAAACGTGTCCAGCCCGAGCTCGAGACGGTACGACGCGACTCCCGCCGCCCGCGCGAGAAGCGCGAACACGCGCGGCGCGGCGCGGGGGCAGGCGAGGAGCCAGGGGGATTGCCGCACCAGCCCCGCGAGCGCATCCGCCGCGGCCACCGGCACCAGCCGCGTGGGCTGCGACGCGAGAACGACGGGCAGGATCACGCCGGCGAGTGGCGCGCTGCGCCGCCAGCGCGTGAGCCCGAGCTCCGCGGGCAGCACTTCACGCCGCTCGCCCGTCGGCTCGCGTCCCGGCGCGGCGGTATCCAGATGAAAGGGACGCAGCCACCCACTGACCCGCACGCCGTCCGCCTCGTCCGCCGCCAGGACGACCTCATCGTCCGAGAGGTACTCCCATCCGGCGGACGCGAGGGTCACGCACGTCGTGGACTTTCCCGAGCGCGCGTCGCCCGCCAGGATCCAGGCGGCGCCGTCCGGATCGACGACCGCGGCGGCGTGCACCAACGCCCGGCCGAGCGACGTGAGCAGGAGCGCGGCCGAGACGGTGAGCATCGAGTAGACGTCCGCAGCGGCCTCGGGACTCTGCGCGGGATCCGCATAGAGGCGCGCCCGACCCACGTCGAGGCTCACGACGCCGCCGCTGGCGGGCAGGCCACCGCGCAGCAAGGTGCCCCGCCGGTCGTCCGGCCAGGCGCGCACCCGGTCCAGCGTGAGCAACGGCTCTGCTGTGGGGTGGCGGAGGGGCGTGCCGGCCGCGCGGAGCTCGATCGTCGCACCCGCGGCCCTTGCTGGCTGCTCGAGCCCGAGCGGCATCCAGCGCTCGACGAGCGGCCACAGCTGGGTCTCGAGGGTCAGCTCGAGGGCGTCATCTTCCACCAGGCTCCGCGTGATCATCGGAGCACGACGAGCGAGTTGGGCGCCTCGGCGAGGGAGTCGTTGCTGCGAAGGGACCACGCGTGAGCGTGAATCGGGGATTCATCGCCTGGGCGTGCGACGCCCAGCCGGACGCGGCTCGGGATGCCGTAGTAGCGGAGCACCAGGCATTCGGCGACGGCGCGGTACAGACACGTGTTCCGCCACCAGGGCAGGCGCGCGCGCGCGAGGATCCGCAGCATGCGGTGCGCGGCTCGGAGCGCGTTAGTCGGATCGCCACGCTCTCGTCCGAGCGGGGGCACGCCTCGTATGAGCCTCGCGATTCCCGAGCCCCGGAGTCGCAGCGGGACGGTGAGCGCGGAGATCGCGCCGATCACATAGGCCGCGAGCGGCGCAACGGTCACGTGACGAGTCCCCGGGCGCGCAGGTGGCCGAGTGCGCGGTCCAGCTCCACCCGTGCAAGGGCGGGATCGACGTCGAACTCGTCCACCAGCGTTTTCGTGATCTGGTCCGCTGCGAGCGACTGCTCGAGGCCTTTCCAGATGCATGCGGCCGTCGAGTTCAGCCGGTAGTAGCGCTTGGTGTCGAGATCGAGCAGCACGGCCTCACCCTGGAGGTGCGCCGTGAGCACATGCGCCCGAATCGTGGCCGTCGGCGGTTCGGGCATGTCAGTTCTGGATCGTCACCGGCACTCCCGCCGACGTCGTGGAATGGCCGGAGGTGTCGCGGGCGGTGGCAGTGAGCGTATAGGTCCCGTTCGGCAGGGTGGTCGAGTCCCACGACAGCGTGTACTTCGTGAGGGGCGACGGGGTGAGAACCTCCGCGCCGATGTTCTGGCTATTCATCGCGAACTGGACGCCGCCCACCGCCCAGTCGTCCGCCGCGGTCGCCGTCAGGTTCACGGTGCCGCTGAGCGTGGTGCTCCCCACGATGCCCGGCGAGAAGAGCGAGACGACCGGCGGGGCGATGTCCGGCAACAAACTCGGATGGTCGGCTCGCCACTTGGCGACGGCGGCGTTCCAATAATCGAGCCCGGCCTGTCCGGTCATGACCGTGTAGCACGTGCGGCCGTTGAAGGTGAGCGGCAGCGTCGCCGGGAACGGTCCGGTGCCGAGCCAGATCATGACGTTATTGGCGCAATCGACGAGCTTGCCGGGGGGCGGCGCCAGGTACGGCTCGGCCGAATTCTGGTCGACCCGGAACACATTGTTGAACAAGGCGAGATGCGGACTCGTGCTGTCCGAGGGGCTGCCCCATTCGAAGATCCCAACCGTGCCGGGGATCGACCCCTTGAACACCCCATCCATCGGCTGCAGGTGAACGAGCGAATTCTTCAGAGTTACGAGATTATTCCTGCCGTCCACGCCGGCGAAACCGCCGGCATCGGCAATCGGGCTGTAGCATTCCATGTAGACATCGTCTATGGTGCCGCTCAACGCATAGTCGTTTTCGACGCAGCCGTCGCGATCGTAGATATAGTAGCCGCTCCGCACTGTGTAGTTCGGGGCATTCTGCTGGAGCGACACGCCATTGCCGTAGTCGAACATCGAGAAGTCTTCCACCGTGACGTTCGAGCCGGTGTCGACGAGGATGGCGAAGGTTTTGATCATGGTGGGCCAAGACGTCGACGGAGGCAATTGCCCGATGATTTCGCCGCCATGCCAGCAGAGGTGAGCGCCGCTGATGCGGACGGGAAAGTTGCTCCCCGTCATGAACTGCGCCGTGGACGCGTCGACTTTCGTATTGGCCAGGCTGGGATTGTGATACTCGGTCGTGTGCACGCCGGTCAGTGTGATCGTGGGCCCCGCCTGCGCCATGCACGTCGTAGCCCGAGGCGGCGCCGTGGGCGCATCGACCAGCACGTCAAACGTGAACGAGGTCACCGTCGTCGGCACGGCCCACTGCCAGGTTTTCGCGGCGGACGTGTTTCCGGTGGGCAAGATCTCGCTGTAGAGGAAGAACGGCTGATTCGTCTCGGCGAACGTGTCGGTCCCGTCGGCGTTCGCTACCGTGACCGTCCCCGATCCTGAAACCACGTTCGGCCCCGCGTTGAAAAACACCTTCACGCCGCTCATCGTATTTCCGTCCGCGGTCCCGAGCGTCGGAGTCATGAGATTCTGCACCGTGACGTCCGCCTGAAAGATCTGGGCAGTCGCGTCATAGCTGACATTGGTCGACTTGAGCAGCACGTTCGTGTTCTGACCGCCCACGATGACGTCGGCCGCGAACCCCGACGTGGTCGCCGTCGTCACCGGCGCGCCCGACGCGCCGCAGCTGACGGTGTGCGCCCGCACGTCGGCCTGGCAGCTCACGATCTGATCGGACGCTGCGGCGACCCGGGTAGGAGCACTCGGAATGTGGTCGTGACACGCCACGCCGAGGACGGCGCAGGCGGACGCGGCGAGCCGCACGACGACAGGTGCCGGGTTCCGTGGCATGGGAGACGGACTGCTGAGAGGTCGCAAGGCCCGGGCCAGGTTGCAGGGCGTGCGCAGACAAAGCAGCATGGGGTTCTGGCGACCTTAGTACTTTCTTAGTGACGCACGCGGCTGTCAGGCTGCGGCAGGTTTGACGCACCGCGCGCATCAGTACACGGCCGCCGCGTGCTGCGCGTTGCCCGCTCCCAGGTCGATGGTCACCGCCGCAGCGGACGCTGTCGTGTCGCGCCACCGCAGTCGCGGCGTTCCACCACTAAACGACGTGTACACGAAACGGCCGTCCGCGAGCCAGGCCGGCTGACCGGCGGTCGCGGTGTCGGTCGTCAGTTGCCGGATCGCGAGCGTCACCACGTCCACGGTGAAGATGTTGGTCACGCCGGCGCGGTTCGAGGCGAATGCCACCAGCCGTCCGTCGGGACTCCACGAGGGCTCGACCGCGGTGGTCGAATCGGCGACGAGCGGCGTCGGAGCGCCTCCCCCGATCGTGAGAATGAAGAGACTGGCGTGCCCGTTCGCCGTCGAGACGAACACCAGCCGGTCGCCCGACGGCGCCCAGCTCGGGCTCGCATCGATCGATCCCGGGATCCCGAACCCGGCGGTGAGGGGCTGGGGATTCGTCCCGTCCGCGGCGCACAGCCACAGCCTGGGAACACCGCTCTCGTCGCTCAGATACGCGATCTGCAATCCGTCGGGGGAGAGGGCTGGCTGCGTCTCGTTCGCCGCCGTGTTCGTAAGACGGTGCTCGGCGCCCCCGGTCGAGGGAACCGCGTACAGCTCGCCGTTGCCATCGCGATAGCTCGTGAAGACCACCAAGCCCCTTCGCTCCGACGGGTGCTGATCGTCGCCGAGCGCGGACGTGAGCCGCACGGTGTCGGTCCCGTCGATGGTCGCGCGGTAGATGTCCCGGTTTCCGTTACGTAACCAGTCGAACACGATGACGGGCGGCGGGGGGGGGGCGACCTTCGGCGCCTCACTCGCCGTACAGCCGACGAGCAGCACCACCGAGAGGGCAAGCGCGCGCTTCATCTAGAACGTGCCCGTCTCCTGCGCGGTCTTGAAAGTGGCG
>Ga0247667_1000197_pt1 | contig 20308 bp, 27 predicted proteins | sample CNK08_metaG_FD_183027 | JGI IMG/M metagenome (GOLD analysis project Ga0247667, IMG submission 183027) | Soil microbial communities from Purdue University Martell Research Forest, Indiana, United States - CNK08 | ecosystem: Environmental > Terrestrial > Soil > Temperate forest > Bulk soil... | reverse complement strand
GGCTCAACTGGCCCTGAAGGTTTCTCTTCAGGTCAATCATATCTTGAATCCCAAGTTCAGGCTTTTTCTGGGCTAAGACCTGATCTTTGTAGTTCTGAAGAACTTTCGTGAATGTCTCCGGGGTGTCGCTCTTAGACCACTTATCAATGAGTCCATCAATTGAGGATACAAGATCGGACGTTGGAACTGTCTTATTCCCAGAGGCCATAGCTTGCTGTTCCATACCTTCGGCTTTTGACTTTAAGTCTCCCACTGCCGCATCAATTTTAGCGAGTCCCCCGCGTGTTGGATTAACGCCCTCGGCTTGGGCTGTGTGTAATAACTCAAGTCTTTGAGTGTTTTTGATCCCCGGAGGAATCTTGAAAGCTGACTGTGAAAGAGCATCGGCCACGTTTTGCCTTGCAACTTCTGGGGCTTTTGATGAAGCCAAACCCGTCGCGCCGATCTGTGCCGCCACATCTCCTGTCTGAGCAAGTTCTTTCCCGAAAGGAGTCTGCGGATTAGAGATAGAACTGATGGGATTCATAGCAGCGTTCACTGCTGGCCGAACATCGGGAAAAGCCTGACTCGCAGCTTCTGTTACGCCTCCTGCTTGAGCAAATCCCAACGGATGAAGTGCCGAGAGTCCGGCGAGCCCAGCTTGTCCAACACTACGCACCCCACGCAATACCCCAGTGGCGAGATCGGGAGCCGATGGTACACTCGCCCCTGTTTTAGCTGCCTCGGCGAGAATCCTCATTTGCGGAAGTGCCGCATCAACTACGGCCCCGGCATGAGGAAGTCCTACCGCTTGACCTATCGTGCTGAATGGATTAAGAAACGGAGCGTACTTCTGCTGAATCTTCTGCTGTCCAGCCTGCGCCATCTGTTGAGCTTGCTGAGCGTTGAAGGCTTTGGACTGTTCGGCCTGGACTTGGCCCTGGGAGAGCATATCCTGACTGATAGCTTTCCCAATGTCATCATCGGACATCGTAGAAGGGAAAGAAACCTTCCTGCCATCTGGCAGTTGTATAATCTTATCGCCCACTACTTGATTTCCTCAATTTTGCCCGTTGAAGGATTATATCTGTGCGTTGCCCCACCCGTAGGCTGTACTGTTTGGGCGGGTTGACCAGCATTCGCCTTTTCCTTCAAAAGCTCATCCGCGTACTCTCCGATCTGACCGAGAGCTGCGTGGAGGTTTTCAGGAGACTGTTTCCCAGAGTCAATCAAATCCTGGAAGTGCTTCATAATGTATTCCCCGCCCCTTGCGCCTACGTGCATCCGCATTAAGAGAGTCTGAAGGAGTCCCATATTCGTTCTGAGTTTGGTAAAGCTCGGATCTGCGGCTCCGACCGTTCCAGCCATATACTCGCGCCACCTGCTTTTCGCTGGCCCAAGATTCTCGGCGTTCTGATCTACTTCCCCATTGATCTTATCCACAAAACTCTTTACTGTGGGGGCCGCGTCAAGCATCGTCCGCGTCGAGGCACTCATTCCCGATGCGCCTACTTTGGGCATTCCTTTTGTATCTGTTGGGACAAATTCGCTCGTCCCACTATCCTTGTGATAGACCGTTACACCCAAGATGCCTTGCTCGTTTTGCTTTACACCACTTGGCACTATTTTCGATAGGTCAATCTTCTGTTGTTGAGCCGCCGCGTTTGCCTGTTGCCGGGCTTTTGCGGTCTGAGAGTTCTGCATCTGCGTTGTGGTAATCGGAGAAGCCGCAGTCTTAATCTGGCCGTTCTGAACTATTCCCACCGTAGGATTTCCTTGAGCATCGAAGCCAAACATTGGCGGATAATGGTACGGCGTAACTCCCTGTTCGTGGAACTCCGGCTGTCCTGTCTGCTGATTCACCTGAGTTGACCCGTAAGCCTCACCCGGAGAGAGTTTTGTAAACTGCGGTTCCCTGCTCTTCGCAATGTTCGTCAATGCTTCTGCGAGCTGCGGATACTGAGCAAGTAACGGCCCGATGGCTTGCTGATACCGTGGGTCGTAGGTCGGCACACCCGAAGTCTGCTGACTGAACTGACTGAGAGTGTTCATCATCCTATCGCGGGCGAACTTCTGTTGAAGTCCTTGCGCGATAGAACTCAAGCCCTCAAAAATCCCAGAGCCCAAATCATTAGGCATTAGAATCCCTCCCAGGGAGTGCTCTTACCCGGAGTATAGCCACCCCCACCCAAGCCGCTACCGATACTTGATCCCACGATTCCACCAATAGGTCCACCTAAGAGAGAGCCACCAACCGCCCCCAATCCTCCCAAGATCCCGCCCATAGGACTTCCTTCGCGCTGTCCGGCAAGTCCACCTTTGGCCTGAAGTAGACTCAAGAGATGCTGGAAATTCTGTCCCTGTCCAGCAGTCGTTGTCTGAAAGAGATTCAACGGGAGATTCGCAAAGAGACTCGCATACCTGTCTCCAACCGGAGCCTGCGCGTGTTGGATAAAGGCGTAGGGATTCGTACCTCCGTAGGCCGCCGCCGCCCCACCTGCCGATCTTCCGGCTTGGCCTAAGTCCCTCATGTAGTTACCCTGAAGGTAATTCTGCATCGCGGGTAGTCCGAGTTGCTGGTTTGTGCCAATCAAGTCTGGCCGGGATTGAAACGCCGAAAGCCTCTGACCCGGTTGGCCGTTGGTTGAGTCGATTACGCCCTGTAAAAGACCCTGGAGGTCACCGATACTATTTTCACGAGCATTTCCCATGTCTACATCTCCTTTTCCATATATGTTACATTCTTGTCAACGATGACAAATTCCAGGCGTTCTAACTCATCAACGAGTCTATCAGTCTTGGGATGCGCATAGACTTTCTTCGTCTCAATAGCTTTCAATGCACCCATGAGATGATCGTACAGACTCCTTGCGATAAAAGGATTGTCCGCAGCCATAGGTTCTACGAGCGTTACGACTTGTGCCCCGATAACCCCGCTCACATTCCCAAACTCGTCCTCAGAAATGAACGTGAGTCCCGTGGGAGTCCTAAACTCATGAGAGAAGCAGTATTTATCTACTGCGTGGTAGTCTTTCTCTTTGGCGAGTCGGATCAATTTATGTGCTTCTTTCTGCCCTGGGTCACACCGTTTGGATTCGCCCCGGCCTCTATGTAAACCAAGAGTTGGTCTATGTCTATCTTGTTTGTCGTGGCAGTTCTTTTCCCCACCTGTGCTACAATCGGTAAATTTCGAGTTACCGTTGGCAGAGTATTAAACGGCCCGATCAGCGTCACCCATCCCTGAATAGTCGAATTAGGAATACCCAAGTTTCCATCTACTCTGTGGAAGTGAAGATCACCGCCAACCGTTCCGGTGTTCTCTGACGCATCAGTAGGATTGCCCTGTAAAGACACTCCTATGGTTTTCACGCCCAAAACGTGCTCCCCCGATCTCGCAAGTGCCCAGACATTTCTAATCGTAAGATTACTCGGCACGCCGGCCACATCATAACTCTGACACGCAGCTTTATAGTTATCCGTAGCACTTGAGACTGAGTTCACAATCTGAGTCGTATTGCTTTCAGAAGCTGTGTCCAAACCTTTGGGTGGAATATTTTTTATAGCATTGAATAAATTCGTATTGCCCCCCAACGCTCCCAACCAACCGCCGATAGCTGTGTCCGCCCTTGCAATCGAAACGACCATTATACTGCTTGAGGTCGTATCTGGCCACGAGTTTTCATTGGAACCAGAGGCATCGTTGAGCTTGATGTCATCGAGAAGAAATCCAGTGGGCTGTCCGATTAGGTTACCTGGGTATTGTAAATACCCGACTGCGATCCCCGTAGCACTTGAGATGCTATGTGCTTTGTGTTGGGTCATAGTATGGCCGTTATACGTGAACAGGTCGGTATCGGCCCCCACCGACGCTCCCCAGTTAGTGTACATCGTCATCAGCATCCACGCATCGAACACAATAGGTGTAGAGTCAGATACTATCCACGTACCCGAAAACGTACCGACCCCGATCTTTCCAGTGTTCGTAAGAAGCAACTGAACTCCATCTGTCGCGTTATCGCCCATGCTAAAAATGTGGATTGTCTTTAGGGGGGCATTCCAACTGGCACTACTGACTCTTATCCAACCCGTCATGTAACACCTACCGGAAGTCGTGAATACCCCGGTCATGAAGTTATTATCGAATCTATTGGAAATGTTATTGTCGGCATTGCCGTTATACTGAGCCGAAAATCCCCCGGAATGCGCCTGCGAACTCTGAATCCCACCGTAGGAGTTCACGCTTGTCCAACCCTCCGGCGGGTGAGCATCAAAGACAGCCGTACCACTTCCCAGTGTCTCATAACCTATACGCACTTTCACCGCGCCGTATACTAATCCAGTAAAGATTAGTAGGAGTATGGAAATTCGAATCATCAAAAATGGTAATCAAACTGTAAGTCGATACTTGTAGCCGTTCCTGAGATTGAGGCTACAACGATGAAAACCGTGTCGTTTATCGCAAGCGTGTTATTCGTAATGCTCGGTATCACCACCATGTTTCCAGTACAAGTATAGGTTGAAGCAAAGAACTGCGCGTAACTTCCGCCCCTTCTCCTGCCCGCCCTAAAAGTTACTGAAGTCGCTCCTACTTGGCGTACTTTAATCGAGTCAACGGTGTATGCACTTGCGGGAACCCAGAATAGGGTTGAATCCGTCGCAGTCCACGAAGGCCAGATGAAGTTCTTGGAGAACTCCGGGAGAACCGTAAGCGAATCAATCCTATGCGTCGAACCGGCGTGGTTCTTCATGTAGAGACCTTCGCCTTTGCTGAAAACCTTCTCTTTGGTTGCACTCGGTACAAGTGGTTGAGCGGTAAGCGAGTCAAAGACTACCGAAGTCCCCGAAAGGTTCACTTGAGAGAAGGCACAAGCCTTGATTATAAACAGTAAAAGCAGTATATTTAGGAATCTCATCACCTTACACCACACTCAAATGATACCCAAAGGATTGAAACCCATTCCAGGGTTTCCGGGATATTTTGCACGTATTGACGGCACGATATGGTCTGTCCGTCGCCAAACGCGCTTTAACAGAAAAGACCCAGTCCCATATCAACTTACAAAGGGAATAGGAGTGTTCGGACATCGGCTTATCGGTCTTATGCACGATGATGGCAGAAGGACAACGGAGCGAGTTGCGGTTCTCATGCTTGAAACATTTGGCGGACACCGACCGCGGGGGATGTGGGCACTTCATGGGCCGAGTGGATGTACCATTGATAGCATTGATAATCTCTATTGGGGAACTCCCGTGCAGAATTCTCACGACAAGCTGAGAGACGGAACGGCACTTTTGGGCGACAAGAACCATAAGACTAAACTGAATGAACTCCAAGTAAGAATTATTCGTAGGGTCTACGAGCTTGGTGGCCACCCCAAAGAGGGCGGTCAGAAACGTATTCTCGGTAGAATTACGCACGCCTATCTTGCTAAAATATTCGGTATTGACAAGAAAAGTATCGTCAGTATTATAAAGTTGAGAAATTGGGCCCATGTTCCGTTTACTCCGTCGCCTCGAACTTGACTAAGGTTGAATCCGAACTTGACCGTAGAGTTATGCCGGTCAGTGTCTGACTGACTATCGTGATTGTCTCCACCGTACTCTGGTCACTTCCGATGACGTAAGCTGGTTGCATTTTGAAGCGATATGTCGGTACGCTTCCCTCGACCCCAGTATATGTCTTGGTAAACGGACTATCCCACACGAATGGCGTATCCGTCTTGTTCACCGTTACTTCTTGTTTGCCACCTATTGTGCCGCTCACACATCCTCCGAGAGGTGTAATTGATTGGCCCGCCGAATGCTCAGTTGCGCGTTTGCTGCGCTTCCTGAGTTCACCGTACCAAAACATCTTATTCAATGTTAAGATCGTGCCGGCCAAGAGATGCTCCGGGTTTGTAGCGTTGGTATTGTAGACCATCCGCCATTGATTACCTTGCCTTGCATCTGAAACTACACTGTTGATCGGCAAGAACTTTGAACTGTTATCCTGGGCCGTATAGCTCCGTAGAAGAGTACCATCCTTGTACAGGTCAATATCCAGTGATCCCGTACCAACAGAGTCAAACGTGCGCGAAAGTCCTATGTAGTTCAGCACAAAATCAAATGCCTCATCACCCGAAGGGATGAAACTCCCTGTGTCGATGTAGGGAATGATCGCAGTCCCGTTGTCATCTTTGTAGAAAGCCCCGGTTGTTGGGTTCGACCATTGGTAGACGTTCCCGCTTGAGTCGATGACCAGAACTGTTCCGTTCTGTAACCGGGTCGTCCACTTGATGAAAGCCGTCGCCGGAGGATTGGCTTGGGCAACTGTGCTCTGCTTTAAGGCAACCTCTCTCCATCCGTAATCGGGGTAGTAGGATACCTGCTTGCCAGTTGAATAGGCAGCTTGTCCGATATCAAAGAATACCTGCCTTTCAGGAAGGTAGAAACAGCAGGTACTTTCCTTTACCGTTTTACTCAGAATCTCTCGGTAGGTGTAGAGCCAATCATTCTCGGATTCAGGATCTTCGATGAGCCTTTGAAATTGTCCGTTGCGATAGCGATAAATATCATCGTACCCGGCGAAGTAAATCCAGGCATCATCCGAGAAGCTGTGTCCTCGTAACGTGGCACAGCCTATGTCGTGGGAAATAATAGACCAGATGAAGTCCGGAATATCATCTACGACGATCAATCTTCCGTGAAGAACTCCCCGATCTTTAAGGACAATCACATCCTCAAGTCCCGTGGGCCTCATACCGTTGATTTTTGTGCCGATGGTCGGCTCTGCGCGAAGGCGGTAAAAGCCATCCTCGTTACTGAATAGGTCTATCGACGTAAGCCCCGCATTTACGTCCGCGTTCCCACCGATAGGATTAGTAAAAATCTCCTGCCTGTTGGGGACTGCCTCAGAAGTCACGTAGACATTCGTAAGAAGCCTCCGCGTACCCAAAATCAGTTCGTCACTATACGGGTACATCGTATCTGTCGGGACTTCAACGATACCGGAGTCTGTCGTGTAGTCATTAGCTTTGGCGGCCCACTCTGAAGCTCTGATGCTGGTATTGATCGCGTAGTAGCCAGCCGCATTTGTGTACGTCCAATGCGTCTGCGTGGTCGTAAGAGAAACGAACTTAATGGAGAAATATTGCGCTACCCTTCCAGTAGTTCTCGTATCTCCGGTGTCCTGTGCCATGTATATGATAAATCCGGTAATCCTCTTATCGAACGATCCGGCCCTCAAGACTATCGGCATTATGAAACTGAACGCTCCGCTTGTGGCGATATAGTTACCATTTGCGTTGCTACCAGTGTCATACTGAGTCGTATCCTCGTAGGTCTGAAGCTCACCAATCTGAAATCCATCGTAAACCGGAGCGACTGCAATCCAGTAGGTCTTATTGTCCAAGAGAGCATCTGAAGCCGTAGCCGCTGGGACGGTGATCTTAAGCGTCGTAAAGGGCGGAGCCGCCGCGAGTACATCAACCGGCTTCAACCTTCTTTCGGTGATGTACGTCCCGGCAAACGTAAATTGCCTGCCCGTACTATTCGGGAAAAATGTACGACTGATGTACTGTGAAATCATCGGCATCAACCCACCCGCCGAACCCTGTCCACCAGACCACCGGATAACCGACTTATCGGCGTTCACACACGGAGGATCTATTAACGTCGTGTTATAGGTTGGAGCAAAGGTATAATTCGAGTGGTCGTTCCTGAAAAAGATGAATGTATCGCTCGTCTGCCAGTTGAGGGCTGTAAGATCAATACGCTCATTCAGTGTAAACGTGCCGTTACCACTGGATATCGAATAGCCAGTTACAAGAGCGTAGGTCTGTTGCGTGACGTTATAGATACCGAAGTTCCTGAAGTAATCAGCTATCGCAACGATTCCAGAAGTAAATCCAACTGCTGTCGCATTCCCAGTAGTAGCGAGATTATTGATTTTCATGCTACTCTGTGTCGGGAAACTCACATCTGTATTCGCTGGATCAAATGGAGTTCCGGCAGTCCCGAAGTGCTCATTGACCAAGATGTTTGAGTTCTGGATTGTTGGCCCAAACCAGTAGGGATTCTGATATACCCCGCTTGTGGCGAACCAGATATGAACATCCTGTTGGCTCGGAACCTGCACTGGAGCCACCTGAAGTATCTGCGCACCCGTGGGAGCCGTTACTGCTGTGTAAGCAGTGTACCCTCTACGGATTCTCTCACCCGATCCAGAAAGATTCGGAGCCGTGTTCACCAGAGAGCGACACATCCCTGGCCTCCTATTCCTGTCGGCGCGAACGTTGTCAGCTAACCCGAACCGGGACACCTCCAAAATTGGTTTCAACTGGCTCTGCATTATTTCGGAAGCAATGTACTCGCTTGTGCCATGTACCTATTACCCTTGTCTGCCCACGTAGGATCAGAATCTATGATTGACTTATCAAAAGCCGCCCTACCCGCCGCATAGAGCACAATCGCGTCAAAGTAGCGTAGGTCAATCACCGCATCGGGAGTAGTATTTACCGCTATATCCACTCCGTTTGAGTCAAGTCTGTCGGCAAATAAGTAGTAAAGCGTTGCCGTTCCAGAACTTTGTAGAGTCATAACACCCGCCACCCTAAGATAAGCGTATAACTTAGGTGCGGTAGTAGTCGTAGAGCCCTCAATCGTATAAGCCGCATCAAGGTAGGGGTCTAAGTCTTGGTCAAGATTAGACTTAATCCTTACGAACTTATACTCTTGTTTGTTGGAATCAATCAAGGCCGCATGATATAAGTAATCGGCGTTGAGTGCGACACCCGAACCTGAGAATGTAATAGCCTGAGTTTTCTTGGAACCCGCCGCGAGAGCCTCCCCGATGTCCTCATTCGTTTCGGCCTGGTTAAAGAGATACAGGACAACGTATCTCATGGCTTCGTTCAAGTATTGGTTTCGCTTGGTCGATGTACACCACATACCATCCGTAGCCGCAGCGATCCCATTATCCGATCCAGTTACTGCATCGTCCAGCAGGTTCGCCAGACGGACGTTCATCAAATTGCTCTTTGGGGTTAAATCCGCCATATCAGAACCAGTTTGGCCTCATTGTCGGTATCACATCGTTCCTCGTTCTCCATGAGAGCCCATCGTTATTCGCCTGGATATCAAAGTGCTCCATTGCCTGTGCGTACTCTGCGTAGGGCATCTCTTTCTTGGAGTAGAGGTATTTCGCCTCGATGAAAGGAAGTAAGTTCATCTGGAACTCCGTTGGGATTTCCAGATCCGAAGCGATTGAAGATAAGATTGTGGGTTTCCTCACGTAGGGAACACTCGGCGTAGCCGCTTGAGCACTCCAAACGTAGAAACTTCCCTTCCAGATGGAATAGTAGTACAGACCTGAAAAATACCTCGCCTGTGCTACCGGGAGGTCGAGTTTCTTCAGGAAAATATCTACCGTCGCTGAGGCGTTACGCTTCACCCTATCGGGAAATTCATACAGAAAGTCCGTAGGCAAAGCGATATTCCCCGTACTTGTGATATTCGGGAGCCAAATATCACGGAGCACCTGACCTTTTTCCACGTAGCGGAGTTGCCCCTGGTTTATCCACCTCAGGGGCAACCCACTCCGTGTTTTTACGAGGGCCTGTTTTTCCTCGCTGTCCGATGCCCATTCATTTATGATGTCCTGGGCAGTAGCCACGTAGATTACCTACGCGAATACTGCTTAACGGCTTCATAAACGACTGTGGGCGTTGTAACACCGTTACCCGATGACGCATACGTGACAATGAACAGAAACTGGTCACATAGCGGAGTCAGAGTAACCGTGGCCGTAGCCGATGACCCGTCAGAAAATGTCGTCGAACCCGCAGAACCATCAGTCGTGGAAGTAAACACGGCGCGGTCAAGCGTATCCGACGCGACTTGAGCCATCAATGCTCCGTCCACCACCCGGCGGACTTTGATCGTAAGCACCTGGAAAGAATCCTTCCCGTGCATGGCAAACGCCAGGCTCGAAAGAGATGCTTCCCGGTTAAAGATCACCGTATCCACCTGCGAGTTCGCAAATGTATTCGTGACCTTCCCCGGCGAAATATCGAGTGCCAGGGGTATTGTCTTTTTGCCGTTCGCTCCGAACACCAATCCTACACCCAGTGCAAGAGCGAAAAGGCTAAGAACTAACTTCTTCATTTTTCTTTCCCTTTCTTTTGGAGATGGGAGCTTCGCTGATCACCGGACGTTCAATCACCGGGATCTCCCTCACTGACGCGACTTTAAGCATCGGGTCGGTAACTTCGCCGTACTGATCTTTCTTGTTATACGAATCAAGAAGATGTTGGGCAAAGTTATCGTAGAGCTTGTGTTCATGCCGGAAGTAGTCGTGATACCACACTTCCGTCGGAACCTCGCACAGTGCGGGAGCTTCCTTAGACGCTTTCTTGAACTCGAATCTGATTCGTTTGCCCGTGGGCTCATCGAAACCGACTTCCCATACTCCCTTAAGGCATTCGAGCGTTACAAAGTGACCTTTCGTGAACATCTGATTTTCTCCTTGTTTTAGTTTAGCACTTATAGTTCAATTAACGCTTCGCCGTATTTCAGACCATGCGTCCTATCAAGCCACTCGTGCTCAAGGGATTCCCAAACTTCACGCGGGACACTCTGCCGGAAGTCATTATCAAATGAGAACCTATAAGTCCTCATCTCATAACTCGTTCCGCGTTCGTGTTCGACCTTAGTCCTGCGGGTAAACTCCACAGGCCCGATCCGTGATCTTAGAAGCACTTCCATCTATGCAACGAGTGTATTGATGATACAGAGTGAGGAGACGTTATTATTCGCCGCTCCGTTTGCGTCCAGCCAGTCCATACGTGCCGCGCCCCAGATATTGTCTGCGTCGCGCCCGATGAATTGACCGTAATCATCTTCCTTACGATCTGCCATCCGCATACGTCCTTCGGCCAACACAAGAGCGTTCGCGCCGAGGAAATATGTGTGATGGAGCTGCGAGGAAGTCACGCCACCTCCGATGCCCGTATAAACGGCTTCGGTGATGGATGAGTTATTTGCGCCTGCGTTCGAGACCGTAAGCCCAGCGGGGTTATTTCCACCCAGCACAGTCCGTACTTTCTCGTACTCAAGCAAGAGACAGTTCGAGTAGACCCACGCCTGAGCGTTTTTGAACAGGGGATTGTCGATTCCCCGTTCACGCGCAAAGCGGAAGTCCTGCTTGAACGTATCGTCTCTACGGAGGAACGAAATAAAGGCAGCCGTACATAAGACCACCCAGTAATCGTCCCCCTGGATCTTCACGGGATCGAAGAAGTTCTCCTTCATGTACCGTTCACCCAAAAGGATGGTCAGTGCCGAAGGATTGTCATTCCCCGCGCCCGTCAACGCCGCGACCGTATTGGTCGTGGTCAGCGTTACGTCGTTTCCGATGACGGTGTTCGTGTTCGCCGTTGCCGTGATGTTCGCCGTTCCGTACTGGCGGTACATATGATATGACCACCCGTAGTGAAGCGCGGCCAGAAGTCCGCTATCCTCCACTTGCGCCGTCCAGTCGGACAAAAGATCGTCCTCTGTAACGACGAACGGTTCATCGACCGGGTTCCGCTGTTCGTTCATCGCACCGACAGTCAAGACAGCCTGCCTCCACTGTTCGATTTTGACGAGCTTATAGTTAAGATCCCAGCCTGTTTCGTAGTTTACGATCTGGTTGTTACCCACCTTACCGACGTTCGGGGTAATGGCCAGATTTGTGCGTTGGTGCATCTTCACGGTATCGCCCTTCTTTCCCTGGAAATCCGTTTTGCGGATCACGGGGTAGCCGGGGGTCGTCAACTCGTAATTACCTTCAGTGTAAGTATCGGGCCCGATCAAACCTTTCTGTTTCCAGAAAGTTTTTACCTGAACCTTTTTGTGATACTTAATGTCGGTAATTATCGGGACGTTGACCTTGATACCGGTCGATGTCGCCGCTGTCCCGAACTGCGAGTCTACAAAGCTAAACTGCGCAGTCTGGGAATATAAGTCAGCCATTGATAATTACTCCTTGAGTTAAGGAGACCACCTAAGTACGCGCCGATTGTTTAGCCGCCCGTTCCCGGTTATATGTTTCCCGGTCAAAGGCCGCCTGCACTTCCTTCGGCCACGATTCATAAGCTCGTCCGTTCGAGTCAACGAACTGGCGGGCATAGTCCTCGTATTTTCCTTGCGCCTGTGGAATAACCCCGCTCTGTGAACCTCTAAGCGGGTTTGCAACTTGCTGCGCATTCGGTTGTCTCAGTTGTTGGAATGTCTGGTTAATTGCCTGAGTCTGAGTCTGCGCAATCTGCTGCGGCATGGTCATCAACCTCCACCCGATGTCAAGCCGGTGCGGTGCGATCCCGTTCATCTGGTTATAGGCTTTGATATGGTCGGCAGTAATTCCGAGACGCTGCATATCCGATGCGTTCTCGTGTAAGAACTGCTGTTCGACGTTCTGTTGTACGAACTGACCAATCTGTTCTCCCATAACTTGACGGGTACGCTCCGCCGCCGTATTGATCCCTTCCTGTATCTTCCAATCCCAAAATTCATTGGGATGGGTTGCGGGATCATACGGATTCGTCCGGGCCTGGGATGTCGCTTGTGTTACTTGAAGCCTTGCCTGACGTTCTCGCGCTAACTCCTGCTCAATAGCGAACTTCTCAGCGAGTGTACGATTATACAGGCTCTGGAAGTGCGCCTGATTCGGATCGACCACTTGACCTTGCACCACACCTTGCTCAGCAGCGGGAGGGGCATCGGGTTGCGTCAAAGTTTGGCCTTGAGGCGGAGAAGCGGGTTGCGTAACTACTTGTCCTTGCTGTGCAGCGGGATCAAGAGTTATCGCTTGACCATTCTGTCCTTCGGGCATAAATTACATTTCCTTGTTTTGTGTGTGAGTTATTTGTGAAAACCTTTGAGTTCCTCTGCGAACTGTGCTCTCTTTTTCGCCTTCGGGCCGTAGTTCCCGGCTTCGGCTGATTCCATCTTGCTCTCAGGAATCTTCTCGCCCTGTGGCACTCCCAATGATTCATGAAGAGCACCGGGATGTTTAATCGCGGCTTGGATGAAATGCTTACCAGGGTTGCCATACTGTGCTTCGTGTTCCATGATGTGTCGGCCCATCAACTCCGCCTCGTTTTTACACTTGTATCCTGCCATTATTTTTTCTCCTTCTGTTTATTTGGCACAAAATTCTTATCGTGATCTATAGCGTTCAAAAGTCTAAGTTGCTTCTTAGCATTTTGCAAAGATGTGTGATAAGCATGAACCTTACCCGTGACGGTGTTCTGGACTCTCACACCACCTTCGACTTTTTTGAGTTCGTAAGGCATTATACCCCTACCCCCATTCCACTAGCCCCACCCATTCCTCCCATTCCGCTCTGGGCATACCCAGCCCCGCCTAACATCGAGTTCTGCCCGGCTTGCGGTGCATGTTTGCCTGTTGCGGCGTTCGCGTGTTGATTCGCGCCCTTACCATTTTTAGGAGCCTGTGGCATCCTATTCTCAGGAGGAATAAGTTTTTGAGTCTGCTCTAACTGAGCTTGAAGCATTTGTATCGTCTGAGCCATCTGTTTCATGATGTCAGACTTCGCTCTCTCGTTTGAAGCTATAGCATCGTCAACGTCTTTAATCGGGGCGTTCTTGATAATCGTGTCATCTTCAAACGGTATCTCAGATCCCCTCATCGCCATCATCGCATTGAAGGACTGTTGATTCGCCATATCACTTACCGCCGTATCCTCGATAACTACGTCGTACTCTTCCGTTGAAAGTTGTAACGGGAACTGTAATGGCTGTTGCACCGGTTGACCCGTAAGCGGATCTCTTTTCCCGACCACAACATTGATGAACTCTTCCTGCCCCAAAATCCGCGCCATCTTCTCAACCGGGAACTCTGTAATCATTATCGTCAGACACTTCCGCCAGAAGGATAGCTCAGCGAGTCTTTCAGCGTTCACCCATTTATTCAAAGGCGTAACGGCTGCGTTCTGCTGTAACGATAATTTGATCCCACTCGAAGAGGGTTCGCTTGAACCTCTTAACACTGGCTCAGTAGCACCTGCGGCGAAGTCCATATCTCTGTCAGCCGCAGAACTCTCTTCCAAAGCATACAGATTCACCTGGGGCTGTACGTTGAGGTTTATCACCTCTTCGTTTTTATTCAACAGAAGCATCGCCCCCAGTTGGGTCTGCTGAATCTTATCTTCTATGTTTTCAATGTTCCTACCGACTAAGGGACTCTTAATCGCCTTGTTGTTGTAGGTGACTTTCTGTGACCAAGCTATATTCTTTCTTTTCTGGTGAGGTATGACTCTTTCGACATACCCAAACGGCTGACCGGATTTTTTGACTTCCGCGCAAGTCCTGACGTAGTTATGAAATGGATACTTCGATGTAGCCTGTTTCAAGAGCATCCCATTAGCTTTACCACCCGAAGAAGCGATAATGAATTGCTCCCAGCTCGTCTTTACTCCGATGCCTAAGTGTTGTTCACCACCCAGTGGCTGATAATCAGCCGCTTCGTTTCTTACCCTCGGTACGCTCTGATCTGGGAGTTGAAATGGTGTCCCATCTGGGCCCACAACTGTTTGACCGGGAATGGACTCAATCGAACCGATCTTTGAAAAAGGAACTTTCCTCTCAAACCAAAACTCCCAAATCTCTACTTGATCTGGTATATACTCGCGGTTATCATACGTCGTTACGACGAGATTCCCGTAGTCCTGAACGAAACTTCCCTTTGTATTGGAACCTCTCATCTTGTCCCACTGCGAGACAAGGTTATTCCTCATCGCTTTCAACTGTCCGGCTTTCTCAGGATTAATCCGCATTGCGGATTCCCAATACATCATCTGTCTGTGCCAGACCCAAGTAGCATCATCCAGTTGTTTACTCTTACTCCCTGAGTAACCAATATCCTCACTCGGAACGAACTCACACCACACTTCACCCTTTTCAGGATCAAACCCAAGTTTCCTGATACCCTCCCCGATCTTTATCATCGAGGAAAAGGCCTCGTCGCGGGTCTCTCCGAAATTCCCGTTGTAGTCAACGAAGTCAGCCACCTTATCCAAGAGCTTCGCTACCCTATCATCTCCTGATTCTCTCGGTACGATTCGTTTACGGTTATCGGTGTTCGCTCTGATTCCTTGAATGACATCTATCCCGCGACCTATCCGGTCAATGGAAAGTGTGGGGACTCCGGTCATTGCAAGTAGCTGCATATCCGATCCGTCCCACTGTCTAAGTTCTACGAAATCGTAGCACTCGACGATGGTTTTCTCCCAACCCTTCTTCCAGGGGTTGTGACGGTGATCGACGTAATCAAAGCACTTCGCTATGATCTCCTGCTCGTCGGCAGCTACTAAAGGAATTTCTTCCTTTACGTCCTTATCGAATAAGGGCTCCAACTTTTCCTTTCAAGTTTTCCAGTAGCGAACTTTTACCGATTTGACTCTCGTACAACGTCCCCGGCTCATGGTTCGTAAACCAATCTTTCAATTCCTGATTCGTCTCAACTTCTTTCTGTGTGATCTTCAAGAAAACCCAGTTCTTCAACTCAGGCTTCACCTTCAACTGCACGACTCTCGAAACGAGCTTCTTCTTCGCGGAGGTTTTACTTCTGGAGGTAACCACCATGAACACCCACCGGCCCCAATCTTTACATTGGAAGATGAAGTAGTTCAATGGATCACCCACCCTACGAGCTTGCCTTCATTTTTTCTTCCCCACTCGGCTTTCCTCCAACCTTCCAACTTCTCTTTCACCCTCTTCGGCCTCGGGGCGGGTAACTGTCCGTGAATCCAGAGTAAGATAGCCCTGTCCATTACCCTGTCGTCGTAGCACTTATCTCCCCTGGACTTCCCCTGAGCTTCCAGAGATCCATCGTCATTAACGAAGGTCAGGGTCTCTTTCCAGAAAAACTCGTCCGGGTCAATGAAGCTATTCTCCGAAATCATCCTTGAAAGATTCGAGACGATAATCGGCTTCGAGTGACTTGTCGTGTCCCAACCTAATTTATCTGTCGTCCTGGGTTCACCCTTCGTCATTACTTCCTTGAAGTAAATCCGGTCATAGCTCTCGGCCAGCTGATTCACCACCGATAGACCCAAACCAGTTCTTTCGGGAGCTACATAACACCTTCCGTACCACACCGCTAGTTTCCAAAGTTCTTGGGCGTATTCCTCACTTCTCAGTTTACAGTGTATCGTCGCCACGATCTCAGGTGTGAAATCATCAGCAAATCTTTTCAACACCGTCGCACTTGAGTAATCCCCCTGAGCCAATCCTTCGGCCACATCAGCCGAAATACAGTACCCATTCTCCCAACCGACTTCGGGTTCTTTCCAGAGCTTCAATAGCCCGTTCCGGTTCTCCGAGAACCCCGCCTCAACTTCACCCCTATTCGTGCAAGTCCCGTAGTCATCGTAAAGAGGTCGCACCTTCCAGTACAAATCCCCCACCTTCACAGGCTCTTTCGCCTGCAGCATCTTCAGGTTACAAAGCTCAGTATCAAATACCGGCCTACCCGTGGTGAGGTAATTACAATCCAGGTTCTCAGCCACATCCTCACTCGTCCTACGGGTACATTCGTTATCGTACCACTCGGATCTGATCTTTCCTCCTTTATCGACGAAGCACCCTAAAGGAGCGACACTCTGATCCGCATGAAGCTGATCTTTGATCTTCTCAGCATATTCTGGACTCGTCACCGCCTTCAAAGGGTGCTTCATCCATAAAAGATGATGCTTTACCTTAATCTCTGTCGTCCTCGACAATTCCGCGAACTTATTCCCCGATCCTTGAGGTGTCCCAACGGCTATCTTACACCGCGTCGCGTCCGAAGCTGATCTCCATGCTTCAGTAGCCATCTCCCAAGCTTGAAATTCATCGAAGAAAACAGCTTTTTTTCTACCCCCTCTTGCGAAATCCCTGTTCGTCGCCTCCCCAACTATCGAATTTCCGAACTCAGGATTCAAAAACTTCATGTACGTCGAGTGTTTCCTAAGATCAAACCCCTGCGGCTGCAAAAATAACGGTATTCTCTTCAGATTATACCGCATTTTCTCGAAAAGTGAGTCCATATCCCCACTTTTATCTACGTACTCCTCTTTTCGACTCCCAATCCTGAAATCTTCCCCCTTTTTCGTCATCCATCTCCACAACATCACGTACAAAACCATGTACGTGACCCCCATATCCCTACTCTTATCAGTGAATACGTTCTCTCCTGTCTCAATCGCCTCATTAAGGCTCAAAATGTACTCATCCTGAAAAGCCCAGGTCACAAACGGTAAGCTCTTCTCTTTACTCCTTACCTCGTATACCCAAAACCACACATTAAAAGCATACAAAATGTCCTTCTGAAATAACGTCCTAACCACCCCGGCCAAAGAATCATCCCTCTCACAGGCGGTTAGAATATCGCCCCTGTACCTAAGATTCGCCCCTATTTCCTTAGGATACGTCAATTCGCCTTTACCTCACCTAAAATCGGCACACTGAAAACCGGATTTCGCCAAACATACCACTCCTGTGTAGCATTGGAAAAATACTCAGTCTCACTCAAGGGCTTTACCTTCAATTCGATTTCCGGCTTTTCCACCTCTTTCAACCTCAAAGGCTTTTTCTTCACTGCGTCGCGCCTATCAGCCACATTACCCCCATCCAAAATGCCACCACACCCAATCCAATCAGTAAAATCCAGATTAGCCGGGCTACCTTCAAATTGATTTCCTGCGGCCAGACTTAGACTTTGCACATCCCGAAATATCGGGTAGGGGTGTCTGACTCCCCGAAGCCCGCCGGACGGTCGGCCTCACGCCTACCCCCGGCCTCACCCTGAGCCACGCTGCGCCGGTGCGCGGCCATAGCCCAAGCTCGCGCAGTTCCATCTCAACCTTTAGCTCAGCTCTGTACTGCTCGAGGTTGGTCATATTCCCCACTTGAGGTATGCCATGTGATCTCGGTCAATGCCTGATAATATATGATATGTCAAGAAGGTAAATCGGGTAATTTCAGCTTGCCCCGGAATGGGGATTGACTCATCTGGATTCCGACCAAGTCTCCCACTTGAGCTTGAGGATTCGCGTAGCGCATTTCCTCAATGAACGCAATAAACTCGCTTAAACGCGCCAAATTCACGCCCCGTAATCGCTTGTGCATCGTGTTCCAGGCCACGTGATAGTGTGCCGCAAGCTCTGTGATCGTCGCTCTTCGCCTATTTGCCTTGCGTACGTGCTTGCTCATCTCGCTTCAGGATTAGCGTTTAATCGCTCCACGTTGCCATTAGAGGCTTGATCTTGCGCTGCGCTGGTCTTTCTACCCTCGCTGGCCGCAATTACTCTGCGCTCATATTCAGCGTGAAGTTGCTCAAGTGTCAAATTATTCATATCTGCGCTTGTCTTGAACACTTCTTGAGTTATTTTCGTCTCTTGTTTATCCGTTAGCATGGCTTTGATGCGAGCCAATAGTTCGAGTGCCTTGAGCTTGTCATTATTACGTGCTTTGGGGTCGTGTAGCGCAATTTTTCCAATGCCCGCAGTGATAACAGTCTCATTTATCGAGGCAACATCTACCTCAGCAAGTAGTTTGGCGATATGCCGTTGCACTTTAGTATTTTTTAGCGTGCGGTGAGCACTTACAGCAGCAGATCCATAACTTTCGGTATCAAATGACTTGAGGCCGGCTTGTGTAGCATTTCCATTAGCTTCTATCCAAGCTCTTGCAAACATAGCTTGCTTTGGCGTTATTGTCCCTTTAATACTCAAAGTCTCAGTTATTCCAGAGAATGAAGGGAAATGAAGGATTTGGCGGAATGTCCAGAACTAAGCCTATTTGAACCGGGCCGGGAGCCGGTGCCTCGTGTCCTGAAATGGCGCACTCCATTTGAAGCATTGCGACCTGTTCTAAGAGTTTTTCCTGCGCTTTGCTCAACTCTCTGGCTCGGCTTAAGATTTCGCGCTCTGTCTCGGAAACTTGGAAAACAAGGTCAATTACATTCGCCAGGCGTTCTTTAGTGTTGTGGGGATCGGTTGTGGGTTTGGGTTTGGGTTTGCTAAATACTGCACGGAGTTTTGATAGGAAAGACTTGCGCGTTATACTTGCGCTCTCCCTCGATGTGTCTTGCTTAGATGTCTTATTTTGCACCATCTTAGATAAGATACTAAGAAAGCGTGCGTGTGTCAATACCCTGAGAAGCGCAAATGAAAATTTATTTTTTAGTTGTGATTCAATTTGATATTTGCCCCGCCTCGCTTAGTTTAAGCACTTCGTATGCTCAGAGTGCAGAAAATAAGCTCCATTGCTCGTTTGCTTTCAGAGCATACGGAATGTATATTGATACTGTTACCATTAAGGAGTCTAAAGATGGGGATTGCATGGAATTGTTTACGCGACATTCAATTGCTACGGCGTTTATTATGGGTTACAAGATAGCCGCTAGTGATATGGCCCCAATAACATCAATGCGAGAAATTGACCTATGACCGGCCCCGAACTCAGGCAAGTACGTAAACTCAACCGTTTAACGCTCAAAGAGTTTGCCACAAGGTTAGGATTCTCTGGAAACTCCTGGGCGCATATTCACAGAATGGAAACAGGCAAAATACCAGTATCTAATTCAACGATTGTCAGACTGAAAGCCTACTTTAACTTTGAGGAAAGGAAAAGCGCGTGAACACAAATGAAATTAAATCGAGGGTTAAACAGCATATTTGGGATGGGACTTTTCGATCCGCTTTATGTCGATGCAGAGAAATATCCAGTTCACAAATGGAATCACTGATCCGCCAAGCGTTAAACTCCCGACATCTTACTGGAAGAGCGGTAGATGCCGGATATGTACGCCAAGCGTTGGAACGAGCGCATTGGACAGCTGAGGAAATTGATTTTCTGCTGTATCGCTCTCGGAGCATAATCGACACGGAGGTCAAGTGAACTTAGAACTCTTCGCCTATCTCGGTTTCTGCGGGGCAATTTGTTTTGGGGTTTTGGCAATGGTCATTGATGCTGTAAAGAATTGGAGGGGAAGATGACGATCCAAGAAGCTATCAAGAGCGGGAAGCCATTTAGACGGACTTCAATCGCAGATTACGCTCATTGGCACAGGTTTAATGTTTGGTATATCATGGATCGCGGCCTTCGTGCTGTATTTTTCGGCAAATACGAGGAAGAAGATAAAGACACAATCGGGCAATATCGTCCGTGGGAAACAGAGGAAATTCTCGCGGAGGATTGGGAGGTGAAGCAATGATCTGCAACCTCGCAACAACTCGCATTGTAAAGATTTACAGGGACCGCTTCGATTGTGAATGTCAATTTCTGGATTGGGGGATGAATCT
>Ga0247667_1000196_pt1 | contig 20432 bp, 22 predicted proteins | sample CNK08_metaG_FD_183027 | JGI IMG/M metagenome (GOLD analysis project Ga0247667, IMG submission 183027) | Soil microbial communities from Purdue University Martell Research Forest, Indiana, United States - CNK08 | ecosystem: Environmental > Terrestrial > Soil > Temperate forest > Bulk soil... | reverse complement strand
GTATTGCCGAGGTAGCGCTCGCCGGTCTTGTTGAAGGTGCCTTCGACGAACTTGTCGAAGAAGAGTTCGCCACGCCCGAGGGTGTAGTTCTCGCTGCCCATGAGGGTCTCCTTTCTGTTGGTAAAACGGTTAGTCACGAATCCAGTACGGGTCTCCCACCTTTTCGACGATTTCCAGACGAACACGCATCCAGAAATACGCCTTTTCTGATTGTTCGTCGGGAGGCCGAACAACCCCGGGCTCGATGTAAAGCGCGCTTGCAAGGCCATCGAAAAACCCGCTTTGATTTCTCGGAACGAGCAACTTTCCGAAAGCTTTCTTCACGTCGCCCAGCAAACGGTGCGCCGCGTCTTCGTCTCCTTCGTCGTCTCCGGAACCTGCCGCCCATCCGTTGAGCAGATACACCTGATCGTATTTTTGCTTGGTGCCTACAACACCACCAACCGTTTCCGGCGCTCGATCCGGGTTGAAGTTCTCCAGGACGACCACTGCCGGTAGTTCGATTTCACGTCCGAAATTCTTCTTGCCTCTGTAGACGGAATTCAGGTTGAAGCTGTAGCCGTTAACGAGACGGATTTCGCTCTTCAGATACGAGCACATTTCTTTCAGCAGCAACAATCGCTTGGTGTCAGCCACGGCTAAGCCTCCCGTAGTTCCTCAGAAAACTCGACTCCAGAACATCTCCGATAGGTGCCTGCACGTCGAATCTCACGTCTCGAAAAACCTGATCGACCGAGGGGCCGTAGAGCAAATACAAATTGCCGCTCACTTGCACCATCTGTCTTTTGTTCAGTCCGCTCGGCAATTTTCCTTTTTGCAAGCGAACAGCAAGGCCGGCGTTAGTGCTTTCCGGATCGTATGCGCCAGTTCCCCGTCGCAGCTTGATCGGAAAAGCGTTAGGAATTTTGTGAGCGCCTCCCGACGCCGACACTTTGACTTTTACGTATCCGCCTTTTCCGAGCTTAACTCCCGTAGTGAACTGAGCCAGCGACGTAGGACGCATACGACCGGAAATAACGGCTTCAAGATCGTCGGCTCTCGCTTTCTTTGAAACGCGCAAGCGCGCATTCGGATCGTCCGAGCTTCCGATGTATCCTGCTTTGAACGCCACTTGCTCTCGAATTCTTCGGCTGCTTTCAGCCTGACCGAATTTCACCGCTTCATTTATGGCGAAAGCCGACGCTTTGTCGACAGTTTCAGGAATGCCTGCAACGGCTTTACGCACGTCGTCCAAGCCCTTGAAACCAACTTCAACAGTCACGGAGATACCTCCGTCACTTCCCACTTCACAAAAATGTCGTCTTCCGATTCGCCGCGAACGTCAAGCTTGAAAGCTCTGTTGAGCGCAGGAAAAAATACTCTGTCGCCTTCTTTTGCGTCAGTGAAAACGCGATTATCGATCACGACGCTGTCGATGTTTTCTACGACAGTGCCGTATCCTTCTCGGTCAAGATCACCGAATTTCCGGACTTTGTAGTGCAGTCGGGCGGTGCCAGAAATTTCAGCACCGCCCGACTTGCGACGAAAAAGAGCCGGCAGGCTAAACGCGCCATGTACGTTTTCGCGAGCGCGCTTCTTAATGTCCAGCCAGTTCATCTTCGTCTCCTGGGCTGAAAGAAGATCAGGTCTTCGGGTCCGCCTTGACCGGCGGCGGCTTGCTCTTGGACGCCGCCACTTCTTCGTCTTCGTCTTCGTTCGCGCCCTTCTTCGACGCGGGCTTGACGTGGCCTTCGTCGACGAGGAGATCGTACAGCGCCTTGTCGTCGGTACTGGCGCGCTGGCCGGCGGCGATTTCCTGGGCGGCGACGCCCAGGCCGTCTTCGGCATCGAAATCGCCCTTCACGGCGACCTTGGCGATGAACGAATAGGTCTTCTTCGGCTTCTGCTTTTCTTCGGCCATGGTAGGCACTCCTTCGGGTTGGTGGAACTGCTTATTGAAATCAGCAGCCCCGAAATTCAGGGCTGCCGGAAGTACGACGATCAGCTCACGACGCGAGCACGCAGCGTACAGTTCGGCCGGCTCGGGATCATGAGCGGCGCGGACTGCGACATGAGGTAGACGACGCTCGGGTCTTCGTTCTCCCACATCTTCGGGAAGATGTCGAACGGCTGGAGGCCGGCCTTGGCGTCCATGATCGCGCCGAACGCACGCACGCCTTCGTAACCCGCTTCGGCTTCGAGGAACACGTCGCGCGGGTCCATCATCTGCTGAACGACGCCGTCCTCGTCCTCGTACACGTCCGAGTAGACGTAGATGTTCAGCGAACCGACCTGGCCCTTGTACTCGACGGACTCACCGAGGCTCGGCCCGGTCTCCATGGTCGACGTGGAGCCGCGGCGCGTTTCCAGCAGCTCCTTGACCGCCGGATGCTTGCGGAAAGCCTTCCAGGCCGTGCCGCCCATGGTGACGCGGGTGACGGCGAAGCCTTCGGCCTCGCGCACGCGGGTGGCCCAGTCTTCGAGGTCGTCGACCGGGTTGGAGTTGACGGTATCCGTCCAGCGTGCGGTGCCGGTCAGCACGACGGTGTGGTTCGACGAACGACCGAAGTCGATGGTGACGGTCGGGTAGTCCTCGCCCGAAATCGTCACCTGGCCGTACAGCGCCGCCTGCGCCGCCATCCATTCCCAGCGGCGGTAAATCTGCTTGCGCTGATCCAGCTGATACGCGACGACGGTGGCACGCCAACGCTCACCGGGCGTCATCTCGCCGGTCAGCGCTTCGCCGGCCAGACGGCGCAGCATGCGGCCCGGAGTGACGACGTCCTTGGGCTTGACGTAGGCCGGGCGGAAGCTGCGGGTGTAGAAGCCGGAGCGTTTCAGCACGCGGCCCTGAAGATTCGGCGCGACGAACGGGGCCATGCGCCGGCCCAGCTTGAGGTCGTCGAACATGATTTCTTCCGTGGTCGATTCCATCTGCTCCTTGTACAGACGGTCCAGGAAATACTGCACGGGCGGTCGGCTGTCGATGACCACCTTGCGCAGTTCCGCGGTGCTGAAAAGGTCCATCGGGGTCTCCTTCTTGGTTGAGTTGCGAAACGAAAAAGCGGTGTTGCGGTGGGTCGACGATCAGACCGGGCCGGAACCGGCCGGCGGATTGCCGTAGAGCTTCTGGGCGACGATGTTGGTGCCGTCGAACACGGCGGCCTTCTTGGCACGGGTGTTGGTCGCCGCGTTGAAGATGAGCGCATCCATGTTGAAGACGCCGCCGGTGTAGACGCCTTCCAGCTTGCCGGCCGTCGCCTGGCCGTTCGGCTGCGGCGTGTAGCCCAGGATCGCCCTGGCGTTCTGCGTGCCGTCCGTGGCGGCCGGGTTGTGGGGCTCCCAGATGCGCGTCGTGGAGTTGCGACCGAGCACCTGGCCGGCGGCGTAGATGATCGGGGCATCGCCGGAATCGAGCACGCGCAGTTCGCCCTGCGTGGTGACGATGTCGGACTCGCCCGCGAACAGCTGGACCTGATCGGTGTCGGTGCGAGCCGTGTACGAAGCGATGGGCGCGAAATCGGTCATGGGGTTTCTCCTTGGATGTCGTGGTTGTAAGTGTGCCCCTGAAAAATGGAGCGTGGATTTTACTTCACGGCGCGCAGCACGGCCTTGTCGCCCGTGGCGCGGACGTAAGAGCCGAGCAGGCCTTCGTCCTTGGCGCTCTCGGTGCCGCTGGTATCGCCGCCGTTGTTGGTGATGTCCGCGCCGCCGCCCGTACGCTCCATGGCCGCATCGAGCGCGGAGCCGGTGCCGGCGGAGGTCTGCTTCGGCGAAGCGGCCAGCATCGACTTGGCTTCGTCGACCGACATCGTGGTCTTGAACGCGATATGGTTCGCCAGGCCTTCACGACCCTTGGCTTCCTCGCAGCCGGTGATCGCCGCGCAACGCTGCTGCATGGCAACGCCGGCATCGATCTGATCGCCCTGCTTCGTGCCCGCGTCGACGTTGGTGTCGGCGGTCGTGTTCTCGACGGTGGCGTCGGCCTTGTTCGTATTGCTCATGGTTGCACTCCTGTCGTTGGTGGAAGAGCCGAAAATTTCGGCCCGGAAAGACGCGATGGCGTCTTGCGGAGACATCACCGCATCGACCAAGCCGATTTTGACCGCATCGTCCGCCTGGTACACGCGGGCTTGCGTATCACGAACCGCTTGTTCGGACATCCCGCGGTTGATCGCAACCACGGAGATGAACTTCTGCCACATCCCGTCCAGGCGCGTCTGCATGTCGGCGCGAACGTTGTCGGGGAGCGGACTGAAGGGGTTGCCGTCGACCTTATGCTCGCCGGCATGGATGAGCGAAATAGCGACACCGAATTTTTCGAGAGCCTTGCTCATATCGACATGCATCGTCAACACGCCGATGCTGCCGCTGTCGCCGGAAGGCGTCGACACCATACGTTTCGCCGAGCTGCCGAGAGAATAGGCGCCGGACATCGCGCCGGCATTGACGACGGACATCGACGGCTTCACGTCACGACCCTTACGGATATGCTCGGCCAGCTCGAAATTACCGTACACCATGCCGCCACCGGAGTGGATGTCGAACACGATGCCGGCCACGTCCGGATCAGCCTGTGCAGCATCGAACTCGCGACGAATGTCGTCGTAGCCGCGAGTGCCGTACCACGGGTCGCCGTTGCGATGAACGAGAGTCCCGCGCATGGGGATGAAAGCAATGCCGTTGTTGAAGAGAAACGGCTTCGCTCGATCCCGAGGAAACGACACGTCAAACGCCTTCTCGACGGTTGCGGTGATGCTCTGTTCCGCTTGCGCACGCTGCTCTGCGGTCGGTGGGACCGTGGCCTGCGCCATCGCCATGCACAGCGTTGCGACCTTCTCCACGTCGCGAGGGTCGATCAAAGCCGGGCGGCCGTTGAACCCCTCGACAAGCGAAAGACGTACGGCAAGCAGTTCGTTCATGCGCTCTTCTCCGTTTTGTTGTTCGGTGCAGCGTTGTTGTCGCTGCTGTTCTTCTGGTTGGCTCGGCTGTCGGTTGCTTTTTGCGTCCCGCCTTTGCTCGTAGAAAGCGTGAAGTCCAGCCTCTTCTCGTCGATGAGCTTCATCTCGCGAGCGCGCTGCGTGAACACTTCGCGGTAGTCTTTTCCGAGCTTACCGAGTTCTTCCTCGTAGGTGGACAAGCCGGACGCAATGCGAAGAACCGCAGCTTGCGTTTCCTTCAGCTCGTCGATTTGGCCCCTCGAAGCGCCGATCCAGTCGCACCGAGAATACGCCTCTCGATTGATTCCTTCGTAGAAGTGAGCAGCACCTTTCGGCAACGGCAAATCGGTTTGCGGGTTGTTCAACTCTTCTTCGAGCCACAGCATGTAGACGAGCGTGGCAAATCGGTCCGTGATGAGCTTTTTCCTGGACTGCATGTACTTCCAGGTTTCGATCATCGAGGCGCGAGCAGAAGAATAGTTGGTCTTGGTGTAATCCTTCGAGAACTGCTCGTAGGAAAGGCCTAGAGCAGAACACACGTGGCGGAGAAGCGACTCCTCGAATCCGCTTCCCACGCCGCCAGGCTGCCCTGCGTTCTGAAGGTTGAGCTTCGTTCCCGGAAAGAGATGCGGAATCCTCACGCCGTCGATAGCGAGGTTGTCGGACGAGCCGACATACTCCGCCAGAGCGCCCATGTATTTCTGGAGCCAGCCCATGTCTCCGGCGCCGAGTTGCGAGAACACCATCTCTCTCGGAAGCTCGGATTCGATCGCGGCGGCGAAAGTGGCGTTGACGACAGCGTTCTGTAGAACGATGTCCTTGTACGTCTTCGTCATCCGCATTTCTTTCAACACGGCGACCATCTTCGACACGCCGCGCGTTTGACCCGGACGAAGAATTTCCGCAATGTGAATGATCTGCGGACGACCCCACGGCTTGACCGCAGGAACGCGAGTCCACACCGCGCCCACTCGATCCGAGTAAGACTCCCTCGGGTGAGTAGCGCGGATGTGGTACGCCTGCGGTGCGCCGAACTTGTCGATTTCGACACCGCGACGCATGTAAGCGGTATCGCTTGAATCGTTGGGGTTACACAGACGGTCAGTGTCGATCATGTTGATAGCCGTTCGGTACGGACGACCTCCCGACTTCGACAGCCACTCCGATGCTGCAAGCGTTTCACCGCCCATGAAAGTCTGACCGAGAGCCATGCGAACGAGGCCCGTCAAACCGTTCCTGCGCGATGCGTCGATCCAGTTCATCGGAGACTCCGCGTACAGCATGAAGCGGCGTTCCGCAATTCGCTGAAATTCTTCCGCCCATTCTTCGCTGAGCCCGAGTGTTTCCCAGTCCGGACGCGCGTTCAGAAGGTACTGTCCGCCGACAATCGAATCTGCGCTGGTGTCGAGCGCGCCTTGAATGTATCCGTCGTTGCGAACCAAATCGCGCGTGCGCGAATCAAGCGTAGTCTTGCTCGGAAGAATTTCAAGGTCCGCAGGCAAAGAAGGCGCACACCACATCGCCGTTTGACGATTGAGATTCTTTGCGCCTTCGTACGCACCGCCGAATGCCGACTCTTTGCCGGTGCTGTTGAACGCTTCGTCGCCCTCTGAGGAGCTAACGACAGTGAGTGCTCGGGCCATGTCGTTTTACCCTCAGAAGAACGGACGAAGGGGGCCGCCCGTTACTGCGACCCCCAGTAGAAGATTGATCTGCGCCTGCAAACTGGCTATGTATTTGGACAGGGCGAGCGCGTTGGCTCGGCTGTACTCGACCCGCTCTCCGTTCTGGTCGACGGCGACGGTCACGCTGTTGCCCGTCATGACGCTATGGTAAGCGGTTTGTGCTTCCGTAAGCCATGTTTGCAGCTGCTCTAGAGTCGCCATCTCTCATCCCAAGGACTTCCCGAACTTGGCGAAACCATAATCCGTGTTGCTCGTCGAAGCAAACCGTTTTTCCTGATCCACACGGCGCACAAGAGAGTTGTTACTCCACTCCGCGTACCACGATTCGGGCGAGTCCCAATCGAATCCTTCGACCTTCAAGATGACGCACAGGCCGAGACAGTAGTAGCCCAAGTCCCACGCTTCGTTGCGTCGCTTGCCTGGGTTCTGCCAGCGGCCACGGTCATCGCGGAACTCGACAGTGAGTTCGGCGTACACGACTTCAGGCGTCCACTTGTTCGTGAAGTGCCGACCGCCGAGCGTCGTCTTCTCGTCGTAATCGACCATGCCGAGCAGCATGTCCTTCAACACGTTCGAGTTGAGAAATAGCACCGGAATTTCACCGCGAGCACCGGCCGAACGATCCTTACGATCCGAGTCGGGGAAGTCGACTTCAGCACGCGGCGCACCGAGCTTAGGCTCGCCCTTGATAAGCAGCACGCGAGCGCCTTCGCCTTTGTCACGCATCGAACGCCAGTAGTTGTACGCGCGCGTCGTCGAGCCCGACTTACCGCCGGAGTCGATGCCGGCCATCTTGATCGACATGAAGCCGCTACCGTCTTCCAGTTCGTACTCACGCTCGACGACCTGCTCGGTAATCAAGTCCCAATCTTCTTGCACGGCGTACGGCTTGACCCATAGCGTGTCGCCAGCCTCGTCCTTGCGCTTCGACTTCTGAATGTCGAATCGGTCAATGAGATACAGGTCGAAGTTGACGCCGTTATCGCTCGGGCCGATGCCGAAGACCTGCACGACGAAGCGGCTCTTCTGCACGTCGACGGTCGCGAGCAGGAAGCGCACGCCGTACGGCACCTTCTTGTCCGCCCACTGAATCGCTTTTGATTGCAAGTCTTCCGGCAGACGATTCGAGTCCTTCGCGTTGAGCGGCCAGAACGCTTCGCCTTGATCGGTGTTGACCGTTGCCTTCAGCGCCTTCGTTTCGCCTGTGCGTTCGAGCGTCTGCTGCGCGAGCAGGTAGCGCTCAACGAGCGTCTGCCACGTAATGAAGCGCGCCGCCGGGCCTTTCAGCCAGAACGATGCACTGCGCGAACGCACGCCGACGCCGAGGCGGTTGCCGTCGCGGTCGAGGCGCTGACCTTCGCGCAGCCACACGCCGCGACGATTCATTTCGTACTTGTGCTTCGGTTCGATCACACAGCCGTTCTTCGGGCACGCCATCATCGTCGCCGCAGCAGCCTCGAACGGATCGGGGTTCTTGAAGTCCCACTTCAGCAACGCGAACTTCGGCTCGAACCACTCGCCGCAGTGAGGGCACTGCCAGTAGAAGCAACGACGATCGCCTTCGTTGTACAAGCCGCCGATGCCATCGGTCGGCGGGAACATATGCGAGTCCGGGTGCGGCAGCTTCCACTTCGGGTCTTTCACGTCGAACGACGGCGACGACTCGGCCAGCGTCATGCCGAACGAACCGAACGTCGTCGTGCGCTTGCGCGCAAGCGGGAACGGCGGGCCGTTTTTCTCTACGTCCTGCGGCATGCGGTCGTAGTCGGTCAGCGCAACGCGCGGCACCGGCTTGCCGGAGAGCTGATTGATCGTCGGCCAGCCCAACGTCAGCATCATGCCGTTGCGGTAGAACTTGTCGAAGATGTTGTCGTTGTCGCTGCCGGGCCGCAGCATCGCGCCCAGCTCCTTGCTGTCGCGGTGCATCTTGTCGATGCGGCGATACGAGAAGTCACGTGCAGTATCGCGCGCTGTCTGGATGAGGAAGAAGTCGGCCGGGTCGCACTTCGCCGTGTACGCGATCCAGTTGAGGATAATTTCGGTTTTGCCGCCCTGCGCCGGGCCGACGAAGATGCACGACTCGAACTCGCGGCTCGTGAGCACGTCCATCGGTTCGACGAGGTACGGCGTTTCGTCGTTGTCCCACTCGCCGACGAACGAGCCCTCGTTGTCGAGGTAGCGGTACTTCGCTGCCGCCTGAGAAACGGTCAAGCGCTCCGGCGGAACCAGAACGCTATCGGCGACGAACGTAACCAGCTCGCCGAGGTCGTTGAAAGAGTTGCCGTCAAGCATCGTCGTCTTCCTCTTCGTCGAGGCCAATGTCATCGATCTTGATGTCGGCAAGCTGTTCCTTGTCCTTGATGCCGACGTAAATCTCGAAGTCTTCGACGAGGCGCTTGCGCAGCATGTCGATGGCTTTGTCGGATACCTCGCGCTCGATGATCGCGCGCTGCTCCGGTGTAAGGCCGGTCTGCGCTTCGATGCGGTCGGCCAGCAGGCGAAGTGACTGCGTGAGCGAGCGGAACACGCCGGTCAGCACTTCGAGCACCTGCTGCGTGCGCCACAAGTCGCCCGACTGCTTCTTGTACTTCAACTTGCTGTTCTGCGCGTTCCAGTATTGCGCTTGCAGGGGCGCAGGCAGTTCGCCGGGACCGATTTCTGCCAGGTACTTGGCGATGTCGACAATCGGATCGACGAGGTATGGAGCCGCGTCAACAACGTGATATGTGGGTGCGCCGTGACGCTCGCCGGTCGGTCGAAGGGGGCGCAGTTTTTCGGTGACTGTACGTCGATCAAGCCGAAACAACTGCGCTAGTCGCGGAACAGTCATGCCGTTGAAAAACTCTTCTTCGTAATCAATCTTAGGCGCGGCCATTGGCTATCTCCTTGCGGATGTCTTCGATTCTTCGTCTCATCGGCTCTCTCAAGGCGTCTTGAGTGACTTCCTTCTTAGCGAGCTGCCGAATCAAATCTTCCTCGATAGTGCCTACCGTCGTCAAATGAGTCATGTTGACGTGGCTTCTCTCCTGGCCGCGTCTATGAAGTCGTTTACGCAACTGCAAGTACAATTCGAGGTCTGGCGTATGGTCGTACCACACGAGATTATTGCCGCCTTTCTGCGGGTTAGTGCCGTGGCCTATGCTCGCTGGATGCGTCTCCGCTATCTGAATGTCGCCTGCGTTCCATGCGGCTAAGTCCCGTTTGGTCTTAAGCGAACGAATGCCGGGAAACTCATCCCGAAGGCGGTCGCGAGAATGCTGCCAAGTTCGCGCGACGAGGATCGGAGAGCCGTCGCTAAACTCGACAATTTCCTTCAGTCGCTCTATTTTTTTATCGTGTATGTCGACAAATTGTTTTGTCTCGCTGTCGGTGTAGATTCGACCACATGCGAATTGCAACAGCTTTCCGTAAAGCGCGCCTTCCGATAGCGCACGTACCGCCGGGTCTTGCTCTTCGTCCAATTTCAGCACAGAAGTACGCTCGAATTCCTGATAGCGAGCCATCACATCCGGCGGTAGAATGATCGGCACAGACGTGGAGCGGAGCGGAGGCAGCTTGACGTAGTCCTCTTCGCGTAAGGTGTAGACGATGTCGCTGAGCTTCTTCGTAATCGACGCCATCGCGTGCGACTTCGGGACAACCTTGCGGCCCATGAACTCTTGCTTGAACCAACGGAACAAGAACTTTTTGTAGGTCAAGCCTAAACGCTCGCCGCCGTCGATCATCGCAATCTGCGACCAGACTTGATGCAGGCCATTCGGGCTCGGCGTGCCGGTCAGTTCGATCACGTCGTTTGGTTGCTCCCAAGTCAAACGAACTCCGTACTTCCATCTCTTCGACGACTTGTTGCGAAACATACTCGCTTCGTCGAACACAACCGCATCCCAGGGCACAGTGTCGCCTCGTTTGAACAGAGCTGCCAGCCGTCCAAGCTTATGCACCGAAATGCCATCGATTTCGCACGGCCGCTGTAGCTGCGTACGCATGTGCTCGGTGTCGCCATCGAGTTCCTGATAGTCGAGGAACCGAGTGTGCTCCCAGTTCTTTATTTCGGTCGACCAAGTGTCCGAAATGACGAGCGGCGGGCCAACGACCAGTACGCGGTTCCACTGCCCCGAGAACACCTTGTCCGAAACGTGCGTGAGCACGACGACGGTCTTGCCAAGACCCATGTCGATCCACAACGCGCAACTACCGACCCGTTCGAGGAACAGGCCGGCAGCGATTTGAAACTCGTCGAGGTCGGATCGCTTTAGTAGCTCTTTCATTGAAAAATCCACTCCGCAAATTCTTTGTCGAAGTAGTCGATGACAAGCACGATCATCCCTTTGCGACGAAGCTCTTTGTGCTCTTCGAGCTGATTCTCCGTCGCTTTGCCGCCGGGACGCTTGAACTCAATAAAAAAAACAAACCCGTCGCGGATGAACATGCGGTCGGGAACGCTGCTGTTGCCCGGCGACGAAAACTTGTACGCCTTCCATCCGAGCCGCCTCGCAACGGCGCACCATTTCTTCTCAACGTCTTTTTCTAAACGGTGTTTATCCGTCGACAAAATGTCGCCGCGGATGTAGCCGACAGGCTTTCCGTTGATTACATTGCGCCAATCGCTGAGAAAACTCATTTCTGATAGCACTCCACGACATCGGCTTTAGCCCTGATCGGGACATCTTCGCCCCACCATTTAGGCTTTTTAACCATGTTATCTTCAAGCGTCTTAGCCACAATATCCGCTAGTTTTTTCTTGACTAGAACTACAATTTCATCGTGAACGTGCATGCGGACATCGAGGTCCGCATCCCACGCCCGGACAAGGCCCGCCGCAAGAAGCTCGCGCGCTATCGCCTGCACCAGGTTCTCAACGATCTTGCCGCCGTGCGAATCGATGCGAGTCCACTTCTTTTTCGTGTTGTAGCCTTCGTACGTAAAGCCCTTCTTCGATTTGTATTTCGGCTTACCTGTTTTCTTGTCAATGCCGACCTTGATCTTTTTCCATGTCATCTTCGGGCGCAAGTAATGCAAGTGACGGCCCGAAGGCAGACGCATACGCAGGAAAGGCCCCTTCACGTCCATGAGGATCGGGCCGACGCGAACTGCTTCCTTCGTGTTCATCACCTTCGCAACCGCGCGTTCGAGTTCATACCACAGGTCGACAATCTCTGTGTACTCTTCGCGGAAAAACTTCACTACCGCAGCAGCTTCCGCCTGCGACATTTCGATTCCCATGTTCGCTGCGTAGCCCCACAATCCGGTCTTGACCACTTCGGGGTACTCGCCGACTTCCGCGCCGCCGCTGAGACGGAAGCCCGCGCCGAGCACGCCGGGCTTCGCGTGTTGACGCATCCACTTCTCGACTTCTTCGTACAAGACCTTGTACATCTTCGACGCAAATACTTTGTACACGTCAAGATTTTTCTGAAAGACTTCGATGAGTTTGTCGCATCCCGACAGCCACGCAATGACGACTGACTCAATAGACGCTAGGTCGCAAGTTGCGTACTCATAGCCGGGCGGCGCTTTGATCGCAGTGCGAATGCACGATGCAATCGCGCCCATCGGCGACGACACGAGAAGTCGTAAGAATTCGATGTCTTCTCGGAGGATCGCTTCTCGCGCCGAGAGCAGCGCCCCTTGCTCTTCTAGTTCGCGAAGGGGGCGGGGCAAATTTTGCACCTGCACTGCACGACCGGCCCAGCGAGCCGTACGGCCTGCGCCTGCGAACTGCATCGTGTAGCACAGCACTCCGTCTACCTCGATGTCGAGCATCTTCTGCAACTTCGTCACCGACGAACGCGCTGCTTCCGCGTGCAACGCGAGCACTGCATTCGCCTCGTCGGTCATGTTCCAGTCCCAGTCCTCGCGAGCTTTCTTGATCGAGGCCGACTTGAGGTTAGTGAACGGGTAGCCGCGCGCTCGCAACCACGGGAGCAACTGCGCGACGCTGCCGGGGTTGCTCAACCCGGTAACGCGGCTCATATCGCCCAGGAGGCGCCTCTTTTCCTTCGCGATGACGCGGAGAGCGGTCTCGACGAACTCCTTGTCGAACGGAATGCCGCGCTCGTTAATGTGCTGATCGATGAACCAGAGCTTGCGCTCGAAGTCGCTCATCGGGAACTGCGAGAGACGCCGGTAAGCTGCTCGCTCCGCTATCACGTCGCGGCGACCGTACTCGACGAAGGTCTTCCACTTGGCAGGATCGGTCTTCGCCGTGTTGCGCGTGTGCGGCTTAGTTTTAGTCGGCTTGCGCGGACCGCAGAAGAATTTAACGAGCGACTTGCCTTCTTTCATCTTGGCGTTTTCGCCGAGCCTCAGCACGCTCGACAGCTCGTCGAGGTTGCCGGGCAGCGAAAGCCAGAAAGCATGCGCCATGGAGCAGTAGAATTGCTCTACCGGGATATCGATTCCGAGAACATGAAGCCAGATAGCGCGCTCGAACTGAGCGTTGTGCGCGCACTTCAAAACGTTTGGGTCTTGCAGTGCTTTCCTAAGCTTGTTAGGCATAGGTTGCGTGGCCGGAAACCATATTTCCGGCTCTTCCTCGTTGAACGCATACCAGAGAAAAAGCACTTCAGTCGACTTGTGGCGCGCATAACGCGCTAAGCCGTGCTTTTTTAAGTCGCACTTACTGAAAGTCTCGAAGTCGTGATGGAGCGTGTCCATTGCGAATTTCTCTGAAAAACGACCGCCCGGAATTACCCGGGCGGCCGATAGTGGTGCTCAACAACGCCCGAAATCAGAACCCGATATCGTCGTCGTCGTCGTCGTCGTCGTCACGGTGGCGGCTCTTCTTGCTGCTTTTCGACGAGCGGCTGCGCTGCGGACGATCGTCATCGTCATCGCCGTCACCATCGTCGTCGTCGTCATCGTCCCGAGAGCGGCCCTTCGAGGCCTTGGACGACTTCTTGGGCGCCGGATCGTCGTCGAAGTCATCGTCGTCCAGCTCGTCGAGGACTTCGTCAACGTCAGGCCGCGAATTGCCCGAGAGGTTGTCGTCGTGATCCACGAACTGAACGACATCGAAGCCGGCGTTGATGCGCTTGCCGTACTTGTTCTTCTTCTTCATCGACTTGCCGTTCTGCGCCCACGGGCGAATGACGACATTGGCCCAGGAACCGCTGTACAGCAGCTCGTCTTCTTCCGTCGTCGGCTGCCGATCGCGATCGACCAGGATCGGCTTCCGGGACTCACGAACCGTGACCGTCCAGTGGCCGTGGTGGTCTTCGACATCCGACTCGTCGCCGTCACGCAAGAACTTGCGGTCCGCCGAGAGCTTCGGGTTGCCGTATTCCGCTTCGCACAGGTCCGAAATGATGCGTGCGAGCTTCTGTGCGACCGACTTGTGCGTGGTCTTGGGGAGCAGCAGGGTCACGCGGTACGACTTCTTCTTGTTGCCGTTGTCGTCTTCCTGCTCATCCGGCTCGAAAAGGAACGCATAGCTGAGCCGCACATTCTTGAGCAGGTAGCGCCCGTTGCCCTTGTCGACGATGTCACCAACTTTCTTCTTCGCCATTTTCGTTTTCCTCGTAGTTAGGTTTTCGTAATTCGCTTTCGCGCATTCGTACAGCTATCAGTCGTCCAGTAGTTCGAGCGACTGCACCGTCAGGTCTTTCCGCTTGTCGTCTGCGGAGACCAGACACGGTTTGCCGGGCTTCGATTTAATGAAGCGCTGCAAATTCTTTCTCGCTTCGCCTCGCACAAGCTTTTCGGCTTGCGCAGGCGAAAGAAATTCAGGTTTAGAGTACAACTCCGATTCAGGAACGCCTGCATCGAGCAGAAGCAATTCTGCATCCACTTCGCTCGTGAAATAGCGCGAGCTGCGGCCAGCTACCGTTTTGAGGCCCGGCACGAAATCGCCGTCCGCTACCTTCGTATGCAAATAATCTTCGACCGCTCGCATGCGGTTCTCGTACATGCCTTTTCGCAACCAGAGCGCCGCAATTTCCTCGTCGCTCATGAGCATTAAATCAGGCTCGACGAACTCGTCGTCATCATCGAGCAGCATTATACGCTCGTGGTACAAGAAATCGTGATTAGCACGACACTTGAAATTGACCTTACAGAAGCGACAAGCTTTCTCGCTCGGCCCGAACGGCGGATTCGGCTTGAGCGCAAGCGAAAACCGCTCCTTGATTTTTTCACCGATAGCGAGCAATTCCGCTTTGCTGGTGATCCACACGTCGAAATGATCCAGCCGCGGCTGAGCGATGCGAATCACAACCTCATCGAAGTCGTACAGCCAGTCCCACTCGTGTATGAAGCCCAAGGCGTACATCACGAGCTGCTTGTTTTGCGGAGCGTCGACTTGAACGCGACCGTACTTGAGGTCCGTTATGATGAGCTTTCGGTGTTGCGCAGCTGCGTGATCGCAGGTGCCGAACTGATTCGGTATCGGGCACCACGGAGAAATGTTGACCCGCTGCTCAACGAAATGATCCCCGGGCAGGCGCATGATGCGATCCAGGTAGTCTCCGACTCCCTGCACCATCTCCCGATCGACCGTGATGGCGAAACCTTTCGAGGAATGAAGTTCTTCGTCGTACTCAGCGTCGAGGTCTCCACTGTCGAACGTCATTCCTAGAAACGTCTCAGGTTCGCGCCGTGTGCGAGCGCAGATTTCAGCGACGTAGTGCGCTACGGTGCCTTCAGCACCTTCGTATATTTCTTTGTCCGGCTCCTTCTCGTTGAGGAGCAAGCTTGCAGGGCAATCGTAAATTCGATGCGCCGAGGAAGGAGCGAAGCGTGCATGCGATCCAGCCATGATGCCCTCTCGTCGAAAGTTCTTCTGAAAGAAACGCCCGGGAAGGCCCGGGCGTTTCGGTACGTCGTGCGCGCAACCAGGCCGAATTACTTCTTCTTGGTCGCGGCGCGCTGGACTTCCTTCATGGCCTCGTTGTAGCGCTTGGCCGGGATGTTCAGCACGTTCGACTCGCCGAGCTTGGCGAGCACTTCGCGGCACTTGTCGACGCCGTGGCTCGCCTTCAGCGCCTTGAAGGCGTTGACGAGTTCTTCCTGCGTGATGTCGTCGTCGCCGTCGTCCAGGCCGAGGCCGTCGTCGCCGTCGCCGTCGTCGCCGTCGTCGTCGAGCGGATCGTCCTCGTCGGCCGGCGGCTTCTTGCTGGTCTTCGCGCTCTTGTCCTTCGTGCTGCCCGGCGGACGGCCCGGCTTCTTCTTCGCGGGCGCTTCGTCGTCGCCGCCGTCGCCGCCGTCGCTGTCGCCGCCGAAGGCTTCGACCAGGACCGGAGCGAGCGCAGCGGCGATGGCCGCCGAGAGGGTCTTCGCGTTGAGTTTCGACATTGCGTATGTCTCCTTTTTCAAGGTGTTTGTGGGATTGCGGGGTGGATTGCATTTCCGGCCCGGCGAGCGCACTATGCGCCCGTTCATGTGCTAAGTCAATAGGCATTCAAACCGACTTAGCGGGGCCACTATCCACCTATCTGCGAGGACGTATGCGCCGAGACCCGACCCTTGACACACTGGAAAGCGCCGACGCGCGCGTCCGCTATCTACTCCGGCGCATTGCTCTGGCCCTCGATCCTCCTACCGGGCGACTCAATTCCATCTGCAAGGCCTACAACTGGCACGAGACCACGGTCTCCAGGTGGCAGCGCATAGGTTCTGTGCCGCGCTCGAAAGCGAGCATTCTGCACAAGGACTATCATCGGCTTATCGGATTCAACATCGACGACCTCGTTGGCGACGAACTCATTTCGGAGTGACGCATGGCCGGACGACCTGTTACGAGCGTGCTCCGGAGATACGGCGCACAGCTCCTCGAAAACGGATACTCAATCTTGCCGATCCCGGCAGGAAGAAAAGGTCCGACCGAACCCAAATGGCAAAAAATACAAGCGAACGAAAAGCTCGTTCGTAAGTGGAGCAACGGCGCCTACAAAAACGGCAACATCGGCTTTCACACGAAGTACACGCCGGCTGTCGACATCGACATCACCGACGAAGAAATGGCACAGCTCATGTCGGACCACGCGCAGGAAATCATCGGCAAGACGATGACGCGCGTAGGGCGGGCGCCGAAAACACTGCTCGTCTATCGAACATCCGTTCCGTTCCAGAAGCGAAAGCTGACTTTTCTAGACTCGGACGGCGACGAGCAGGCTGTAGAAATTCTTGCGGACGGCCAGCAGTTCGTAGGCATCGGCATACATCCGGACACGAAGAAGCCGTACCGTTGGACTTCCGGCAAAGACATGACCCCGGTGAGCGTGCCGGCAGACCTGTTACCGGAAATAACACCTGACCATGTCGACGAGCTGTTTTCCGTCTTCAAGCTCGAAGCACAACGCCGCGGATGGACGTTGAAAAAGCACAACGCCCCGCGAGAGTCGATGGACGAAAACGATGAAAACGACAACGCCCTTCTTGAACACAAGAGGCCTCTCGAAAACCTAACCGAAGACCAGCTTCGCGAAATTCTTCAGTGGGTTCCTGACGCCGATGACTACGAGCAGTGGCTCAAAGTCGGCATGGCGTTGCACCACCAATTCGACGGCAACGAGGAAGGCCTCCAGCTCTGGCACGAGTGGTCCGAGACAGCGCACAACTACGACGCCGACATCCTCGAAAGGAAATGGAATTCATTTCACGACGAGATGGGCCGCAACATCACTACCGCGGCCTCGCTCATAAAGATGGCGAAGGAAAACCGCCAAGAACATTCCAAGGAGCAGTTCGAGAAGATTCAGCGCAAGGTCCGCGAGTGCAACAGCGAAGTGGAACTCCTCGGATCGCTCGCGACGAAATGGGGGCGCGTTCTTGAGCATGACTATCAGGTTGACTTGCTGGCCGGCGCGATCATCGAGCGAGTGAAAGAACTCAGCGGCCGGAAAATCCGAATCGATCTGGTCCGCAAAGCGATCAACGAGGGTTTCAAGAACAGCGATTTCAACTACAAGGAACTTCCGCATTGGTGCAACGACGTGGTGTACGTCGACGCGGAGGAAGAGTTCTATTACATGGAGAACCGCCTCGCGTTGAGCGAGCGCGCGTTCAACGCCCGCAACAATCGGTTCCTGCTGACGAAGAAGGACCGAGCGAACATGGAGGCGTCGCCGGAACAGCAGGCCGCGGCGTTGGCCTTGAACGTCTACCAGGTGCCAGTCGTCAGCGGCTACGTCTACTTGCCGGGCGCCGATCGTATCGTCGAGTGGGAAGGCCGCAAGCACGTCAACAGGTTCAACCCGGATGACCTAGTGCCGGTTCCCGAAAAGCTGACCGGCCGCGCGAGGCGCGCAGTGGAGGCGGTGAAGCGTCACTTCGAGATTTCATACCCGATCGTTCGGGAGCGTGAAATCCTGCTGTCATGGCTCGCCTACACGATCAAGCGCATGGACAAGAAGATTCGGTGGGCGGTAGTGATGCAAGGCGTAGACGGCGCCGGCAAGGGCTTCATCGGCGAAATGCTCATGGCGATCATGTCGCGCAATAACGTCGAGGTCGTGAACGCTCAGGCGCTCGAAGAGAAGTACACCGGCTTCTACGATTCGCGCAAGGTCGTCGTTCTCGAAGAGGCACGAATCCACGGCACGTCGCGCTACGCTGTGATGGACAAGCTCAAGCCGTACATTACGAACGACGTGGTCTCGATCCGGCGAATGCACACGGACAGCTACAACGTTCCGAACGTGACCTCGACGATGATCCTGACAAACCACAGCGACGCGCTGCCGGTCTACGACGCCGACCGAAGGTACTTCGTCATCTCGACCCATTTCCAGACGCGACAGATGGTCGAGAAGTTCCGCGAGCGGCACCCGGACCACTACGACGACATCTTCAACGCCATCGCCAGCCATGCCGGCGCTCTCCGCGAATGGCTCGAAGACTACCCGCTGCATCCGGAGTTCAATCCGGACGGGCACGCGCCCATGACCGATGCGAAGGCGAGGATGATCGACCTGGCCCGCGGGGACGAAGAGGACGACATCGAAGAACTGATCGCAGAGGGTCGAGACCCGGAAGTGAACTCGATGCTGCTCAACGTCAGCCGGCTCCGGGATGTCGCTTCTGATTTTTCTTGCGGGGTTCCGTACGGGCCGAAGCTGTCGAACTTCCTGACCTCGAAAGGCTTCGTGTACGTCGGCAAGGCGCGAGGCGCTGACGGAAAGCAGGCCCGGTATTGGTCTCGATCGCCGGATGTCGTCGTTCGGCCAAACCTGCAAGCCTGGATACGCGACTTCCTTGAGCTTTGTGCGATCAAGACGTAATATCTAGCCGCCCAATCCCGGGCCACGAGGAGAAGCGAGATGAGAGCCAAGATGGAAGTCACCGGGGTCGAGAGTTTCCAGACCCACGAACGCGTTTCGTTCCGCGCAGTCGCAAAGAACGGCGGTTATCCGGAAGACGGCAGCGACGAGGACAACACGTTCGCGAAGTTCACGCCGAACGGAGAGGCCAAGTTCTCGATCGCAAACCCCGCGCTGTTCGGCAAGTTCGAGGCCGGTCAGCGTTACTACGTGGATTTCACGCCGGCCGGCGACTCAGCCTAACCGAGAAGGCCTGCTGCAAGAAACGAAAAACCCCGGGGCGACCCGGGGTTTTTCTTTGTCAACGACAGTCGTCGCACACCTGATCGTCGTCAAGTTCGTGTAGCTCGCACCACCAGTTGCACACCACGCACTCCATCGTCATGTCGTCCAGTTCGCGAAGAAGCTCAGCGTCGAAATCGGTCAGTGTCAGCTCTTCGTCACCGAATACTTCTTGCAGAACATCATCGACCGATGAACAGGAGCCGAGAAGCTTTTCTGCAACGCGCTTCATCTTCTCCCGGTTGGCGTCACTGAACTTCACGCTCATTTTGTGACCCCGAGCGACTTGAGCCACTTCTCGTGCCAAGCCTTCGCGCCATCGAGCCAGGCCTGCGGTTCCCGACGGGTTCCGGTGTAGACCTCCTCCGGGATATCGCCTGAGACCGGAGTCTTCGGGATGTCGCGTCCGCTGTCGACGACGAACCCCACCACGCCCGCCTCGCTCAGCCCGGGGTACTTGGCCTGGTGCTGGTATTTCTGGTGCATGCACCAGCCGAACCACATCGCGAACACTTCCGGCCGCTCGTAGCTGTCGCCGTCCCTCTTGCAAAGCTCGGCCTTGGTCACGGCGTCCGTCCGCAAGAACGACCCGCCTGGTTCCGGCTTGTGGATCGACCGCAAAAAATACTCGCGGTATATCTCTTCCTCGAAATCGCTGCGGCTGGCCTCTTTCCAGTCCTGTTCGGTTGTCATCGCGTTTCTCTTTTCTCGGTAGCCGGGAGTTTCCGGCCCTCGGAGCATAGCACGAAACAATTGCCGGAAAAAACGAAAGAATTGGAATTTTTTAATTAGAAATAGGGTACTGTCACATACGGAAAAAACTCAAACCGTACGGAAAACTGGGACAGTACCAATTAATTGGGCCTGCTTGAGCCGGTTTTGGATCACTGTCCCAAGGTACTGTCCCATGTCTAAGCTGTTGATTCCAGTGTTATTTCTTTTAATTTGGGACAGTAGGGACAGTAGGGACAGTACCTTCTCCATACGCGAGAAGTTTAATGTTGCAGTGCAACGTTTACTTTTTCCCCGTAGAGAGAAGAAGTCACTGTCCCACTGTCCCAAGACCCCTTTCGCGCAGTAAACCTAGGCCTCAAAAACACTGGAAAACAAGCCTTTTTCATGGGGGGCCGACCATGTGACAGTACCTTGGGACAGTGAACGGGTACTGTCCCAACTTTAATTAATTAATTTCCGCCGGAGTGAGAGGGGTTTCTTCCGAAAAACCCCCTGATCGGAGACGAAAACGCGAAAAAATCCAAAATTATTCGAGCACCGAGGTCAGCGCCCCC
>Ga0247667_1000190_pt1 | contig 20797 bp, 3 predicted proteins | sample CNK08_metaG_FD_183027 | JGI IMG/M metagenome (GOLD analysis project Ga0247667, IMG submission 183027) | Soil microbial communities from Purdue University Martell Research Forest, Indiana, United States - CNK08 | ecosystem: Environmental > Terrestrial > Soil > Temperate forest > Bulk soil | place... | reverse complement strand
GGCCATCCTTGGCCGTGACAGTGATCGTCGAGGTGCCGGTACCCGCCGCGATCGGCGAGGTCGCCGTCACCGTCGACTGGCTCGCGGAGACCGCGCCTGGGTTCACCACGACCGTCGCCGTCTGCGTTATCGCGACCGTGTTGATCATTGCCGACACGGTCTTCGATTCGGCGGTCGTCGAGCTGAGGGTACCGGTCGCCACGCCGCTCGCGTTCGTCGGGCCCGGCTGCGTGAGGGTATTGCCGGTCCCAGTCGCGGCGAGCGTGACGGTGGCGCCCTGAATCGGATTGCCTGACGCATCCTTGGCCGTCACAGTGATCGTCGATTGGCTGGTCCCGCTCGACGCCGCGATCGGCGAGGTCGCGGACATCGTCGACTGCGTGGCCGAGACCGATCCGGCCGTCACGACCACTACGGCCGTCTGCGTGATCGCCACAGTGTTGATCGTCGCCGAGACGGTCTTCGTTTCAGCGGTAGTGGAGGAGAGCGTCCCCGTCGCCACGCCGTTGGCGTCCGTCACCGCCGCAGGCTGGGTCAGGGTATTCCCCGTGCCCGTTGCGACGAGCACGACCGTTGCGCCGGCGATCGGATTGCCGAACTGGTCCTTGGCGGTGACGGTGATGGTGGATGTGCCGCTCCCGGCAGTGATCGGCGTCGTGGCGGTTACGGTCGACTGGCTCGCCGATACCGTTCCGGTCCCGGTGATGTTGAACGCCACTGACGTGCCGGCGAGCGCGCTGCTCGACGCCGCGAGCGTGTACCCAGTCCCCACCTTGTTGATGCTCAGCGTCGAGAACGTCGCCACTCCACTCACCGCCGCCACGCTCGTCGTCCCGGACAGGGTGCCTCCGCCGGGGTTCGCGCCGATGGCGATAGTCACTGTCCCCGTGAACGTCGTGGCAGTGTGTCCCGCCGCGTCTTGCGCCGCGACCTTCACGGGGGGTGCGATGCTCGCCCCCGCCGCCGCGTCGCTCGGCTGCACGGTGAACACAAGCTGCGTCGGCGTGACGGTGGTGATGTTGAAGAGACCGCTCGTCACCGTCGTCAGACCGGTCGACGAAGCGCGCAGGCGATATCCATTCCCCGCGTTGTTGATCGAGAGATCCGAGAAGGTCGCGATCCCGGCGACGGCCGCGACCGTCTTCGTGCCCGACAGCGTGCCGTTGCCCGGGTTCGAATTCGTGGGAATCACCAGGGTGATGTTCCCGGTAAACGCGGTCACGATGTTCCCCTGGGCATCACGGGCGCCCACCTGGACCGCCGGCGTGATCACGGCACCCGCCGGCGTATTACTCGGCGGCACGACGAACAGCAGCGCCGTCGCGGTGCCCGGCGAGATGTCGAATGGCGAGCTCACCGCGCCGGACGGCCCTGCCGCGGCCGCGGTCAACGTGTAGCCGGTGCCGGCTTTGTTGATGCTCAGGTTCGAGAACGTGGCGACGCCGGACACCGCAGCGACGTTCGTCGTACCGGACAGCGTGCCGCCACCCGCATTGGTGCCGATCGCCACGGTGACCGTCCCCGTGAAGCCGGTCGCCGTATTCCCTTGCGCGTCGAGTGCAGTCACACGGGGCGCGGGCGAGATCGCCGCCGCGGCGGTGGCGTTGCTGGGCTGCACGGTGAATACCAGCTGCGCCGCCGCGCCCGCGACGATGTTGAACGCCGCGCTCGTCGCCCCGGAGGGACCGGTGGCCGTCGCCGTCAGCGTGTAGCCGCTTCCCGCCTTGTCGATGCTCAGGCTCGTGAACGCGGCGACACCGCTCGAGGCGGATACGGTGGTCGTGCCCGACAACGTGCCGCCCCCCGGATTCGCGCCGATGGCGACGGTGACGTTCCCGGCGAACGTGGGATCGGTGTTACCGAGCGCGTCCTGGGCCGAGACCTGAACCGCGGGCGCGATCGCCGTCGCCGACGCGGCGTTGGACGGCTGCACGGTGAAGACCAATTGCGTCGCGCTACCCGGCGTGATCGTGAATGGCGTGCTCGTTGCGCCGCTCTGCCCCGTCGCCGCGGCGGTGAGCGTGTAGCCCGCGCCGGCGCGATTGATGCTCAACGTCGTGAACGTCGCCACTCCGTTCGACGCCGCGACCGTCGTCGTGCCGGACAGGCTTCCCGCCCCAGGGTTCGTTCCGATCGCGACAGCGATGTTGCCAGTGAACCCCGTTGCTGTGTTCCCGAGCGCGTCGCGGGCCGTCACCTGTACGGCCGGCGTCAGCGTCGCTCCCGCCGCCGCATTGCTCGGCTGCACCGTGAACACCAGCTGGGTCGCCCCGCCCGCCGTGATGTCGAACAGGCCGCTCGTCGCCCCCGCCGGCCCCGTGGCCACCGCGGTCAGCGTGTAGCCACTCCCGACCTTGTCGATACTCAGGGTCGAGAATGTCGCGACCCCGGCCACCGCGGCGATCGTAGTCGTCCCCGAGAGCGCACCGCCGCTCGGATTCGCACCGATCGCCACCGTGATGTTCCCGCTGAACCCCGAGGCGGTATTCCCGAACTGGTCGCGAGCCGTCACCTGGACCGCCGGCGTGATCGCAGCCCCCGCCACGGTGGTCGTGGGCTGCACGGTGAACACGAGCTGCACCGCGGCCGCCGAGGTGATGTTGAACGACGTACTCGTCGCCGCGGTGACGCCCGTCGCGCTCGCGCTCAGCGTGTAGCCGGTCCCGGACTTGTTGATGCTCAGATCCGGGAACGTCGCCACGCCGGAGACCGCCGCGACACTCGTCGTTCCCGACAACGTCCCGCCGCCGGGGTTGCTCCCGATCGCCATCGTCACGGTGCCCGTGAAGCCGGTCACCGTGTTACCGAGCCCGTCCTGAGCCGTTACCTGCACAGCCGGCGTGATCGTGTTGCCCGCCGTGGCGCTCGTCGGTTGCCCCGTGAACACGAGCTGCGTGGCGGAGCCGGCGGTGATGTTGAAGGCAACGCTCGTCGTGCCGGTCATGCCGGTCGCCGCAGCAGTGAGGGTGTAACCGCTGCCGGACTTGTTGATACTCAGGTTTGAGAACGTGGCCACGCCCGACACGGCGGCGACACTGGTCGTTCCCGACAACGCACCGCCGCCGGGGTTGGTGCCGATCGCCACTGTGACGGTCCCGGTGAAGCCCGTCACCGTATTCCCTTGCGCGTCAAGCGCCGTCGCTTGTACCGCGGGCGTGATGATGGCGCCGGCCGTCGTACTTGTGGGCTGGACGGCAAACGCCAGATGCGTCGCCGCGCCGGCCACGATGTTGAACGGCGCGCTCGTCGTCCCCGTCACGCCAGTCGCCGCCGCCGTTAGCGTGTAGCCGGTGCCCACCTTGTCGATGCTCAGCGTGGTAAACGTCGCGACCCCGTTCACGGCCGCCACGGTCGTCGTGCCGGAGAGCGCGCCCCCGCCCGGGTTCGCCCCGATTGCTGCGGTGACGTTGCCCGCGAACGTCGGATCGGTGTTCCCCAACCCATCCTGCGCGCTCACCTGCACGGCGGGCGTGATCGGCGCACCCGCACCTGTGGTCGTCGGCTGCACGGTGACCACGAGGTGCGTCGCGCTGCCGGCGGTGATGTTGAAGCTGGAGCTTGCCGTGGCGGTGAGGCCCGTCGCCGCCGCGCTCAGGGTATAGCCCACGCCCGCCCTATCGATGCTGAGATTCGGGAAGGTCGCGATCCCGCCCGCCGCGGTGACCGTGGTCGTGCCGGATAGCGTCCCACCGCTCGGGTTCGTCCCGATCCCCACGGTCACACCACCGGTGAACCCCGTAGCGGTGTTCCCGAGGGCGTCGCGCGCGGTCACCTGCACAGCCGGCGTCAGCGCCGTCCCCGCAAGGGCACTGCTCGGCTGCACCGTGAACGCGAGTTGCGTCGCCCCACCCGCCGTGATCTCGAACGCGCTGCTGGTGGCGCCTGCCGGGCCCGTGGCGACGGCGGTCAACGTGTAGCCTGTGCCGGCCTTGTTGATGCTCAACGTCGAGAAGGTGGCGATTCCCGAGACCGCGGCGACCGTGGTCGTCCCGGCGAGGGTTCCGCCCCCGGAATTCGTCCCGATCGCCACGGTGACGTTGCCGTTGAAGCCGGATGCCGTGTTCCCCTGGGCGTCCTGCGCCGTCACCTGCACCGCCGGCGTGATGGTCGCCCCGGCTGTCGTATTGGACGGCTGCACCGTGAACAACAGCTGCGCCGCGGCGCCGGCGGTGACGTCGAACGCGGCGCTCGCTCCCGTCGCGAGCCCGGTCGCGGTTCCCGTCAGGGTGTAGCCGGTCGCGCTACGGTTGATGCTCAGCGTCGAGAATGTGGCCACCCCGGCGGTTGCGGCGACGCTCGTCGTACCCGAGAGCGTTCCGGTCCCCGGGTTGTTGCCGAGCGCTACGGTCACGGTCCCGGTGAAGCTCGTCACCGTATTTCCCAACCCGTCCTGCGCCGTCACCTGAACCGCCGGCGTGATCGTGCCCCCGGCCGTCGTATTGCTCGGCTGGACGGTGAACACGAGCTTGTTCGCCGGCGCAGGAGCGATGTTGAACGCCGCGCTGGTGGCGGCGGTGAGGCCGGTGGCCGTCGCCGTGAGGGTGTAGCCGGTTCCGGTTCGATTGAGGCTCAAGTCACCGAACGTGCCCACTCCGCCGACGGCTGCCCCGCTCAGCGTGCCCGACAATGTCGCACTTCCCGGGTTCGCGCCAAGAGCGACCGAGACGGTCCCGGTGAACGTCGTCACCGTATTCCCCTGCGCATCGAGCGCGGTCGCTTGCACGGCGGGTGTGATCACCGAGCCGGCGGTCGTGCTCGTGGGCTGGACCGTGAACACCAGGTGGGTGGCCGCGCCGGGGACGACGTTGAAGGCGCTGCTCGTCGCTCCGGTCAATCCCGATGCCGCGGCAGTCAGCGTATAGCCGGTGCCGACCTTGTCGATCGTCAGGTTCGCGAAGGTCGCGACGCCGGCGGTTGCGGCCACCGTAGTCGTGCCGGACAAGGTACCGCCGCCAGGGTTCGCGCCGAGGGCGACCGTCAGGTTGCCCGTGAAGGTCGGATCGGTGTTCCCCAACCCGTCCTGCGCGCTCACCTGCACCGCCGGCGTAATCGCTGCCGCGGAACCGGTCGTAGTGGGTTGCACGGTGAAGACGACGTGCGTGGCCGCGCCCGCCGTGACGTTGAAGGTCCCGCTCGTGGACCCGGTGAGGCCGGTCGACCCAGCGCTCAATGCGTAGCCCGCGCCCGCCTTGTCGATGCTGAGATTCGCGAAGGTTGCGACTCCGGCCGCCGCCGTTGCGGTGTTCGAGCCCGACAGCGTCCCGCCGCTCGGGTTCGTTCCGATCGCCACGGTCACGCTGCCGGTAAATTCCGTCGCTGGATTCCCCAGGGCGTCACGGGCCGTCACCTGCACCGCCGGTGTGATAGTGGCCCCGGCGGTCGTATTGCTTGGCTGCACCGTGAACGCGAGCGTGGCGGCCGCGCCGGGCGTGACATTGAAAGGCACGCTCGTCCCACCGGGCACTCCCGTTGCCGCGGCCGTCAGCGTGTATCCGGTGCCGCTCCGGTTGATCGACAGCGACGAGAACGTCGCGACGCCGCTCGTCGCCGCGACACTGGTCGTACCCGACAGCGCCCCGCTTCCCGGATTCGCTCCGAGCGCTACGGTCACCGTCCCATTGAAGGCGGACGCCGTGTTCCCCTGGGTGTCCTGCGCCGTGACCTGCACCGCCGGCGCGATGGCGGCCCCCGCGCTCGCGGAGGTCGGCTGCACGGTGAACACCAATTGCGAAGCTGATCCCGGCGTGATGTCGAACGCCGCACTCCCGGCCGGTGTGAAACCGGTGGCGGTCGCGGTGAGCGTATAGCCCGTGCCCGTCCGATTGACGCTCAGGTTCGAGAATGTCGCCACCCCGGCGGTCGCGGCGACGCTGGCGGTACCCGACAGGGCTCCGCCGCCCGGGTTGTTGCCGAGCGCTACGGTCACGGTGCCCGCGAAGCTCGTCAGCGTGTTCCCCAGCGCGTCCTGCGCCGTCACCTGCACGGCCGGGGTAATCGCCGCTCCGGCGCCGGTGGTCGTGGGCTGCACCGTGAACTGCAGCGTGCTCGCCGTCCCCGGCGTCACATTGAATGGCGCGCTCACGGCGCCCGTGAGCCCCGTCGCGCTCGTCGTCAGTGTATAGCCGGTGCCGGCCTTATTGATGCTCAGGCTCGAGAACGTGGCGACGCCGGACACTGGCGCGATCGTCGTCGGGCCCGCGAGTGTCCCGCCGCCGGGGTTCGTGCCGATCGCCACGGTCACGTTGCCAGTAAAGCCCGAGGCCGTGTTCCCCTGTGCATCCTGCACCGTCACCTGAACCGCCGGTGTGATGGGGGCACCCGCCACCGTGTTGGTCGGCTGCGCCGTAAACACCAGACGGGTCGCAGCCCCCGCAGCGATGTTGAACGCCGAGCTCGTCGTACTCGTCACCCCGGTCGCCGCGGCGGCAAACGTATAACCGGTTCCGACCTTATCGATGCTCAAGTTCGCGAAGGTCGCGACCCCACTCGCTGCCGCCGCCGTGGTCGTGCCGGACAACGTCCCGCCGCCGGGGTTGGCGCCGAACGACAGGGTCACGCTTCCCGTGAAGGTCGGATCGGTATTGCCGAGGGCATCCTGCGCGCTCACCTGCACAGCAGGCGTGATCGCCGTTCCGGCGCTCGTACTCGTGGGCTGCACCGTGTAGACGAGGTGCGTCGCCGCGCCGGCCGCGATCGTGAAGGGCACGCTCGTCGCACCACTCAAGCCGGTGGCGGCGGCGGTCAGCGTGTACCCGGCGCCGGCGCGGTTGATACTTAACGTCGAGAACGTCGCCACACCGTTCGCCGCGATGACCGTCGTCGTTCCTGAGAGCGTCCCGCCCGCCGGGTTCGTCCCGATGGCGACCGTGATGCTGCCGTTGAACTCCGTCGCCGCGTTGCCGAGGGCGTCGCGCGCCGTGACCTGCACGGCCGGCGTCACGGTGGCACCCGCCGCCGTCATCGTCGGTTGCACGGTGAACACGAGCTGGGTCGCCGGCCCCGGCGTGACGTCGAACGCGCTACTCGTTGCGCCGCTCACACCCGTCGCCGCCGCCGTCAGGGTATAGCCCGTCCCCGAGCGGTTGATGCTCAGCGTCGAGAACGTGGCGAGGCCGGATGCGGCCGCGACGGTCGTCGTGCCCGAGAGCGTTCCACTCCCCGGGTTCGCTCCGATCGCGACGGTAACATTCCCCGTGAAGCCCGCGGCCGTGTTCCCCTGAGCGTCCTGGGCCGTCACCTGCACGGCGGGCGTGATCGCCGCCCCCGACGTTGTGCTCGTCGGTTGTACGGTGAACACGAGCCGCGCCGCGGAGCCCGGTGTGATCGTGAATGCGCTGCTCGTGGCGGCCGCTACACTGCCCCCCGAAGCGGCCAGGGTGTATCCAGCGCCAACCTTGTCGATGCTGAGGCCGGGGAACGTCGCCACGCCGTTCACGGCCGCGACCGTCGCGGTCCCCGAAAGCGTCCCGCCGCCGGGGTTGGCCCCGAGGGCAACGGTCACGTTCGCCGTGAAAGTCGGATCCGTGTTCCCGAGCGCGTCCTGCGCCGCTACCTGCACGGCCGGCGTGATCGATGCGCTGGCCACGGTGCTCGTCGGTTGGATAATGAAAGCGAGATGCGTCGCGCCGCCTGCCGCGATCGTGAACGGAGTGCTCGTCGCGCCGCTCACACCCGTCGCCGCGGCGGTCAGCGTGTAGCCCGCTCCCGCGCGGTTGATGTTCAACGTCGTGAACGATGCCACGCCGGCCGACGCCGCGACCGTCGTCGTGCCCGACAGGGTCCCCGCCCCCGGATTCGCTCCCAACGCCACGGTCAGGTTGCCGGTGAACTGCGTCGCCGTATTGCCCAGCGCGTCGCGCACCGTCACCTGCACCGCCGGTGTGATGGCGACGCCCGCCGTGGTAGTCCCGGGCTGCACCGTGAACGCAAGCTGTGTTGCCGCACCCGGCGTGACGTTGAACGCTGCACTCGTCCCACCAGACACTCCGGTGGCGGCCGCGACCAGCGTGTATGCCGTACCGGTGCGGTTGATGCTCAGGTTCGCGAAGCTCGCGACGCCGGCGGCAGCGGCTACGGTGGAGGTTCCAGAAAGGGTCCCGCCGCCCGGATTGGCTCCCAGCGTGACGGTGATATTGCCGCTGAACCCGGTGGCGGTGTTCCCCTGCGCGTCAAGCGCCGTCACCTGGACGGCGGGCGCGATGGCCGCCCCAGCCATCGTAGTGGTCGGTTGCGCGGTGAACGCGAGCTGCGAAGCCGCACCAGGGGTGATGTCGAACGCCGTACTGCCGGCGGTGGTCAGCCCGGTCGCCGTCCCGGTGAGGGTGTAACCGGTCCCGCTCCGGTTGATGCTCACGTTCGAGAAGGTGGCCACGCCCGCGGTCGCGGCGACGCTGGTCGTGCCGGCGAGCGATCCACCCCCCGCATTGTTCCCCAAGGCGACCGTCACCGTGCCGGTGAAGCTCGTTACCGTGTTCCCGAGCCCGTCCTGCGCCGTGATCTGAACCGCCGGCGTAAGCGTCGCGCCTGCTGTCGCGCTCGTGGGCTGCACCGTGAAGACGAGCTTGTTTGCAGCCGCCGGCGCGATGTCGAACGTGTTGCTTGTGGCCCCGGCGGGACCGCTCGCCGACGCGGTCAGCGTGTATCCCGTTCCGGTCTTATTGAGACTAAGGTCGCCGAACGTGGCCACGCCCGAGACGGCCGCAACGGTGACCGTCCCGGAAAGCGTCGCGCTCCCCGGATTGGCGCCGAGGGCGAGCGTGACGTTCGCGGTGAACGCCGTCGCGATGTTCCCTTGTCCATCGAGCGCCGTGACGCGCACGGCGGGCGTTACGACCGACCCCGCCGTGGTGCTGGTGGGTTGGACAGTGAACGCGAGATGCGTGGCGGAACCGGCCGTGACGTCAAAGGCGGCGCTCGGCCCGCCGGTGAGGCTTCCGCCACCCGCGGTGAGCGTGTAGCCCGTACCGACCTTGTCGATCGCCAACGTCGCGAACGACGCCACGCCCGCGACGGCGCTCACCGTGGTGCTTCCGGAAAGCGTCCCGCCGCTCGGGTTGGTCCCGATCGCAACCGTGATCCCGCCGGTGAACGTCGGGTCGGTGTTGCCCAGCGGATCCTGCGCGCTCACCTGCACCGCCGGCGTGATCGCCGAGCCCGCGCCGACGGTGGTAGGCTGCACGGTGAAGACGAGGTGTGTGGCCGTCCCTGCCGCCACATTGAAGCCGGAACTCCCGCCAGCCGTGAGCCCCGTCGCCGTAGCGCTCAGCGCGTACCCGTTGCCGGCCTTGTTCACGCTCAGGTTCGCGAACGTCGCGATCCCCGAGCTCGCGGCGACGGTGGCGGAGCCGCCGAGCGCGGCGCCCGTCGGATTGGTCGTGAGCGCCACGGTCACGTTACCGGTGAAGGCCGGATCGGTGTTCCCCAGGGCGTCCTGGGCCGTGACCTGCACCGCCGGCGTGATCGACCCGCCGGCCACCGTGTTGGTCGGCTCGACGGTAAACACGAGGGTCGCTGCTGTCCCGGCGGTCACGCTGAAGGCCGCGCTCGTCGTCGAGGCCAGCCCAGCCGTGTTGGCGGCGAGCGTGTACCCAGTGGCGGCCCGGTTGAGGCTCAAACCGGCGAAGGTGGCCACGCCGCTCACGGCGGCCGCGGTGGTCGTTCCCGACAGCGTCGCGCCGCCCGGGTTCGCCGCCAGCGCCACGGTCACGTTGCCACCGAAGCCGGTCGCCGTGTTCCCGAGTGCATCCCGCGCCGTCACCTGCACGGCCGGAGTGATCGTGGTCCCGGCGACAGTGATGCTCGGCTGCACGGTGAAGACGAGTTGTGAGGCGGTGCCCGAGGTGATGTTGAAGGCAGCGCTAGTCGAGGGCGAAGTGCCCGTGGCCGTCGCGCCCAGCGTGTAGCCGACGCCCACTCGGTTGATGCTCAGGTCCCCAAAGGTCGCCACGCCGTTCGTCGCCGCCACCGCGCTCGTCCCGGACAGCGTTCCGCCGCCCGCGTTGTTGCCGAGTGCTAGGGTGACGGTTCCCGTGAAGCCGAGCACCGTATTGCCCAGCGCGTCCTGCGCACTCACCTGTACGGCAGGTGTGATCGCGACGCCCGCCGTGGCGTTGGAGGGTTGCGCCGTAAAGACCAGCTGGCTCGCCGCGCCCGCCGCGATGTCGAACGCGGTGCTGGGAGTGTTGCCCAGCCCCGCCGCGCTCGTGACGAGGGTGTAGCCCGTGCCCGCCCGGTTGATGCTCAGGTTCGAGAACGTCGCGACGCCGCCGACCGCCGCCATGGTAGTCGTGCCGGACAGCGTTCCGCCGCCTGGGTTCGCGCCCACCGCGACCGTCACATTACCAGTGAACGCGGTCGCCCTGTTTCCCTGCGCGTCGCGCGCCGTCACCTGTACGGCCGGCGCGATTGCCATACCGGCGGTGGCGTTGCTCGGCTCCCCCGTGAAGACCAGCTGGCTCGCCGCGCCCGCCGTCACGTCGAACGACGAGCTCGTGGCATTCGCGAGCCCGGCGGCAGCCGCACCCAGCTGATAGCCGGTCGCCGTCTTGTCGATGCTCAAATTCGCGAAGGTCGCGACCCCGCTCACGGCAGCCGCCGTCGCCGTGCCCGCCAGCGTGCCGCCGCCGGGATTGGTCGCCAGCGTGATCGTGATCGTGCCGCTGAAGCCGGTGGCCGCGTTGCCCAGGGCGTCGCGCGCGGTGACCTGAACAGCGGGTGTGATGGCCGCACCGGCCGTCACGTTGGTCGGTTGCCCCGTGAACGCGAGCTGGGTCGCCGCACCCGGCGCGATCCCGAAACCGGCACTCGTCGCGGCCGCGAGCCCGGTGGCAGCGCCCGAGAGCGTGTAGCCCACACCGCTACGGTTGATGCTCAACGCGCTGAAGGTCGCAACCCCCGACACGGCGGCCACGGTGGTAGTGCCCGTCAGCGTACCGCCACCGGGGTTGCTCCCGATCGCGACGCTCACGTTCCCGGTGAACCCGGTCGCTGTGTTCCCCTGAGCGTCGAGCGCCGTCACCTGCACCGCCGGAGTGATCGTCGCGCCCGCGACGGTCGTCGACGGCTGTACGGTGAACTGCAGCGTGCTCGCGGCGCCCGGCGTGACATTGAACGCTGCGCTCGACGCAGTTGTCAGGCCGCCCGCCGCAGCGGTGAGGGTGTAGCCGCTCGCCGCGCGATTCACGCTCAGGGTGGCGAACGTCGCGACTCCGCTCGCGGCGGCCGCGCTCGTGGTCCCCGACAAGGTGCCGTTGCCCGGATTGTTGCCGAGCGCCACGGTCACGGTGCCGGTGAAAGTCGTCACGGTATTGCCGAGCGCGTCCTGGGCCGTGACCTGGACGGCGGGCGCGATGGCGACGCCGGCCGTGGTGTTGGACGGCGGCACCGTGAACACGAGCTTGTTCGCGGACGCTGGGCTCACGGTAAACGCCGCACTCGTCGTCCCGGAGAGCCCCGTCGCGTTGGCGGTCAGCGTATAGCCCGTGCCCGCCTTGTCGAGACTGAGGTCGCCGAACGTCGCCACTCCGGCCACCGCGGCCATCGTGGTCGTCCCCGACAGCACAGAGCCGCCGGGATTGTTGCCCAGGGCGACGATCACGTTGCCCGTGAACGCGGTTGCGGTATTCCCCTGCGCATCGAGGGCGGTCACGCGCATCGCCGGCGTGACGATGGAGCCCGCGGTGATCCCAGTCGGTTGCTGCGTGACGACGAGTTGCGTCGCCGGACCGGGAGTGATGGTGAACGCCGCGCTGGGGCCCCCGCTCAGCGACCCCGCGCTCACCTGGAGCGTGTAACCGACGCCGCTGCGGTTCACCGAGAGCGTGCCAAAGCTCGCCACGCCGGCGACGGCGGCCACCGTGGTCGAGCCCGTGAGCGTGCCGCCACCCGGATTGTTGGCGAGGGCGAGCGTGACATTCGCGGTGAACCCGGTCACCGTGTTTCCCTGCGCGTCCTGCGCCGTGACTTGGACGGCGGGTGTCAACGCGGCGCCGGCGGTCGCGTTGCTGGGCTGGACGGTGAACACGAGCCGGGTGGCGCTGGCGGGAATGATGTCGAACGGGTTGCTCGTTGCGCCGCTCGGACCGGCGGCGGTCGCGCCGAGCGTGTACCCCGAGCCGGTCCTGTTGATGCTCAGGTTTCCGAACGCAGCGACGCCGTTCACCGCCGCCACCGTCGTGGTGCCCGAGAGCGTACCGCCGCCGGGGTTGGCATCGAGCGACACCGTGACATTCCCGGTGAAGCCCGTAGCGGTATTGTCGAACGCGTCGCGAGCGGTGGCCTGAATGGCCGGCGTGATGAGCGCACCCGCGGCCGTCGTGGTGGGTTGCGAGGTGAAGACCAGGTGCGTGGCGGCGGCCGGGACGACCGAGAACGTGGCGCTGGCGCCGTTCAGCGTCGTCGTCGCCGCCTGCAAGGTGTAGCCTGACCCGGCCTTGTCGATGTGCAGGTCCGCGAAGGTGGCCACACCGTTCACGGCGACGACGGTCGTCGTACCACCGAGGGTGCCGCCGGACGGATTGGCGCCGAGCGTCAGGCTGACGTTGCCGTTGAAGCTCGTGACCGGATTCCCGAGCGCGTCCTGCGCGGTGACCTGGACCGCCGGGGTGATCGCCGAGCCCGCGGTGGTCGTCCCGGGTTGCACGGTGAAGACGAGCTGCGTCGCCGAGATCGCGACGCGGAAGTCGGCGTCCGACTCGAGGTTCGAGCCGAAGGACACCCAAGGACTCGACCGGCCCGTCTGATCCACGGCCCGCCCCTGCCAATGGTACGACGTGCTGTCGCGGAGCCCGGCGATGAATGCCGTCGCTGTACCGCCATTCGCGACGGCCACGCCGGAGCCGTTCGCCGTACCGGTGAACGCCGTTCCGACGGGCTCCACCTCGACGTCGATCCGGAGTTGGTCGCCGGGGTTCGGGTCCGTCACGGCGGCCTTGAACGCCACCGAGCGACCGGTGGCAGTCCCACCCACCGCGATCGCAGTCGTGCCGTCGCTCTGGAATTGTCCCAGGCCGGTGGGCGCATTGGGCGGGACCGGAATGGACGTACTGAAATCGGGCGCCGATTCTGCGTTTCCGCCGAAGGAAGTCCACGGACCGGCCCGCCCCGTCTGATCGAGCGCGCGCGCCTGCCAGTGATAGGCCGCGTTGTTTGCGAGCCCGGTGGCGGCGACGAACGCAATCTGACCGTTCGCCACCCGCGCACCTGTGGCCGTGGGCGTACCGGTGAAGGCTGCACCGACCGGCTGAAGCTCGACCTGCAGCCGCAGGGAATCGCCGACGTCCGGATCCGTCATGAGACCGCGCAACACCACGCCTCCCTGATCCGTGGTGCCACCGACCGCGATGGTCGTGATCGAGTCGCCGCGCAGCTGGGCGAGCGATTGCGCGGCAGCGGGCGCACGCGGCCGCGTGACGCTCAACGTGAAGACGCCGGTCTGTGCGGAGCCCGCCGACGTCGCCTCGATCCGATAGGTCCCGGCGACCGGGAGCCGCTGATACCGGAGACAGGCGTCGTTCCCGCCGGAGCAACTGTCGTTCGTCGCGAAGGCGGGGGCCGCGTTGTCAGCCGATGTGTCGAGAGCGATGAACGCGTCGACCGCCGTCGACGACATGGCGATCGTCACCGAGTCGCCCGCGGCGGCGGTGAAACTGTACAGGCGAGCGAAGCTCGTGGACCGGTGCGGCGCCGAGCAGTCGGCCATTGTGAGCGAATCGGTGAGCGGAGGTGCGTTCACCACGACCGGCGCGGGCATGCACGGATGGACCGTGAACTCCACCGGCACGCGCCCAGGGCTGTTCGCGGCGTTTTCGGCGTCCACGATCACCGTGTCGCGATACACCCCGGTGGCGAGGCCGGCCGGGTTGAACGCGATCCGTAGCGTGGCGGGCGCCGTCCCGCTGTTCGGTCCGACGAAGGCGAGCCAGGATCCCCCGGTGGCGAGGTGCGCCACCCAGGAGAGCGTGCCGGGCCCACCGTTGGCCACCGACAGGCTGTCGTCGGCGGCCGCCATGCTGCCTACGGGAGCCGAATCACGCACCTGGCCCGGCGCGAGCATGAGCCGGGCGATGGGCGGAGGGTTGTTGGTGAGCTTGTCGACCTGGCAGGTAGCGAGGAGAAGAAGGAGAGGAGCGACACCGGCCGCGCGCCACGCCCCCCGTCCGGGGGCGGATGCCCTGCGCGATCGACCTGTTGCCGAGGAGCCCCCCACAACCTCGCCTTAGTGGTGTGAACACGACAGATTGAGCAAGGCCTGTACCGGCCCAAGCCCAGGCTGGGGCCCGCACTTGCACGCCAGTTGTATCAATCCTGCTACAGAAGGAAGGGGGGGCGGGGGGAGGGGTGAGGGACTACCTTAGTGGGCGGTACAGGACTCGAACCTGTGACCTCCGGTATGTGAGACCGGCGCTCTAACCAGCTGAGCTAACCACCCTTGTGAGGCTAGAGGACAGGCAACAGTAACAGACGCACAGACGCACAGATGGAAAACAGTTATCAGTAAACGGGGAGGCCGTGCGGGCTGTACCCGTTGTCTGGGTCGTGCCTGTTCTCCCCTGTGCGTCTATGCGTCTGTTACTGTTCGCTGCTTTCCAGCCGTTCAGCGTGGGCCCTCCAGGATTTGAACCTGGGACCTACGGATTATGAGTCCGCTGCTCTAACCGCTGAGCTAAGGGCCCGCGAGAGCGGAAATATGACGGCCATGCGGAGACCATACAAGCGCTGACATGCGCCGGATTCTCATCATCTCCCACGTCTACATCCCACCCTCCAACCGGGGGAAGCTGCGCGCGCTCGCCGCGCGCGGGCTGGACGTGACCGTCGGCGTACCGCAGCGCTGGCGTGAGACGGTGCTCGGCCGCACGACCGAGGCGGCCTGGGAGCGGACCAACGGGGTGGAGGTGTTCCCCATCCCCGCCCGGCGCCATGGCGACCCGGCCACGCTGACGTTCGCCACGCGGGCGTTGTACGCCCTGGTGCGGGACAAGCGACCCGACCTGATCCAGATAGAGGAAGAGGCGACGGTGCCGGCGGCGCGCCAGGCAGTGAGCGCGGCGCGCCGGCTCGCCCTGCCGACGGTGCTGCTCACCCATCAGAACGTCTCGGTCGCGCTCCCGATGCTCATGCGGTGGCGCCGCACGCGCATGCTGCGCCGCCTTCGGGGCGCGATCGCGGGGAGCGAGGCAGCGGCCGCGCTGATGCGCGGGGTGGTCCCCGGGCTCAAGGTCGCGGTGATTCCGCAGCTCGGCGTCCACGTGCCGACGGAGCCCGAGCACGCGCACCACGAAGGCCTGGCGATCGGCTGCGTAGGCCGCTTGGTGCCCGAGAAGGGAATCGATAATTTGCTGCAGGCGCTGGCGGAGAACCGGGCCCATCGCTGGCACCTCACGGTGGTGGGCGACGGGCCGGATCGGGAGCGGCTCGAGCGCCTCGCCTCCGACCTGCGTCTCGCGGCGCGGGTGCGCTGGACCGGCGCGTTGCCACCCGGGGAGCTGACGAAGCTGTGGCCGGAACTCGATGTGGTCGTGCTGCCGGCGCGCACGCTGCCAACGTGGGCCGAGCCGGCGGCGCATGTCTTGGCGGAAGCCATGGCGCACGAGGTCGCGGTCGTGGGCACGAGCGCGGGCGCGACACCCGAGGTGATCGGAGGGGCCGGGCTGGTGGTGCCGCCGGACGATCCGCTGGCGCTGTCCGCGGCGCTGCGACGCCTCTCGGCACCGGAGCAACGACGCCCGCTCGCTCAAGCGGGGCGCGCCCGCGCGATGCAGTACTTCTCGGATGATGCGGTGGCCGAAAGGACGTTGGCGTTCTGGAAAGAACTCCTGCAGTGAAGCTTGATAAGGGCGTTGCCGAACGAGGCGTTGCCGAGTGGGGCGTTGTCGGAATAGGCGATGCACCCCACACGGCCCCGCGTTACCCGAGAACGCCTTTTTCGGCAACGCCTTACCCGGCAACGTCTCCCTCCCGATGACCCGCGTCCTCCTCGTCCCGGATCTTCCTTTAGAGCGGTGGCCTTCCATGGACCGCTATGCGCACCGGCTGCACGACTGGCTGGAGAGCACGGATCCGGGCTTCGAGGTGCGCCTGGCGGCGTCGATCGGCGACCTGACGCGCGATCGCGCCGACGGACGGAGCTCGGGTGGTTATCCGCGCTGGTGGGCCCAGGACGTGGATCCCACCAAGCTCGTGCTGCCGGGGCCGCTCTACGAGCCCCAACGCTACGTCGCGCGCTATTTCCTCTATCCCTGGTGGCTCCGGAGCGAGGCGAAGCGCGCGCAGCTGGTCCACATCCTCGATCACAGCTACGCGCATATGGTGACCCGTGTGCACCGCCGGCCCGCGATCGTCACCGTCCACGATCTGATGCCGGTGATCGTGCTGCGCTCGCCGACCGACGGGTGGCGCGAGGGCGTGCGCAACCGGTTCCTGCGCGGCACGCTCAAGGCGCTGCGCCTGGCGCGCGCGTACATCGTGGGCACGGACTGGCTGAAGCACGAGCTCGCCACGTGGCTGGGTGACGACCGGCGCATCAGCGTCGTCCCGTTCGGCGTGGATCGCGCGTTCTTCTCCGAGGCACCCAATGCCCGGATGCGTGGCCGGGCCGATTGGCGCATTCCCCTCGATGCGTTCGTGGTGCTTCACGTCGGCAGCACGGTCGAGCGCAAGAACGTGCCGCTCGTGATCCACACGGTAGCCCGACTGCGTGCGCAAGCGGACGCCTACCTGCTGCAGGTGGGCGGCCGGTTCACCAGCGACCAGCAGCAGCTCATCGATCGCCTGGGGTTGCGGAAGTACGTGCGAACCGCGCCCCTCGCTGATGAAAGCACGCTGCGGCGTGCCTATCGGGCGGCGGACGTGCTGCTGTTCCCGTCGCTGTACGAGGGGTTCGGCTATCCGGTGATCGAGGCGTTCGCGTCGGGACTGCCCGTGGTCACCTCGGGCGCCGGCGGGCTGAAGGAAGTCGGCGGCGACGGCGTGGTGGTGGTCGAAGGTCGAGATCCCGGAGCGTACGTGCAGGCGCTCGAGCGCCTCGGGGACGATGCGTTGCTGCGCGAAGAGCTGGTCGAGCGGGGCCGCGCGCGGGCGCGCACGTTCACCTGGCAGCGGACGGCGGACCAGACCGCGGCGGTCTACCGGGGCCTGCTCTGACCTGCTCCTTCGCGGCCGGCTCCGTCTCCATCACTCCCGACCGATCGCTTCCACTCGCCGGCTTTACGGACCGCCTGGAGCCGAGCACCGCCGTCGCCGATCCACTCGAGCTCAATGCGTTGCTGCTGCGCACGTCGCGGGGCACGATCGCGATCCTCACGGCGGACCTGTTGTTCGTCACCGCAGACTTGAAACAACGCGTCGCGGAGCGCCTCCGCCCCGAGCTCGAGCTCGACGACGCGTCGTTCCTGTTCGCGGCGTCCCATACCCATTTCGCGCCCAGTGTAGATCCCTCCAAGCCGCTGCTCGGCCCCGCCGATCCGGCTTACCTGAACCTCGTGATCGGGCGGGGGGCTGAGCTGCTCTCGCGCCTGGCGGGAACACGGTCGGACCAAGGAATGGCGCGTATCGAATACCGCAACGGATTGGCCGCCCATGCAATCAACCGCCGACGCATGGGTTGGCGCCTGTCGCCGCGTGCCCCCCACTTGCCGCGTCGCGCGGCTTTGCGGGCACCGAATGCGAAAGGCCCGTGCGACGAGACGGTCCATGTCGTCACACTGATCGGGTCGAGCGGGGGGCCCGCGGCCGTGCTCTGGTCGTACGCCTGCCATCCGGTGAGCTTCGCCGAGCCGCGCCAGGTGAGCGCTGACTTTCCAGGCGTGGTGCGGCGCGCTCTCCGCACCGCGTTCGGCAACGATCTCCCCGTACTGTTTCTCCAGGGATGCGCGGGCGACATCCGACCGCGCGAGCTGGGCCGGCCGCGCTCGCTGCGCCGCCGCCTCGCGGAGTTGGTGGTGGGAAAGCTGTTCACGCCGTTCACGCCGGCGGAGTACGCAGCTTGGTCAGGCTCGCTCGCGGCGCGGGTGGTGGACCTAGCGCGTGGTTCCGGGAGGGCGTTTCCCCTCCCGTCTGGCTTCCGGACGGCCCATGCGAGCCTCCCGCTCTCCGATCTGATCGACGGAGCGGCGCCCGGCAATCGCAGCCTGACGTTGCAACGCTTCGAGCTCGCGCCCGGGCTCGCGATCGCGGCGATGTCGGCCGAGCCCGTGGTGGAGTACGGGTTGGCGCTCCGCGCCGTGGAGCCCGACGGACGGGTGGTCATCCCCGCCGGCTACACGGACAGCGTGTTCGGATACCTCCCCACGGCGCGGATGCTCGGCCAGCACGGCTATGAAGATGAAGGCTTCATGGAGGCGTTCGGGCTCAAGGGAAGGTTCCGGCCGCAGGTCGAGCGCGTCGTGGCCCAGGCGTGGAGCGCGCTGCGACCAGCCTAGCGCGGCCCTGCCACACCGCAGATGACACGACACAGGTGTTGCGTTCGCTCAGCACCGTAGGTCACATCGCCACTAACCGTTGGCCCCACCAGGGGCTGCATGAGCCGGTGCGCCGCTTGCACGCCGCGCCTTGCGATGAGGCCCTTCCGCGTCCTCCCCGTTCTGGCCCTCGTCGCCGCGAGCGCCACCTGCCACCTCGACCGCCTGGTGAAGTCCTCGGGCGGGGGTGGGGGGGGTGGCGGACCGCCCCCTCCGGGCCCTCCCGTTACCCTCGCGTTCACAGTCCAGCCGCGCGGCACCAAGCCCGACAGCGCGATCAAGCCCCCCGTGCAGGTGACTGCGCGGGACTCGGCCGGCAACACCTCCACCAATTACAACGGCGTCATTCGCGTCGCGATCGCTACCGACGGGAGCGCGGGCAAGAACGCGAAGCTCGTGGGCGATACGGTGGCCACCGCCGTCTCGGGGGTCGCGACGTTCAGCGGTCTGAGCGTCGACCAGCCCGGTAGCGGTTACACGCTGAGCGCGGGGCTCGCAACGGGGCCTTCGATGGGCACGAGCGCGGCATTCGACGTCTCGACAGTCCCGCCTCCCCCGCCCACCACGGGTGACCTGACCGTGAGCGCGGTTACCACGGGATCAGACCTGGATCCCGACGGCTATACCGTCACGGTCGACGGAGCTCAGAGTCAGGCGCTCGGTGTGAACGCGAGCGTGACGTACTCCGGGCTCACCGCCGCTGACCACTCGGTGCAGATCGGTGGAATCGCGTCCAACTGCACCGTGAGCGGTGCGAACCCGCAAACGGCTTCGGTACCGGCGGGCGCCACGGCGCAGGTGACCTTCGACATCACGTGCGCCGCGCTCCCTCCCACAACGGGCGATCTCAAGGTCACGACGAGCACGACCGGCTCGAACCTCGACCCCGACGGCTACACCGTGAGCGTCGATGGAGGTGCGGGGCAGCCGATCACGATCAACAACAGCACCGGCGTGACCTTCACTGCGCTCACTCCAGGAAGTCACAGCGTCGCGCTTTCCGGGGTGGCGGCGAACTGCGCGGTGAGTGGGGGCGCGACCCAGACCGTCAATATCACCGCCAATCAGACGGCGACCCTCGCGTTCGCCGTGACGTGCGCGGCGACTACCGGCAGCATTTCGATAACGACCAACACCGGCGGTTCGAATCTCGACCCCGACGGCTACACCGTAGCAGTGGACGGAGGGACGGGTCAGGCGATCGGTATCAACGCCGCCATCACCCTCACCTCTATTCCCACCGGAAGCCGCACCGTGACCTTGAGCGGCGTCGCGTCCAACTGCACGGTGAGCGGCGGAAACTCGCAGACGACGACCGTGACGAGTGGCCAGACCGCAACCGTCACGTTCTCCGTGACGTGTGCCGCGACGACAGGGAGTCTCACCGTTACGACGACCACATCGGGCTCGAACTTGGATCCTGACGGCTACACGGTTGCTGTGGATGGCGGCACGGGACAGGCGATCGGTATCAACACGAGTTTCACGTTCAACGGGGTAGCGACCGGCAGCCATACCGTAACGCTGAGCGGTGTCGCGGGGAACTGCACGGTGAGTGGCGGAAACTCGCAGACGACGACCGTGGCCAGTGGCCAGAGCGCAACCGTCACGTTCTCGGTCACCTGCGCGGCCCTTACCGGGAGCCTCACCGTCACGACGGCCACGTCGGGCTCCAACCAGCCGAGCGGCTATACCGTCACCGTGGACGGCGGCCAGAGCAAGAACATCGCGGCGAGCGGGAACGTGAGCTACACCGGCCTGGCGGCGACGAGCCACTCGGTGCAGCTGAACGGCGTCCCATCGAACTGCTCAGTCAGCGAAGCCAACCCGCAATCCGTCAGCGTGCCGGCGAATGGAACCGGCCAAGCGAGCTTCACGGTCACCTGTGCCGCTGTTACCGGGAGCCTCACCGTCACCACGGCCACGTCGGGATCCAACCAGCCGAGCGGCTATACCGTGACCGTGGACGGCGGCCAGAGCCGCAGCATTGGTGCAAGCTCGAGCGTGACCTACACTGGGCTTACCGCGACGACTCACTCCGTGCAGCTCACCGGCGTTCCGTCGAACTGTTCGGTGAGTGAGTCGAACCCGCAGTCGGTCACGGTGCCCGCCAACGGGACCGGCCAGGCGAGCTTCACGATCAGCTGCGCCGCCCTGACCGGGAGCCTGACGGTCACGACGGCTACGTCGGGATCCAACCAGCCGAGCGGGTACACCGTCACCGTAGACGGGGGCCAGAGTCGGAGTATCGGCGCCAGTGGCAGCGTGACCTACACCGGGCTCACCGCGACGAGTCACTCGGTCCAGCTCACCGGCGTCCCGTCGAACTGTTCGGTGAG
>Ga0247667_1000188_pt1 | contig 21051 bp, 42 predicted proteins | sample CNK08_metaG_FD_183027 | JGI IMG/M metagenome (GOLD analysis project Ga0247667, IMG submission 183027) | Soil microbial communities from Purdue University Martell Research Forest, Indiana, United States - CNK08 | ecosystem: Environmental > Terrestrial > Soil > Temperate forest > Bulk soil... | reverse complement strand
GTTACGGGGCGCTTAGGTCTAGAAGGAAACAATCCCCCTACCCTACCACTGCCGTTTGTTTCGGAGCGCCTTGCGCTCGTTCGTCACGCGCGTATGGCAGGAGCCGCATCTGAACATGATGTTGCGGGGGTCAAGCTTGGCCCCACCATCCTTGATCTCAACCATGTGGTCGGCGAAGACGCGGCAGCGCCTGCCGGGGTACTTGCACTTCGGGTCTTGGCAATGGGCGTTGCTGGGATGACCGAACCGGTCGATCTTCAGACCTTGAACGAACAGACGCCACTCGGGGGAGACGTAGAACTGATCCGCGACCTTTGGGCCCTCCGCGAACCGGAGGCCAGAGGCTCGGACGCGGGGCTGAAGAGAGGTCAGACGCGCAGCCTTCACCATGACGGCAGGTCAAGCACCTTGAACATCAGAAAGAACGCGCCGAGGAACCCGAGGGCGAAGCACGTGCCGCCGACCCCAACCAAGCAGACCCAACTCATTTTCGCATCACATCTCAATGAATCCGCCATCCTGCGCCCCGATCAATACGCGCTCCAGGATATATGCGGCCAATTGGTCGGGATGCTGGGATCTAGCGCGCGCGGCAGCGTCGAGAAGGGCGTAGGTTTCGGCGCGCATCCAGGCATGGGCGACGGCGCAGCGTGCGGTTGGGGATGGCTTGTGTTCGATGGGGATCAAGCTCGCCATTCATTTCCCCATCAGAAAGCCCCGCCACAAGGACACCGTACAGGACTGGCGGCAAGGACGGATGAATCCGCGGCCGGGAGTTTGGGACGAGTTGCGGGCGATCGTGCGCCAGCGGATCGTGGATTTGCAAAAATTGACTTGAGGCGACGAGCCGTTGCCATACTCGCTTGAGCGAGTTGTGCGCCACCGCCCGTATCTGTGGCCTGTCAAGCTTGACTCTGGTCTCGCCGACCTTCGGGCTCGTGCTACTGAACGCTGGGCACTGGCAGCGGTTACATGGCAGGCCCCGTTTAGGCCAATTCAACATCAAAAATGTGCAGCTTAGATGGCACCTTACGGCCGAGCATGTCAAGTAATACCGTAACGGACTCACGATCGCAGGCATGGACCTGCGCCATCTTGTCCACGAAAGCCCCGTCAATTATGCGGACATGGGCTCCAACCGCGAATGGCATTCCAGGGTTTTGCCTTTGCCGTTCCAATTCTCTAACCCGTCGCATCCAATATTCTGATACCACAGCAGGGCGGCCGTCGAATTGCATATGCTTGCGGATACCCCAAACCGTGTCGCGCTCGGTCACGGAATATCCGATCTCGACGAACAGGTATCCCCTGAAAATGGGCACCTGGACGGGATGCAGCTTGCGGCGGACTCCGCGCCTCCGATGGGCCAACTCAGTTGGCAGGTAGCACGCCACGCCCCGGCCGGACAGGTGAGACGCGGCCAACTTTTCCTGCTGTGTGTCTATCAGCAGGACATGGCAGGGGCCTACCAGTGGCCGGGGGCCGCGCTCGGGGACAGCAAGCATTCAAGGTGCTCCATTGGCCGGTTCTGCTGCTAACGCGGTGGATACTGCCTTTATACCGAGTTCATGGGCCTTGGCGTCCAGGGCTCGGCGTCCTGGCGGCGGATCGCCCATCAGACTCGCTGTCAGGCTACGCGGGGCAGCCGCAGCTCGGGCCGCTTCCTGTAGCACATCATCCGGCACGACTGGCGCGACCGCCTTGGGCCGCAGTTTGGTTATCCCCTTGGTGTATTCAGATATTGCCAAACGGCGCCGCCTGTCCTTTTCCCGGCGCTTCTCAAGCCGCCGTTCCCTTTCCTCCGGGGACATGGCGGCCAGGCGCTCCTTGTTACGCTGGCGTTCGCGGTCTCGGCCTCGTATGCGGACCATCGTTTTTTTTCCTCGGCATGACATATGGACACTTGCAGGGCCAGCCCACCATGATCCCATCCAGCATAGGGTGGCTGTAGCGCTGCGGTAAAACCATCCAGCCCAAGCGCAGGAAGTCCATTACGTGGTGGTGCTGGACATAGGCCAGGGTTCGGCAGAGGGAACGGCAGGTCATCCGGCGGCCCCCGCAAATAGGGGAGCATCTTCCCCCAACACATGCGCGATCCGCCGCTTGATGTCCGCGACGTATTCCGCCTCGCGCTCAATCAGGATGGCGTCGAAGCCTTCCCGCATGCAGGCCATGCCGGTCGAACCGCTGCCGGCGAAGGGGTCGAGCACGGTGCCGCCGGGAGGACAGACAAGCCGGCACAGATAGGCCATGAGGTCGACGGGCTTGACCGTGGGGTGCCGTGAGGCGAGACGATCGTCCTTGTCGGCCTTGGCTGAATAAAACAGCCTACGCCCGGAGTCCGGCGCCCCAACTCCCACGTTCATCTCGGTGATGTCGAACGTGACAACTTCGGCAAAGCGACCTGACATCAAGAGGTCTATTGTAATCGTCGTGATGCCAGTCGGCTTTTGGGTTGCCACACATATCGCATGGCCGAGCTGGACCGTGATGTTTTCTCGCGGCAACCCGAGCGAGAACCTTCGTTCTATATTCTGGATCGCTTCGGTAACGCTCCCGAAGATCAGCCTTAATTGCTGACCCGAGACGCTCGTATTTTGTGCCCGGTAGCTTTGCTTTCGCAGCGTTAGCCTGGCCGCCGACGTGTCCACTACATTTCTTAGAGCAGAAACGGCGGCTTCGCTTTGCAGGCTTATACATTCGTCCGCAGTTCTCGCATTGCCGCTCTTGGACTGCTGGCCATCGTCCCATTGGCTGTCCTTACACTGCTTAAAGAAGCGAGCGGCGGAGCCGGATGATCCATCAATGTCTTTTGGTTGAACGGGACGCCCGCCATTACGCGTATTGTCAGAATCACCCGCAACCATGTCGCGACCGGCTGATTGGCCGGCCTTGATTGCTCCGGATATGGTTTCAGGAAACGCCCCCACCACCTCGTCGCTGCCGGGATTGGGCAATCGGCGAAATAGCGCCTGTAGATGCGGCGGCAATCGCTTCCATTCTCTTTCACCGATTTGCATTCCCGCCCTTCCAATTTGGGTTATCGCTGCCACGTTGGCGAAGCGACCGCATAGCATCGGCGCAAGCGCGGCTACAGCATTGTCCGCCACGTCCCTTCAAAAGAGATGGCCTTATTACAAACTGATTGCCGCATCTCACGCAGCTTCGCGGAGGATTTTGCCGTGCTGCTGGCGGCCGTTGATGTCTACCATGCGCCGCATCATGACAATTCGAACAGAGAGCCACGCCAGCCGCCAAACTCCAAAGCACGTCGGAATGCGCTCGCGCGTCATCACGAGACTTGATGCCAAGCGATTTAACCAGACTCGCCAGTGGTGGATTGTGGTGGCTTTCCAGATTATCCATGCTACCGCAATAGACGCATTTCTGATCGCGAAGCTTGATCGCATCCATCCATTTTCGATTTTCCGACATTCTCCTAATGGACTGATTTAATCGCGCAATGCCGCCCTTCCATCTATAGTGGAGAGGGCCACGTGTTTTTGCCCCGCGCTTCTTTGCCTTCTCAGGATTGGCGGCCCAGAATGCCTTATTCGCAGCTGCAACCTTCCGCTTGGATTCCTCGCGGTGCGAATAGCCAGTTCGATGATTGGTGCCCTTCTCGCGGCCGAGAGAAAGTCCAGAATGCTGGCGCTCAGTTATTCCGGCGACCTTCTGCGCCTCACTTCGACATGCCATGCAAGCGGCATAGCGAAAACGCTCTATTTCGTGTGGGCGACGATATAGCGGCTTCCCACACAGCAGGCATTGGGTATTAGGCGTTCTCACTTAACCACCTATATAACTCGCGTTTTTGATTTTCTGTTATATCTGACCGAATCATATATTCGTCTTCGGGATAAGACAAGATGACGTTGGCGGGCCAGCGGCCCTGTGTGTGTGCTGGGCCATTGCGTTCCTTTGGTTTGCCCGTGTTAAACATCGACGCATTCGGCCGCTGATATCCCACATGGCAAGCCGTCGTTACAGTCTCCCCCGACGTTTCAATCACTTCGTCAGTCTCGACGCGACACCCATCAATATTCAGCGCCCCCGTTCCATGCGCCAGCACATTGGCCGCTACGGTCAAAGGAATAGGGCCTGCTTTCTTAGGCAGATTGGACGGCCACACAAACAGGCCGTTGGGCAGGCGATTGATGCGGACACGTTCCAGAGAGCCGGTAAGCCCAGTTGCAATTCCAGCAAAGGATTCGATATCCTGGCGGGAAGCCTCGGCGTCGAAGGTCTTTGTAGACTTTTCCGACAGATCGCCGGTGTTTGGTTCCCCCTCCGTTAATGTGGTCGAGTGTAAGGAATGCGCGCTCTCGTTCCCCGCAGCATTTGCATTCGGGTCCATACGCTTCGATGATTTGCTCTCGTAATCGCCGATCGGAGGCTTTGCTGAGTTCTGCGGATCTGCCTGGATTTTTTTCTGCCCATTCTTTCCAGCGTCGCCGAAATTCAACTCGGTTGGCGCTTCGAACTTCTCGGTCTCTGATGCGCCTACATGCGCGGCAGATATTTCCGCCGCTGGTCGCCGACCTGTTGACAACGAACTCGTGCGGCTCCTTACTTTCCCCGCACCGTTTACAAACTCGCTTGTCCAATGAATTTCCCCTTTGACGCCTGCCCTTCTCAAATTGGTTTCTACCACATCCACGACGTTTGTGGAAGGTAGCATCAAAGGTTTTCGTGCTAAAACTATAGGCTCGTGCGCGGGCTTCAGGGCTGTGCCATAGCCTTGCCATTTGCGGGCGGCGTCGGTGGCGGGGAGATACTGACGTTGTGCATTCGCGATGGCCTCGGGATCGTCCATCCAGGGCCGGTCCCATCCTTCATGTTTGCTGCCGCGCCGCGCGACGCCATTTTCCAGCATGGCGGCATGCGCTTCTGATTTCGGCGCGCCGTAATCGCCCTTTGCCCCCGCCGCCTTGTCGATTGCCTTACTCACGTCGAGACTTTTGGGAAAGCCGCTCCCGTAAATCCACATGATCTGGTCGCGTATTTCAAACCCCGCATCCTCGATCGCACAGGCCAAGCGGTGATAGGTGCGGGAGCCGCCGAAGGCGACGAGGTGGCCGCCGGGTTTGAGGATGCGGAACACCTCGCGCCACACCTCCGGGCGGAACGCGATGTCGCCGCCGTCCCAGACCTTGCCCATGAAGCCAGCGGATGCGCGCTTGTAGACGCCGCTGCCTCCCTCATAATCAAGCGGAGGGGCTGCTGTCGCGCTGCCAAAACGCTTGACGATTGACGTTAGATGGTAAGGCGGGTCCGTCACGCAGGCATCAACCGACTCCCCGTCAAGCGTCGGCAACAATTCCAAGCAGTCACCCGCGAGGACGCGCACGCTCATCCCGCGCCCCTCCGGTCCAGCGCGGACCGCCCCGGCAGAGGATCGCGGAACGCAATCGCACTTAGGCTACGCGGTGCCGCAATGGCATAATCGCGCTCGGCAATGACTTCCTCCGGCGGGCGCGGAGGCCCCCTGTACGTGCCGCCCTCGCGCGCCGCGGCCATGGTTTCCCGCGCCAAAGCCCGCTGGGTTCTCTCGCGCTCACGTCGCCTGGCCTTGGCTTCAGCGCTGCGACGGTGGCCAACGGAGATGCGCAAACCACGGGAAAATGTCATTTTGCGCCCCCGAAAATGCGACTGTTGTAAACGGGATACATGTGCGCAGCCTTAATCGGGTCTTGCGACGGCCGGTATTCCCCGTTGCGCTCGATCCAGCCCTGCCGAATGGCATGCTTCCACACGGCTCCCCATGCGTTGAAATGTGCCGGGCGCAGCGAGCAGGCCGCCAACAAATCGTCGATGTGGACGGTCGGCTGGCAGCGGGCGAGCCAATAGATTGCGGAGGCGGCGCCATCGGCAAAGTTGGGCGTGGCGCGCTCCTGTGCGGCAGCGGCTCGGGCCATGCCGGTGTCCCGGCGGTGGCGGGCGGTGAACAGGTCCAATTGCGTCATGCTGCTCGCTCCGGCCCACAGGCATCAAACAGCTTCGCAACATCACTATCGAAATACTTGTAATACGGCTTCTGAGGACGCATCCCGCGCCGACGGCATACCCACAAGAGGTGTCCACTGCTCTCGTCGCCCGCAGCCCTAGCATCGGCCACGGCCTGTTCTAAGTCACCTATCGACGACGGGCCTAGTTCCTCGCAATCAGTGCAGGCCCAGAAGAACAGATCGTTGCAATTCACGATCAGGGTGACTGGCGCGTATTCGTCATCCGTCCGCCACCAAAGAGCGTCATTCGGCGGTCCGTCGAATCCATTAAACACAGCCATCGCGCGCCGGATGGTTTCAAAGTCAGACTTCTCGCGCTCGCTCATGCCGCCTCCGGTGGCTCGGGCAGGCCATCCGACTCCCGGCGGCGCTTGCGCACCTCCGAAAGCCGCGCGAGATGCCAGAGCGCATCGCGAATCGGACGGCGGCGCGGTTTCGGAAAGGCGCGCTTGTCGGCCTCCATGCTGGCGATGGCTGCTTCGGTGTAGAGGGTTGGGGGATCACGGTCGGTCATGGCCGCCCCCTAATCGTTTCCGCAAGACCGGGCGATACCAGCAGGTCGCCGGCATAGACGGGCGGCTTACCAAGGCGTTCATATTCGGCGAGGATCGCGGCGTTTGTTCTCGCCTGGTCGCGCTCGTAGCGCTCTTGGCACTTCTCGACCACGAGTCTCTTAAACCGATTGAGTCCAAAATTTTCGCCGTATTTTTCCTTCAATTGTTCCGTGGTGGGCCGCTCGGCGCGCACTGGCTCATCGAGCCTACGCTTCAAGGTCTCCGCGATCGCAGCGTCACTTTTGGTCGCCGCCGCGGCCCGCTGCGCCAGTTTTTCGCAGGCTTCCGAGACCTCCCGCACGGTCGGCAACCAATCAGCCTGACTTGCCAAACCAGTGCGAGGATCGGTGACCTCAATAACGACGGCCTCCGGATATCGCGCCAATACAGCCGCAATGCTGGTCACGTAAACGGCAGGATCATTCGCCTCGCCCCGGCGAAATTGGCCTAACAGCAACCGGGCTTTCTGCGTCGAAAACGTGGCCTTCTCCGCGTGCTTCTGCGAGGCGCTGGCGAGCGCGCTCGACGAGTTGGTCAGCGGCTTCAATGAGGCTCCCATTTTGGTGAATGTGTCCATTTTTAACTCCGTTTTGGGCTGCCGGCTGATCCGTCCAGCGCTCCTGATTGAGCCACGTCAGCGGGTTGCACCACGGCCGGTCATCGGTTTTCGTTACGTAGCCGTGCAACCCGGCCATCAATTCCTCAAACGACACGCGGCGAGTTTTCCCAATTCTTTCAAGCTTATCGATTGCAGCCTTGCGGCCGACCTTGTTTGGAAAGGCCCCCCAAAATTGCTCGGCGAAGTCCGGGGGCCAATCAGAACCAAGCGCGCTTGCGCGCGTTTCTTTCTTCTCTGGACTCTGATCTCTGGCTTCTAGCTTCTGGGCTTTATCCGGGGTTATGGTGTTTGGGTTTACGTGGGGGTTAACCCCCTTGAGCAAATCCGGATTACCTCCACCTTTACCGTTCTCGCTGTCTCTAATCGCTTTCTGGTTATCCCTTACCATACGTCGAGAGTAAATGACGCCTTGATCGGTGCGAGAGTAGACCTGCCTGCGCTCAAGCTCGGCGAGCAACTTAATCACATCGTTTTTCGAACAGGCGACTAGCGCGGCGATATCGCCAATGGAGGGCTTCATATTGTCAATTGTCAGATGCCCATAAGGTTCTCCTTCGTGCATGTAGGAAATCAACTCAATCCATAGGCCTCTGGCGGCAAGTGAGCATAGGCGAAGACGTGGGTCGGCTCGCCAGTCGGCAGGATAAAATTTCAGCCAGGGGCGCCTCATTGAAGCCATTCCTCCGGCGTCTTGGCATGCTTGGATCGATTACACGGAAGGCATGCGGTCACCAGATTGGCGGGGTCATCAGAGCCACCACGCGACACCGGCAAGACATGATCACACTCAAGTTTTCCGCCGCGCTCGCCGCAATACCGGCAGGTATAATCATCGCGCTCGAAGATCATGGAACGCAATGCGGCCCATTCTGCCGAACTCCCGCGCGGCCGACCGACAAATGGGCCGCGAACAAATGGACTGAATTCATTTTCCTCGCCAGCCAAGCAAGCAAAGAACTTTTTCCTGAACTTGTGCGGCGTCAAGAGCATGAGTGAAGGCTCATTTCTGGCGTCCGACCTAATGCGCCACCAACGGCTCACGGCCGCCACCTCGCCGGCGTAAAGCAAAGTCGGCTATGTGCGACGCAGTACGGCATGCGGCCCGCCAAGTCCGCGCTCGGTATGCCGCAGAACTCATGCGGGGGGTCGTCCGTAACGACAAAGCGGCATGTCTCGTTTGTCAGCTCGAGGATCGTGCAGCGGTAGCGGCCGGCAATGGTGGTCACGGGGATGTCCCCTGTCGGAGTCTTGGGGGCGACTACCGGCTGAGGCCGGAGGATACGGGCCTCTGGCATCCATGGTGCCGGGATTCCGAAGGCGGCCTTTTCCTTGCGCTTGGCGTGCGCCAGTTTGGTCGCCATGCCGCCGTAAGTGTTTACGCCCCGCGTGACGGGCGGGGCTGCAGCCTTGGGCTTGCGCGGCACACGTAGGACCGGGGAGGCGCTGGCGAGACCGAGTCGCTTGATCTTTCCGGCCACAGCAGAGCGGCTGACACCCAGATGTGCGGCAATGAGGCTGTAAACTTGGCCCATTGCATGGAGTTCGCGCAGCCGATCGATCTTGTCAGCGGGCCACTCTTGCGATGGGGCGCCGCCCTGGTAGTTGCGCTGCATTCTCAAGCAATCTCGACACTTCCCGTTACGCGTATAGCGGTCGGCGACGTGGCCATGCGCGCAGGGAACGCCGTTGAAATAGAATGTTAGGCCGCGAGTGAGGGCGGCGGCCCGGGAGACGGTCGGTTGGAATACCGGTTCTGCTTCGCCCTCGGCGACGGCAATGGCCTCCAATAGGCCATCTTTAATCTGCTCGAATGCTGAGTCAGTCATGCGTCCGCGCCTCCCCGCGCGAGCGATGGTGTAATCAGTGGGAACGCAGCGGTTACGCGGAACTCAGGGCATCCATGGGTCTTCGGAGCCGTCGAATACAAATCTCTCGATGGCGTCGGCGGCGAGTTGAGGATCGGAGGGGCGGCTGGCGGCAAACAGGCGCTCGGTCGGAGATTTGATGAGCTTAAAGGGCACGGCCGCGCCCCAATAACCTGTCCGATATAGAAGTCTTTCGACCGGCTCGCGCATCCGCCACGCGATGTGCCCGGCGATGCAGCAGGCCGACCCGCATCCGATCTTGTAGAAAGTGCCCTGGTCGTACTCCTCCGGCGGGATTACCCCCGACCGCAGATCGCGCGCCACCTCGATCGCGGCGAAGCAGGTCGCCTCACCCCAGGCCGCGAGGGCGCGGGAATGGATGACGCGGGATTCGGCAAGCTTGCGGTCACTCAAAACGACCTCCTCGTTGGCCTGAGATAGGCCAGTTCTTTCATGCGATGCGCGCGATACAATTCACGGATGGCGCGCCTTCGGCTTTGCTGGGAGCCTGGCGGCGCGAGCCACGGTGCCATCCAGCGGCCGAGCCATTGTCTTAAGTTCTTCTGATAGGACATGGATTTTCTCTTCCGCGAGAGCCAAACACTCTTCCGGTTTGCCAAGACCCCAATCGCTCACGCCGTTTAGTATTGCGAGGTTTACGTGCGTTTGGCGCGCAAGCTCTTTCGCCTCGGGGGACGCCTTCAACAGTTGCTCGTGCTCTCCACATAACGTCGCGAACTCGTGCAGCAGGTCAGTCCACCGACTTAGCCAACGGAAATCTTCGTCGTCGTCCAAGTCATGTAAGAGAAGGCTTGGGTCAACATTTCCGCTCCGTCGTGGCGGAGGGGACCATTCCGGTTCAATGAATCCAATGGCGGCTGGACCTCGAGCCTGAAGGTCTGAAATGACTGCGCGAACGTCCGCGTGGTCGCGGAACCATTCCCCCGAAATTCGATAGTCGATCAAGTGTCGATGGATTGCCGCCTCAAAACTCATTGACCCCGATATGGTGGCAATCAAATTGATTGGGTCAGGGTTCCCCGTCTTTATCTGTGGGATGCGGCGACCAACCTCAAGAGAATGGCCGATCTTGATCGATTTGCCACACTGCGCAAAATAAACGTATCCGGTCATTGCGGGTCACCCCGCATCTTACGTTCCCACAACTCTTGCTCAAGTCGACGCCAAGCAATTTGGCCCTCGATCCACCACGGGTCTCGGTAGTCGTCGCCGATGAGGGCACGCAGAATGTCTGGGCCGTGCGGAGTGCGGATGAGCGGCACCAGTGCATCCGACGACATACCGGAACGGCGACCCAGAAATTCGAAGCAGGCGCGCGGTTGCAATCCGGTCAACGCGCTGAGATGAAACGCCGTTTTGGTTGGGAATATTTTCTCGACCGTCCCAGCCAAACGCTCCCAGTGCGCGCAATATTCCGATCGTGTGCGGCGCGCTGCACCCACCGGATTTGCGATCGCGATATTCATGCTGCACCCTCGCCCGCATGAAACGCCTGACGCACCGCGCGATCATACTGACGATCTGGACCCTCGCCTGGCTGGCCCTGATGGTGTGGGCGCTGGCGTGGTGGCTGGGATGAAAAGCATGTGGCTGCGGCGACCGGATTTGCACCGGCCTCGTCTGCCAGGCCAACAACAGACTGATAGCCCAACTTGGGACCGCGGGATGAGAAAAGCGGGAAACAGACTCGACCGAATGCCTCCCGAAGTTGGTCAGCCCGGCGTGACATGGGCCGACAGGGAGGAACGGCGAGGGGGCGGGGCCTTGTCCGGAGTTCTCCGCCTCCTCTATTCGTCAACCCCTCAAACGAGGGGGATGTAAATGTCACAAGTTCGCCCAGAGGTCGTTGACCGAGTGCTGGAATACCGGCACGGTCGCTCGGGGTATTTCTGCAGCGCGGGGACAACTGATGCAATTTGCGAACGATGTGGTCGACTATGGCGACGCGATCGAAACGCACGTTTCCGGGATCGCCAGCATCAACAAAATCAGCGAGCACATGGTGCGGGTCACCTTCTACACCCAGAAGGGAACAGCCGGCGCGGTCGGCGAGATCGAGAAGCGCGTCACCGTCCACTTGGTGTGGGACATGGCGAATTGGCTGTTGAGCCAAGCCGCTGTCCACCAAGCCATGGGGGCGTTCGTCAACGAAGTGCTGATGAGAAATCAGGAAGGGCTGTCGCATTAGGCCGCCTCCCCAACGTGAATCTGCATCAATCGCTCGGCGGTGACACCGCGAATCCCCGCCTCGCCTGCTGCGGCAATGATCGCCGGCCAGTAATCTACCGGGATGGAGCGGTTGCGCTTCATCTCGCTGGCCGTCGAGGCGCCTTTGCCGATGACGCGCGCGAAGGCCGTAGGGCCGCCGAAGGCGTCGATGAGCTTGGGGACGGTCTCAGGCATATTTTGCATGCCTGACCTCCTACATAATTTCTGTTGCCATTGTCAACAGGATTTCTGTGGTTCCATTCGACATAATTTATGTATGGAGACGCCAGGAGACAGATTACGCCAAGCGCGGGAACGTGCCCGCTTCCCATCGGCCGCAGCGGCGGCTCGGCGCCATCATTGGACCTATACTACCTATGTCTCGCATGAGAACGGCCAGACGGATGTCCCGCGAGAGGCCGCAATCGAGTATGCCCGGGCCTTTAACACCACCCCGGAGTGGATTATGTTCGCAGTCGGCAAGATCGACGATCTCGGCTTTGACCGGATGCTGGCTGACCAGCCGGAAGACATGAGAGAGCGCGCCCGTCGCATGATCGAATTATTGTTGGGGAAAGATAGTCAGCAACCCTGACCTATATTTTTTACAGAAATCCTGTTGACAGAAATTCTGTAGTCAACTAGTGTCTCCCCATCGAACACTGGGGAGACACACCATGCAAGTCCGTCAAACCATTCTCACCAACGGCGGCAGCCGCGCAGTCGTTATCAATGAGCAGGACGGCCTTGTGTGGGCCAACCTCTACGTGAATGCGCGCGGCGGCATCGCGAATGCCTCAATCACCCCACTGCGCTGGAGTGGTCGCACCATGAAGGGCGCGAAGCGCTGGGCCGAAACGCTACTCGCCGAATAGCGGGGCGCGCCAGCCGGGGCGCGCTCGAAGTACCGGCGCCTTTCAACAGGAGTGACCGTGATGCGCTTTGTTCGCGAACTCGCCTTCCACCTGCCGCACGCGCTGTTCGACCTCGCTGTAATCGGCTCGTTCCTATTCACCATGTTCGTGGTGATGGCCTTCTGGCTGGGGGCAATCATTCTATGAATATCCAATCCAGTCTTTTGCGAGCCGCCGACGCGAAGTTGCGCATCGCCTTCTCCGATCTCCGGGTCGCGCTGGCTCGAGTGATGGTGTCATGACCAAACGCTGTCCCATGTGTGACCTCGAAATGGAACACCAGGAAGCCGAGCCCGACGTGGGTATAAACGGTGGATGGTACTGCACGCACTGCGACTATTCCGCCTCCGACGAAGACGATTATTTGGATGATTGGGAGGATTGGCGATGACCCGCCGCGACCGCTTGATCCGCATCCTCGACAATTTCGGTGACCTGAGAGGCGTCAGCGTCATCGGCTCGCACTGCTGGATTGCGCCTGAACTCGACCGCCTGATGCGCCGGCATCGCTACGACCTGTTCACCGATGACGCGATCGAAATGCTTGCGTGGGCCGTCATCAAGGATTGGCGCAACGTGCGCCGCATGAACCAACAGAATCGCAAGCTGAGGGCGTTCGCGTGACCGTCCTCCTCACCTGCGGCTGCTGCTTCGCCATCGGCTTCCAGTCCGGCGCTCTTTTGGTGGCGACGAGCCTGATCCTGACGGAGAGTTTCCCCGCCCTTGTGGAGCCTCATGGTCGCCGGAGCGCGGCACGGGGAAAACTGTTTCCGAGCTATCAGCGCTATTTGATGCAGAAGGGGGTGAGCCAATGAACGCACCGCAAGACCAATTCACCGAATGGCGCGCCCTCCTCAAGGGCGAGAATGTTGCGTTCAACCAGGACGATCCGATTAGCGGATACTTCCGAACGCGGCTTTTCAAGGATGGCCCTCTGGAGCCCGTCGCGATATGGCGAGACGATGATGGCCTGAACATTTACTGCGACGGAAAGCCCGCGGAACTGTCCAAGGTCTGGCCCTGGGCGGCCCGTAATCCGGTGACCTATGCGGCCTATGAGGGTCGCATCAAGACTGGGCAGTGGCCAGACATAGACACCACTGTGCATTTACAGAACCGCGAAGCAATCGGTGGCAATCGCCCCCCCGAAGATCCCGCCGTCATCTTGCAAGAGCAGATCGAGGCCGCGGCGGCCGGAGCCTCTGCTTATGCCGAGATCGGGGACGATACGATGGCCGCAAAGGCGCAGACCCTACGCTCTCGCCTCCTGGAATTGTCGGGACAAGCAGATAAGCATAGGGATGCGTTAAAACGTCCTCACCTTGAAGCCGGCCGCGCCATAGACGACAAATGGCAGCCGATCATAAAAGGCGCAAAGCTCGTCGCGGACAAAATCCGTAATGCCCTGAGCCGGTGGGAAACGGCCAAGCTCGCCAAGGAACGAGAGGCGCAGCGCGCCGCCGAAGCGAAGGCGAGGAAGGCTCTACTAGAGGCAACCGATATCGCTCTTGCGGTTGCCGCCGTAAGCCAGCCGCCCGCTCCCTCAGCACCGACTCCGAATATCAAGGGCGCCGCCGGGCGAGCCGCCGCCGTCAAATTGGTGCGCGTCGTCACCGAAATCACAGACCAGGACGCGCTCTATGGTGCGCTGCGCGAGCGCGTTGAACTCAAAGAGCTTCTGTTGAAACTAGCGCAGCGCTCGGTCGACGCCGGAATTGAAATTCCTGGTATCAAGATAGAGGAGCAGCGCCGTGTCGCCTAATAACGCAGTCTCCATTCCAGAGAATCGCCGATCGGTCCTGATTGATTTGAGCGCCAGATACGGCATGGAGCCGGCCGCATTCGAGGCCACGCTGCGTGCCACCGTGGTTCCGGAGAAATGTAGTCGCGAGCAGCTCGCGGCCTTCCTCTTAGTCGCGAAGGAATACGATCTAAACCCTCTTACAAAAGAGATTTATGCCTTCCCCTCTCGCGCTGGAGGCATTCAGCCGATCGTAAGCATCGACGGATGGTGCAATATCATAAATTCGCACCCCAAGCTGAACGGGATTGAGTTTGATGACCACGTTGCGCCAGACGGCAGCGTGTCGTCCATCACGGCGCGCATATGGAGGAAGGATCGCGATAAGCCGATCGTCGTCACCGAGTACATGGCAGAGTGCGCGAGACAGACGGACCCTTGGCGGACATATCCGCGCCGAATGCTAAGACACAAGGCGCTGATTCAATGCGCGCGATATGCTTTTAGTTTGGCCGGAATCGTTGATCCAGACGAAGCCGAGCGACTTGGGGTTGACGTTTCTCCCACGCGCGATGTGACTCCTCCAAAAAAGCCGCCCATTCCCGATGTGCCTGTTATCGAGGCGTCAGTCGCGCATGATGCGGATGGCGTTGTTTGGGAGGAAGACAACGAGCGGCCTGCCACCAAGGAAGACACCGAGGAGACGGATATAGAGCGCCTTTCGCGGTTGGATTCCGATCTTGCAGCAGAGGCTCTAAAGGGCACCGTCCATCTTGGGGCATACTGGAAGACAATTTCGCCATCTGACCAACGGGCGCTCAAGGCCGCGCTCGATAGGCGCCACAAGCCGACTGCGGCCGAAGCCGACAAGGCTCTGCTGGACATTCCGCCCGCGCTCGACCGCCGGCCGAAGGCCGATAACAGCGAACCAAACGTCAGGAGCTCCGACACGCCGGCATCAAACGACCGCGAGTGATGACGCGGTGGCGGCGGTTCAATGGCGATCCCGTCTTTGCACCGAGGGAACGATGACCTTCGCACTCGAAATCTACCTCACAATGGCCTTCGGGGCTGTCCACCGGAAGCATTTGCATAGGAGCGATCATGGCCGCAAGACGAGACGATGCACACAAACACGCCCTTCAATTGATGGGCACATTCATTCCCGAAGGCACCAAGCGCGATGCGGTGCACATCGCCGTTGCGCCGGTGATCTCGAACTATGACGGCCTTCTACAGCCGGCCGACCCGCTCATCCTTTGCGAAGGATCGCCCAATCAGGTTACCCACGCGCGGGGTAACGCAATCGGCATTGTTGATCCTTACCTGCCGCGCGCCGCGGCCAAGGGTGAGCGCTTTCTAATTTTCCTTATGCCGATGAGCACAACGTCACTGCGGCACCAATGGACGCACCCGGACTTTCCCGAGGATGAATCGCTGGCCGAAGACGCCAATGTCGTCCGCGCGTCACGGCTCTGGCTGGACGATTGGGCGGGACAATTCGGCTACACCGGAGACAAGGCGATCCAGAAGGCGCGCGAATGGATCAGAAACGGAGATTACTGGGTCGATGGCGGAACCTTCGAAGGCGAAATATTGCCGGGTGAATTCTGGGAACACTACCAAAACGTGACCGGCGAGATCGTGCCTGAAGATAAACAGGAAAGGTTCCTGTCATGCAGTTGCTAAACAGGAACAATTTCCACCTTGGTCCAGCCAAGCCCGGCGACGGACCAACGCCTGACGGGGGCCGTTTCAGCCGGTCCCCGTCAGGGACTCCAATCGGAACTATGGCGCCGACCGCAAACGGCGTTGAAATAGTTTCGCACCAGCGCGCACCGGCCCCTCTCCGGGTCGCGGTGCGCGCCCTTTCTCCCCTTTCCGCCACGGCGGCCAACAGTTCGCGCGGCGGCGGGGAGAGCAGACCCGCACGGTTGGGACAAGCTGGTACGGCTCGCGAGGCCCCCAGATCGCCCACAGGACGCCTAGCGTCGCCGGTCCAAGTTGATGGAGCCGAGGTAGCGTCCGGCCCGCGCGAAACTATCACCCCAGGCCCCGCCGCAATGCGCGATGCGCTCCTGCGCTGCATCGACGCAATGGCCGACGGATTCGGCCGCGACTGGGAGCGAGAGGAGATCGACCGCAGAGCGCGGGCATGGGAACAGAGGCATGGGTAGCAGGTTGGGCATTCTCAAGATAGCGGCCAAAAAGTGCGGGCTATCGTTGGAAGAATACCAAAGACGGCTCGCCGATGGTCTGAAACGATGCACATTTTGTGAGGAATGGAAGCCAATCAATTGCTTCGGTTCGGATAGCACGAGGTGGGACGGAAAAATGCAGGGATGCGCCGAATGTCGCAACGCGAGAGCGAAAGAGACTTATGAACCGATCTCTGTATTGCTCCAGCTTCCCTTCGGCCCCAGACGAATTGCGCGTCGCAAGGGTGACAAGTGGCAAGCCAAAGCACGGATCAATAGCGACGTTGAATACGGCCTTAGACCAAATCCGAATGATTTATTCTGTGTGAAATGCGGCCACAAAGGATCAAACAGGCGGCACGAATATCATCACGTCATGGGTTACGAAGAGATGCACCATTACGACGTGCTCCCGCTTTGTAGCCGATGCCATCACGAGGAGCATCCGCGTCATGGGAAGCAAAACGTCGATTGAATGGACAAGAGGCGACGACGGTTCTGCAGGCGCAACATGGAATCCGATCCGCGCCCGCAATCTTGCCACCGGTAAGATTGGCTGGCATTGCGAGCACATCAGCGAGGGCTGCCGTAATTGCTACAGCGAATCCATGAACCGCCGCCTCGGCACCGGTCTCGACTTTAAGCCCGGTCATCGCGCCGATGTCGAAATCTTCCTTGATGAAAAGATGCTCCTCGCGCCCCTTCGCTGGAAAAAGCCGCGGCGCATCTTCGTCAACTCGATGACGGACACCTTCGCCGAATTCGTCAAGGACGAATGGATCGACCGCATGTTCGCGGTGATGGCGCTCTGTCCGCAGCATACTTTTCAAATGCTGACGAAGCGGCCGAATCAGATGCGGGCTTATTGTGCCGCCATCGACACGCCCGCGAGAGTATGGCCACTCGCTTGTGAAATGGGGCAACCGGGACGAGCTTTGTCAGCAACTCTTGTTAAGTTCAATTCGCCGTGGCCCCTCCCCAACGTCTGGCTGGGCGTCTCTGCCGAAGATCAAGCCACGTTTGAGGAACGCCGCCAGTCTCTCCGTGACACGCCTGCGGCGGTTCGGTTCTTCTCGCTTGAACCCTTGCTCGGACCTATCGATATAGGCCCGGCGCTTGCGACCGGCTGCTATCACTGGACGATTTGTGGCGGTGAGAGCGGCCCCCACGCCCGCCCGCTTCATCCGCGATGGGCGCGCGATTTACGTGACCAATGCGCCACGGCGGGCGTGCCATTTTTCTTTAAGCAATGGGGCCAGCACCGACCGCCGACAGAGAACGATCCCGCATGGCGCAGCCTCGGCAAGAAGGGCTCGGGCCGCCTCCTCGACGGACGCACACATGATGAGGTACCACATGCCAACACGTGAAAGACGGGCGAAAAAGCTTGGCATTCCGTTAGACCAGTTGCCGGATCGGCGCACGCTGTCTGAGGCGGACCGATTCTGGGAAAAGGTCAACAAAACGGATGAATGTTGGATTTGGACTGCGGCCCTTAACGAATGGGGGTATGGCAATTTCGGAAATGCCAACGGCAGAACAGAACTCGCGCATCGCGTAGCTTGGCGACTAACGCACGGTAACGATGCCGGGACGTTACGTGTTTGCCATTCGTGCGACAACCCGCCCTGCGTGCGTCCAGATCATCTATTTCTAGGAACCCATGCCGATAACGTCGCGGATCAAGTTGCGAAAGGGCGCCAGGCCAGAAGCCCCGGCGAGAAGAATGGCCGAGTAAAACTATCAGACGCTGCAGTCGAAGAATTGCGATCCAGATATCGACCGGGTGAGACAAGGATAGTCGATTTGGCCGCTGAATTTGGAATCACCTTTGGCCACGCTTGGCAGATCGTTGCCGGAAAGAAAAGGCGGCGCATCGAACATAACGGAATGCCCGCATGACTCTCAGCCCCCTCGTCCAGGTCTATGTGAAAATCCGCCTCTCGACGCATAACGAGCTCGAGGCCGCAGCCCGCGATGCCGGGATGCCGATGACGGAGTTCATCCGCGAGGCCATCGAGCAGAAACTGCGGGTGCGAAGGACGATTTTCGGGGAATTGGAGACGACGCGATGATGCGGGCGTGGATCGAGCAGGGAGAGGCCCCATGACCTCCCGCCCCGGCTGGGACAGCCAATTCGCCGAAACCGAATCCGAGCGCGCCGAGCGCTGGCAGGCGACCAAGGCATCACGCATTGCCAAGGGCCTCTGCCCGCTGTGTGCGAAGCCGGTGAGGGAATGCAAATGCGAGGCGCATGGCGGCTCGCTGAGATGGGAGTCGTTGATATGAATGAAACGCGAGCCTTTCCAGTCGCCGCCATCGCCACATTGTGCAGCGGCATCTCACTTTGTGAGTTCGGCAAGATACACGAGGCGGCCGAATTCCTCATGGGCCACCCAATCTTTACGCACCACTTCGCAAGCAAGGAACTCTGGCGGGACATGCAACGGACGATTTTGGCCCAGCACCCGGAAAACATCCTTAGATGGGGTGACAAAAGAGAACTACCGGAATCATGTCGCGGCTCTTGAAGCCAAATTCGGCGCGACGGTGACAATATGCAAGGGCTCGGGTCTCACGGCGATGCTGCCGACTGACGGAATTCCAGATCACCTGAAAGACAAGACGATCCTTGTCGAAGTGAAGCCATGATCCTCCGCTTCCACCTTCCACCCAGAGGCGATGTGCAATGAGCGTCGAGATCAGAAAGAACGATGACGGCTCTATCGATGAGGTCGTCGCCAATGGCTGCGCCATCCACCTCGAACAGATGGACAAAAATGCTTGGTATCTCGGAATCGATGCCAGCGATGGAAGCCACTGGCAGTTCTGGATGGGAGCTAAGAACGGCAATTGCCATGTCGTGGTTCGCCATACCGAGATGACGCCCGGAGGCGATGTGCCGTGACTTTATCCCCAGGCTATGCACACCCCGAGCCCCCTCCCCGCTGGCTCACCAAGTCGCAAGCTGCGGCTTACCTTTCCATGTCGGAGAGCACGTTCGACGAGAACATTCGCAAGGGGCCGTTCCCGTGTGGAATCAAGCTTCCATCCGGGTGCCTGAGATGGGATCGCGCGGACCTTGACGCCGCGATGGAGGCATTGAAATCTGGCTGGACCAGCCCAGGGGTCCGCAATGCCAGACAAGCACCGGAGGGCCGCCGTGGCTCTGCCTAAAGGCGTCCACCGCGTCGTAAGCCGGGGCCGGGAGTATTTCTACTGGCAGCCCGGCCGCAACACGGCGTCGCCGGGCGAGCGGGTGAAGCTGCCGAGCGATCCGCAGAGCCCGGAATTCTGGGCGATGTTGGCGCAGCTCCAAGGCGCGCCGATCGAGCCCGTCGTCGTGACGATGGGCGTGGTATTCGACAAGTATTTGCAATGGCTGAGGACGAGGAACGATGTCAGTGGAGAGACCAAGCGCAAATACGAACGGCAAATTGATGTTGCTCGGCGAGGACTTGGCCACATGCGTCCTGAAACAGTGCGCCCGTCCGATATCCGTCGACTCTTGGACCAATTCGCCGACGTTCCCGGCACGGGCAACAATCTCTTGGGAACCTTGCGCGCACTGTCCTCTTGGGGACTCGAGCGAGGTCACTTTGACCATTCAATTACGGAAAGCGTCAAGCCCTACAAATCGGACGGCGGCCACAGACCATGGACGGCCGACCAATGCCTCGCCGCCGAGCGCCACCTGACCGGCATGGTGCGCCGCGCCTACTTCCTCGCCCGCTACACCGGACAACGGGGAAGTGACGTAGTGCGCCTCGGCCCGCACATGATTGACGACGGCGGCTTCCGCATCGTCCAACAGAAGACGCAGCGCGAGGTATGGTGCCCGATCGACCCGGAGCTTGCAGCCGAAATGGCCACTTGGGGTACAGAACTTGTCACAGGACGGCAAAAGGGGTGGAACGCTTGGCACGTAGCAGGGCAGAGGTATATTGGTCCGTATCTCCACCAGCACTGGGGCAAGGTGTATGGCCGCAAGCTATTGGACAGCCAATTCCGCCAGCAGTCGCAGGGCATCCCTGAGCTGGCCGGAGCGACTTTCCACGGCTTGCGCGGCACCCGCGTCGTCGAGCTGCGCCAGCGCGGGGCCACCACGACACAGATTCAGGATCAGGTCGGCATGTCGCTGCCGATGATCGAGCGGTACTGCCGATTTGCGGACAAGAAAGCGAATGGGAAAGCCAGCGTGGTGGCGTTGCGGAGGACTGTGACGTGATAGTCCCAGCATATGGCCCGAACTGGCGCTTCAAGATTGCGCGGATGTCCACCTTCATGTGGCACATCTTCGCCGCGCACGGGCAGTTCCGGCGCAGTCAAATCCACGTCGCACCATGGAACCGCAGGCGCAGACCAAAGCGGGCGACGCTGCGTAGGCAGGGGAGCGGAGCATGAGCGAGCCGACGCCACATCGAGCGCTAATGAACTACACCTTGGACCGAATTTCCAAAGGCGACCAAAGGGGAATCAACGTCTCGGCTGCACACTACGCTTGGCTCGGAAATGCGCTCGCATGGAATGAGCGCGAGAAGGACGACCTGCGGGAGGCGCTGCTTGAGGTCGCGCAACGATGCGACACCTGTGGCTATACGGGGATGGCGAATTTCGCCCGCGCGCAATTAGAGCGCGCCGAAGAGAGGAACGCGACGTGAGCGAGCGCAAGCAACGAACACTAACAATCTACCGAGACGACAGTACCGTTCAAGTCATCTACGAGCGCGTGAAAGCCGTTTTCTGGACCGCCGGCAACACAGTGCTGGTGGTGTCGCGCTATGACGCGGAAACGGGAGACGGCCACCACTACATTCACTGGCCACGCGAACGGTTCTGTTGGTTCAAGGATCAGCCATTGCCTTGAGGAGGAGTGCGACGTGAGTGAACAACAGCCCGAAATGTACCCGACACATGGCGAGA
>Ga0247667_1000187_pt1 | contig 21694 bp, 15 predicted proteins | sample CNK08_metaG_FD_183027 | JGI IMG/M metagenome (GOLD analysis project Ga0247667, IMG submission 183027) | Soil microbial communities from Purdue University Martell Research Forest, Indiana, United States - CNK08 | ecosystem: Environmental > Terrestrial > Soil > Temperate forest > Bulk soil... | reverse complement strand
TGCCGTTGGTGAAAAAGATGGATGTCGCGGCACCCGAGTTGCGTCCAACAGTCATGCGAGCATTGCCCGTTGGCGCGCCAGCATTGGTGTTGTACATGCTTCCACAAGCAATGTAAACGATCGTGGTCCCCTGTTGGCCAAACACGAAGTCCGAGCCGCTGGTTGTATTCCCATTGAGGCCCACAAATGTGTTCGTTCCAAAGTCCAGGGTAAGATTGAGGGTTTGGCCACCCCCGCTGGCACCGATTTGAAACGAGCCATTGTTCAAGAAATTGTTGGTCAGCCGCAGGGTCTTCGTCGCCGCCTGTAGAATCGTAAAGGTGTCGAGGTTTGTCCCGGGGCCACCGACCGGGCTCCAAGCGTTGGGATCACTGAGGAAAGCGGTGGCTGCAGTATTGGTAAAATTGTACGTGACCTGCGCCTGCGTGTCACCCACACCTATGAATAGGGCCAATCCAACGGCCATGGCTCCCGCCGCGAGTGACTTCAGGGATTTGCGGAAATTGTGCGTGGTCACTCGGAGCGGATGTGGCATGGTCATAGGATTTTTCCCTCTCGCGATACTTCAACCAGTTTTAAAACAAACAACTCACCAAGGTGGTGTGCATCTCAACCACACATTTGTTTCAACCGCGATCCCTGCCGTAACTGCGCTTTCAACTTCCTGGTTAGACAACTCTAAAAACTTCCCAACCCCTCACCGCTCCCAAACTTAACCGGCGCCAAACCCACTTCAATTCATCGCCATCCAGAACTTCGAATCGACAGCACCACCGCAAAACTTTCCAGGTGAAAATCTCCCACCAGACCTTCTCCCCGCTAATTCAGTTGGGACGCCGGGTTGGCTGGACTGCCAGAATCCATTGCCGTTACCTGCTGCATGGTTTGCGCTTCGGCGTGGAAATCACCAAAAAGACAATTGACAACCGAATTATGCCATTGGATTGGCGGGACAGGGTCACCTGCACCCGACGCCGGCGAGCTCACCTTGCCGGCAAACTGACCGCTATGCATGGTGTTGTAGCACTCAATCAGCAACACGAATTGAGAGGGGTTGGGGCAGGACGTCAGGTTCGGCCAATAGGGATTCGTGGGGGTACCGTAAAAAGGGTTAGTGAACCCAGGCGACGGGGCAGTATCCGCATCCTTATAAGCCAAGCCCTTGCGATAGGTCCCAACGGGCATATTATAGGCGAGACTTGGAGGGTTCATGCGCGCCACTCTTGCCGGACACGCTCTCATGACACGTAACTTCTCCACAGCATTGCTACTTCCTATGTACTGCATCAGAGGGGTATTGTTGTCAGTAAAGTGCACACCGCCTGCGTCGTAGAACATCGTGCCGCCCCAATCGTCAGCATACATGTTTAAGGCCAGTCCCCACTGCTTCACATTAGAGATACAAGAGGCTTGGTAACCTTTCTGGCGCGCCTTGTTCAGCGCGGGTAGCAACATCGCCGCCAAGATGCCGATAATCGCAATGACCACCAGCAGTTCAATGAGGGTAAACGCGTTCTTTTTGGTTTGATTGGACTGCATATATCTCCAGTGCCTCCGTGTTTCAGATGACCTCATCCACATTCCGTCTTGGCTTGTTTTGCGACCCGTTTAGCGGCACGTTCTCATTCCAAACACAACGGGCCACGGCTATTTAACCTGCACCCTTTTCGCGGCGTTTGCAAGAATTTAAGGTTCGTTTTGCATGGATTTGAAGAGCTTGTTCGCTCAGTGAGCAGATATGCTAGGCTCCGAAGTGGGCGATTTTATTCAGATGCACACCCCTGCTCGGGAAGCGCATGTTGTGCTGCATCTACGGCCATGGTGGCGCTCCACAATCCCCCGCCAAACCGCAACTCCGGCGCGAATACTCCAAGCAGATGTTCTTGTCATTTGTTCTGGCTAACTCGATAGCATCTCCCATCTAATACACTACAATCGCTCCCGCTGCGCTATTCTCAGCATGTCCATTCGATCTCTTCTTCCAAGGAATAGTGTAGTTCGATCCGCAGTTAACTTGACCCGGCATTCTACGCCCCAGAAAGAGCACCTCATCAGCTCACCCTGAAGGCGAATGGTCAACAAAAGAACCTCAAATCGCGGGGGTGTGCGCCACCTTCCCATCTTTGGATGGTTGCGACAGAATTGCGCAGTCGATTTGCGAAAACATGCTAACGTTTCCAAACTTGTTCGCTTGCGTGTATACGGAGACCTTTCCCATACCGCGCTGGAAACGCGACCTAGCATCTTTCTTCACTGAAAGAATACGCTCCTGAAATTCAAGGGTTTCCGCTGCAAATCACTTGCAAACCTGGCAGAGCGAATGCATACTTTTAGGCACAAGAGCATACACTCCGACGGGGGTTTGTTCTGAAACGACGGGTGCAGAAAGCCTTGCAGGCATAACGTGGTCAGTGAGGCCGGACAAGAGATCAAAATCAAAGGGCGAGGTCTATGATGAATCAGCTATCAGGGGTCGGGCACACTTTTCGGAAACTTACCAAAAATCTTCTGGGCGGAGCGTTGCTTTTGGCACTGGGCTTGGCATTGGGTAGCAACACGGCACGGGCGACGAACGAAACCTGGATCGTGAACAGTGGGACTTTTGGCACTGCGGCGAACTGGGATACGGGTTTGGCACCGGTGGACGGCGACGTAACTTTTTTCACAAACGAGACGAGCATCACGGTAAGTCTCGGCGCCAACACACCCAACCTCCTGAGCACTGTCATCTCCAACCACACCGGCGTGGTTACGATCAATCCCAACGGATTGACGTATCGCGTCACAAATACCTTCCGTGTGGGCGTCGCAGATTCTATATCAACAGTTTTTATAACGGGCGGGACGCTCGCCGTTGCCGGCGTGACGGCTGTCACCGGCCAACTTCGTATCGGGGATTCTGTGACGAACGTTCCCGGTTTATTCTGTACTGGTACACTCGTTGTCACCAACGGAACGGTGGCGGCTGACGCGGGCATCGTCGGAGCAAGTAGCAATTCGGTCGGCACGCTGGTCATCACCGGCAATGGTGTGTACACGGACGGCGGCACAGGCAGCGGCAGTACCCTTACCATCGGCTCATCCAGCGGGTTGAATCGGTTGATCATCACGAATGGTGGCAGACTCTTCGTCGACGGCACGATTACGGTCGGTAACGGCATTGGCCTTACCAACAATTCCATGCTTCTCTCAGGTCCGACCAGCGGCGCAACGATAACCTCCGCGGGGGATCTCAAGTTCAGCGGAAATGGCGGCTCATTGATCATCTCCAACGGCGCCAAACTTTTCGAAACTGGCTCCTTTCTCTTCGGCGGCACTGCCAGCTTCAACACCGGAGTCGTCACTGGCGCCGGCTCGCAGTTGATCGCGCAAGGTAGTGTTCAGATCGGTCTGGGTGGCGCGGGTGCCACCAATAACCTCTTCACCGTTCAAGATGGCGCTTTTATCAGTTGCGGCGGCACATTTGCGTATGGGAACAATTCCAGCAACATCCACAATGGCTTCGTCATGGGCGGGACAGGTCTGACGAGCACCGGGTCGTTTGTCGTGGTGCGAAGTTCGTCAGTCAACACGAACCATCAAGACAACTTCATCATAGTCACGAACGCATTTATGTCCTGTAACTTCCTGAATCCGCAAGGACCGATAGAAACCATTTCCGTCAACGGCAAAGGGACTCTGGTAGTAACCAATAGCATCAGTCTCGGGGTTCCTGCCGGCAACTCCAACAGCATCAACGTGGCTGGCTCGATGGACATCTTGCGCGTTGACAACGGCACGCTCCTCAACCCTCTTACCTCCGACAATGTCGGTGGCGTCAACCTCGGCGGTACGGGTGGCAATAACCTGATCGTCACCAACGGCGGCGTGTTGCTGTCGGGTAACGGCACAATTGGCGCAAACAGTTCGCTGAATACGGGCATTGTGATCGGCGCCTCGTCGGTCTGGTCCAATTCCTCCTCGGTGGCCAACTACACCAATCACATCATTGTCGGTACGGGCACTGGGGGCACGAATTTCCTGGGCGTCTTTGACGGCGGCAAGCTCTACAACAACGGCACCTTCAGTATCGGCAACAACATAACCTCGGTGTTCAACACGGTGAAGTTTGGCGGCCCGGGCGCCGCGGCCATTGTCGTCAACACCGGTTCGCTCAACATCGGCGCCGCAAGTAACACCTTTGGCAATGTGCTGACCATCACCAACGCATCGGTGACCATCACTAATCTGAACGTCGGCAACAGTGCCGCAATAAGCAATTCTCTCGTGCTTAATGGCGGCGCACTTTCCGTCGGGTTTATGCGCGTTCGACCGACTAATACGGTGACCTTCTCCGGTGGTGTACTGAGTGCTGGTGGCGCCACCGTCGATAGCCACCCCGATATCCCCGGCACCTTTGCAGTCGGTGACGGCACGGCGGCCAGCGGGGCAGTCTACGAAATGGCGGCGGGCGGCACCGGCTATCACAATTTCAATAGCGGCGGCTTGACGGTGACCAATAACGCCACCCTACGCGGGGGTGGCACAGTCGCCGGCAATGTTACCAACCTTGGCATATTCTCTCCGGGAATCGGTGCCGCCGTCGGTACTGTCCTCTTCAGCAACAATCTCGTGTTTGGTTCCTCCGCGGTGCTCAACTATCACTTGGGCACGCTCCAGGACTCGGTAGGTGTGAGCAATAGTTTGACGCTGGCCGGCACGGTCAACGTCACCGGTGGCGCCGGATTCGGCGCGAATGTTTACACGCTGTTCACCTACTCCAATCTGGTGTCGAGTGCCCTGGCTGTGGGCACGTTGCCCGGCGGATTCTCCGCCACAGTTTCCAATGATCCGGCCACTACACGGATCTTGCTGGTCGTAACTGCCGGTGGCGGCGGCGATCCCTACAGCACCACGTGGGCGACGCATTATGGCCTGAGCGGTGGTAATGCGCTTGGCACGGCGGACCCGGATGGTGATGGCATGAATAATACGAACGAGTTCCTGGCAGGATTTAATCCGACCAGCAGCGGGGCGTATGTTCACATCACGAGCATCTCCAAGACCAATGGTGGTGCAGACATCCGCGTGGATTACCTGGGCGCGAGTGGCGACAGCACTTACACGGGTGGCCCCGCCTCCCGCACGAACGTACTGGAGTTCACCACCGGCACGGGTGGCAACTACAACAGCAATACCTTCGTAACCGCCAACGTGACCAACATCCTGAGTGGCGGCACCGGCCTTGGCACACTGACCAACATGGTGGATCCGGGCGGAGCGACCGGCGCAACGCGATACTACCGCGTCCGCGTCTTGGTGCCGTAGTCGGCCAGTATTGTAGCGGCGGTCTATGACCGCCGACGTTGCAGAGGCGCAGTTTGAAAGCAAGGGCGTCCCGCTGGATAGCGGGACGCCCTTCTGCTTTTTACATGCACCGTTACCGGTTGTAGAGGCGATCCTTTCAACCGCCGCGGACACGTCTGCGGCCGTCTGCAAACGCTTGCTCGCAAGATCGAGATTTGGATGAAACCCCTCACTCATTTAACCCTTTCGCATTACGATACTTGCCAGACCATTCAATGACGCAAGATGCTACTAAATAGGCGCGCGCGGTCGGCTGGTATGTCTTGCAAATGCACTGCAAATTTCATATTCTAGTAAAGTAGTTTATCGGCCCAATAGCGAGTTGGGCGAGAGTCCGATGGAGAACGTTGTAAGTGATTACAGCGTTTGCGATGTTAAAGGGTATAGCGAGTTCAAACACGGGAAAGGGTGAGGATCATGTCTAAAAGGTATTCATTTCTAGCGGTTACACTCATAGTCACGGCGACGTGCGCCTTGGCGCTGTCCAGTCATGCGACTACTACTACTCTGGTCAATGATACGTGGCAGGATGGTACCCGTACGGATCCGGCGTCGCCGACGTACGCGGAGAACAACGGCACATCAGCAACCGATGCTGATTCCGATGGCAACCTCGAGTCCGCTTGGTTTGCATCCAACAGCGCGAGCTTGACTGTCGCCGGCCCTGGCGATCTGCGAGGTGCCGTACCCACAACTTCCCTCTCGATGTATACGTATTTCACGCAGCCGACGACCCCGGTCACGTTGGCCAATATTGGGGATGAACTCAAGCTTACTTGGCAGTTCACCCCGAACGGCACAATCACAGTCAACACAAGCCAGGGTTTCTTGCTGGCTCTTGGTCTGACGCCAAACGGCTCACGAAACACTGCCGACGGTGGTATTCAAAGTGCCAATTACACGAATAGTTTTGCCATGTTCATGAACATGTCCTCAACCATGGGCAACGGCAATTCCTTCCAATTAAGGAAGTGGGGGCTTGCTGGCTCCGGCGCGTTCTTGGGTACATCCGGCAACTGGACGGCCCTTACGAATGGCGTTGCCAGTGGCACGACCGGTTATACTGTTGGTACCCAGTACACCTTCGTTTACGATCTGACGATGACTGCCGGTGGTTTGCAGGTTGTCAGCTCGATGTCGGGTGACAATATCGGTGGCACGGGATCCATCTCGGATACCTTTGTTGATCCTTCGATTACAAGTGTGTCCTACGATACGTTCGACATTCGTCCAGCCGGCAGCGCAACCGGCGCGTCGCAGATCGATACCAGCCTATTCAAGGTAGATCTCACTACAGTTCCCGAACCTTCCACGGTGATGTTGGTCGGCGCCGGCCTTGGCTTGATGCTCACCTTGGCACGCCGCCGTCGCAGCTAAACCGGCGAGTAAAACCTACGAATACCTCGAAGGGCGTCCCGTTGAAAAACGGGACGCCCTTTTGATTTGTTCAACAAAGGACGGGTGTCTGACGGTGGTTACTGGACGGTCTGCAATCGCGTGAGCCGGTTTCGAGCTTGTTCGTAATCGGGGCGAATCCTTAGCGCTTGCTCGTAGTGCCCAGCGGCTTCCCTCACCCTGCCCGTCTGTTCCAGGGCGACTCCGAGGTTGTAGTGCGCCTCAGCATAATGGGGCTTGATCCGCAAGGCCTGCTCCCAATGCCCCATCGCCTCCGGTAACCTGCCTTGCCGGGCCAGACCGAGGCCCAAATTGTAGTGCGCCTGCGCATAGTCAGGCTTGAACCGTAACGCCAGCTCCCACTCCGCCATTGCCTCCTCGGTTCTGCCCGTCTGCGATAAAACATTTCCCAGGTTGCAATGGGCATCGGCGTACTCGGGATTGAGCCGCAACGCCTGGTCGAACTGGTGGATCGCCTCGTTAAATCGGCCCGTTCGCTGCAAGGCGCATCCCAGGTTATTGTATGGCCAAGGAGCCGGATTCCTTGCCACGTTGTCCCGCCAGAGTGTTACATCGTCAGCATAGACATGCCCACGTCGCCAAGTGGCCGCACCCAACACCAACAGCACCGCCACGGAACCCACCCCCCCCCAATACAACCCATGCTCGCCCAAGCGACGGCAGATCCTCTCCCCGGCGGCAACCATGAAAGCGATAACTCCGATAATGGAGTAGTACTGCCAATGATCGGCGACGAATGCGTGCCGATAAAATGGTTGATAAAAAAAACCCAACACCGGGAAAAGCGTCACGACAAAGTATCCCAGTCCGAATAATAACGACCGTCCCCACGTTTGGCGTTTCCACCAAAACATCACGAGCCCACCAATCAGAATGATTCCTGGCATGTAGGAAATCCAATTGGAGGTATTGACCTGCCATTTGGGATATACCACCATTAGGTCAATCGGCAGCAACGCCTTGGATAGGTAAAACCACGGTACCCAGCCAGCAGTTGCCAGGCGAGTTGCGAAACCAGTTGCGTGGACTCCGAGCCCTTCCGTCGCACGGTGATACTCAAACCACACATTCACCAATCCCATGATGAGCGAAAGGGCAAAGAACGGTACACTGTAGAGAAAGTCTTTCACCCGCAAACGACCGTGCATCCACCACACACAACCCAGCAGGACGACGGGCAACATGACGATCGCCGTCTTGCTTAGCAAGGCCAGTAAAAACGCCGCCAACGATAGATTAAACCAACGCCAGCTACCTTCCTCATCGAAACGCAAATATGAAAGGATCGCCACGGCGTAGAAGAACATCGACATTGTGTTCTTCTGCTCGGTGATCCAGGCAACTGTAGCGACGTTCACCGGGTGCAGAGCAAAAACCAGTCCCGCCACCAAGGCTCCCGGAATTTTGAGATGTCGTAGGATAATCCACACCAGGATGGCATTGGCCGAGTGCAAAAGGACGTTGGCGACGTGGTACCCGATCGCGTGATCACCCCATAACCGCCACTCGGCCCACCATAAACTCCACGACAGTGGATAGTATTCCGTGGCTTCGGTCGTAAACCAGAACCGTTGCAACCCGTCGCTGACCTTGATCAAAGGGTCGTTGACGAGCAGCGCGTAGTCGTCAAAGACAAAGCCCCCCCGCATCGCGGGTATGTACGTGATGAGTGTCAGCAAAACAATTAGCGCACAGCCCCAGCCGTAGGATCTCCACGCGTTCTTCATAAGCTTCCCAAGCATCTACTGCACCGTATGTAGTCGTACCAGCGCATTCCGTGCCTCGGTATAATCAGGGTTGAGCCGTAATGCCTCGCCATACTGCTGGATCGCTGCCGGCATCCGGCCCAGCCGAGCCAGGACATTTCCGAGATCGTAATGCACTGCGGCCAGGTCGGGCCTGACTCGCAGCGCCTGCTCGTAATGCGCAACCGCGTCCTCCAGCTTGCCAGCTTGCTCCAGAGCAACCCCGAGATTAGCGTGCGCCTCGGCGTAATCCGGATCGATGCGTAAGGCTTCCTCCCACTGCTCCATCGCCTCTGTCATGCGATCCAGTCGTACGAGTGCGGTTCCTAAATTGTAATGGGCGTCGGCGTAATCGGGGTCCGTTTGCAACGCCTGTTCGTAATGTCTGATTGCCTCCTCGTACTTACCTTCACGCTGTAAGAAGACCCCCAGACGACAGTGCGCGTCGGCCATATCGGGCTTGAGCTGCAGCGCCAGATTGAATTCATCAGTGGCCTCTTGAATCTCGCCGGCTTGCGTCAGCGCGATCCCCAGGTTCCTGTGCGTTTCGGCGGACGGTGCAACTTCTACGGCGTGTTGCGCATGTACGAGCGCTTCGGGAATCCGATTCTCATTCAACAACGCCTGCGCCAGCATCTCATTGGCCAAATCGGAATTCGGGAACTGCGCCAGCACACCGCGCCACAGCGTCTCGTCATTGCGCCAGACCAGTGTCTGCGCCCGCGTGCGCATTCCAAAGAAAAATAGTTCACCCACCAACAAACAAACCAGCCCGCATCGCCCAATCATCGGACTGCGCCTCCACAACCACACCACCGCACCGCCCGCCAAGACGAGCAAGGGCAGCATGGCCAGGTAAGCGTACCGGTCCGCCACGGCCTGTCCACCCGTCGGCGTCAACCCCGACACCGGCAGTACGAACAGCACATACGTCCCCCACCCTGCCATCAGCGCCGGTGCGCGGCGTCCGCGCCAAATGCACAACGCCGTGATGACCGTCACACCCAGCACCGACGCGAAGGCGAATGGTTGGAACATTGAAATGTTCACTGGCCGCGGATAGTAAGGCGACAGCTGTGTCGGCCAGGCCAGTTTGCATGGGTAGAACACCAGGCTCTGTGCCATCAGGAGCATGCGTTGCGACGGCCGGATCGTCTCCAGGGGCACGAGCAGGCCGCCGGTACGAGATTCTGTGATGATCGTCGTCACCGCTGCCGCCACGCCTACCGCGATCAGGCCCGCGTTCCGTCGCAACAACCGTCCCCATTTCGGTTCCCCGTCCCGTCGCGCCAAAAGGTAATCTAGCGCCAGCATCGCGAAAGGTAACGACACGGCCAGCGGTTTGCAGAGTAACGCCGCAATGAACATCGCCCAGACCAACCAACGTCGCGTACCGGCGACGTATGCCCAGAGACTGCCGATCCCGAATGTCGTGCACAATAGCTGCGTCCGCCCTGACATCCACGCAACCGATTCAACCTGCAGCGGATGAATCGCGAACACCACTGCCACACCGATTGCCAGCGCCAACCGCTCGCGCATCGTCAGCGAGCCCGCCACGACGCCGAGTATTGTCCTGAGAAAACCGAACACGATCGCGGCATTGAGCGCATGGTTCACGACGCTGGTTGCGTGGTGTCCCTGCGCGTTCGTTCCCCAGAGCTGATAGTCGAGGACATGCGAGAGGCGCGGCAGTGGTTGATAATACGGCTCCGTGCTCGTAAACGCCCAGCGGACCGCGCCCCAGCTCAACCCCTGCCAACGCACAGACTGTCGCAGGTATTCGTCATCGTCCATCCGCGTCAGGAACCCGCCGTTCACGGACGGCCAATGCAGCCAGAGCGCGCTCGCAAATATTGCCAAGGCCACTCCCAAAAGCGCGGCGCGGGTCACCTTCATCGGCCCGGAAGCGTAGCGCAACTTACCAGCTGTGACCATCCGATACTTGCGCCCTGTGCCCGAAAATGGGAAACTGGCCGGATGCATTTTGCGTCCCGCTGCTTGATAACAGCCATCCTCGCCGCTGCATCGATGCCGGTTGTCGAAACCCAGGGCAGTGAATCCGTCTCCACGAACAGGGCTTCGCCCACTGTGACGATCCCGAGTGAGATCACCCAGAAAGCGGTGCTGACAACCATGAAACGGGTTGCCGACTGGCAACTGGCCAACCCAAGTGCGCATCGCGCGACGGACTGGACACAGGGCGCATACTACGCCGGCATGATGGCGCTGGCGTCGGTCTCCACCAACGATTCCCGGTATCACGACGCAATGATGGAGATGGGACGGAAAAACGATTGGAGGCCCTCTACCAATCTTGTCTACCACGCGGACAATCACTGTGTGTTGCAGACGTATCTCGAACTCTTCCTGCAACATCACGATTTCCAGATGCTCGAGCCGGCCAAACAACGTTGTGACCAAATCATGGCAGCACCGCCCCCGGATGAAAACGATTTGGATTTTACCAAGCCCCACGCACAGGAAAAGTGGGTTTGGTGCGACGCGCTGTTCATGTCACCACCCATGTGGGCGCGGCTTTCCGCAGCCACCGGAGACAGGAAATACATGGATTTTATGAATGATCGCTGGTGGCGGACCTCCGACCATCTCTACGACAACCAGGAACATCTCTATTACCGCGACGATCGTTTCCTGACGAAACGCGAAGCCAATGGCAAAAAGATCTTCTGGTCGCGGGGAAATGGCTGGGTGATGGGCGGGCTGGTGCGCGTGCTGCAATACATGCCCGCCGATTATTCCGGCCGCCAGCGATATGTTGCCCAGCTCAGGGAAATGGCGGCGCGCCTCGTGGATCTCCAAGGTGAAGACGGCCTCTGGCGCGCAAGCCTCCTGGACCCAGGCAGTTTTCCCGCACCGGAGAGCAGCGGGAGCGGCTTCATTCTGTACGCGCTGGCCTGGGGAGTGAACCAAAAACTGTTGACTCGAGCGGACTACGAACCGGCAATCCGCAAAGCCTGGCAAGGGCTCGTGCGCTGCGTCGATGCCAGCGGTCGACTTGGATTTGTACAACCAATCGGAGCCAACGCGGCGTCATTAAGCGCAACCAATACCGAAGTGTATGGCGTCGGTGCGTTCTTGCTGGCCGGCAGCGAGGTTTACCATTTCGCCTGGCCACCCGGCCCCGAACCGCCCCTGAACATCGCCACACCAACGCCGGTCCCCTGAGCCTCGTATTGCGATGGGAACACGAACCTGATAGCCTCGTGAGTCTTAAAAAAGGACTGCCATGCAAACCAGAACTGTTGCCGATGCGACGCGGATGATGCGGATGACGACCGCCGAACTGCGCGCCAACTACCTCGTTGAGAATCTGTTTCAACCGGGAACGGTGCAACTGGTCTACACCGACGTGGACCGGGCGATTGTCGGCGGGATTGTCCCTACGACGCAAAAGCTCGCGCTTGAAGCCTCCAAGGAATTGGCGGCGACCTACTTTACCGAGCGGCGCGAGATTGGCGTGCTCAACCTCGGCGGCAAGGGCACAATCACCGTCGATGGCAAAGAATTCGCGCTGCCGAAGCGTTCCTGCCTGTATATCGGACGCGGAAGCCAGAAGATTGATTTCAGCAGCGCGGATCCGAAGGACTCGGCCTGGTTTTACCTCATCAGTTACCCGGCGCACACGTCTCACCCGACGCGGCTGGCAACCGAAGCCGACGCGGAACCCGTGGAACTTGGCTCACAACGGGATGCCAACCAACGGACGATCCTCAAATACATTCACACCAAGGGAATCACGAGTTGTCAGTTGGTGATGGGTTTCACGATTCTCAAGGAAGGCAGCATCTGGAACACGATGCCGCCGCATACACACGCCCGGCGGTCGGAAGTTTACTTGTACATTGACGTCGCCCCGGACGCCGCCGTATTTCATTGCATGGGCACCGCACAGGAAACGCGTCACCTGGTGGTGCACAATGGCGAGGCCGTGCTATCGCCGCCGTGGTCCATCCACTGCGGCGCGGGAACGCGAAACTACGGCTTTGTGTGGGCCATGGGCGGGGAGAACCAGGAGTTCACCGACATGGACCAGATCGCCGTGAAGGATTTGCGATGATCCCGGACCCCTTCCGACTCGACGGGCAGACCGCGCTGGTGACCGGCTGCCGTCGTGGCATCGGTCTGGCCTTTGCAGAAGCGCTAGCTGCTGCCGGGGCCGACATCATTGGCGTGAGTGCGTCGCTCAAGGATAGCGGCGAAGAAGTCGCGCAATGCGTGACCGCGTTGGGACGCAAATTCTCCGCGTACAGTTGCGACTTTGGCGATCGAGAGTCGCTCTACGAATTCGTCCGCCGAGTTATCGTCGAGAATGCGCCGATTGACATTCTGGTCAACAATGCCGGCACGATTCGCCGCGCGCCGGCGGCCCAGCATTCCGACGAAGATTGGGACAAGGTAATTGAAGTGAATCTTTCCGCCCAATTCATCCTCGCCCGGGAACTGGGCAAGCCAATGCTCGCGCGCGGACGCGGGAAAATCATTTTCACCGCCTCGTTATTGTCGTTTCAGGGTGGCATCACCATCCCCGGCTACGCCGCGAGCAAGGGTGGGATCTCGCAATTGACAATGGCACTGTCCAACGAATGGGCTGGCAAGGGCGTGAACGTCAACGCGATTGCGCCGGGTTACATCGAAACCGACAACACTGCGGCCCTCCAGGCCGACCCTGTGCGATCAAAGGCGATCCTCGATCGGATTCCCGTTGGGCGCTGGGGGCGTCCCGAAGACTTGCAGGGTGCAGTGGTTTTTCTGGCGTCCCGCGCCTCAGACTATGTCAACGGGACGATCCTCACGGTGGACGGCGGTTGGATGGGGCGTTAGGGCGGCTCATGCTGCGACGCGCCGCAGGTTCTCGTCGAGCGGTGTCATCTTCGGCATCAGCACGTGCGCCACTCCCAGCAGGATGAGATAACACGAGCCGGCGACCAAAAAGGCGAAGAAATAACCGGAAGGACCGCTCGACGTAAGCACCTTGCCCAAGCTGCGATCCGCCACGATGCCCGCCACAGCCCCCACCATGCCGCCAATACCGGTGACGGATGCCGTGGCCTTTTTTGGGAATACATCCGAGACAAGAGTAAACACGTTGGCCGACCACGCCTGGTGACCAGCCGCAGCAAGGGCGATCAGCAGAACGGAAATCCAATAAAAATTATCCGAACGGGCGCTCTTCATTAGCGCGGGCTCCATGCTCTTATACTGTTCCTTGCCGAGAACGCCGGCCACGGCAGCAAAGAACTCCTTCGCCGAGTTAAAGCTCTTCCCATCCAGCGTGTGCAAGGCCGCAACGGCCGTCACCGGCACAGTTTCCGTGGTCTTCTCCTTCCTTGTCTTACCATCCACAACAGTGATCTGTTCCACGGTGTAAGGGGTGTTCTGCAATCGCTCAAAAAAGCGCGCATTGATATCAAACCGTGTGCCTATCTGCGTCACAAACATCACCGGCAGGATGAACAGCGCGCAGATAAAGAGCGTCGTCTTACGTGCCCGGTTCACTGGCCAGCCCTTCTTGATGAAAAAGGACGACATCCACCCGCCCGCGACACTTCCGCCATCCGCAATGACGTAAATGGTAATCATCGGGCCGGCGAGACCACTCAGGCTCAACCCGAACCTGTCATAAAGAAACTTCCCTCCCCAAAACAGGTAAAACCACCACACGGCATCCGTCATTTTGACGGCGGCGAATGCCCACGTTTCCCGGAGAGGAATGACCTTCAACCACGACACTTTGCCGGTGGAAGTTTCGGCGACCGAATCGCTGTTGATGTAAGCCAGTTCCTCTTTGGACAAATCCGGATGTACTTCCGGGCGTTTGTAAAACTTCAGCCAAAGCACGACCCACACCGCGCTGAACACACCGGTGGTGAGAAAGGCAAATTGCCAGTTGGTGCCGTCCGGCAGTACCACCAACGGAATCACCAACGGCGCAAGAATCGCACCGACATTGGAACCGGCATTAAAAATACCCGTGGCGAAGGCGCGTTCCTTCTTGGGAAACCATTCACCGACAGTCTTGATGGCCGCAGGGAAATTACCCGACTCACCAAAGCCGAGACCAAATCGGGCCAGGCAGAATCCGACAAAACCAAAGGCCGGGCGAACCGCCGCGTGCAACATCCCGAAGATGCTCCAAATGGCAATCGAAAGCGTGTACCCGATCCGGGTGCCAAGTTTGTCGATGATCGCACCCATGACCAACATACCGATCGCATAAGCGATTTTGAAAGCAATATTGATGCTGGCGTAGTCATTGTCCGACCAGTTGAAAACCTTGTATTGCAGCGTCGGACCCAGCACACCGAGGACACTGCGATCCATGTAGTTAATGGTCGTCGCAGCGAACAACAGCGCACAGATGGTCCAGCGATAACGCCCCACGGGCTTCTGACTGCGTGATCCGGCGGTTCTTTGGGCTTCTGAGGCAATCATGGGCTTTTAAGGCTTGTTGGTGATCGCTGTATGACCGAGCCGCGATTGACAGGATAGGGATTGCCGCCAGCACGGTCAAGGTGGATTCCGTCAAGCGCCGCGCACAATCCGTCAACAAGCGAAGATGCTTGGTCGCGCGAACTATGACTGGACGGACTTCGGGCTCTTGCCAACAAAATGCTTGAACGCCCGGCTGAAATCGTTCGGGTGCTTGTAGCCCAGCGCGTAGGCGATTTCCTTCACCGAGAAGCGGTTCGACTCCAACAGCTCTTGCGCCCGAGCCATCTTCATTCGTTGATGATACGTCGCGGGCGATTCCCCATGATGAGTTTGAAACATCCGGGCGAGCGTGGCGGGGGAAATCTGCAGATACTCACAGAGAGCCCGGACCGGGTTCCGCTCCGCCAGGTTCTGGGCCATCCAGCGAACGGCCAGCTCCATCCGGACGGATGGTTCAGGGGGCTGCGTCTTGGGACGGATGAGCCGGGCAACGGTGACATCAATCGCGATGTGCAACTGTTCGATCGCCAGCTTCGTCAGTTCGTCGGGCCGCTCCACCTCCTGACGACACAACGTGTGGAGTTGCTCCAGCTTGTGCTGCAATCGCGGGTCGATTGTCCACTGTTGATAGGTGCCTGGCGCCGCGACGCACTCCGTACATCGGGGACCGCTACGCCAGATCCAGACGAGCAGGTCACACACCGCATCAGGTCGATCCGTCCAACCGCTGGCACAATCGGGATCAATCACCAGGAAGTCACCCGGATTCAAGACCCTTTCTTCCTGCTCCAGTATCAGGGTTGGGCTGCCCCGGCTGACGAGCACGTAATGCCAGCCCGGATGCCGTGACATGGGGATTGGGTTGCGCCCGTAAACACGATGCCCCCAAGCCAGGTAGAGTAGGTCCAACTGCGCACTTTCCGCGCACACCCAGCGCGGGCGGCCCGGCGGGGGCAAATGTAACGCATTCGGCAGCGTGCTCATGGATTCAGCCATCTAGTCTCCACAAAAATGCTCCAAAATACTACCAGAAACCTGTTGGCGAGGAAAGCACCGCGTTGTAAGATATCAACCATTGTCGGTACTCTTTAATTGACTGCCATTTACGATGAACACAGCATTACCTGTTCCACTGGGTCTTAAGAAGTCATTCGGTTTCGGTGATCGGTTAGGATTGGCAACGCCCGGGCATTTCGCAGCCGCCCGTAAATTTGATTTCGCCCCGATTTTTGCGCAGCAATCCATCCGTGAGATGGAACGCACCCGGCGGAAGCCGGAGGATGTGATTAAGGCAGCAACCGAAGCGCTTCACGAGCTCGGCAGCAATAGCGCGTGGGGCGCGGACGCCGACCATCTGAAATTGCCGGAGCACGTCGATCGCACCGCAGCTGCGGGCTTCTGTTTCTTCACGATCGACCCTTCTGCCCATGTCGGCAAAGGTGCGCTGACTTCCGAGTTGGAGAGCTTATATCTGGGTCGCAAGTTCGAGGTCCCTGCCTTGGGGATGCTGCAATTCGACCGCCGTACATTGCAGGGTGCCGCTGTCAAATACGGCGGCTCACTGGAACACGTCGGCGTCATGGGCCGTCACATCGCCAAAGTCATGGATTCGCGCCCGTTTGAGATCGAGGTAAGCGTGGATGAAACGGATGAACCGACCAGCGCGCTGGAACATCTCTTTATCGGACTGGAACTTCGAAGGCACAAAGTCCCCAATGTTGTCAGCGTTGCACCGCGGTTCATCGGAGATTTTGAAAAGGGCATCGACTACAAGGGCGATCTGAAGAAATTCGAGGCTTCCCTGCGCGATCACGTCGCCATCGCGAAGCATTGCGGCCCTTACAAAATCAGCGTTCACAGTGGCTCGGACAAGTTCGCGGCCTACCCCATCGTCGGGCGCGTGTGCGGCGAGTTGCTCCACGTAAAAACAGCCGGCACAAGCTATCTCGAAGCCCTGCGCGTCGTGGCCCGAACCGTGCCACAATTGTTTGCCGAAATTGTCGAGTTTTGCCGCAGCCGTTTCGCGACCGACCGTCGCAGCTATCATATCTCGACGTCCGACGCACAAGTCACGGCACTGCCGAAATTCAGCGGACCGAAAGAGGAAGCCGTGTTCCTGGATGAGGTACCAGGCAGGCAATTGCTACATGTTACCTTCGGTTCCGTTCTGACCGACCCGAATTTGAAACCACGGATTATCGAAGAGCTGCAGCGTCACGCGGCCCTACATGAGGAGTTGCTCGATCGTCACCTCACGAAACACCTCGCGCTGCTGACCAAGGGCTGAGACCATGTCCCCGTTCATCACCGAGGATTTTCTCCTTCAAAACGAAGTGGCCCGCGAGTTGTATCATGAGCATGCACAACACGAGCCGATCTTCGATTATCACTGCCATTTGCCGCCCGACCAGCTCGCGGAAAACAAGACGTTCCAGAACCTTTATGAAATCTGGCTGGCGGGCGACCACTACAAGTGGCGCGCCATGCGTTCCAATGGCGTCCCGGAGAAATACTGCACGGGCGACGCGAGCGATTGGGAGAAATTCCTCGCCTATGCCCGCACCGTTCCCCACACACTGCGCAACCCGCTTTACCACTGGACGCATCTTGAACTGAAACGGTTTTTCGGCATCCACACATTGCTCAACGAAACGACCGCCAAGGAAATCTGGGATGAAGCAAACGCAAAGCTCGCTTCCCTCCCGGTTCACAGGATTCTCGAGTCAAACCGCGTCGCCGTGGTCTGCACGACGGACGATCCAACTGATTCACTGGAACAACACCGCCAGATTCGGAAGTCCGGCCATCTGACCGCCAACGTGTATCCAGCGTTTCGCCCCGACAAGGCACTGGCGGTCGATCAGCCCGCGTCCTGGAACGCCTGGATGGACAAGCTCGGCGATTGCAGCGACCTGTCCGGCTTTTTCGCGGCCTTGCAAAAACGGCTCGATTTCTTCCATGAGAACGGCTGCCGTTTGTCCGATCATGGGTTAAACCATGCCTACGCGGATGATTGCACCGAGGCCGCAGCCGCGGAAATCTTCGCCAAAGCCCGCGCGGGCAAAACAGTGTCCCCTTCCGAAGCCGATCAATTCCGTAGCGTTGTGATGCTCTGGCTGGGGGAGCAGTACCATGCGCGCGGCTGGGTCATGCAACTCCACCTTGGAGCGCTGCGCAACAGTAACACGCGCATGATGCGCACGCTGGGTGCTGACACCGGCTTTGACTCGATTGGTGACTGGCTCCAGGCTGCGCCACTGGCCCGCTATCTCGACAAACTCGATCAAAGTAACCGGCTGCCAAAAACGATCCTCTACAACCTGAACCCCACCGACAATTACGCGTTCGCCACGATGCTTGGCAATTTCCAGGACGGCAGTGTGCCCGGCAAACTCCAATTCGGCAGCAGTTGGTGGTTCCTCGACCAGAAGGAAGGCATTGAGTGGCAGCTCAACGCCCTGTCCAATCTCGGTCTGCTCAACCGTTTTGTCGGCATGATCACCGACTCACGCAGTTTCCTCAGTTACAGCCGGCATGAGTATTTCCGCCGCGTCCTGTGCAATCTCGTCGGCCGCGACGTGATGAACGGCGAACTCCCCCGCGACATCAAACTGCTTGGCGGCCTGGTGCGCGACATCTGCTATTACAACGCTAGGAATTACTTCCCGTTGACCCCCGGGAAAGTCTAGCCTGGCGCGTCCGGGGATTGCGTTTGCAAACCACCACGCGGTTCGTTACGGTTGTGCCCACACAATGATTGGCACGACTTTCGCCAACTACACCGTCCTTGAAAAGATCAACCGCGGTGGTATGGCCGACATTTATCTGGTCACGGACAACCTCAACCAGCGCCTGGTGTTGCGGGTTCTGTTGCCCGAGTTTCGGTTCACGTGGAGCCGCAAGCGCCAGTTCAAATGGGGCTGCAAGGTCATGCAACAGCTCGATCACCCGAACATCGTGCATTACTACGGCCATGGACGTTTTCGCGGCCTCTGGTATGCGATCCTCGAATGGGTCGACGGCCCGAATCTGAAGGAAGCGATCCTGCGCAACGATGCCAATCTCCGCGCCAATCAGCTCAAGGTGCTCACCAGCATGGCGGCTGGGCTCGCGCATGTTCACGAACGTGGCTTTCTCCACCTCGATTTCAAACCCGAGAACATTCTCGTCACGAAAACGTACGACGCGAAACTCGTCGACTTCGATCTGGCAATCCCCCGCCCCTCGAAACCCAAGAAGGCTTCCATCCTTTCCGGCACTCCGTTGTATCTCGCGCCGGAGCAACTGGCGCGCGAGCCTGTCGACGAGCGCGCGGATATTTTCTCGTTCGGTGTCACCGCCTACGAAATGCTCACGGGCAAGAAACCGATCGCCGGTAACACGCGTGATGAGATCCTGAAGAAGTATGTCGACTTCAACGCGCACTTGCGCCCGCCGCGCACGTTGGTTCCCGACATCCCTCACGCCATCGAACGCGTGATCCTCAAATGTCTTGAAAAGGAGCCGGATCGTCGCTACCCTGCCATGAGTTTGGTGGTTCGCGACTTGCAGACATGAAATCTTGGCTCAGTCTGGTCGTGCTGACGTTCTGGCTGGCGGGTTGTGACCGACTTCCGAGTTCGTCAACTCCCTCATCCGCAACCACGCCCGAAAGCCGCGCTACGAACTCCACGACCGTAGCGCCGACCATTTCCGTGAGCGGCCGGCCACCCGCGCCCGCGGAATCCAATGCCGAGCAATACCAGCAGGCGCTCACTCTGGAGAATGACGGTAAACTGGCCGAAGCCCGTGCGCTGTTACAACCCTTGGGCGACGGCGGCGATGCTTCGGACAAAGTGCTGGATTTGCTTGGCGCGATCGATATGAAAATCCTCTTTACGGCCGCGTCCGCACCCGAGAAGGTCGACTACACAATCGCGGCGGGCGATTCTCTCGGCAAGCTGGCGCAGAAGTTCGGTACCACGATCGACTTGATCAAAAAGTCCAACAACCTGACGCGTGACGTGATCCGGATTGGCGACCGACTGCGTATTTATCAGGGCCATTTTGCGGTCACCGTTAGCAAAGCGACGAATGAATTGCGACTGACCGACAATGGCAGGTTCTTCAAGCGTTACCATGTTGGCACCGGCGAGTACAGCAAGACGCCGGTGGGTGACTTCAAGATCACTACCCGCCTGGCCAACCCGCCCTGGTGGCGCGCTGACGGAAAAACCATTCCTTTTGGAGACCCCGAGAACATCCTCGGGACTCACTGGCTTGGGTTGAACGTCCCCGGGTACGGCATCCATGGTACGTGGGACACCAATTCCATAGGCAAACAAGCCACCGCAGGCTGCATTCGCCTGCTGAACGATGACGTCGCCGAATTGTATACGATCTTGCCGGTCGGAAGCCCCGTCGGCATTCACGACTGATCTTAAACGAGGCTACTCATGAAAATTTACACGCTGGAATTCGAAAAGCCGATCACCGAGCTGGAGCAAACGCTCGAAGCCCTTCGCAAACAGGCGAACGAACAAAAAATCGATCTCTCCACCCAGATTCAGTCCATTGAGGAGAAGCTGGAGGTCACGAAGAAGGAGATCTTTACCAGCCTCACGCCCTGGCAACGCGTCCAGCTCGCCCGCCATCCGAAACGACCGTATATGTTGGATTATTTGCAGCGCATCGCCACGGAGTTTATCGAATTGCACGGGGACCGTCGCTTTGCCGACGATCATGCGATCATCGGATGCCTCGCAACGATCGGCGATCGCCGCGTGATGGCCATCGGACAACAGAAGGGCCGTGACACCAAGGAGAACTTGATGCGCAATTTTGGCAGCCCCCATCCCGAGGGCTACCGCAAGGCGCTGCGCCTGATGCAGCTCGCCGAAAAATTTGAGGTCCCCGTGGTCTGCTTCATCGACACACCGGGCGCCTACCCCGGTGTTGGCGCCGAGGAGCGCCATATCGCGGAGGCAATTGCCGTCAACTTGCGGGAAATGATGGTGCTCAAGACGCCGTCGATCGCCGTGGTCATTGGTGAAGGTGGTTCGGGTGGTGCGCTCGGCATCGGTGTGTGCGACCGCGTGCTCATTCTCGAAAACGCCTACTATTCCGTGATCTCGCCGGAGGGCTGCGCTGCGATTCTCTGGAAGGACCGCGCCAACGCCGCGCAGGCAGCAGCCGCTCTCAAGATTACCGCAAAGGATTTGCTCGAACTCGACGTCGTGGACGAGGTTATTCCCGAACCGCTCGGCGGCGCACACAGGGATTATGACGAAACTGCGGCGACACTTAAGAAGGCGATCCTCAAAAACCTTGATAAGCTCTGGGATATGAAAACGTCGGAGTTGCTGGAGGCCAGATACAAGAAATACCGCAAAATGGGGGTCTTCATGCGCGCGGAACCAAAGAAGCGCGGGCGCACACGGAAACCGGCGGCAGCGGTTTCCCCGTCACCGAGCGCGATGTGAAGTGGTCCGCGCTCCCTTGGGGGCCAGATTTTTTCTGCTTTCCAAATCGGTTCGGCCTGTGATAAAGCAATGCCAGTCTGGGTGGTGGGTAGGGTCTCAACAACTAGCGTTCACCAAACGGCAGGTAAAAATGAAACAATGGCTCTGCGCGGTAGGATTGGCATTATCTCTCGGTTGCGCGACAGCGGTTGTCCGCCCGTACGTCGGCGATCAACAGGCCTGGCCCACAGCCAGTGGCGGTATCGTAAATACCAAGTACGGCCTCCCCGT
>Ga0247667_1000184_pt1 | contig 22409 bp, 16 predicted proteins | sample CNK08_metaG_FD_183027 | JGI IMG/M metagenome (GOLD analysis project Ga0247667, IMG submission 183027) | Soil microbial communities from Purdue University Martell Research Forest, Indiana, United States - CNK08 | ecosystem: Environmental > Terrestrial > Soil > Temperate forest > Bulk soil... | reverse complement strand
GCTGAAGCTATGGGACGCCCCCACCGGCCAATTGCTGAAAACACTGACGGGCCACAGCGATGAAATCCGTAGCGTCGCGTTTTCGCCAGACGGAAGCCTCCTCGCCAGCGGCAGCGCCGACCACACTGTCAAACTCTGGAACGTACAAACGGGCCTCGAACAAGCAACGCTCAAAGGACATGGAGCCGCGGTCAACGTCGTCGCCTTCAGCCCCGACGGCGCTACGCTCGTCAGCGCCAGCGACGACAAAACCGTCCGGCTCTGGGATGTGAAAACCGGTGCGCTATTTCAGTCGCTCGCGGGCCATGCCGACGCGGTTCTCGCGGTCGCGTTTTCACCCGACAGTAGGCGGCTCGCTTCCGCCAGCGCAAACCTTGCTCCCTTTCATCATCACGGAAATCTAAAACTCTGGGATGCCACGACGGGCCGCGGAATTGCCATGCTCTCAGCTAACGTCGATGCCATAACTGCGCTCGCCTTTCGCCCCGATGGAAAAGTTCTCGCTCGCGCCTATTTCGGGTACGACCACCTTTGGAACATCCTCGTTCAAGATGCCCGCGACGACGGTTGGGTTCAGCATTACGTCGCACACCGTCGCCGCATCACTCAACTCACCTATTCACCTGACGGAGAGTGGCTCGTGTCCGTCAGCGCCGACAAAACGATTCGCTGCTGGCACTGACAACGATCGTGCCTCACTCAACCGCAGGTGGACGCCAGTCCCCGTGGGCGCGTAGAATCCCGCCTTCCGATCATGAAACGACCCTGGCCAGTCACGGTCTTCGGCATCCTGTTCGCCCTGGCGGGCAGCGTGGGCTTTGGATATCACCTCGCGCATAGGCCGTTCGAACGCGATGTCATTCTCATCTCGGCCATTCGCCTTCTGGCCGTGCTCGGCGGCGTCTTCCTTCTCCTCGGCCACAATTGGGCTCGTTGGTTGCTGCTCGCCTGGCTTGCCTTCCATGTCGTCCTCAGCGCCTTTCATTCCCTGCAGGAAGTGGCGGCACATGTGATCCTATTCCTTTTATTCGTCTACTTGCTCTGCCGTCCGCCTGCCTCTGGCTATTTTCGAGCTATGCGTCCGGAATGAATCGTCCGCTCACAGCGTCCGTCCAAGTAGATGGCGAACAGGACCGAGGGTAAATCTGCGATGGGCATTTTCAGCAAAGAAGGCCAAAGAGTTCCGATGTCGGTGCAAGCGTTTTTCGGCTTCTTGAGCCTGTTCGCAGCGCTCTGCACGATCTTCGCTCTTGGCGTCACCGTTGCTGAGGGCTGGCGCGAGCACGCGCAATCGAGCTGGCCGGCGGCTTCAGCTTCGATCCAGCACTGCGCGCTAGATACCTACGTCCGAGTTCGCAGCGGCGTAAGGAGTACGCGCTCGCGCATCACCTGCGACATTCAATATGCAGTGAATGGCGAGGATGTTCAGGCGCGCCTTCACTCTGCCAGTTCTTCTCCCGACAAAGACATTTCGCGAATGCAGCATTGGGTCTCCGAACATAGGGCTGGCAAGTCCATTGAGATTCACTATGACCCATCCAATTCGAAAAATGCCGTGCTCACGGAAACCGACATGCCATTCGCAGGTCCCCACACTCCTAACAACCTCAAGCTACTCACTTTTGCCGCTTTTGCATTCGTCGTCTTTTACTCGATAGCTAGAATCCTTCAACGTCGCCAAGCTCCCGTTCCCAACGCGCTAACATGATTTGGAGTGGCCGCATCATGACACGTCCCCATTGATCGTCACGCCCTTCGCGCCGCTTCGAGACGGGACAAGCCTCCGGTCCATCGTAAAGTGAATCAATTCCGCGATCGAATGTACTCCCAGCTTCAATATAATCTTCGCTCGATGTCTCCACGGTCCGCGGCACCTGCTCGAGTCGCTTCTCAAGCGACTCGGCTTCCTGTAGAGAGTCGACCAGAGCTTGACTGGTCCCTGGACAAACGGGCCAGTAACCAAGTTACCCGTTTTCCGTGCCTGGACTTGGCAATCGGATGATTCAACAGCCGCACGCGTTTGGTAAAGTCACTGAGAATTTATGGCAGTGCCTGTTACCTCCAGGAGAGAGAGAGCACCTGTGGCCCGACTACGCTCTTGTATGGGAGGACGCCTGCTCCTAGCAATGATTGAACGTTGTGTCCGAGATGCTGGTGGCACTTATATGTGCTGTGACACGGATGCGCTGATAATTGTTGGACACATTTCAAGAGATTGTGGAATTTCGGCTTGCTGGAAAGGCGTTCCCAAGGTCGGGGTAATCTGGAATATCGGATTAGCGAACTAGGGAGATCGCGGCTTCGTTAATTGCGCTCGCAAAGACCCCAAAGTCACTAATTTTAAGATTCGGCTCCGGTTCAGGTAGCCCTACACGCGCATCACTATCTCCTTTTATGAGGTGGTCCCTTTTTCGCGGCCATATCCCAATCCCATCCCTGCGTTGACGGGCGAAAGAAAAGCGGCAATACTGCAGAGCGATGATCGGACAGCTTCGCGGCAGGCTTGCTGACAAAAGGCCGAATCAGGTGCTCGTGGATGTCGGAGGTGTCGGCTACATCGTCGCCGTTCCGCTGTCTACCTACGCCGCGCTCGGCGAACTCCACACCGAAGTGACGTTACTCATCCACACTCACGTTCGCGAAGACGCGCTGTCTCTCTACGGTTTTCTTTCTTCTCGAGAAAAGCACCTCTTCGAAATGCTGCTCTCCGCATCGGGAGTTGGCCCTTCGTTGGCGCTAAAAATTCTCTCCGGCATGAGCACCGAAGAATTAATTCCTGCCATCCGCGGCAACGATCTCGGCCGGCTCACCAAGATTCCCGGCGTTGGCAGGAAAACTGCCGAACGCATGGTCGTTGAGCTGAAAGACAAGCTCGATTCCATGGCCATCATCGAGCAACGGCCCGCCATCGCGTCACCTGCCGGAGTCGAGGCCGACGTCGTTTCCGCGCTCACTAATCTCGGCTACGACGGCCGCACAGCCGAATCTGCTGTCGCCGAGGGTAAACGCGAAGCTGGCGTTTCGAATTTCGAGAAACTATTGAAAGCGTCGCTGCAAGCCCTCACGGGCCCGAAAGGAAAAGCGGCAAGAGTTCCCTAAACTTTTGACCTCGCCAACAAATGGCCGATGGCACCGCAAAACGAATGAGTCCCGATCGCCAGCCGCAACGTATCGTTTCCGGCGCTGGATACGAAGACGACGCTCGCCTTGACGCCAGTGTTCGCCCCAAAATCCTCGCCGAATACATCGGCCAGAAACGCGTCAAAGAAAATATTTCCATCGCGCTCGAAGCAGCCCGCAATCGCGGCGAAGCCCTCGACCATGTCTTACTCTATGGCCCGCCAGGGCTCGGAAAAACCACGCTCGCGCAAATCATTGCGAATGAAATGCATGTCCCCATCAAAACAAGTGCGGGGCCGATGCTCGAACGCAAAGGTGATCTCACCGCCATTCTCACCTCGCTCGAACTGCGAGAAGTTTTCTTCCTCGACGAAATTCATCGCCTCCAGCCTGCCGTCGAAGAAGTTCTGTACCCGGCGATGGAAGATTTTCGCGTCGACCTCGTCATCGGCCAGGGCCCGGGCGCGCGCATCCATCCTTTTCATCTCAATCATTTCACCTTAATCGGCGCCACCACGCGTGCCGGACTCATCACAGCGCCGCTGCGCTCCCGCTTCGGCATCGTTCACCGTCTCGATTTTTACGAGCCGGAAGATCTGCTCATCATTCTTCACCGATCCGCCAAGATTCTGTCCATTGAAATGGACGAGGGCGGCGCCGAAGAAATTGCCCGCCGTTGCCGCGGAACACCGCGCATCGCGAATCGCCTGTTGCGCCGTGCTCGCGATTTTGCGGAAGTCCGAGCCGCCGGTCGCATCACGCGCGGCGTCGCACAAGAAGCGCTCGCCATGCTCGGCGTCGACGACAGCGGCCTCGACGAAGTCGACCGCAACCTCATGATCGCGCTGCTCGATAAATATTCCGGCGGACCCGTCGGCCTCGGCACGCTCGCTGCGGCGCTCTCTGAAGAAGAAGATGCCATCGAAGAAATGTACGAACCCTACCTTATGCAAATCGGCATGATCGACCGCACACCCCGCGGCCGCGTCGCCACCCCGCGCGCCTACCAATACTTCGGCCGCGACCTCCCCAAACGCCAGCCCCGCCTCTTCTGAACTCTGAGCCCCGCGAGTGGAACGCTTGAACTAGTCCGTTATGAAACCGGATCAGAATCCTGCACGTCCCATAAGTGTCAGCATCGCCCGTTCAGGAGCGCCGTATGCGCCCACCTTGCCTCGGTTTCCTCGGTTCTGTTTTTCTTTCCTCTGTCTTCTTCGTGCCAACCGTGCCCGTCGCACTTGCTTCACACCATGACGATACTCGAGACGTTCGCTTAGGCATCGTCCAAGGCGACGTCCGCCTCTCCCGCGGAAATCATAACCGCGCCGATCTCAAACAACCCTGGGAAGAAGCGCTGCCTAATGAAAATATTTCTCAAGGTTTTGCCCTCGCCACAGGCAATGGCCGAGCATCCATCGACTTCGAAGACGGCAGCACAATCTACATCGCAGAGAACTCTTTGCTGCTTTTAAGCAAGCTTTCTTCAAACGACAAGGGAGATTTAACCGCCGTCTCCTTAGTCACCGGCACCGCCACCTTGGAACTCAAGCCGCAAACCGGCAACCGCTTTTCTATCAAAACGCCAGCTGATAGTCTGTTTGTTGACCCACCTGAAGATTTTCATGCGCGCATCGATGCATACCTGGATGCCACGGCCATCACTCCGCAAAGCGAGCGCGGAGAGACACTTAATCGCGCAGGACGGGACCCCGTCCGTTTTAAGAAGGGTGAATCTTTTTACTTAGGCCAAGGTCACGTCATCAATGCTGCGGAGCATTCTCCCGGCGACCCGCAATTCTTCGCGCCGAAGGTTGCCGCGTTGTGTTCTCAATCGATGCTCGATGAAATCTCTCAAGCCCGTCTGCTGGAGCTTTGCGATTCGCTCCAGCGTCGTTCTGTTGCCTCGATGGAGCCAAGCCCTACAAGCACCGCGCTACCCGACGGCTCCGCGGGTCTTGCTGCCAGAGTTGCCCAAGACTGGGATAAGTGGGTTTCGGACAGAGTTCACGAAAAAGACTCGATGACAGCTGCAGCGCTTAAAGCGTCGGGACTCTCATCGCCCGCGCCGGGACTCGACGATCTCTATCAGCACGGCAAATTCTTTGAGTGCGCTCCCTATGGAACTTGTTGGCAGCCTTCGCTACAGAATATTTCGCAGCAACCAGCAACTGACCCTGCGCAAACACCCAGTCTTGCTCCACAACTTCCACCGGGACCATCCCCAAACACGGGTTTTCAGCCGCAAACGGTGAGTTGGTCGGAGTTCTACGATTCCTATTGTGGATACGGCAGCTATCAAGCACTGTCCTTCGTCGCGCGCTCACCTCGCGAGCTTGAAATACTTTTGCGAAGGAAAGCGGAGGCGGAGCGACGGCAAAATGTTGCGCAGTCTTTTTACAATCCCGATTGTTTTCAGAATCCGGTCTTCCTGTACAACAATCAGTACGTCCAATTGATCTGCCCTTCGCGCCAACCAGTCTGTGCAGCGCGGGACCTCAACTGCAAAAGGAAGCACCCGCCATATCCGCACGAATTGCATCCCGTGCGGGTAAACGGCAAACTCGGATTTACCCCGCGGCGTACCGACGAAAAAAAAGGCAAGCCGATCATCAATCCGAAGAACGGCGTTCTGCTCCCGCCTGCAAAACTTGGCCAACCGGTTCAGCGCGCCGCGTTGGAATTGTCAACAAAACTAAAGTTCGAAAACAAAAGTCCGGCGGTTCTTCAGCGCGAACTGGCTCCGAGGTCTTCGCCCGTGTCGGCTCCAGAAATTCATGCGCACATTGTGAGCGACGCATTGCGCAATCCACTGGCCGCGTCCACGAGCGCGCATCATTCCGCGATCACGTTTGACTACAAATCCCAGAAATTCTTAATGAGTCCAACATCCTCGGGCGACAAGAATGAAAAGCCAGTCGCTGTCGCTGGTCTATCTGGTAACAGAATTTCCAGTTTCGCCGGTTCTTATTCGAACCGCTCCGGTGGTGGCGTCGATCGATCGGGGAATTACTCAGGACGAGGTTCAGGCTACTCCGGCAGCAGCAGCAGCGGCCACGGGTCCGGATCCAGTGGCTCCCACTCGGGCAGTTCTAGTTCTTCTGGCTCGTCCCATTCTTACGGCGGCGGTTCAGGCGGTAACAGTTCCGGCAGCAGTGCGCACTATTCCGGCGGAGGATCTAGCTCCAGTGGTTCCAGTTCGGCCGGTTCATCTTCTTCCGGGAGTGCGAACAGTTCGTCTGGTGGCGGCGGGCGCCCCCACTGAGTCCACGAACTTCCCGCTAAAGAAAATTCCGGCGCATCCGGAAAGTGCCTCTCCCATCCGCGCCGGAAATCTTAGCCGAACCAAATTCGAAAGAGCCTTCTATCGCTTGCTCGGGTCATCCTTCGGGCTGATGTAATTGAACTGCACTGGGGCCTGCCCGTGCACCTGCACCACGGTTTCGCCGTCAGCCTTCACGTAGTGATGCATCTCAGGATCGAGGTACGCAAAACTCCCCGCCGGAAATCCCGTCATGCTCCCTTCGTCAAATTTGTCTCCCATGCCGAACTTCAGCGTGCCGGAAATTACCGTCACGTTTTCCCGCTTCGGATGCCAGTGCGGCGCGATCTTGTATCCCGCCGGCAACTTCAGACGAATCGTGTAGTCACCGCTCTCCGCCATCGGATTCCCCTCAAGCACCGCCAGCTGTGCGCCTGGTTCCACAAACGCCGGTGCTGGCCCGTACGGCACGCTATCTGGCGTAAAAGCGTGTTTCGCCTCCGCTGCCGCCGATGCTTCCATCAACTCGTGCCCGGCGAATCCTGCCAACACCACCGCGAGCAATGCTCCAAAATATTTCAGCTGCATCTCTTCTCTCCTCAATTTTGAAAGGCTGCCAACGACGTGAGAATCCCGCCATTCGCCTCCTCCTTCAATCCAGATCGCATACTCTTTCTGTATTTTTTATATATCGTCGCAAGTTACTGATAAATATGGCATCATTCCAGAAAGTTGCCCTTTCATGCCTCGCGCAAGAGCCCTGGCTCCTCAATTCGAGCTCGACCTCGGCCGCTATGAGCTGCGCCGCTCCGGCTTTCGCATCAAGCTCGAGAAAAAGCCCATGGAGCTGCTCATCTTCCTCGTCAGCCGCCGCGACCAACTCGTCGCGCGTCAGGACATCGTCACAAAACTCTGGCGCTCCGATCTTCACGTGGATACCGAGCGGAACGTAAATAACATCGTCCGCAAAATCCGCTCCGCACTTTCCGACAATCCCGAAAAACCCGTCTTCCTCGAAACTGTCGTCGGCAAAGGCTATCGCTTCATCGGTCCGCTTCGCGTTATTCACGCCCAATTTCAATCTGCCGCGCAAGACCTAGCACCGGCACCTCCATCTGAATCAATGTCAGCTCCGATTCAGCATATTTCGCAAAGAGCCGCGCTAGCGGTGTTACCTCTCGTCGCCCGTGGCAGTGCCGAAGACGATCGCGGCCTTTCTCTCGGTTTTGCCGACGCTCTCGTCAATCGCCTCGGCAATCTCCCGGGCATCGACGTCCTGCCCACGTCTTCTATCTTAAATATTTCACCGGACGCATCTTCGGTGGATATTGCCTCGCGGCTTGGTGTCCGCTTCGTCGTCCGTGGCACGATTCAAATCGACAAAAACAAATCCCACGTTTCTCTCGAACTTTTTGACGCCAACGCGCGGCGTATTTCTTTTTCGCGGAAATATATCGTCGAAACTGCGGATCTTTTTGACCTCAAAAACGTCTTTGCGTCGCAAATCGCGCGCGCCCTCAATCGCCCGCTCCCCGTAAAATCTCCGCAAGCCCTTGCGCGCTACAGCCGCGATCCCATGGCATACAGCGAATTCATGCAAGGCTTTCGCCGCAGCGCTGCCGGCGAACTTAAATCATTGGAAGAATCCGCCGAGCATCTGACGAACGCTGTCACTCGTGATCCGTCTTTCGCGCTGGCCCACGCCGTTCTCTCCTATGTCTGCGCCGTCTTGCATTTCGAATTTGCACCGAGTTGGACCTGGCTCGAAAAGGCCGAATTCCATTGCCGCCGCTCGCTGCAACTCGACACGAGTCTCCCCGAAGCCCATGTCGCCAACGCATTTCTGCTTTGGGGCCCGTCCAAGAACTTTCAGCATCTCGAAGCCATCGCTGAACTCAAGCGCGCCCTGGCTCTCCAGAGCAACTTGCCCCACGCCTACAATCGTCTCGGCACCATCCTCGCGCACATCGGGCTTCTCGATGACGCCCTCGCGATGTATGAGCGCGGCCGCGCCTTCGATCCACGCAAATCCGTCAGCCACAGCATCGTGCAAGCTTACATGTGGAAGGGCGAGTACGATCTCGCACGGGATCAAATCGAGCTTTGGCGAACCGAAAATCCCTCCAACCGCTACGCCATCTACTTCGCGCCCCAGCCCGCCGTGTTCACGGGTGACTGGAAGCGTGCAAAAGTTTTGCTGGAAGAAGCAGCCTCTCTCGTTCCGGACGATCCTATGGTTGTCAGCCTGCAAGGCGTTTTTCACGCCCTGACCGGCAACTCCCATCAAGCTCTCCGCTGTATGACGCGCGCCTGTGCCAATCCCAAAACCTTCGGCCACGCCCATCACACCTACTATCAAGTCGCGTGCATCCACGCTCTCCTGGGCCGCCTCGACCCCGCCTTTGAATGGCTCCAGCGAACCGTAGACACCGGCTTCGCCTGCTGGCCTTTCTTCCTCAAGGATTCTTGTCTCGCGAATCTGCGTCCTCTCTCTCAATTCGAATCGCTCATCGCTTCGTTGCAAGCCAAATATCCCAGTCATCTCGGCTCGCTCGAAGCCCCCGCGCGTTGACTTTCGCTTTTCCGCACGCCTAACATGACCACGCAATCTTCGTTCATGCATTCCTTCGTGAAAAATGGGTGACGCCAAATGAACGCACCAAAGCTGATTCCGCTCGTCCTCACCGTCTGCGCCGCAAGCTTCGCCGTTGCGTTGCATTCATCCGCGGGCGATTCGCCCAAGTCCGGCGACGTCACCGAAGCGCGCATCTCTGCCGATGCCGCGGCTGGCGTCAACTGGCTCCTCAACGGCCGCACGTTCGACGGAAAGCACTTTAGTCCGCTCACGCAAATTAACGACAAAAATGTTTCGCAGCTAAGCCTCGCCTGGTATCTGGATATCGACAGCGCCATGGGCGTAGTTTCCGAACCGATCGTCGTCGACGGCGTCGTCTACATCAGCGCTCCGCAGTCCAAAATTTATGCGATCAATGCCGCGACCGGGAAATTGCTCTGGAAATTCGATCCTCGCGTTCGTCTAGACATGGCTATCAATGGCTCTTACTCCGCCCGCACGAACGGCGGCGTAGCCCTCTGGGATGGAAAAGTTTTCGTCGGCACCGGCGATTGCCGTCTCGTCGCCGTAAATGCCGCCACCGGAAAAGAAGTTTGGGAAACGACGGTCTGCAATCCCATGCAAACCGGAATCACCGGCGCGCCGCACATCGCCAAAGGCCGCGTCCTGATTGGCTACAACGGTTCTGACGACGGCGTCCGCGGCGCGCTCATCGCTTATGACGCCGACACCGGCGATCAAATCTGGCGCTTCTGGACCGTCCCTGGCAATCCCGCGAAAAAATTCGAAACCAAAGCTCTCGAAATGGCTGCACAAACCTGGCACGGCAACGAATGGTGGCGCGTCGGTGGCGGCGACGTTTGGAACGCCATCACGTACGACGACGCAACCGGCCTCGTCATTTTCGGCACCGCGGGAACCGGCGTGGATTACGGTGAACTTTCAAACATCAAAGCCACTGGCGATCGGCTTTTTTCCGGCTGCCTCATCGCTGTCGATGCCGAAACCGGCGACTACGCCTGGCACTTTCAAACCAGCGCGCCCGGCATGCAAACCGAAAACAATCACATCCTGATCGCCGATTTAACCGTCAACGGCGAAAAGCGCCACGTCGCCATGACCGCGCCGAAAAACGGTTTCTTCTACGTCCTCGATGCAAAAACAGGGAAACTCATTTCCGCCAAGCCGCTCGTCAACACCACCTGGGCACATTCCTACGACCTCGCGGCCGCCCGCGCCGTCGAGGTCCCTCCCGATCAAGGAGGCGGCAAGCAGTGGACCGTCCACAACTGGTGGCCCATGAGCTACGACGAGTCCACCGGCCTCGTTTATATCCCTGCAACGGATCGCGTCGCCGGCGCGAAGGCCGAAATCGAAAATGGAGAGAGCGGCGAAGGCCTCGAAGGCCGCCTCATCGCCTGGGATCCCGTGAAGCAACAAGCGCGCTGGACCGTCGAGGAAAAAATTGCCGTCAACAGCGGCGTCCTCTCGACCGCCGGCAATCTTGTTTTTCAAGGGCAGGGAACTGGAGAATTTTCCGCTTACGCCGCCGACTCAGGAAAAAAACTCTGGTCCATCGAAACCCAATCCGCCATCGACGCCATTCCCGTCACCTATTCCGTCAACAACGACCAATATATTCTGACGCCCGTTGGCTGGGGCTCCGGCTCGCGCCTTTTCGCGCCCGCTCGCACCATGGTCGACACCATTTCAAAATACGGTCCGACGCGCATCTATGCCTTCAAGCTCAATGGAAAAACTCCATTCCCAACGCCGAAGATAGTCGTTCCTCCGGTTCCTCTTCCGCCACCGCAAACCGGCACACCAGAAATGATCAAGCAGGGAGAAAAACTTTATGGAACGTTCGTTTGCGACGGTTGCCATTCGCCCGGCCTCGACGGCACCGGCGCCTGGATCGAAAACGGCGTCATTCCCGATTTGCGTTACATGCCCGCCCAAGCGCACAAAGATTGGTATACGACCGTCCTCGGCGGTACGCACTGGAGCAAAGGCATGCCCGGTTTCACCGATCCGCCGAAATTCGCTTTCCCCAACATGAAAATGACCGTGCAGGACGCCGACGCTGTCCACGCCTACGTCATCGACGGCGCCTGGAAACTCTACAAAGGCCAAAAGCAATCCGCCCACTTGAAGCGCGAAAACTACTAAACCTTTCGACTCCGCGCACGAGTTCTTTTTGCGCGCGATCGCCGCTGCTCTCGTCGCCGCTGCGGAAAAAGGTCTCGCTCCGCGCTTCGAAGTCGACGAATTCCGTCCGAACAAGCCGCCCTTCACGCGACCGGCGATTTCTTCCAGATGTGGTTTTGCTCCATCGTCACGGGCACAGTCTAGCTGCCGCGCGAGCCCCGAATTTTTCGCCCCTCCGCTCCATCGGCATCGTGACTGTGTTGTGCGATTTGTGTTCTGCGATAAAATTGCTCGCATGTCGAACGTCTCCATCGAGCGCATCACCCCGCTGAATATCCGCGTCTTCAAAGACGTTCGTCTCCGCGCTTTACAAGAGGCTCCGTATGCCTTTGGCTCGACTTATGCGCGCGAAGTTCAGTTCGACGACGCCGAGTGGGCCAGGCGCGTCGAACGTTGGAGCGGCGTTCTTGGCGCTGGCTTTGTTGCGATTGACGGCGCCACCGCCTGCGGCATAGCCGGCTCGCTGCTCGACGAGGATAATCCCACGCGCGCCCAACTCGTCTCCATGTGGACCGCGCCCACTCACCGCCAGCTCGGAATCGGCCGGCTATTGGTGGACGCAGTTCTCGACTGGGCCCGAACCTGCAGCGTCCACACCCTGTTATTGATGGTCACCAGCAACAACGCCGCCGCAATTAATTTTTACCAGCGTCTCGGCTTCACTCTCACTGGTCGCACCGAACCATATCCCAACGATCCATCCGTCTTCGAATACGAAATGTCTCTACCGATTCCGTGAGTGAGATTCCCATCGCGCGGCAACCCGGCGAGCGATCTAAGCCTCTTAGATAACCGCTGCCTTACTGGCCGCGCTGTATACTTCCGGGGCAATCGGTTCTGCTAGGAGTCAATATGCGCGCTGTGAAACCAATCGTTGTATCGTTCTTGTCTTTGGCCCTGTTTTGTCCAGGGCCGATTCAATCCACGTTTGCTCTTCCGTCAGACACGGAGCAAGACCAGAAGGACGATGCTCCCTCCCTCACCATTTACAACCAGCAGTTTGCCGTCGTACGGCAAAAGCTGCCGCTCGACTTGCGTTCAGGCGTTAACCACGTTCAGGTCACCGACATCACCGCTCACCTTGAACCGGATTCAGTACTCCTTCGCCCGCTCGAGACTGGTCGTCGTCTTCAAATTCTGGAACAGAATTACCGCAACGATCCCGTCTCGCAACAGTTGCTCCTTTCCCTCTATGAAGGGAAGACCATCGAGTTCCTCCAGGCTGAAAAGGACGGTGCTGCGCGGATCGTGCAAGGCAAAATCATCCGCAGCGGTTACGTACCCCATTACGCCTCATTCCAGCGCTTCGGCCAGCAATATGCCGAACAGCAGACGTCTATCGCGCAAGCCAGTGAACAACCCATCATTGAAGTCGGCGGAAAACTGCAATTCTCGCTTCCCGGTCAGCCCCTGTTCCCAGCGCTCGCAGATGACACGGTTCTCAAGCCCACGCTTTCCTGGGACCTTCTCACCGATAAGGCTGGCGCGACTTCCGCGGAATTCAGCTACGTCACAGGTGGCATGAACTGGGAAGCGAGTTATAACGTGATCGCCCCTCCGAAATCCAACGTTCTCGAGCTTGTCGGCTGGGTTACTCTCGACAACCAGAGCGGTAGAACCTTCCGCGACGCGCACCTCAAGTTGATGGCCGGCGACGTGAACAAACTCGTGCCTCCCAATGCCGTATCGTTCTACGGACGAGCGGCATTGTTTCAGGCGGGGGCTGGCGGTGGCCAATTCGGCCCGCCCGTCACCGAAAAAACCTTCGACGAATATCATCTCTATACGCTCGAACATCCCACGACTCTCCACGATCGTGAAACCAAACAAGTGGAGATGGTCCGCGCTTCCGGCATCCAATCCAAGTCCGTCTACGTCTACGATGGTCTTAAGGTCGACCAGAATCATCAAAACTGGCCGATGGAGACCATTCGCCAGCAGGAAAGCTACGGCATTCTCTCCAATCCCAAAGTCTGGGTCATGCAGGAGTTCAAAAACAGTTCCGACAATCATCTCGGAATGCCTCTTCCCAAAGGGCGCGTCCGTTTTTATCGCCGCGATGACGATGGCCAGCTCCAGTTCACGGGCGAAAACGAAATCGATCACACGCCGAAAGACGAAATGGTCCGGCTCTATACCGGCAACGCTTTCGACATGACCGGTGAGCGCACTCGCACCGACTACCGGTCGGATTTCAATGCTCGTTGGCTCGAAGAATCCTTTGAAATTAAGGTGCGCAATCACAAAAACGAACCCGTCGATGTTCGCATCGTCGAACACCTCTATCGCTGGACCAACTGGGACCTGCTCAAAAATTCCGATCCATATAAGAAGCTCGATAGCCGCTCGATCGAGTTTTCCGTCCAGATCCCACCCGCCGGAGAGAAAATCGTCAGCTACAAGGTCCACTACAGCTGGTAAGCGCTGCCCTCACAGCCGAGTGAAATACGCGGAAGTACAGCGAGTGTTTCGTCGACGGCAATGGCTTATGATTTGGCGGTCGAAGAATGAGTGCGACGCTACCACCATCGGAACCAAGCCACGTAGATGGCGAAGTTGTTCCCGTCCCGGGTGTCGTCCCTGCCGAACACATGGAGGGAGAGGACGAAGAAGACATGGCACTCCTGCAAGAAATGCTCGAATCCGCCAAGAATTATGTTCAGTCTTTTTCTTGGTGTCAGTCGGTGCAGGGTTCTTATTTCGCAGGCGGCGTCGGTGGGATTCTTGCAATCTTCCTTTTCAAAATATCTCCGGCTCGGCCGGACGTGGACAAGTGGATGTGGATTGTTGTTGGAGACGTCCCTCTTGCATATTTCCCGCTTGAAGATTGCCGCACGGGCGAGGAAGTCTTTGATACCTACATCGATGGCATGAAGAGATGGGTGAAGCTAGCCCGCGTGGGACGAACGGCCACTCCAAACGATAACGTGCCTCCTGTCAACGTTCCATCTACATCCGAATGGGCGGAAGCGCTGGATGGTAGGTTACGTTCACTGCCGGACTTGATTCGGCCGATCCTCGGGTGATTCAAACTTAATACATCTGGTTCATTCCCCGTGTCACTCTTCTGCTACAGTGCTTCTCGTTTGGCCAGCGGGTTAGGTTCACTCCGCATCCAGGGAGCACAAGCATGAATTCCGTTCGTTTTTTCATTCGCGCTATTTTCCTGTTCATCTGTCTCGCCTCATTATTTCTCAACGCGCCTTTCGCCCCTGCCGAAGATAAAGATAAGGATAAAGAAAAAGACAAGCCCGCCGCGAAATGGGACACCACGCTCGCACGCGGCAAGACGCGCGACATCGATTTCGATACTTCCGAAGGCACTTGGATGTCCATTGATATCTCCCCTGACCAAAAATGGATTGCCTTCGATCTTCTCGCGCACATTTATCGCATGCCCGTCTCCGGCGGAAAAGCCGAATGTCTCACGCAATCCAGCGGCGTCGCTCTCAACGCGCATCCGCGTTTTTCTCCCGACGGAAAATTCATCGCTTTCATTACCGATCGCGGTGGCCAGGACAATCTCTGGGTCATGAATGCTGACGGCTCGAATCCCCACGCCGTTTTCGAAGACAAGGAAGTTCGTGCCTACGAACCCGTCTGGACTCCCGACAGCCAAAACATTCTCGTCCGCCGCCGCTCCGTCGCCACGGGACTCGAAACTCCGCCGCCTCCCGGCATCTGGCTCTATCACCGCGACGGCGGCAAGGGTCTCGAAATCGTCAGCGGCAAGGAAGACAAAGCCGCGTCATGGCCCAGCGTTTCGCCCGATGACCGCTACGTCTATTTTCAGTACGCAGCCGGCGAACCGTCTTTTTACGCCGGTCACGACGACGTAGTGCAAGGTTTCTATCAAATAAAACGAATCACCCTTCGCACTGGAGAAAAAGAAGAAGTCACCTCCGGTATCGGCGAACAGCAATACCGCATCTCGAACGGTGGCGCGATCGGTCCGGAAATTTCGCCGGATGGCCGGTGGTTGGCCTTCGCTCGCCGGATTCCCAATGGAACTTTCTCTTATAAGGGGCACAAATTCGGTCCGCGTACCGCGCTCTGGCTGCGCGATTTGCAAACCGGTGCCGAGCGCGTCGCGATGGACCCGATCGAAGTGGATTCCGCCGAGCCGTGGGGCGTTTGGCGCATGCTTCCCGGATACTCGTGGGCGCACGATGGAAAATCCATCGTCATTTCCCAAGGCGGTAAAATTCACCGCCTCTGGATCGACTCCGGGAAGGTCGAAACGATTCCATTCACCGCGCACGTTCACCGCACGATTTCAGAAATGGCAAAAACCGATCGCCGCCTCACCGACGATGCATTCCCGATGCGTTTTGCACGATGGCACACCGCGTCGCCCGATGGCAAAAAACTTGCATTCCAGGCCATTGGCCGCATCTGGACAATGGATTTGCCGAACGGCACGCCACACCGTTTAACCGCAAAGGATTTTTCGCCGATGGAATATTCTCCCGCATGGTCCCCGGACGGAAGGTTCATCGCGTTCACTTCATGGGACGAAAAACTCGGCGGCGCCGTCTGGAGAATCTCCAGCGACGGTTCTTCTCCCCTGCAACTGACCAAAGAACCCGGTGAGTACATTCATCCCGCGTGGTCGCCCGACGGTTCCACGATTGTCGTCGCGCGCAGCTCCGGCGCATTCTTCCGCGGCCAGTCCTGGATTTCCAATACCTGGTACGACCTCGTCTCTGTTCCCGCTTCCAGCGGCGACACGAAACAAATCGTCCGCACGCCTCGCCCGTCCGGCTATTTGGAACGCAATCAAATCGTCGCTCCAACATTTGGAACCGATGGGCGCATCTACTATCCCGAATATTTTCCAAACAAAGATCCGGAAGCTCGCCGCCCGCTCATTATCAATTTCGTCTCCGTCAAACTCGACGGCACCGACCGCCGCGTCCATCTCGTATTTCCTTACGCCGACGAAGCCACCGTTTCGCCCGATCTAAAAACCGCCGCATTTCAGGAGGGCGATAATGTCTATACGCTTGCTTTTCCTGCAGCTGGCACTGCCGGAAAGCCTCCCCTCATCGACAAACAAAATTCCGTCTTGCCGTTGAAGCAAGTCAGCAAGGAAGGTGGAAACTTCCCGCACTTCCGTGACGCACAAACGCTTGAATTCGGCAGCGCCAATCATTATTTCATCTATCATCTCGACTCTGCAAAAACCGACACGACGGAAATCAAACTTTCAGTCCAGCGCGATATCCCTTCCGGCTCGCTCGCACTCACCAACGCAAGAATTCTCACCTTCGACAATCACAAAGTCGTCGAAAACGGCACGATCGTTATTCGCGGTGCGCGCATCGCGTGCGTCGGCGAATGCTCCACGTCCGGAATCGATCGGGTCATCGATGTCAAAGGCAAAACAATTATTCCCGGCCTCATCGACATGCACGCGCATCACTACAGCGAATACACGGGAATCACCCCGCCGCACGATTACGAAATCGCCAGCAATCTCGCGTACGGAATCACGACGACCTTCGATCCTGCCGCGTGGTCGCAAAATGTTTTTCCTCCCGCGGAATTGGTGGATGCCGGCGAAATGATCGGCCCGCGCACATTTTCTTCCGGTGATCCTCTTTATGCCGGCGATGGATTCCGCAACAACGATCTCTCCAGTTACGAAATCGCCGAACAAAATATCAAGCGGCTCGCCAGCTACGGCGTCATCACTTTAAAGCAGTACATGCAAACGAAGCGCGAGCAGCATCAATGGATCACTGAAATTGCGCGCAAATACAGCCTCAACGTAACCGCCGAGGGCGGCAGCCTCGAGTACGATCTCGGAATGGCCATGGACGGCCAGACCGGATTTGAGCACCCGCTTTCGTACGCGCCGCTTTACGGCGACGCGACAAAATTTTTCGGCATGGCGCACGTCACGTATTCACCGACGGCGATCGTCGCGGGGCCGGGACCGTGGAACGAAGAATACTTCTATCAATCGTTCGACTGGTTCAAAGACTCCAAACTCCTGCGCTGGACGCCGTGGCGCGAAATTCTTCCGCATGCCCGGCGGCGGATGATGCGCCCGGAAACGGATTACAGTTTTCCGCTGATCGCGCAAGCCGTCGCCGATATTCGGGCGGCGGGCGGGTACGGGTCGCTCGGCGGCCACGGGCAGCAGCAGGGCATCGATTCGCAGTGGGAGCTTTGGATGTACTCCTCCGCGATGGGCCCGATGGGCGCGCTGGAAATGGCGACGAACGACGGCGCTCACTATCTCGGCATGGACAAGGACCTCGGGTCCATTACCGTTGGTAAACTAGCCGACCTGGACGTGCTCAACAAGAATCCGCTCGACGACATTCACAACAGCGCCGACATCGCGTACGTCATTAAGGGCGGCGTGCTCTACGACGGCGAAACGCTCGATCAACTCTGGCCAAAAAATATTCCGTTCGGCGAGGACTACTGGGTGTTTCCTCCGGCGCTGCTGAACGACGACCGTCCCACGGACTATTGGGATCATCACTAAGCGCAGCGCGTTGCCGCCGCCGACGCGGTATGCTGAAAACTGATGGCGAGTCATACGGTCTATCTTTCGCTTGGATCGAATCTCGGCGACCGCGCGGGGAATCTGCGTGCAGCGATTGCCTCGCTTCCCGACGTTGGCGTGCCCGTGACGAGAGTATCTTCATTGTATGAAACCGAGCCGGTCGATTATCTGGAGCAGCCGTGGTTTCTGAATTGCGCGGCGGAAGCGGAGACCGCGCTTGCGCCGCTCGAACTGTTGCGCATGCTTCGCGGAATGGAAACGCAACTCGGAAGCCAGAAAGAGTTTGCGAAAGGGCCGCGGATTCTGGATATGGATATTCTGCTCTACGGCGACGAAACGATTGAGTTGCCGGAACTGCAGATTCCGCACCCGCGAATGTTGCAGCGGAATTTTGTGCTGGCGCCGCTAGCGGAAATCGCGCCGACGCTGAAGCATCCGAGCTGGACGGCGAATGTCGCGGAAATTTATGCCGCGTCCGTCGATGCGAGCCAGGTAAAGCAATTCGGGCCGCTCTGAATTTCCATTCGCAAAAACTTTCTTAGCTCGTGCGGCGGAGCAGCAAACGGTGAAGCGTGATGGCCTTTGGCTCGAGCGCGTCGAGTTCGATTTGCGAAAAGTGGCCGTGGCTGATTTCGCGCCAACGATAGACGCCGGGCTCGGTTTCTTCCTTGATGACGCCGCGCAAGGAAACGAGGAATTGCTCCGCGTCGTCGCGATCGGCGGCTTCACGATAATTCGGACGCGCGAGGGCTTCGACGGCATAGCTGCGGAGAAGCTTCGTCCAATATTTATAGAAAAGATCTTCGGAGGCGAAAATGTCGCTCCAGGCGACTTCGCCTCCGTAGGCAACGACCACGCCGACAACGCGTTCGTTCTTGAGGCCGCTGGTTTCTTTCAGAAAGCGGCGCTGGACCTCTTCCACAAAGGAATCGACCGAGCCGCCGATACTGTGTGATCTGTTGTAGAGCTTGTCGTAAGACTCGGTCGGCGCTTCGTTTGCAATCGTGAGCGAAAGCGCTTCGCCGGAAACACGCGGTGCCGGTGCGGCTTTTCCAGCGCCGTTGCCCATACCTGAGACATCAACCGACGCCGTCGTTCCGGAGCGAACGGCGTTCCAGACCTCGGTTTGCTTCTGATTGACGGCGGCTTGTTCGCGGACGCTTGGATGAACGATGGTTTTGGCGGCGGAGAAGTTTGCACCGGAAGACCAGCGGCCGTGCTCGACGCAGAAGACATCGAGCGGGAGCGGATCGGCGCCGGCGGGAACAATGCGGTCCTTGCCGATGATGCGGTCCTGCTTGCCGCCGCTGACGAGTTCGCCGGCAAGAAGGAGAAGCGGGCGCTTGCTGCGGTTGACGAGGACGAGTTGATTGACGCTGGCTCCGCCAGAATAGTTTGACGTGACGCGGTCGCCGCGATTGCGCACGATGCCGGTGCTGCCCTGTTCGCTGACGATGACTTCGCCGGAAGCGAGACCCTCTTCGAGGGTGAGGAAATGTCCCGTGTCATAGGTGGAACCGGCGACGACGGGAAAGACGCTGATGTTTTCGTAAGTGATGGGGTTGAGCAGACGCCAGTTGCCGTCGCCTTTGGGCGAACCGGGCGTGGGCGAAGGATTGACCGAGACAAAGCCGAGCAGGCCGAGAGTCGAAATACCGATGAGACTGCCGAAGAGGGCAGAGAGTACGGAACGATCCATGAGAAGCCTCCAGAGACGCGGCTGCGAGACGAGCTTGCAGCGCGACTGGAGGTAGAACGACGGAATCGGGAAAACTTGCGACGGGAACCTTTTGGGAAACGAACGGCGAGATTTCTTGTGGGGAGTATCAAAACTTCCCCTCCCCCACCCTTTTTTTTAAGTGCTGAAAACAAAGGGACTTTAAGTGGCTTTGTTGACCTCCTCGGGGGAGGGCTGCGGTGCCTCAAGCGGTAGAGGTTACTCCGGTCGGAATGGCGGTGTTAGGTTGAGAGCGCGCGAGGGATTGAGATGAGAAGCGGCAGCTTCTACAGCTTTGCGCGGGCGACACCCCAGAAGCAGTAGGAGCCTGATTTTGGGAACGGGGCGAGATAGGCCGTATCGATGTGCTCGATTTTGAAGCCGCCCTTGTTGATGAGAGTTGGAATGTCGCGAGTGAGGTGGCAGCCCTCGAAGACCAACTGAAAGAGCGGTTCGATTCGCTTCTGCCAACGCTGCACGTCTGGATCGGGAGCGATTCCATGTTCAAAGAAGATGAACTTGCCGTCCGGCTTCAGGACGCGCCTCAGACCTTGAATTGCTTCCGAGACGCCGGGAATCGTGCACATCGTAAAAGTGCTCACGACTGTGTCAAGGCTGTTGTCTTCCAGAGGCAGGCGCTCTCCCGGCAAGTCGATAAACTCGATGTTGAGTTTTGTGCGGCTGCGTTGCTGCTCGGCCATGCGAATCATTCCGGGATTCGGTTCCAGCGCGTACAGTTTGGTCACTTTCGCGGGATCATAGTGAACGAAATTGACGCCGGGACCGACGCCAATTTCAAGAACATTACCGTGCGCTTGCGGCAACAGGTCCTGGCGAATTCTCTGGATTGGTTTTGGGTCTCCGAGACCTTTGACCAGGTGTGGGTAGATGTGATTTCGGTAGAAGGCCATGGTTAGAGTTCGCTCGGCTGGCTAGCCGGAGAGATTCTTGGGTAGCCAGAAGTCTAGCAACATAACTATCTCAGAGCTAAGAGCACAGGCTGAAGCCGATGCCACGAGGCAGGCGGGAAAGAGCGAATCTGAGGGAATGACATTACGAGGACAAGAAAAAGGAAAAAGAACGGGTCTGAAGCCCCGCCACTACAACCGCAAAGAAAGAGGCGTGAGTTAGAGGTGGAAGGAATAGTAGCCGGGGCCGACGCGCATGGAATGGTGCCAGGCGATGGGGAAAGCCCAGAAGACGAGAGCGCCGAGAATGGCTTGGCCGAGGACGAGAGGAAGAATGTTGCGCTGGCGCGAGAAGAGCCAGCACATGGCCGTGCCGCCGATGAGCGTGAGAGGAACAAGGACAGGATTTGGCCAATGAAGGGCGGCGAAGAGTAGACCGCCAATAAGGGCCGCGAGATTGGGATTGGAAAAAGCGCGGAGCAAACGGTTCATCGTAAGGGATTGCAAGGCCACCTGCTGCAAAAGACAGAATGCGAAATAACCGATGAAGCGGCGCGGCTCGATGAGATGAACGGGCAGGCGGTGCAATCCGCCGAGTGCGATGCCGGCAAGAATGATCGCTGCGATGAAGACCGCGAAAACCGGGACGGCGAGTTGGGCGGCGGCTTTGAGATTGTCTGCGCGCCAGCCGAGAGTTTTGGGTGAGTCGCGACGGAGAACGAAGCTGAGGAGGAGCCAAGCCGGAAAGATGAGCCAGGTACGCAGTGGAGCGCTTTGCCAGCGCCAAATGTAGAGGAGGATGACGGCCGAGAAAGCGAATGCTTCGAGGAGATTGGGGAAGGAAGAGACGGGCGGGCGCGGCGGTTGCATACGTAATGAGATGCCGGCTGGCGGCGCAGGAGTAGTTTGGACGCGCGTCGTCTAAGGTTCGATTAGCTGGGGGCGCAAACGCAGAATGGCGGCGATGTGGGAAGAAGCGGAACCGGGCTGAGCTTTCGATTTATAATCGCGCGATGAGCGACACGCGCCCGCCGCTGTGGAACATCAAGCCTGCAACCCGACTGGATCGGACCGATCCTTATCTTCTGCTGCAACAAGTGACGCTGTTTGTGCGGGATCAGGAACGAAGCTTGCGGTTTTTTGTGGACGGACTAGGTTTCAACGTGGCGCTGGACTATACGGATCCCGAGCGTGGCCGGTGGGTAATGGTTGCGCCGCCAGATGGGACAGCAAGAATTGCGCTGGTTGCGCCATTGCCGGGTTCCGACGAGCATGCGCTGATTGGAAAAGCCCGCCAGATTGTATTCCTGACCGAAAACGTACAAGCGAAATACCGGGAATGGAACGAGCGGGGAGTGCGGTTCGATCGCGCGCCAGAGACGGCGCTATATGGAAGCGTGCTGGCGAATTTTGAGGATGTGGATGGAAACCGGTTCTCGTTGATTGAATTCAATCAGGCGACGCGGCTGGTGGAAGAGCAGCGGCGCAAGACGGAAGAAATTCTGGAAGCGGAGCGACGCGCGGCACAGGAACAGGAGATTGCACGGCAAGTGCAGGCGAGACTTTTTCCGCAGAGGATGCCGGCGGCGAAGAGGCTGGAGTATGCAGGCGCTTGTTCGCAGGCAAGGCATGTTGGCGGGGACTATTACGATTTTCTGGATTTGGGACGAGGGCGGCTGGGGCTGGTGATCGGAGATATTGCGGGAAAGGGAATGCCTGCCGCACTTTTGATGGCGAATTTGCAGGCGAATTTCCGAAGCCAGTGCGCGATTGCGGCAGATGAGCCGCGACAATTTTTGCGGTCGGTGAACCAGTTGTTTTATGAGAATACGTCCGATGGGGATTATGCGACGTTTTTCTATGCGGAATACGACGATGCAACGCGGAAGTTGCGCTACGCGAATTGCGGACATTTGCCAGGAGTTTTATTGCGCGGCGATGGCAGCGTGGAGCGTTTGTCGTCGACGGCGACAGTGCTGGGATTGTTTAGGGAGTGGGAATGCGTCGTGGAAGAGCGGCAATTGTCTGCTGGAGATGCGTTGGTGCTGTACACGGATGGCGTGACGGAATCTTCGAATGATGCAGGAGAAGAGTTTGGA
>Ga0247667_1000181_pt1 | contig 22704 bp, 22 predicted proteins | sample CNK08_metaG_FD_183027 | JGI IMG/M metagenome (GOLD analysis project Ga0247667, IMG submission 183027) | Soil microbial communities from Purdue University Martell Research Forest, Indiana, United States - CNK08 | ecosystem: Environmental > Terrestrial > Soil > Temperate forest > Bulk soil... | reverse complement strand
GGCGTTCGTCGAGAAAGGCCTTTAACCGCTTCGCGTCCTGTCCCCAATCGTAATTCGAGTCGACCAGGTATTTGTAGCCATTATCGGCGCCGCCCGCGGTTTCGCTGAAAAACTGCAAGTATAGAGGCGCGCAAAGCAGGCAGATGATTGTTTGCCACGCAACCAGGCCGCCCACGAGCCATTGTTTCAAGCGCGGGATGGCGCAACCAATACCGACAGTGAGCAGGGGAAACATTGGGAGCAAGTGGCGCACGCCGATGTTTACTTTGCTCGTCATCGCCGCGAGCAGGAACAGCGCGGCGCACGCCCATGCCACCCACTCCAGCGGGCGCGTTTGCGCGCGGTTCTTAAGGAACACAACAGCGGCTGTGATCAAGAGACCTATATACGCCAGCGGTGATTTCAAGAAGAGGGTGACCGGGTAATAGTACCACCAGCCTTGCTGGGACCACTCCCCGAGCAAATAACCTTCATGCCCGGTTTTCGAATGCCCGAGGGTGAGCGCCAGCCCTTTGAAGAAGTCGGGTGGAATCAGCAATGGACGAAAACCCTGAAACCAACCCGGCACTCCCAGCGCGGTGGCTTGGGCTTCGGGCATCGGTGGCGCAGGCAACCAGCGTGGGAAATTTACGAGGAGCACGACGGCCCATGTTGCGGCGAACCCGATTGCTGCCATCTTGAAGACATTGACTTTGGCGGCGCGGAGCTTCTTCCACGATAGCACCATCATGACGACATACATCGGGGCGAGGGTAATCGCCGTGAATTTCATCAGCAGCGCCACGCCCGTGACCGCGCCGCACAGCGCGATGTTCCGGTTCGTGGGAGATTCGAGGAATCGCGCGAAGAGAAAGATAGCGGCGGACATTGCCAGCGTGACGCCGATGTCGGTAGTGATGAGATGGCCATGGGCGAGGGCGTTTGGGTTGAAGACCCATAATGCCAGGGCGCACAACGCGGCAAAGTCGTTTGCGGTTGCCTGTCGCACCCAGAAGAAAATCAATGCGCCGACCGCGAGGGTGAGTATGATTTGCACGCAACGCCCCGCAAGCATGAGACCGTCGCCATCATTCTTTCCATCGTACACAAACATCTGGCCGAATAGCTGACTTTCCGGCAACGCCCAGAAGTACCAGTTGTCTCGTCCCCCCGGAAAATATTCCTGCCAGGCGCGAACCGGGCCGAACCACGGGCGCGTCCAAGGATAGCCGGCCCGGCCTTCCAGCAGCGCCCGCGCGTTGTCTGAATAGTTAATGTTCATGAACAATAACGGAACCGCAGGCAGCATCTGAGACAAAGGTGGGTGTTCCGGCTGAATCTTGTAGCGATATCCTGTCCAGTAGGTGTAGCCCGCGCTGAGAGCCGTGGTTTCGTCTACGGTTGCGCTGTCCCTGCGGGCGGCCACCATCATCAGGGCGGCCATTATGACGAGCAAACCGGTGGCGATGTAAATCGCTGGAGATTTCCGCATGGCGGGAGTTTTTGCGGAACGGCGGGGGCAATGCAACGCATTTTTTCATGGAAAAGCGCCCGGGTTTGCCTAAACTGCCTCCACTTGTGGAAGCACCACGTTATTCCGTAGTCATTCCGGTCTACAACGAACAGGAGAACCTGCCCGAATTGTACCGTCGGCTCACGGCTGTCCTGAAACCGCTCAAGGAACCGTACGAGATTGTTTTTGTCGATGATGGCAGCCGCGATGACTCACGGGCCCTCATTCGGAAGCTGGCAACGGAGGACAAGAACGTGCGTGCGCTGTTTCTTTCACGAAACTTCGGACACCAGGCGGCGTTGTCGGCGGGACTGGATCACTCGCGAGGGCAGGCGGTAATCGCTATGGACTGCGACCTTCAAGACCCACCGGAAGTCATTCCGCAGTTGATTGAGCGGTGGCGGGGGGGCTTTCAAGTAGTCTATGCCATCCGCAAGAAACGCAAGGAAACCGTCCTAAAGAAGGCGGCGTATGTTTTATTTTACCGTTTGCTTCACGGTATGGCAGATCTCGACATTCCTATGGACGCGGGCGACTTCTCATTGGTTGACCGGCAGGTCGTGGACATCATGAAGAAGATGCCGGAGCGGAACCGTTTTATCCGGGGCCTGCGGTCATGGGTGGGCTTCCAGCAATGCGGTCTGGAGTACGAACGCGATGCGCGTCATGCGGGTGAACCCAAGTACACCTTCACGCGACTGGTGAAGCTGGCGTTCGACGGATTTCTTTCGTTCTCGTATGTGCCGCTACGCATGGCCTTCTGGCTTGGCCTAACCGCTTTCCTGATGTGCCTGATCTATACCGGCTATGCGCTTTACGGAAAAATCGTGCTGGGCGCCAATCCGCCAGGGTGGACGTCTCTCATGATCGCCGTGATGCTACTGGGCGGGGTGGAGTTGGTCCTGATCGGCATCGTCGGCGAGTACATCGCGCGCATCTACGATGAAGTGAAACAGCGTCCGTTCTACGTCGTCGGGGAACGCATCAACAACGATTGACTTGCAGGCTGCCTACTACAGCGAGTACGCCGCGATCCAACGGGAACACTGGTGGTATCGCGCGCGCGCGGAAATTCTCGAAGCGATTCTCGCCCGGCGTTTGCACCCTGGCCGACAACGCCTGGTCCTGGACATTGGTTGTGGACCCGGCGGGATGCGGCCGATGCTGTCGCAATTTGGACGGCTGGTCTCAACTGATTTCACCTTTGAAGCCTTGCAGTTCTGCGCGGCGCAGAAGCTCGACCATCTTGTTGCGGCGGACGGCATGCGACTGCCCTTTAGAAACGGGGAATTTGATGCGGCTGTTGCCTTTGACGTGATCGAGCATCTGAACGACGATGGTTTGGGGGCGCGTGAGTTGTTTCGCGTTTTGAAACCGCAGGGCTTGCTCTTCGTGACCGTCCCTGCATTTCAGTTTCTTTGGGGACGGCAGGATATCGTCAGCCATCATTTTCGTCGTTACAATGCCGGGGGATTGTCGGCAGTTGTGCGCGGGGCTGGTTTCGACATCGAGCAGATCAGCTATTTCAACACGTTTTTATTTCCCCCCATCGCGGCCATCCGGTTGGCCTACCGCTGGCTGGGGTTAAACCACGCGCGCAAGGATGAGGAGATGAAATCTGATTTCTCGATGCCTCATCAAGGCTGGCTGAATGAACTGCCTCGAAAAATCTTCGCTTCGGAAAAACCATTTTTACTGCGAGGAAACCTTCCCTTCGGCGTTTCGCTTTTGTGTATTGCGCGCAAGCCTCAATAGGCCTTGAAACCGCATACGTGCCAGCAGTTAGGAATTGCGAGAGATTTTTCGTGATTTTTGCGCGCCACAGCCTTACAACCAGCAGCCTTATGAAGATTGTCGTCGCTTACTCGGGCGGGTTGGATACCTCGGTCATTTTACGGTGGCTGAAGGACAAGTACAAATGCGAGATCATCGCGTTTTGCGCGGACATCGGGCAGGAGGAGGAACTGGCCGGCCTCGACAAAAAAGCCAAAGCCACTGGCGCGAGCAAATACTACGCGCTCGACCTCGTGGAGGAATTTGCCCGGGATTTTATTTTCCCGATGATTCAGGCGAGCGCCATCTACGAGAATCAATATTATCTGGGTACCAGCATTGCGCGTCCACTCATCGCCAAGGCACAGGTGGAGATTGCTCGCAAAGAAAAGGCCGACACGGTGGCGCATGGCGCGACGGGGAAGGGGAACGACCAGTGCCGCTTCGAGTTGACCTATGCCGCGCTCGCACCGGAGCTGAAGATCATCGCGCCGTGGCGCTTGCCCGAATACCAGAGCCAATTTAAGGGCCGCACCGAGATGCTCGCCTACTGCGCGAAGAACGGAATCAAGGTTGAAGCCAGTGCGAAAAAGCCCTACTCGATGGACCGCAACCTATTGCATATCTCGTTCGAGAGCGGCATCCTCGAAGACCCATGGGCCGAGCCGCCCGCAGACATGTTCAAGCTCAGCGTCTCGCCCGAGAACGCGCCGGACAAGCCGGAGTACGTCGAATTGGAATTCGAGTCCGGCAATTGCGTTGCGGTAAACGGCAAACGACTTTCGCCGGCCAACGTCATGCGCACGCTGAACAAACTTGGAGGCAAGCACGGCATCGGACGCGTGGACCTCGTTGAGAATCGCTTCGTTGGCATGAAATCCCGGGGTGTGTACGAAACGCCGGGCGGGACCATTCTGCATTTCGCCCATCGCCAGATTGAAACCCTGACGATGGATCGCGAAGTCATGCACCTGCGCGACGGGCTCATCCCGCGCTATGCGGAGCTGGTGTACTACGGATTTTGGTTCAGCCCCGAGCGCGAGGCGCTGCAAGCGCTCGTCACCGAGAGCCAGAAGAACGTCACTGGCACCGTGCGGTTGAAATTGTACAAGGGCAACATCATCACGGCGGGCCGCAAGAGCCCACTTTCTTTGTACAACCCGTTCATTGCAACGATGGAAGCGGACAAAGGCGCCTACAACCAGACGGATGCGACCGGCTTTATTCGGTTGAATGCCCTGCGCCTGCGCACACGCGCGGCGGTGCTGAAAAAGGCGAAGAAGAAATAATCTCGGGCCCTACTTGGCCGCGAGAGCGCCTTCAATCGCAGCGGTCACTTCGGGAGAGTCCGGGGTTGTTGCCGAGTCAAAACGCTTGAGGATGGCGCCATCGCGCCCGATGAGGAACTTCGTGAAATTCCATTTGATGTCGCCGGGGAAGGGTGAATCGGTGCCCGCCAGAACGGTGTAGAGTGGATGGCGCTGCGGACCGTTCACGTCGATTTTGTCGAATAGCGGGAACGTCACGTTGTATTTGCTGGAGCAGAACAGCTTGATCTGTTCGTCGCTGCCCGGCTCTTGCGAGCCAAACTGGTTGCAGGGAAACCCAAGGATGACAAGGCCCTTGTCCTTGTTCTTTTCGTAGACGGCTTCGAGGGCGGTGTATTGCGGGGTGAAACCGCATTTGGAAGCCACGTTGACGATGAGGAGCACCTTGCCCTGCCAGGCGCCCAACGACGTGTCCTTGTGGTCGATATCTTTGACGGGGATTTTGTAGAGGGGTTGCGCGTGAGTGGTCATGGTTTGTATGAGCAATGATGCCGCAAGGAGCGCGAAAGTTTTCATGCGAGCACGGTAACATGTGATTCGGTGGCGCTCAAGTGGCAACGATTGCCCGCATGAACACTCCAAGTGTCGAATTGGCCGCAAGTTCTCGCAGTTATTTCCGCTTCAGGAAACGAAACGAGAGCAGGCAGCCGAGGCCCATTCCGACGAGTCCGAACGAGCCAGGTTCGGGGACGATCGTTGCGGACAGGCCGGTGGTGTCTTCAAAGGCCCCATTGCCGCCATTACCAACTACAAAATCAATGGTATCGCCCGCGAGGATGCTTTGCGTGCCCGAATACGATGTTGGGCTGGGGCTTCCAAACACAGTTGAATTGAATATCGAGGTGCCATTGTGCAGGACGTGCACATCCGAAGAATCACCCACCGAACTGAGGCCCGAAAACGTGGCCGCGAGGGTGAATGTTCCGGAGGAGGACGCAGTCCAGCGGATGATTGAAACTCGATTGCTTTCACCGCCTTCTTCCGCGAGCTGTCCTGGCTGGTAGGTGGTATTTGCGATGGTGATGGGATTTGCCGTTCCATTGTGCAAGATGAATGGACGGCCATCATTATTGCCGGGATCGCCGAGCCAGCCGCTCAGACCACTGCCAAACCAGCTGTTTGTGTTGACGGGATCGAGGCTGAAGGTTGAACCGACACCGTACGACCACCCGTAGCTCCAGGCGCCATTGGGGTTGTTGACGGCGGAAAAGTCCGTGGCGGCGTTATAGGACTGCGCGGCGCTCGATCGGGCGAGGACGGCGAACGCCAGCAATGCCGTGAAGATCGAAGCGATTGTGAGGTTTTTGGATGTAGTCATGACGGATTCCTTAATTTGGCTTGTTTTCAAAGGCGATTCTTTTGTGTGTGTTATTATTTACGTAGAGTTATTTTCGCTTCAGGAACCGGAACGACAGCAGGCAGCCGAGGCCCATCCCGACGAGGCCGAGCGTGCCGGGTTCGGGGACGATCGATGCGGACAACGCAGTAGTGTCTTCATTGGGACCATTGCCTCCGTTGCCGACCGCGAAATCAATCGTGTCTCCGGCGATGATGCTCTGAAGGCCCGAATAGGATGTTGGGCCGGGGCTCACGGTCGAGTTGAAGATCGAGAGTCCATCGTGGAGAATATGCACGTCTGCGGAATCACCTGCCGAACTGAGACCGGAAAACGTGGCGGCAATATTGAATGTGCCCGAGAAGGGGGCGGTCCATCGGATAACGCTATACGCGTTGCTGGCACCGGGTTGTTCGGCCAACTGGCCCGGTTGATAAACTGTGGAGGTATTGTTGGTAACCAAACCAGCGGTGCCGTTGTGAAGTGCGTAAGGTATGCCACCGTTACCCGTGCTGTTTAGCCAGCCGCTCAGAGGTACGCCGGGGGCGTAGGCGGCCGTGTTGCTGGTATTCAACAAAAAGCTCGTGCCAAGCCCAAACGTGTAGCCGTAGCTCCACGCGCCATTGGGGTTGTTGACGGCGGAAAAATCCGTAGCGGCGTTATAGGACTGTGCAACCCCTGGTCGGGCGAGCACAACGACGGCGAGCAACGTGGCGACGGTTGAGATGAGGGCGGACTTCTTGGATGTGGTCATGACAGGACTCTCTTTTCTGCCCCGAAAGCCTTCGGGGCGCTTGGTTGTTTGTGTTTCTGTTTTGTTCCGAAAATTCCTGGAGCGTCAGATTTCTTCGGGGGATTGAAGGACACGCGCTTTACAACGGCGCGGCTATACCCGCAAAAGTCATATGAGCAACAGTTGGCCGGTCGAAAATTGAGAGAAGGAAAGGGTGGGCACGAGGGAGGGCAGCCAATCGAAGATTGGCCCAAGCCGTTGGCATGGGGACACAACTCCCCACGCTCGATCTTAATCAACACGAACTTCTCCCTCTCTGCGCCTGCAACCACAGCTCGCAACTGCGGTCTCCGGAGCCAGCAGAACACACCTTTGCAGGGAAGTCAATCAACTAAGGTAAGTGATTCAGCAAGGGCGAGTCTTGTGCGAATCACGACAGTGGCAGGAAGACCACGCAAACGGGGGAAGGCACGTCGAGAGTTTGGCCGGTGGCTTTGAGGCGGCCGGTCTTGGGATTGATGCGGAAGACGACGAGGCTGTTCGAGTCCTGATTGGCAACCAACAGAAAACTGCCGGACGGATCGATGCCAAAAGCCCGCGGCGTTCTGCCGAGCGAGGATTGGTGCTCGACGAGGGTCAACTTGCCGGTGCTTTGGTCCACCGCATAAACGGCGATGCTGTCGTGGCCGCGGTTGGAGCCATAGAGGAATTTGCCATTTGGGAGGATGGCGATCTCGGCACTCGTGTTGAACCCGGTAAACTTGTCCGGGAGCGTGGTGATGGTTTGTGATTCTTTCAAAGCACCGTGCGACTCGTCGTAATCGAAGGCGGTGATCGTGTTGTTCAATTCGTTGATGACGTAGAGGTGGCGGCCATTGGGATCCATGGCAAAGTGGCGGGGACCCGCGCCGGGCGCGAGTGAAGCAGAGGGTGGATTATTCGAGGAGAGCGCGGCGGTTGTTGGGTCAAATTGGTAAACGAGAAGCTTGTCCAGTCCGAGGTCGGCACAAAAAGCCCGGTGATTGGCGATATCGAACCCGACCGAGTGGGCGTGCGGCCCTTCCTGTCGTTTCGGATTTGGGCCGGAGCCGTGGTGTTGGAGAAGCGCGCTCACTGATCCGAGAGAGCCATCGGCCCGTATGGGAAACGCGGCAACACTGCCGCCGCCGTAATGTGCCACCAGAACGCATTTGCCCGACTGATCCACCGCGAGATGGCAGGGACCTTGACCGCCGGAGTTTTGCTGGTTCAGCAATGTCAGCTTTCCCGTCGCCGTGTCGATGGCGAAAGCGCTGACCGCACCGTTGGGTGTGCCTTCAAATCCGCCGCTCTCCCGGACCGCGTAGAGAAAGCGATGGCTGGGATGGATGGCCAGAAAGGCGGGATCGGCCGTCTCCACGGCGACGCCGAGGGAAGTCAACGTGCCGGTGGCGTTGTTGAGGCGGCACATATAGATGCCTTTGCCAGTGGGACTCGAGCGGGTGCCGAAATAGACGAGGCATTCGCCTTGGTCGGGAGGAGGAGGGACGGCGTTGAGGCCCAAGGCAACCCCGGCGAATAGATTTATCAGCAATAACAGGCTGTGGATGAGGGCAATGTTCCCGCGCATGACGGCCACAATAGGCAGAATTGGCGCACAAATCGACTGAAAATTCTTGTTGCCAATGGGAGTGTTTTGCGTATATTTTTCGGTAGCTAGCATATGGAAGAAGAGCGCAGTGAGATTGGTGGAATGTCAGTCACGCCGTGTTTGCCTGGTGGCAGTCCGAAACCCGATGAGCGGGAACAGTCACTGAAGCCTCCTACCGCAGCAGAAGGAAATAACTAAACCCTTATGGCAACCAAGCTATTCGTGGGCAACCTGTCGTTCAACACGACCGAAGGCGATATTCTCGACCTGTTCAAGCAGGCGGGCAATGTCACCAGTTGCGAACTCATCATGGACAAGTTCACGGGCAAATCCCGCGGATTCGCGTTCGTCCAGATGGGCACTCAAGAAGAGGCCAACAAAGCCGTGACCGATTTCAACGGCAAGGAACTGGACGGTCGCGCGCTCACCGTAAATGAAGCCCGTCCCCGTGAGGAACGTCCCCGCGGTGACTTTGGCGGCGGTGGTGGTGGCGGATTCGGCGGTGGCGGTCGTGGCGGCGGCGGTGGCGGCAAACGCGACTTCGGTGGCGGCGGCGGCCGTGGTCGTCGTTAAGACTCGCAGAACCACAAGAAGGTAATTACGTGAAGGGCGTCTCGCACGGGCGTGGCGCCCTTTTTTTCTTCGTTGGGCCATCGTGCGGCCCGTTGATCGCGGTGGTGCATTTTCACCTTTCAATCATTACTGAATTGTAATCGATTATGCAGTCCCGGAAACTTGACACGCTAGTAGACCACCTTTAGCATCCGCAATCAATGGATCAGAGGGACAGGCAGTTTGCGCCGCATCGCGCGGTTACAACTTTGCCGAGTTAACAAAAAACATATTAAGGGGAGGAATCGCAATGAAAGCAATGCGTATCGCGGTGGTGGGGAGTGTATTGATTGGCTTGGTGGCCGTGACTGTTCACGCCGGTTTGTTTGATGCGAACATCAGCGGGAAGGCGACGGAAGAGCCAAATACGGTGATTGTCTCGGCGTCTTTCTCGAGCAAGCAGATTCTTGGGACCAACAAGACGGAGAAGCTGGTCCTTGATTCTGAGACGGGTGCGCTTGAGGTGGTTGACCAATGCGGGGGCTTTATCACCAATATAGTGACCATCGTGGGCAACCCTGTGAGCATCGGGCCAGACTCAAACAGTAATGCAGTGAACTTTGTGCTGTTGTCATTTGGGGGCAGCGGTGACACGAATGGGGCCGGCGTCGTCACGATCTCGAACGGCAAGACGTTCAAGGCAACTGAGAGCTTCCAGATTGCTATCGATGGAGCAATCTTCGTCGGTAAGGTTACGACAAGTTCGGCGTTTAAGCCGGCTTCAACCTGTCCATAACCAGTTGTTCGTTGTTCAAGAGGCGGTGGATTGATTCCACCGCCTTTTGTTTTTGTGGCGGCCGGTTACAAGAAGGCGAGCACCTGTTCGGGCCGGGCCACGATGTGCGCCGCGCCGCTCTTGACCAACTCTTCGCGGTCGCGGAAACCCCAGAGTACGCCGACGGCATGCATGCCTGCGGCGCGGGCGGTGTGCATGTCAGTGTTGGTGTCGCCGAGATAGAGCCATTGTGCGGGTGGCACGCCGAGTTCCTGCGCGATCTGAAGCGCGGCGGTCGGATCGGGTTTCAGTGGGACATTGGGCAACTGACCGCGGACGACCGCGAAGGGTGACGGGTCGAAATAGTGCGCGATCATTCGTTTCGTGAAATCATCTGGTTTATTGGACAGCACGGCGAGGCTGAGATGGCGCTCCGCGAGCGCTGAAATCAGTCCGGGGATACCCGCGTAGAGTTTGGTCAGGTCGAAGCAGTGCGCGTCGTAGCACTCGCGCATCAGGCGCAAGGTGTCGTCCAGCAGATCCTGCCGGTCCCGGGGCAGGGCACGGGCGCAGAGTTCGCGCGCACCGTCGCCGACGAAGTGGCGATAGCTTTCCGGCGGATGCGCGGGGCAACCGAGCTGCGCGAGCGCCCAGTTGGTGGCGTTCGCCAAATCGGCCAGCGAGTCGGCCAGCGTTCCGTCGAGATCGAAGAGAACGGCGCGGATATCGTGTTTCACGCGGCCATGGTACTCAACGGCATCGGAAGGGGCGATTTTTTTGTTGTTGTGGCGGCAGCGCGCTTGCTACGGTCAACGCCATCCATGAAGGAGAACAAGACATGAAAGCATTTCGACTTTGGACAATGATCGCGGCGGCGGCGTGCCTGACTGCGCCGGCGGTGTTTGGGCAACGGATGTTTGGCGGGGTCCGCGATTTCGGCAGCGCGCAGATGGCGAAGGTTTTTGGGAAGAACGAGGCGTTCACGGCCACTGCGGACATGACGATCGCGGACAAGTCGCGCCCCGAGCCGATGCAGATGGAGTCGGCGTACGCGGTGCTCAAGGGCAATGTGCGCACCGAGATGGACATGACGACCATGAAAGGCGTGAACATGTCACCACAGGCCGTCGCCCAGGTGAAACAGATGGGCATGGACCGGACGATCAACATTTACCGGGGGGACAAGAAGCTGTTGTACCTGGTGTACCCGGGCCTTAAGGCCTATTGCGAAATCAACCCGGCGTCGGACCAGCCGACTGACAAAACCGAGCAGAAGGAAGCGAAGATCGAAGTCACCGCGCTGGGCAAGGAAACGGTGGACGGCCACCCCTGCGTGAAGAACAAGATCACCATTACATCCGATGACGGCAAGCAACACGAGATGATCGCCTGGCAGGCCAGCGACATGCATGACTTCCCCCTCAAGACCGAAATGCAAGCCGGCGGCGCGACCATCACGACGCACTTCCGCGACATCAAGATGTCGGCGCCGGACGCGTCACTCTTCGATCCGCCAAGCGACTTCAAAGGGTACGGCAGCATGCAGGAAATGATGATGGCCAATATGCAGCGCATGATGCCGCCCGGCGGAACGCCCCCGCAAGGCAACGGTAATCAATAGTTACGCTTCATGAAGAAATCAGCCCAACAAACCTGGGGCGGACGCTTCTCGACCGGGCCGGCGGAAGCCGTCAAGGCTTACACCGAGAGCGTCAGCTTCGATTGGCGGTTGTTCAACCACGACATCGCCGGTTCCATCGCGCATGCGAAAGGGCTGGCGAAGGTCGGCCTGCTCACCCAGGCGGAAGTGAAGAAGATCGAGCACGGCTTGCGCGCCATACAGCACGAGATTGAATCCGGTAAATTCAAGTGGGATTTTGACTGCGAAGATGTTCATATGAATATCGAGGCGGCGCTGGTTCGCAAGATTGGCGCGGCGGGCAAGAAGCTGCATACGGGCCGCAGTCGCAACGATCAGATCGCCACCGACATTCGGCTCTGGCTCATCTCGAAAATCCGCGGCACAAATTTCGAGATTCGACACTTACAGAGTGCGCTCGTTGCCTTCGCGGAGAAGGAGCGGGACGCGGTTATTCCGGGCTACACGCACCTGCAGCGGGCCCAGCCGGTGTTGCTGGCGCATCATCTTCTCGCTTATGTCGAGATGCTAAATCGCGACGCCGGGCGCTTCGCCGATTGCTCCAAGCGCGCCAACGTTTGCCCGCTCGGTTCCGGTGCGATTGCGGGTAGCACGCTCAAGCTCGACCGCGCCTACGTCGCAAAGCTGCTCGGCTTCGCGGGTGTCACGCAGAACTCGATGGACGCCGTTAGCGACCGCGATTTCGTCGTGGAATTTCACGCGGCGGCGGCGCTCACAGGCGCGCATTTGTCGCGATTGGCGGAAGACCTGATTCTCTGGTCGAGCGCGGAGTTTGGTTTCATCACGATTGCCGACGCGTACACGACCGGCTCGTCGCTGATGCCGCAGAAGAAGAATCCAGACATCGCGGAATTGGCGCGCGGCAAGACGGCGCGGCTCTACGGCAATCTGGTGCAGGCGTTGACGCTCCTCAAATCCCTGCCGTTGACTTACAACCGGGATTTGCAGGAAGACAAGCAACCGCTGTTCAAGTCGGCGGATATTTTATTGTCCACACTTCACATCGTGGCGGAAATGCTGCGCCACATCCACGTGAACCACGTCAAATGCGAAGCCGCCGCGAGCGACCCGATGATGCTGGCGACGGACCTCGTTGATTTTCTGGTGGAGCAGGGGATGCCGTTCCGCGAAGCCCATCACACTGTCGGCGCGCTCTGCGCCGAGGCGGAAAAGACCCACAGCTCGTTGTCCAAGCTTGCCGCCAAGAAGTACGGCCCCGCCGCCGGCAAAGTATTCGACGTCCGCCGCGCCCTCGCCGCCCGAACTGCTGTCGGCGCCCCGTCACCAAAGAATGTGGCGGCGCAGATCAAGCGCTGGAAGAAATTGCTGAAGTAGCGAGCAATCATTCGATGTCAGGAGTCAAGCCTTGACCCCTTTACCAGGCAACGCGGTCACTCTTCCGGCCGTGGACCATCGGCCCACGCTTGCCGAGTTGGAACCGTTGGCAAGGGCTGCGCTCGCTCATCATGGCATCATTGCCGTCGAGCTGCAGAACCTGCGCTACTACAACAATGCAACCTACCGCGTCGTCGCAGGTGACGGACGGCAGTTCGTGTTGCGGGTAACGTGCAATCACCATGGCGAAGCCCGGTTGCGCTCCGAGATGCAGTGGCTGCGGGCGATGCAATCCGATCCCGGCGTCCGCGTACCCGATCCGGTCGTCACGTTGGCTGGCCAACTCATGCTCAAAACCTCCGCGCCGTCGGTGCCCGAACCGCGTTGGTGCAACGTATTTCACTGGTTGGACGGAATGACCATCGCGGAAGCGCAGATGAATGCTCACGACTTCGGTTTGATGGGTGCCGCCTCTGCCCATCTTCATCAATCGAGTGCCGCGTTCGATCCCGCGCCCGGGTTTGATCGACCTTCGTGGGACGAGGGGTTCAGCCTCGATCGCGATGGGAACGGTACGTTGGAACCGATCATTGCCTACTTGCGAGGCCACCTGACGAACGAAGCGATCAACCAGTTCGTTCTTCTCGCCGAGCAAGGCCGTGGGCTGATGAGCAGGCTGCGTCTGGATCCTCTGGGCTACGGCCTCATCCATGCCGATCTCCACGCCGGTAATTGCCTTTTCCGGAACGATGGCGTGGCCTTCATCGACTTCGAGGATCTCAGTTGGGGCTATTTTCTCTACGACGTGGCCACCGCGCTGTTTGGTTCGATCGAGCGGCCAGATTACATCGATTTGACTGAGGCCTTCACCACGGCCTATGCCCGTATTCGTCCGCTGCCCGCGGATTTCGCACAGCAGCTCAGGCTCTTTCAGGTGTTGCGCGCCGTCTTTCTTACCAACCTCGCTGTCACTCGCCATGACCCCCGCGAAAACGCATGGTGGGAAGGCTATGTTGTCAGTAAACTGCGCCGGCTGTTACATTCCTAGCCCTGTATCAATTTCTCCTGTTCGCAGAGTCCGTCTCGGTGACGTGAGTCCTTGCTGCCGAACTAATGTGGCGGCGCAGAGTAAGCGCTGGAAGAAGTTGCTGAAGTAACCGGAAAGCCTGGTTCTTTCGAAGCCGATGAATACAGGTTGACCTGCTGCCACAATCGGCACGTAAACGACGGTCTATCCGCTGTCGAAAAAGAGCGGCCCCGGTATTTGACCGGGGCCGCTGACCATTTCGCGAGCGCTTGTCGCGACTGGTTCGGTTATTTGGTGTCGTGGCTCTTGAACGGTTCCTTCAGCACGACTTTGACGCCAGAGATGCTCTGGGTCACGGTGTTGCGGACCGTATCCAATGCCGACGAGCCGACCTTTTCGGCGGCCTTTAAGGCGCCATGAGCTGCCGCCGAGGCGGCATCTTCCGCGCTCAGGCCCAATTCCTTGGCGCCCTGAATCGCTCCTGACAGCAGGCCGGTTGCGGCATGACCGAGTTGACCGCCGACTGCAGCGGTGTCGCGGATCACGACGCCGGCCGTGTGGCCGATGGTATCGAGGGCCTCGCCACCGACCTGTTTGGTGCCGCGGAGCGTTCCGATTACGATTCCTTTGGCGGCATCTCCGATGTGCGCGCCGACCTGCGTGGCACCGCGGACGGCACCACTCGCGGTATCGGCAATCGCGCCCGTCGCCGCTGCACCCACCTTACCCGTGTCCTTCAGTGTCGTGGTGAGTGCGTTGCTGACAGTGTCCACGGTCGCCTTGGTGATGTCACCCGTTCCTTTGATCGCGGCCACGATGTCATCCTTAACCGACTCTACCAATCCTCCGACTTTCGTCGTCATGATAGTCCTCCCTTCCTATTTAGGGACTGAACAATGTAAGCCTGAATCATCGGCAAATCAAACGGCCGACCGTCATCCTGCGACGTGGTGTTGTACCGTGTTGTGGGCCGCGATTCCGATTGTGCGAACTCGCCGCCAAGAAGTACGGCCCCCGCCGGCAAGGTGTTCGATGTCCGCCGCGCCTACGCCGAAGAATGTGGCGGCGCGGATCAAGCGGTGGAAGAAGATCCTGCGGTAGCAAAGGACCGCTCTGGAGTGCGGTAATGCGAATGTGTCCAGAGTACTGAGTTGACCCCAATAACTCCCTTCCTATTTAGGGACTTAATAATTTAAGCCTGAATCCTCGGCAAAGCAAACGGACCGCCGTCAGCGGGGGAGATGATGTTGTACCGTCTCGTGGGCTGCGATCCCGATTGTCCGAGCTCGCCGCCAGAAAGTACGGCCCAGCCGCCGGCAAAGTATTCGATGTCCGCCGCGCCCACGCCGAAGAATGTGGCAGCACAGATCAAGCGGTGGAGGAAGTTGCTGAAGTAGTTCTGGCGAGACCTCATTCGATTCTACTCTCGAGTGTCGATACTAAGGACTGACCCCCTCACTTTATTTAGCCTTTGAAAAATGACAGTCCGGGCAAACCCGGCAAACGTTTTGCACTGAATATTGTAGGATGTTACGACGAAAGAGCTTGAAAAAATTCAAGGAAGGCCGTAAAGACGGGACAGCAAGAAAAAAGGGCTCGACGCTGTAACGCCGAACCCTTCCGTGGACGTGGCGGAGATGGATACCGCGCCGCCTGTAGTCCTTACCAGATTGCAGGATGGCAAACGAAGCCGGAGTTCGCAGGTTCGAATCCTGCCGTCCACGCTTGCTTAAAATTTCTCTTATTTCCCTGCTTAAAAAAGAACCTAAACATTTGTTTCGCCGTGCAACATCTATATCGCTTGCGAAAACATTTGTTACACGTATCAGCTTACATAGCTAAATCGCTTCCGGTTGTCAACTGCGTATACGTATAAGCATACGTAGCAGTAGTAACCGGCGTTGTACCGGGAAACACGTTCCCGGAAGCAATTTGCGCAATAGTTTTAGAAGCGTTCCCGGTAGCAATCCTAGTGTAGTTGCGTAACGCATTGTGACGCTAATTGCAACGCTCCCGGTACCGTGTTAATTAAGCAGCATAGTGAAAGCCCGAAAGCGGAGTATCAAACCGAAGTTTCTTCGGACGGATGAAACTCGAAATGCCCTGGATTTTCTGAAACAGGCGCATTCATCCATTCGTCAGACGTACAGTGAGCCGATGGCTTGGAAATGGGTCACGATCTCGTTGCATGGGGCTTTGTACGGATTCGCTATTTGCGCCTCGAAGGGGACTGATCCGTCGAACGTGACATATCGACGGAAGGACAAAAAGAGTCCCAACGAAAAACAACCGTTCGATTTGGATAAGGAAAAGTTGTTGAGCTTTGGCGATGCTCTGAAAGTCTGCCAAGACCAGAATTGGCATCGTGGCGTTATGGACGGGAAGCCATTGGTAATGACTCCCGATCAGCAGAAAGCCGTCGACGAACTTCATAAACGGTTTCGGAATGTCTTTGAGCATTTCATCCCGCATTCATGGTCAATCGAACTTCACGGGTTTCCCGAAATCTCCGTGCATGTCTTGGACGTGATCCAGTTTCTCGCCATTGATTCCAGTACGCCCCATCTGATTCTGACGACCACCGAGCGGCGGAAATTGAAATCCCTTGTTATCCAGTCCAAGAAATTGCTCAAACGGCATCCGCTTCACTTGGAATTGCAACAGTTGGAATCAGGAAAAGCGGAGTGGTGGAAGCCAAAGAAGCGGAAGAAGCGTAACAAGGGTCTTGCCGAACTTGACCGCATATTGGAACAAGACGAACAACAACGCCAGCAAGCCCGACAACCAGCCGACGCAGGCAAACCGATTGCGCCGTAGCCGATGCCACTTCCGTGCAAACATCTGCAAACAAACCCTACCGTATTGATCCGGCGTGACGGACCTAAACGATGCCATCAAACTCACGCGTGATTATTATAACCGTAGCATGTGTGGTTGCTACACCCTAACGGTTGATTTGAGGAAGGTAGCTGACCGGTTCGGTGCGCCGATGCCGAAGGGGGAGTTGTGAGCGGAAAGCGGAAAACCTTCGGCAGAAAGACCGGAGCATGACAGAGATCCTTCGACTCCGCTCGGGATGACAAACCGGAGAATTAGGGTGGGACGGATGGCGGTCCCTTCGGTCTGAGGCTGTGCAGGCGCCGACCGCCGCTACAGCGTGACCGGGCTGCCCCGGCGATCCCAGACGGCCACGACGGAGCGTGGCCCCCCCAACAAGTGCGATACCAGAATTCTTCTGGACATCGAATTCCGATAGTGGTATGATCCGTGGCATGTTCTCCAATTGGAAGAAGCGGTTAAGTGGTGGATGGAACGGCGGTTTGCCGCCCTTGCCCCTCGGCCTCTCCTGTGTCGAGTTAGACCGCCGCTACAGGGGGCAGAGTTCAAATGGACGACGCGGCGTCTCATCCGACTCGGCTCCACGCCCTACAATCCCGGCATTCTGCGCGTTTGATTGTGGAAGGATCACCGGGGTGGAGGGAGTGCCAAACATGCTTTTTGCGAAACGAACCCCCATGCTAAGAGGCCTGTTATGAACGCGTTAGGAAGTTGGGCATTCAAACTTAGCAAAGATGCTTGGACCGGTATCGGTGACGGATACGGCTATGGCGTGCCGTCAGGTGCGGCATGAGCCCGCTTCCAATCAATGTGGGTGGCGGATAGAATCCGAAACATCCTATGTTCCTAGGGGTTGAAATTGGCGGGACAAAGCTGCAGGTCGGTGTCTGCGACCGGCGCGGGGACATCGTGCAACTGGTGCGCGTGGCGGTGGTGCGACGGAACGGCGCACAGGGAATTCTCAGACAACTGGAGATCGTGATTCCTGCGCTGCTCGCGGCGCATCGGGTGAAGGCCATCGGGGTTGGTTACGGCGGGCCGGTCGATTCTCCACGCGGTCGCGTTGTTTGTTCCTTTCATATCAAGGGATGGGACGGATTTCCGTTACGGCGCTGGTTTGTGCAACGCTTCAAATTGCCCACGATCGTCGAGAATGACACGAACGCGGCGGCGTTGGCGGAGGCGCTGGTTGGGGCGGGCAGGGGGCGACGGGCTGTGCTATACTCGAACGTCGGCACGGGGATTGGTGGTGCGTTGGTGGTGGAGGGTGTGATCTACAACGGACGCTTCGGCGCAATGGAGATCGGGCACACGCGCTACTTCGTTCGTGGTCGGTGGCGCATTTTGGAAGAGCTGTCGTCGGGATTGTCCATCGAACGCGGCAAGACCACGCTCGCGCTGTCGGCGAAGTATTACGGGGTGGCGCTCGCCAACGCGATCATGCTGGTCAATCCGGACATTGTCGTGGTCGGCGGCGGCGTGTCGCTGGCCGGGGAGAGATTTTTGGGGCCGGTCCGCAAAACGGTGGCGGGATTGATGTTCGGGCCGTTTCGCAAGAATTACCGGATCGTGCCGGCGGGGTTGGGGGAGACGGTAGTGGTAGTAGGCGCTGCGTTGTTAGCGACGCGGGAGAGTTGAACAATGCGATACCTTGTTTTTGGAGATGTTCATGGCAACGTGTTGGCGCTCGACACGGTGCTGGAGGCCGGCCGTGCCCGTGGCACCGAAGGCTATCTCTTTGTCGGGGACCTGGTCGGTTACGGCCCGAATCCGCTGGAGTGCATTGAACGTCTGTTGCCGTTGGCGGAGTGCGGCAGCCTGGCGTGGGTGTTGGGGAACCATGAGATGGCGGTCCGCGGGGATGTCGAGCCGACGGGTTACAGCGACGAAGCCCTCCAGACGCTCGAATGGACGAAAAAACTGCTCGAGACCAACCCGCCGGCCAAAAATTTCCTGGCGTCAGGCCACCTGACCTCGGTTGCGAATGACTTGATCTGGTTGGCGCATGATTCGCTGGCGGATCCGGGCAGCGGGGGTTATCACCGCTGGCCGAGGAATGCGAAAAGTGAGTTGGCCTGCTTGCGGCACGAGCAGGGGCGCGTCTGCTTCTACGGGCATACGCACAAGATGCGGGCGGAAATGACCAAAGGAGCGACGCCTGTCATGCTGGTGCCAATGACCGCACACGAAACCGACGGGATCGATCCGCATCCGCTCCATCTGGAGCCGAGAGACATGGCGTGGGTCGGCACCGGCTCGGTTGGCTTCCCGACGAATGCCCAGCGCCGGCCCGAGTTTCTGATTCTCGACGTGACCAATGACAATGATTGGCGGATCGAGAAATATGAGGTGGCGTATAATCGCGAGCAGGCGCGGGAGCGCGTTCGCGCGGGGCTGGGTGGCGAATGCAGCAAGGAGGTGGCGGAACGAATCGCGCGCTGGCTGTAGTCCCGCCAATTCGAGCCGGGTGTGAGGACGAGCAGCTTAGTCCAGCAGTTCCTTCAAGCAGCTGATGAGATGTTGAATGGGAAAGGGCTTGACGAGATATTTTGAATCGGTCTGTGTCAGAAACAGGTTGATCTTTGCGTCGGCGGCAAAGCCAGTGATGAAAATGAAACGGTCGGCCAAAATGGGGCGGAGGTCGCGCGCTTTGACGTAGAATTCGTCACCACGCAACTTCGGCATCATGACATCGCAAACCACGGCGTCGTACTCGTTGGCCCTTACTTTGACGAGGGCCTCTTCGCCATCGTTGGCGACGTCGACAAGGAAATTTGCGTCGGCGAGGATCCATTGGAGAGCCTGGGCCAACTGCTTGTCGTCATCGACCAGCAGAACGGCGTGGAATTCAATGGTGTCAGATGGCCGCACGGCCAGGTCAGGTTGGTTCTGGAAGTCCATAACTTCGCCTAGTCGAAAAGCAACTGAAGTGCCAACCACCGCATCTGAACCTTGCAGAAAGAGTGTAATAGGAGCATAAACGCGGGTTATGGGGCTTAAATTCGTAAAAATGAGCGGGGCGGGGAACGATTTTGTCGTTGCGGACAACCGCGATGGCGGCTTTCGGCCTGACCGGGCAAACGTGACGCATATTTGTGACCGACGTTTTGGGGTGGGGGCCGATGGGCTCTTGCTGGTCGAACCGTCAACGTCCGCCGATTTCTCCATGCGTTACTACAACGCGGACGGCAGCGAGGCGGAGATGTGCGGTAATGGAGCGCGCTGCATTGCGCGTTTCTACAGCGAGCGCTGCGACACAACCCGGCGCGAACTCAAGTTCGAGACCCGCGCGGGCCTTATCGAAGCGACCGTCAGCGGTTCGCACGTCCGCCTGACGATGAGCGAACCGCACGATCTACAGCTTCGCAAAAAGATTCAACTCAAAGGCGGATCGCGCGAGTACCATTTTATTAACACGGGAGTTCCGCACGCGGTATTTTTCACGGACAATGCTGATCGCGAGATGGTGCAGGATGTCGGGGCGGAAGTACGCCACCATAAAGACTTCGCCCCGCGCGGGACGAATGTGGATTGGGTGCAGCCACTCGGCGGCGGCGCGATCCGTGTGCGCACGTACGAGCGCGGTGTGGAAGCTGAGACCCTGGCTTGTGGGACGGGCGTGGTAGCTTCGGGAATCGTGGCGCATCTTGTGCATGGGGTACCATTGCCCGTTAAGGTGACGGTGCAAAGCGGGCGAGTTTTGGAAGTGAATTTCTCGCGTGAAAACGGGCGATTTGGCAGCGTAACTCTCGCTGGCCCCGCCGAGTACGCGTTTGAGGGGACGCTGCTCTAAAGCGGTGGGATTGGCTCCAACTCCGGCGTTGACAAGGCGGGCGCTTTTTCTATACTTCCCACCGAAGTCTTTGGAAGTGCACCGCCGTTTTGACGTTTTTGGAACGGCGGTTTGCCATATCAGGACTGAACGAAGAAAGGCGAATGGAGAAGCTATGGCATCTGGTAAAGTGAAGTGGTTCGATACGAAAAAGGGTTTTGGGTTCATTCAACAAGAAGGCGGCCCCGACGTGTTTGTGCATTACACGAGCATCTCCGGTAACGGCTTCAAAAATCTTGAGGAAGGTCAGCCCGTTGAGTTTGAGTTGGTCGAGTCCCCCAAGGGTCCGAAGGCGTCCAACGTCACGGCAAAATAAGTAACATTCCAATAAATACATGAGCCCCCGGCAACGCAAGTTGCGCGGGGGTTCTTATTTTCTACGCCTTGTCAGGACTCGAAAAATACGTTGGGATTTTGCCCTTTTTCAAGCGACGAAACTCATCCGGCTGCTCGCGTTTCGTCTGCCGATATTCCCGCACGCCACCTGAATCGCACCCTAGCAAGAGCGCGTGGGCCTTGTAAACACGGGGTCGACCGATAACGCGCACCCGGTCGGATTGCTGCGCGGGGCGTTTGTCCAGAACGAGAAAACTCAGGGGCAGGCTGCGGAGATCGACACCGGCGATCTTCGCGAACCGCGCCCAATGGCCATCCATGAAGACCTCCGGTGGCGACGGCGCGAAGTGGTGACACCAGTGCCGATCGTTTTCGGGCGTCAACATTCCACACGCGGCCTGATGCGTGCAGGGCGACACAACTCGAAACACACCGCGCAACCGCTCTCGCACCGTGATTAATCTGCGGCTCGCATCGTAGGTTCCGGGTTCAACCCAAATCACCACCGTTGCGTGGGCGGCCGAACTGGCCAATTCGTCGAGTTGGGCGTCGGCCAGTTCCGTGATTGCGTGGCTGATGAGGAGTGTGCCGGACATTTGCTCGGGCGGTCTTTCCAGCCAGACCTTAATGTCAGGAAACGCTTTGCGCGCTTCGCGGGCAGCGTATTCCATCGCCAATGGCGAGCGGTCCCAGAAGAGAAACGTTGCGGATGGATCTGCGCTAAAATGTTCCAGAAACGAGCGTGCGGCGATGCCGCTTCCGCAGCCCCAGTCGATGATTTTTCCCCCATCTGCAGGCGGCGACCAACCTCGTTGCTTCAGTTCGTTGAGAACGTAGTCCCACTTCCAACGAATGCGCTGGCCGAAGGTCTGGTCGTAGCTCTCCAGGTCGCACTCGTTGTGCCAGTAATCCTGCGTGCCGGCGGTCCCATCGAGAAACGCCCCGCGCAGCCGCTCCAGCGCTTTCCAGTCAACTTTTTCCCAGTCCATGCGCAAGTAGCGAATCCAACGAGTGGTGTTTGATTCCGAAGAACTCCTTGAACTGAGCGATATGGTCGCGAGCGGCTCTTGACGTGAACGGTTCCGAATGGCGCACCGCCGCAATCATCAGGTTCTTGGGGGTATGCTCGGTCGACACGAATTCAATCATCTTCGTCTGATAACCGGCCCATTTCAGGTACAACCCACGCAAGCCATCGGTGGACCATTCCGCCATGCGTTCGGCCATCAGGCCGTGTTCGAGCACGGGCGCCAACGGTTCGGGACGGCCCATCTGCGGACGCACCTCCTTGTGGCAGCACGGGGCCACGATAATCAACTTTGCGCCCAGATCGATGCCGCGACGGATCGCGTGGTCCGTGGCTGTGTCGCAGGCATGCAGGGCAATCAGCGCATCGGTCTTGGGCAGGGCGGCGCTTTCAATTGTGCCCGCTATGAACTCCAGCCCTTCTGCCCGAATTTTGCGGGCGAGTCCGTTTGTTGAGTTGACCAGCTCCGGCCGCGCTTCCACACCCAGCACTCGAGCCGGTCGCTTCCAAAAGCGTGCAAACAAGTGCCAAAGACCAAACGTCAGATAGCCCTTGCCGCAGCCCATGTCGGTGATCGTTGGTACACCACCTCGAGCCTCCGTCCACCCGCAGTCCTTCGCGAGGTGCGTGAAGATATCCAGGTAATGGTTGATTTGCGCATGCTTGTCAACCATTGCGGGACGAACCTGTCCCCGATCATTAACCACGTCCAATCCGCTGAGCCAATCGCGCGCGGAATCGTCGAGGATTGTTTGCCGCGGCTGATCGTGTGAGCGTGGGGGAACCGCGGTCGAAGAAGGTTTGTGGGTGGTCAGTTTCGCGACGCCCGACTCGGGTACGAAGAGTTGCCAGTCCCGTTTGGTGGTATTGAGGAGTGCGCTGCGAAAATGCGCGCCAACCCGTTCCTTCACCCAACTCGCCGCGTCGCTGGCCGGCAAGTTCTTGGTGACGTCGTGTGTTGCGTACCGATAGGTGAGAGACAGATGAGGACCGGCCTTCAGTGTGACCAATCGCCCCAACACTTTCTCGG
>Ga0247667_1000180_pt1 | contig 22792 bp, 40 predicted proteins | sample CNK08_metaG_FD_183027 | JGI IMG/M metagenome (GOLD analysis project Ga0247667, IMG submission 183027) | Soil microbial communities from Purdue University Martell Research Forest, Indiana, United States - CNK08 | ecosystem: Environmental > Terrestrial > Soil > Temperate forest > Bulk soil... | reverse complement strand
CTGACGTAGTAAACAGGAAGATCAAAAGATTTAGATTTCTCATCACCCTTGCGAATTCTATCGGGAGAACTCTGAACGCTGAGAGCACCCAAGACTTTCTCAATCAGGTGGAGAAAGAAATGGGATTTGCTAAGAGTCGAGTTTGGAATGTCACCGATAGTGCCCCATCATACATGCAGGCACTATTGATTGACTGCTCCGGTCGCTGGCTACAGAGTAGCCCCCTACTTCACCTTCTATTGCTCTTGGAGAGAAGTGGTAGTAGCCATAAGATAGGCAAGAGTTGGAAGGCAACTCTTTCGGCGTTCCGACGAAACGGAACCTTTCAAGAAACCGATCAGGCTCAATTCTTGGTTGCCCGCGATGCAATCTCTCATGCGATAACTCGCAAGGGCAAACTGGAATACATCGGATACGATGTAAACGGTCGGCTTGTCGTCAACAAGAATTCAAACAATTGGCAGAAAGGAATGGGCATTTGCACTTGGGCCAATAAACTCGAAGAGGCAGGAATAATCTAATGGAGGTAAACGAAATGGGCTTTAGCTTCGGCAGCGACCCCGAGTTCATGGTGGAAAAAGAGGATGGTACGCTCGTTAGTGCCATCAAGGTTTTGAAGGGGTTTGGTAAGTACAACAAACTCTCCGTACCTCACGACCAGAACACGTTCTATGACAATGTTCTCATGGAGTTCAACGTAGCTCCGTCAGCTACGTTCCGAGACTTTGAGGAACACTTCACGACCTGTCTGCGGTTCGCAAATGAACTGCTCGGCAAGGATGGACTTCGGCTTCGCCAGCAATCGTCGGCAACCTTCCCGTTGAGTGAGTGCATGGACAAGGAGTCTCTTGAATTCGGGTGCGATCCCGAGTTCTCCATCTACAAGATCAAGGACGGGATCATCCAGCAGCTTAACCCACCCAAACTTCCCAAGGGCAACACCTTTAGGAGTTGCGGCGGTCACATTCATATCGGCCACCCAATTGCAACCTTGGATGGCGGCAACCCCCAAATGGTCGTGAAGATGATGGATTTGTTCGTAGGAAATACGGCACTTCTTATCAACCATGACCCCACGGCTGACGCTCGGCGCGAAATATATGGGGGAGCCGGAACCCACCGACTTGCCGACTATGGGCTCGAATATCGAACTTTGAGCAACTTCTGGCTGCGTGGCCCGGCATGGGCAGAAGTGATTTATCGCCTGACTCGCCTTGCGGTACAGTTAGCCGTTGCTCGTCCCGAACTAGCAAGTTCTCTGGCAACGGACAAAGAAACCGAGAACATCATCAACACCGGCAACAAAGAGGCTGCTGAGACTTTGTTCAAGAAAACCAGCAAGTTCATGTCAGATGACTTGCAGGATAGAATCGCGAACGTTCGTCACTTCCAGCCAAGCTATATGGAGGTAGAATGGGGAATCAGGAAGGAAGCTCAGCAGAAAGCACAAGCAGTATAAGTCCTTACTGGCAGGAGCGACCTGTCAAGTATGCTTTTCCTGGTGGAGAAGTTCTAGTTGAAGAAGTTAAGACTCCATGGGATATCTTTACTGAGGGAAGATGGGTCGGAAGTCCGATAGGAAACGAATTCCATCAGATTCTAGTCAAAAACGGAATAGAGCGGATATTTTCAATCCGCAACCCAAAGGGTGAGCCATACTGTCAGATTCTCACTAAAACCGCAGGTTCTCCCGTAGTCAGCATAGACTGGGCTCCCTATCGAGGGCTGCTCACTAGCTCCCCCATGACTATCGACGGTCAGAAATTGATTGTCCTAGATGTCATTTCGCAGGGAGCTAGGCACGTTGACGGCCCGTTGCTGAAACTAGCCAAAGATTTCTTCATTAGTCAAGGTGGTATCCTACGAGGAGAACATCCGAACGGTCTTGTTTTCTCTGATCCCAAGACCATCAAAGAGTGGACGGCCATCACCGAAAAGAGAGTCAAAAGTGACCTCATGATTTCAACCAAGCCGATTCATGATGACGAGATACGGAAGGTCATGCGACCCCATACCTCTCACGCTCCCAATCTAGAACTAGCTCTTCTATTGTTATCGTCAAGATATTGGCACCGATGCTACTTGAATAGCGATGAGGAGTGGATTTTCGATGTAGTAGCCCAGATGGAAAATGATCCTGACGATCAACCACACATCATCAATGTTTGTGGGCGAGGCGACCGTTCAACTGCTTTGTTCGAGCGCGTGAAGGCAATGTATGAAAAGGGGAAGAAGAAATGAAAATAGTTTTCGTTTCCTGGTACGATGTTTACAGCTTAGAGCAATGGCTTGACAAAACAGAGCTAAGGGCAATTCTGGCCGACCAGCCTAGGGGTGCCCTCACGTTCACGCCCGGCATCGTACATGAAGAAAACGACGACGTACTCGTTCTTGTCCAAAGCTTACAACCCGAAACAGAGGAAACGGGAATGAACGTAGCAGGACTTATTGTCATCCCCAAGGGCATGATAAAGGATATAGAGGTCTTGAAGGAGTAATGGAAGAAAGAGTTATTAAGTGGTGGCGGAGCGACTATTGGTTTTTGGACAACAGCTACCCAGCAGATATTTTCTTTCAAGGCATTTCCTATCCAAGTGTGACTCACGCCATGATGGGAGCCCAGACAGAAAACATGGATCTCAAAATCCAGATAGCCCAGGCAGCTTTGCTTGAGTTGAAGGGATTTGCCGAACAAATTGACACGCCCTATGATGGTTTTCAGGGGCCAAGTACCATGAGGAAGTTGCTGGATTACAAGTTTGGTTATTCAGCTAGTCTGCTTGAGATGTCTCCGGCCCAGGCTGAATTAGCGCAAAGGTTGATTGCGACGGGAAATAAAACTCTCGTCTACGGAAACCGTGCCTGTAGTATGTTTTGGGGTGACTGTGACTGTCCCAGCCACTTCCAAGAAAGAGGGAAGAATGTCCTTGGCGGATTACTCATGGGCGTCAGAGAGCGCCTTGTTGAGTATGTCGCCAAGAATGTAGACCTTAAACAAACTTGCACTTGTGAAAAGCCGAGCGAAGCGTTCTTCATGTATTGCATGAACAACAAACTGTGGTTAAAACCGTTTTGCTCGGAGTGCCAAGCAAAAGTTGGCATCTTCCTTGGACGGAACGCACAAGGTAGTGTTCGGCGATTCGAGAAAGATTGGGTCAAAGAGAAAGTCGTTAACAAGATCGTCGTACCTCAACACCATCACTCCATTAGGCCGGATGTCTTTGGAACTGGTCGTGGCGGGGTATTCGATGAAGCAAGATGGGAAACTGGATGGTCGGGCCATCTTGGTGGACTACATCGAAACAATCCAATCCCACAGGCTACAGAGCCGCCACTTCCACAAAACATAACATTCCACTTATCAGGGAGGATATCATGATTGAACCAATCTTTGAGGGAGCCCGAGTCCGATGCAAGGCCCACCCTGAAAAGCTACTTAGACCAAAGGAAAGCGAGTGTGATGCTTGCAAGATACTAAGGCGCAATCTAAGTCTGAAACTGCCATTCAGCGTTCGGGCAAACAAAGACATATTCGAAGTCAAAGAAAACTTGGCCTATACAGTTCTTTGGGTCATTCGGGATGGGGCTAGAGAGTTTAATGACCACGTTACAGGATATGTTTTCAAAGGCGAGGGGGGGCAACCTTGTGGACGAATCTATGACGCAGCCGATTTCACTCCGGTTGAGTTCTTAACAGACGAACAAAAGAAGGAACTCGGGAAGCCAGTCGAGAAGAAGCCCGATCCGTGGCAGGATTACTGCGGATGATAAGAGAGGTCGTTCTTGAACCTCATTCAATCCTTCGACGTATTATGCCCGCCGCAGGAACAGCAAACAAGAAGGAGTTGGCTCGAATCTTTCAAGACCTAACGGATACGATGAACGAAACCGGAGCTGTTGGGTTCGCCGCGAATCAAATTGGCGAGGAAGTTAGTATCTGCATTGTTAAGTTAGGCAACAACAAAGTGTTGGAACTTATCAACCCCTTACTCCTCAAAAGAGTGAATAAGTTCTATAGTGTAGAAGCCTGCATGAGCATCCCAAACTATAGTGCGATCATTCCTCGCTTTGAGGAAGTAACGATTGGCTATTTGAATCGCGATGGCAAAGCAAGAACAATATCTTTAGCTGCTCCGTATTCGGTACGGGCACAGCACGAGATTGACCACCTGAACGGAATTCTAATTCGGGATTACGTTGAAGGCAAAAATGGCAAATCTGGCGGACTAACTTCCACGGAGGGAACAATCAGGTGAATTTGTTCGTCTGGAACAATCTTAGGAATCGAGAAAGACTATCTTTCGCTCTACGCCGCCCGTATCTACAGCCCTTCGAGCCGGGTATCCTTGAAGGATATATGAAGGGGCAAACTTGGCCTGACATTCTTTTCAAAGTGGCAGGAATTGGCTCTAACGCAGACTTTTTGATTGATGGTGATGTCGTAGATGGAATAGCCGTAGCTGATCTTGTCAAGCTGGATAGTTGGCACGCTACCGAAGATAGACTTCACAAACGAACACTAGAGACAATCAAGGTGATGAGAGATGGTAAGATCGAAGAAATTAAGGCTATAGTTTATGTGGCTGGTGCCAGCTTCAGCAAACTAAAAATAGGGGCCAGATTGATTTAGAGTGCTTGTTTGTTCTTGAAAGATTTATGATTATATGATCCATAGTTTGGTGTTTGAGAATGACAGTTGGGACAAAGAAGTTGAAGATTCTCAATTCGATTATCAGTCGAAATCCCATTGACATGATGAAGATTCAAAGTAATTGGCTGATCCATCCAAGCAACGCCATCACAAATTTCACATTTAGCCTCTTTGATGCCCTCTTTAATAAGGCGTTCTCTCAACTCACCACCATTTTTAGTCTTATCAACTTCAACCAGCAATTCTGTTATTGGTCGATGTTTTCTTCCTTTGTGAAACCGATGAACGCCTAATCCGAGGCGTTCGGCGCGACCCTTAATGGCTTTGATGTTGTGAATAGTGTATCCCAGTCTTTCAGCTAGTTCGGGATAATTTTGACTAAACCTCACCGCTTCGAGATATTGTTCTTTCGTAAAATCTAACATAAAAAAGGAGACCTCCAATGAAATACGTATACTATCTGGGCCACTTGTGGCATTTATTTCTAGGGGGGCAAGGCTAATATGACACTACTCGTCGTTCTCGGAAAATCGGGTCATATATCCTCAATTGAGGATTTCGCAACACGGGGACTTGCAAGCCAAATGGCAAGAAGCTATACGGATGCTGGCTTTACCTGTCAAATTGTTGCTGATGAAATGCGCGAGGACGTTGAGTATCTCATGAAGCAATTCAAAGAAAAGAAAGAGGATGGCTTCATCAGGGAATACGGCATCGTGCCGAATGGAACACGATCCAAGGGCGAAGGGGCAAGGGGAATTGGTCGCATGATCTACCCTGCCTTTGGAGGGATGTTAGAGGGTGGGAGTGAGGTTGCCCGCGAGGAGCAGCTCGACACGCCCATTCCTCTAACATCTTCTAGCAAGATTCTAAGATTTCCTACCGAAAAAATAGTGGACGATGATCTGATAATCAGGAGAACCTGATGGCCCAAGAGAAAGACATCACTTCTCGACCTAAGTTCTTCACTCGCAAAAAGACTTGCAAGGAAGAACTGTTGTGTATCAAATGCAAGCACCATCAACACGTTCTTATGGTGAAGATTGGGTGTGATGCTGTGATGTTCACCAATACAAAATTACGAGGCATCAGCTTCATAAGGCGAGCAGTTGAAAATGAGCAATACATCCACTTTTGGTGCCTTAATACGGACGACCCGCCAAGCTGTATCGAGCAATTCAAAGAAGTGGGGGCGTTGAAATGAACGTCTTTCTTAGGTATGCTGGGTCAGCCAAGGGCGATACAAGATGTGAAAAATGCAAGCATCATACTTTCTTGATATGGTCGAGTATGCTGGATGTAGATGTGATACACAGTAATATCCATCTTGTAGCTGGCAACAAATTTCCGTATCTCTTACGAGAACAGGGGATACATTGGTGGAGCGGTACCGTACTCCCGCCAGAGTGTCTAAAATCTTACAAAAAAATAGGAGGCAAGTAACAAAATGTGTGTAATGTGTTTAATTAGGTCAGACCAAGACTTCCATCCCGACTATATCGAAACGATATATAGCCGTGGAAACAACGATGGATTCGGTTTGGCCTATGTCGAGGGGGATCGGTATGAGAATGGCCCAAAGAAGGGTAGGCTGGTAAGGCCGGGCAGAATCAAGTCTGTCAAGTCGATGGGTGGGCCGATTGAACTCAAGAAGATCTATGAGGAACATAAAGGCAAAAATCTCATCATGCATCTGAGAAACGCAACTCATGGAGAGAAGGACTTGGATAACTGTCATCCATATCCCATCCTGAACATCGACGAGGGCGACTCGATAGACCTAGTGATGATGCACAACGGGTCGATTCAAAATGTCCAAGTTGACAGGAAATTCTCAGATTCCTACAATTTTGCCACCATTCATCTTCGTAATCTCTTTAGGGATCGTGGCCCGAGTATACTGTACGAGGAATCGTTCCGATATCTGGTGTGCAGCCTCATCGGAGCCAACAACAAGTTGATGTTCCTAGACAACCGAGAACGGGTCACAATCATCAATTACGAACAGGGTTCAATCCACCCGGCCACCGGAGTGTGGCTTAGTACAAAGGATAACCTACAACTCCCAAAAGCTTACGTCGCTCCGGTTCCAATTCATCGTCCGGCTCAGTTTGGGCAAGGCTCTGCGACAAATCAGCAGAATGGAGAATCCTCTGAACCCAAAACTACAACTGGAGCCAAGACAGTTAAGATGTCTTGGAAGCAGCCAGATGGCAGTAAGTGGGTAATGCAAAACGATGGCAGAAGTCACTATATCCCTGCAACCATCACCCCCGATCCGGAAACTGGTCAAATGTTGCTGTTGCCGGGCAAGAAGGGGGATACCAAAGAAATCAAGGCACTCATTGAGAAGTCGATTGCTTCGGACAAACCCGAAGATCTTGAAGCTCTTAAGAAAGACCTTGGTAAGCTAGGACAAATCGAAATCCATCAGTATGTTCAAGAGTTCCCGGTTGAGTCGGCGTACTTGATGAAATACTTGGCAAACCAGACCGAGCTACTGCCAGAATTTAAGGACTCGTCAGTTGAGGATATCACTCTTTACTGTATAGAGAGTGCATGGATGGCAGCTCACGCTGTCGCCCTAGCTACGCGATTCGAACAAAAAGTACATGAAGTCAGCTAATTCTCCTATCGACCAGCTTCGAGAGAGAGTTGAATCTGGAATCCTAGACACAGAAGATCTACGGCAAAAATGGAGCATGCTTTTCCAGGCGGCCAGCGGAGAAGTATGGCGTACCGGGAGCCTCATTGGGCACCCCGTAATTTATTGCGACTCCTGTGGTTTGCCTTGTTTTGCAGGTAAAACTAAGGCTGTTTATAATGGAGCGCATTGGGTTTGTGAAGAACAATGCTTCGCGAAGTATGCTTTTTGTGCGCCTTGCAGAAGCTACGTCTTGCTTGATGACCTCAACAATCCAACCCATATCCATGACGGCATGGGGAACGCGGGACTGCTTTACTTTCCAGTTGAACAACCCATCGCAGTTTACAACGCAGATGTTATGGAAGGTGGCAAAGGGAAATTCTTTAAGACCGCAGCCGAGCACCAGCTACTCTCGCGCCGCAAGGTAACTTCAACCGATCCAGAGAGGATCTTTCGAAACTTTGGGATAGAGATAGAGGTTGAAAAATTAGCCGGAGGCCCGCCCGATGTCTTGACTCGTACAAGAAAGGCTCTTGGCTCATTTGTGATGATAAAGCATGATGGCTCTCTCAGTCGCAGGGGAAAGGGTGGATTTGAAATCGTTTCAATGCCCGCCACCCTTGCATATCATGAAGGCGGAGCATGGTCTAGCTTCTTCAAGGATTTGGGGCCATTCTTTCAGGAGCAACCGCCGACAACTGGCCTTCATATCCATATCGGACGAAACACCTTGTCCCCTTTGACTGTTGACAAACTTATCATGTTTGTTAATGCCGAGGAGAACAGAGAGTTTATCTATGGAATGGCTAATCGAAATCTCTTGAAGCAGAGCCCCAACGGGCGACTATATGCAGCAGTTAAGAAATGGAATCGCTCTGAAATGATGAGATTGAAACAACACGGTTCGGGTTGTCCTTGGCATCCCGGCAACAAGGGAACTAAGAACTACTTCAAGATGGTCGCTGGGCAAGTTCAATTCGATCCCTTCGGCAATCCAATCATCGCCTCTATCACCGGAGACTCAGCAACAGTTAGGGCAGCATGCAAATGCACCGAGGGTCATTACAACATCGAACACTATGAAGCAGTTAATCTGCGAACTCACAGGCCCACAGTCGAATTAAGAATCTTTCGCGGGCTAGTTAACGAGCAGTTCTTCTATGCCTGTCTAGAGTTTGCAGATAGCATTTCTGACTTCTGTGAAACCGTTCCGTTTGAATCGTTACACTACAAGAACTACCTGTCCTTCCTTAAGGACAAAACCAAGAGGTATCGCAACTTGTATCGTCTACTGGTGAATCAATGCTGGATTGATCCGCCCAAATCGAAGCACGAGATCGTTCCAGCATACGGAATATATGCGTAAGGAGAAAGACATGGGAAACTATCTACTCTACTGTGCGGAATCGAGTGTGACGGGTAAGGCTCTGTTGGATGCTCTCAAAGAACAGGGGGTCAGTATCAGCGGTGGCACTCGCGGCCCAGGCGAAAACAAGGTGGATGTTCTGATTCGTTGGGGGGCACCCGCCAAAGTAGCGAAGAAGCCAACCAAGGTTCTCAATCGAGCCGACGCAATTCAAGCAGCTTCCAACAAGCGCGAAGCTCTAGAGGCTATGCGTAGAGCGGGAATTAAGGTTCCATATATCTACAAAGATCCTCTCAAGCCCGCTGCGGGAGATGAGGTTCCAGTTTCTTATCCTTTACTTGGTCGCAAGGATAAGCATGTCGGAGCAAATGACATCATCTTGTGCCTACAAGGACGTGATGTTGAAAGGGCAAAAGCAGCAGGATGCACTCACTTTTCAAGATACATTCCAACTAAGGCAGAGTATCGAGTACATGTTTTTGGTGACAATATCATCAAGGTTTCACAGAAAATCCTAACTGAACCCGACCTCGCCTTACAGCCATGGATCAGAAATCTCGGAGCCGGATACACGTTCCGTCAGTCCGAAACAAGACTTTCTGGTGCAGCGCGGGGCATGGCAATTGATGCCGTTGCCGCTCTCGGCCTGACCTTTGGCGCTGTTGATATAATCATCGGCGACGACGACCAGCCGTACATTCTGGAAGTTAACACCGCTCCCGGCTTGCAGACGGACACAAGTCTTGAGGCTTACACCGAGCAGTTCAAGGCAGCGATCAAATAAATACCAAGGAGATAAACCATGTGGTTCCGCGACCCTAACGACGGCTTCTACTGGCTCACCAATGACGAAGATCGCTTGCGAGCAGAGGTTCCGGAGAGATTCCCCGCTACCGCACCCGATAGGGAATATGCACAAGAGGGGGACTGGACTTGGGATTGGTTTACCGCCCTAACTCACGACGGTAGGTTAAGGGCTAACTTTCGATGGGTATGTAATCCGGAGTTTGGCGGAATAGCGGTCGAAGCAAAGGTTGAATTTCCTAAACTTGTTACGGCACAAACTCTAGCAGACTTTTTCAAAGCTGACCCTAAAAAATCTGACACTCTACGCCTCGATGCCACTACAACTATCTCTCGCAGTAAGGATCACACGGGATTTACTCTACATGTAGGAGGAGGTCGGTTGCTGTGGTGGGGTGCTAATGGCAACATGATGTGCTATGCACAGGGTACTCTTACGCAACAACAATTCGATGCGCTTAACAAGTATCTTGGCAAGGCTTGGAAGTTGACTCCGAAGGATGACGTAGTTGGTTTGCAGAATGAAAACGGAGAATGGATTCTCGCAACTCAATACATTGAGTTCACGTCCGACGGTAGGGTTCCTAATAGGGAAGTGTATGAGGAGAATTACGCCCGTCCGTGGATCGCAGGCTACGCCAAAATAGTATCTTCAGTAACTAAGTATCTTGATTCGATCACACCCGCGAGAGTAGCCGAAGCAACCGCAGGCATGACAAGGGCTACACACTCAATCTTTACTCGTTGCGTGGGATGCCAAGCCTGTGACGGTTCTCATCTTGAGATTCATATGGCAAGAAAAGATTTGGATTCATACCTCATCTATTCTGCTTATGATAGGTTCAGCCCCAATAATAACCCGCTCCAACAAACGTGGACTCTCATCGGATCACCAACTCCTGACGCCGTAAGTGAATTCAAATCTTACATGCACAAATTTCTACTTGACAATCTCAGGCCCAAGGTGAATGGGATGTGTTTCATGCCCCTTAATCGTCGAACTAATAGTAACCCATGGAGATTTCATGGAGATAATCGACTCCGTATAGAGGATGGAATACGATTGATAGCTGGAGGTCGCGGGGAAGAGATGCCCCCCAGAGAGGGAGAGCTTCTGGCTGAGGAAAATAGACCAGTACCGCAAATTCGAGACGCCAGGGTCAGACTAAGAGCACCAGAAGTTAGACTAGGAGGGGTGCAGTTGGGAGTAGCAGAGTTCAGGGCGGCAGCGGCTCAATTCAGGGCAGAAGTCGTTCCTGCGCCCGAACCGGCGGCAATTAATCCGAACTTATTTGAACAAGAATGGGAAGGAGAAGAATAAAATGGAACTGTTTACAGCCAGTCTAAAACAACCCGAAGTCGTTCATCCTAAAGAAGATGTTGATACTCAGGGCGAGAGCGGGGTAAGTGGATACTGTGAGTTCTGTTGGGGATGGGACATGCTGAAAAATCTCGTTGTTATACACGATCTCAAAAGACCTCACGTACACTCACTTGGACATCAAGTTTGTGCCGATCAAACCATAGAGGATTGGGAATACTGCACATGCTAATGTGTTGTTACTGTCACGAAAAACTGGCGACAGGAAGATATGCCTTTCTCAATGGACGAGGGGAGGTCGTTGACAACCCGTTCTGTAGTGAACATTCAACCTATGTCTTTAACCAAACTAGAAAAGGCTTAGAGATCATCCATCCACCCGCTTCAGTAGAACGCGACCACTTTCTATTGCAGCGGTGGGGAGCCGGTGAGGAGCCACCTGATATGCCAAAGGATAAGCAAGGGCTACTTGCGAAGGGGGTGTTATATATCAACTAATGGAAGCAAAAAAGAAAGCAACCACCTATCGTCTAGAACGTACTCTAACTGATTGCAAGGTCTACTATTTCTTAGTAGACGCCGACAACAAGATCGTAGCCAAGTCAGGATACACGGGCTATGGAACTCATAGTGCTTGCTTTGGAAATCTTTTTCGTCAAGTGCCAAAGGATGCTGTTGCCGCCTACGTTTATCATCCTGCCGACAAGATGGGATATGACGACGAAGCAATCAATAGGTGGGTGACTGACATATCGGAAATGGGATTCAGGTGTGAATATCTTGGAGTATGGGGGAAAAACTCCTACTTTCAAATTAAACTTGAAGACATGGAAACAAAAAATCAATTTTGCTCCACTCTCACACTAATTCGATGCCTCTATGAGCTATCAAGTGCAAGGGTGCCCCAAAATTATTTCCAACTGATGGATGCCAAGCCCGAAAACGATAAGTTCCTAGCCTTACAGAAGGCGCACAAAATAGGCGGCTATCTCGGGCTTGGACATAACATCACATCCAAAGACAATGGTAGCGACGTGCCCACCCTTGAAGTTCTATTCAAGAGATTTGAAGATGCGAAGCTGACACCGTTTTCAAGTGGTAATCCCAATCTCAATATATGTTGGGCAAGAACTGATGAAGAATACAATAAAGCAAAAGAAGAACACATGAGGTGGTATGGAGATTAACATGAGAAAGATTTACGTTGTAGGATATGGAAGGGGATATGCCAACTGGATGCAGGGGGAAATCGTAGATGATATGAGAGACTCTGATCTGGTTGTATTTACCGGCGGAGAAGATGTTAACCCCGCGCTTTATGCAAAGAGGGCACACCCAACTTCATATTGGAGTGAACGCCGGGATAACTTTGAGGTGGGTGCCTTTCGAGAAGCCAGAAGGCTAGACAAGAAGATGGTTGGTATCTGTCGGGGAGCACAGTTGCTTTGTGTGCTTGCGGGTGGTATACTTGTACAAAACCAGCATCACCCGTGGGCTCACCCAATTCGAACAAGTGATGGCAGAGATATCATTACAACTTCAACCCATCACCAACGTCAATACCCTTGGGGCGGAAAGAAACCTAAGTTTGTTCTACTTGGGTCGGCACCAGCAGGATTCTCTCCGTATAGCGAGGGAACGGGGAGGCATGACAACATGACAGGTAAGCCAGAGGCGGAGATCGTTCTCTACCCAGACATTAAGGCTCTTGCTATTCAGGGGCACCCTGAAATGGCATACCCCGCCCAAAGTGACTGGGAAGAAGAATTCATTGAGTATTGTCGAGACCAGCTTGACAATTTAATGGCAATGTAGTAGAATGAAAGTCTATATAGCTCTTGCCGGAAGAATAGGCGAAGATTATGACATCGTTGGAGTTTATTCTTCATACGATAAATTGATGGCTCGCCCTTATAAGGTTAGGCATGGCCTAGCAGTTCCGATCGGCCTTGAGAAGTACGACTACTTCGATGCGTTGCTTTGGGAAGTAGATGGAGAACAAATCCCATTCGATGATGGGGCATAAAGGATATGGCTTAAACTTGTAGCACGTATACCAATTGCGACTAAATTTGCTGGAACTTGCGCCCGCTGTGGCGAACGAGTACCTGCTGGAACGCAGGTTATGTTCGACACCGATGAGCGAAAAATTTACCATAACAAATGCAAGGATCAGGATAAAGTTGAGGGTCGCGCACTACTTTTTGACGAGGCAAACAAAACATTCCTTCTCGTTTTCCCTTTCGATCCCTATTTAATAACGCTTATTAAGCAGATCGGCGGGGCAACATGGGACGGTACGTTTTGGAAAGTTGTTGAACCTACTTCAGTTTCAGCCAAGCAGTTACTCGACCTAGCGGAGCTATGTGATTTCGAATACGATGCCAAGGCTCTATTCTATTTAGAGTCTCTCATAACAGACGGGGCACGAACCATGCTCGAATCTATGGCGAGCCAGTCCAGCTTTGAGATACAGGGTCTAGCTAAAAAGCCTTACCCATTTCAGGCTGCTGGAATCGAGTTCGCCATCGAGCATAAGAGAGTTCTAATAGGCGACCAGATGGGCTTGGGTAAAACCATCCAAGCAATTGGGGTCACTACGCATATGCAGTTATACCCTGCGATCGTAGTGTGCCCCGCCATCGTGAAACTAAACTGGCAGAGGGAAATTCTAGCATGGGTTTTGGAAAATGAAAGGAAAAAAATACACGTCATCAATGGACGTTCTACATATACTTTACCTGACGCAGACTGGTATGTTATCAACTATGACGTGCTATCTAGCTGGGTCAAATCCCTACGCTTGGTACATCCGAGAATTATTGTCCTTGACGAAATCCATTACGCCAAAAATTCAAGCAGCGCACGAGGCCGTGCGTCACGAGAACTCGCCAAGGATATACTTTATGTTCTTGGGCTATCAGGCACCCCCATCCTTAATCGACCCGTCGAACTCGTCAACCCACTCAGAATTCTGGGAAGAATTGACGAACTTGGTGGCCGCACGTACTATGAACGTAGATATTGCGAAGCAGGTAAAGATAATTTTGGAAGATGGAATACATCAGGTGCAGCACACCTAAAGGAATTAAATGACAGACTTAGATCGACAGGCATCCTCATTCGACGTCTTAAGAAAGATGTTCTTGCTGATCTTCCTCGCAAAATGCCCCCAGCCATTATTCCAATTGAGCTTACCAACAGTAAGGAATATCATGCGGCTGAACGAGACTTGGCACGTTGGCTTGGGCAGAGAGCAGTTGAAGACAATGATTTCAAACGATCTATTGCTGGACTTCGCCCTCTCGAACAAGTCAAGGCCATATCTTTACGCCGCAGCCGTGTGGAGTGGCAAGCTAGGCAAACCGAACAACAGAAGAGGTTAATGGCTCTTAAGCGACTCGCAACGGAGGGAAAGTTTGCGGGTATCAAGGAGCACGTCAACAACTTCTTAATGTCGGGCGAAAAGCTAGTCTTATTTGGCTGGTTTGTTGACACCCAGCGAGACCTCGTGGTAGAATGGCCCCATGCCGCTCACGCCTTGGGGGTTGACTCAAATGTACAAAGACAAAGAGCTATTGATAATTTTCAAGATGGCGATATACAGTTATTGGTCTGTTCACTCTCCGCTGTGGGTATCGGTGTTAATCTTACCGCCGCTCATCATGTGGGATTTGTGGAACTTGGTTGGACACCTGCCGAGCACGATCAGGCAGAAGATAGGCTACATAGAATCGGTCAGAAGTTTCCGGTAAATGTTTACTACTACGTTGGGGTTGGGACTATCGAAGAAGATATTGTAGACATTATCGACCGCAAGCGCCGCATCATTGGGCCAGCGGTTGATGGGATTCCAGTCACCCATGAGGATGTGCAAAACGCTTTGATTGGAAAGTTGATAGCTAAGTATAAGAATGACAGACGAGATTGAGTATAGTGAGTCAATCAAGTGGTTTGATTGGCCCCCAGAGTGGAGATTAGATAAGCAGGATGAAGAGCAGTTACAGAGAGACATAGATGATACAAGAGAGATCATCAAGTATGTTCGAAATAAAAAGGAGTTAAAGAAGTCAAACAAACCACAGAAATAATTTGGGCAGCAGGCTTCTTTGACGGAGAGGGCAGTTGTTTTTCCCAACGAAGTGACTCTTATAAAAGTTTACGAGTTTCACTTAGTCAAGTTGAACGAGAGCCATTCTTAAGATTTGTTAAAGCAATTGGCAACATGGGGCGATGTTATGTCAGGCGACTTAATGACCCCAAGCGTCAACCGATTCATACTTGGGTCGCCACGGGGCAAGATGCCGTTGTCGTTATGAATCAATTACTTCCATATTTATGTTCTCCCAAGCGAGAACAATATCAAAAGCATTTAGCTTTGGCTTCGGCTTCTCCCGGATGGGGAAAATTAAGGGGCCGCTGGCTTAAACCAAGGAGAAAATTACCATCGTACTAAAAGTCTTACCACTTAAATCGAGAAGTAGAAACGCGATGTACGACGCAGTTCTGTTCGTAAACGACAAGACTCTATTAGATGAGATCGAGGGAGCATTTGATAGGATGTTATCACGCGGCGCGGATACTACAAAGGAGGATCATGGCTTGGTCAAGCTATTGATTAAGCCGCGAAACAAGAATGTCACAAACAGCGACACCGTTAGCTAAGAACGAATACAACTACGTCGTAAGAGTTAGCTGCCCCAATTGTAAGAAGTCTAAGGACTTTGTTGAGAAACGAAACACTATGGGCCAATATGCAGTAACCCCATATTGGGTGGCTGAAATTATCAACTCCTGCCTTTGGGGATGCAACAAGAAGAAAGCCAAGGCAACCAACTCAAGGGATGACATGGCAAGGTTGGCAGAGACGCCAATCATCTGAATGGAAACTCTACAAGCTGACAAGTGGTGTGATGATTCCCTAAAAGAATGGGATAGGACCGTGGAGGAATTCACCGCTATCCAAAATGCTCCTAAAGGAGAAGGAGAATCCACACTACTTAGGTCAGCACGAAAAAAACGAGCATCAGCACTTCTGGCTACGTCGGCTGTTAAAGCTAACGTAGCCATGCTCGTTCAACAACTAATGCACGATGCTTCGCGGGGCACAATAACTATTGATGTTCCAGAAGCACAAATAGATGTGAGGTTAACTTGGAATGATTCAAAAAGATAAAACAACAAGACGAGTAGTTGCTGATTTAGATATGACAGCGGCAGGTTTGGCGATGGCTGCCGCAGAACTTGTAGACGCTAAAGTGCCTATCGACCTTGCGTTGAGAATTGAATTGCGTGGAACACGAAATCATCATGACATATATGATGTTATCGCTGAATGGCAACCCGAATGAAAGATTACAGACCGCTACTTGGTAACCTAGCAACATTACTCGAAGATATTGATGACTACCTACGCCGCCCACTTCAAGACGATCAACTGGATACGGATTTTTCTGTAGAGGATGTTGGTAAACTGCTTGAGGGGGTAGATGATTTGTATAATGAGTTCGAAGAAGAGTATGGCAACTAAGAAAAAGAAACTGCCGCCGCTTCCAGGATGTCTAGTTAATAGACAAGAGAAGAAAACGTGGGATTGGGAGACATATGCAATTCAACATGCCCGAGAAGTGAGGGCTGCCGCCCAACCAATACAAGCAGAAGTTAGGATCGAACCGCCGCCACCAGCAAGAGGCGAGTGGCGAGGTGATCTGGATGGTAGGGTACGGTTTTTCCCTGACCCGCTACCACAACCGGGAAACCCCGGCGCACTACGCCGCATTATTGAAGCCTTTGGTGAAAATGCGGGAGCAGAACCCAACCAAATCCTAAGAGACCAACCATAAGGAGGTATCCCCATGAGGGTAGTTTGTATAAGCGACAACCACGATCACCTAGCATGGCATACCCCCGAGGATGTACGTCAGGCCCTAGGACGCTTTGGAATTATCACGCTGCTCGATGAGTCATGGGAATTTAATGGAGTCACATTCTATGGATCAGGATGGCTGCAACCGAAGATTGGTATGCCAGGAGAATATGGAGATAGTTTCTACAAGCTCTGGGAAAAGCCTCCTACCGGCGTTGATGTATTACTCACACACCAGCCCCCCTATGGGATTCTGGACGTGTCCGGGCCAGATGGAATTATTCCCGGCGAACACATTGGATCGACTGTGATTTATTGGGGAAGTATTCCGGCGTATCCGGCCACGCTTCCACGTCTTTGGACACAATCACAGCGGTCACGGCGTACAGGAGATAGATGGAATAACATTTGTAAACGCAAGCCTTTGTGACGACTTAAACCGACCTTGTTATGAGCCAATCGTTTTTGATATAAGCAAATGAAAACAAAAAGGTACACGCTACCAGCGAAGCCAGAGAGAACAGTTGTTTTGATTCGCCTCACCGGAGGCCAGACTCTTTTGTCACAGGTTATGCACGCGATCCGCACCGAGCGAGTTCCACGCGATGCTAAGGTTCGACTCTTGACTCACACCGATGGAACTCGAAGCCTTCGGTACGAATTCACAGAGTAGACCACGCCAGCAAGCGCCAGCATACTGCTCGCGGCGCTATAAAATAGCGGCAGACTGGGACACTTCGCATAAGGTTGCAAGAGCCTTAATCAGGGGCGGAGGACGCGGCAGGTAGGTGGGTACGAGCCGCACAAATAACAATGAACAAAACACAAATCAGTACAAAGTCGTGGCACTTTAAGTGGCTACAACATCTAGGGTTAGTTAATTCAATAACATGGCAAGATGGCACGGTGGAGGTTTACAGTAGCCCCAAAAGCATCTGTCCGTATTTCTGGCAAGTGTTTTTCACTACTGTGTTCCCACTTGGATTGGCAGCGGCGCTTGTTAGTTTCATGGTCACTCATCCAATGATCTTTGGGTGGAGTGTCGTTGGGCTACTTGCTCTCATCGCGTGCTCTGCCGTCATTGTAGGCATTGCTTTTGCGGGGGTCTTTGGGACAGAAACTCTGAAAGATTATCTCAACAATAGACCATACAACCCCAATAAAACTAACTTTGTAGTAGAGTTTGCTAAGGCAAAGAAGAATAAGGTATGCCCGCTAATCGAGTACACGGACTAGCGACTGAGCGTAACCGCAACAAGCGGCGAGATAAGAAGATCAAGAAAAAGAAAACAGGGATGCGCGTAGATGATGGTGCCCGCAAATTGGCGCAGATAAAACGCCAGATCGTCAAGGATGTCCATGAGTATGTAGTAGGTACTGGCCCGTGGCCCGGTAAAGATCCATATAACGGAAGGAGTAGACCAGACTGATGAAAGAATTATTGATATTTTTTACAGGGATAAGCGTCGTCATCCTCGGAGCGGTGGTAGGCATTTCAACTCACGATCAAGGGGTATTTTCGGGCTGGATTATTTTCTCAGGGTTCTGCGGTATCGCAGGAGCAGCCATAGCAAGACTATATCACTGGATAGAGGATTGACATACTGATGAATTTAGTTCGTGTTTTAGCTGCCATTTACGCAGGAATTTTCTTGCCTATTTTTGTGTGGATGATGATTCTTGTGTTAGGGTGGACACTTTTAGCATCGGTGGTAGCTGCTGGGTTAGCGGTGTTGGGAGTCTTTACTCTAATTTATACCCTGGAAGGAGAGTTATGAATTTTATTCATCAATATATTAAGGATGCTCGTACCGATCCATGGTTCTATATTGTAGAACCATTACTATTTTTGGCAGCACTTGTAGTCATCATTTACTACGGTGACCGTCACATCATTTTCTCGTTAACAATTAAATAACATGTACAAAGTAACACTTAAGATCAAACCAAATGACGAGTGGGTGGATGGCCCCGTACTGATCGTTGACGCCGACGAACTAACGAAAATCTCTGAGAAGTATGAATACTTCAAGGTCGAGGATGCAACCGAGGAAGATAGGTTGCTTTGGGGCCAACGTATTCCATCAGGATTCGACGGATTCTTGACATGAAATACAGAATACAACTTGAATCATTTAGGTCACACGCAACAGTCTATGATGCCCTCGCGAACCGAAAGGAAGGAGCAATTAGATGGTCTGCTCAAGTAGTTGATGCCGAAGGTAAGGCTGCCGCAGTTGATGGTGACTGGGGATTAGGAAATACTTTTGGTGACACCAAGGAAGAAGCCTTGCTTAAACTAAAAACCAAACTTGTTAAGCATGAGGCAAACAAAAAGGAAATCAACGATCTCAACATCAAGATGGGAGAAGTAGTAGAAATAGAATTGTAATGGGCACAGAAAAAAAGAACTATCCCTTGCGAAAGATCCTGAGAGAGTGTACTTGTGGACATCAGATATATAGTCATGAGTATCATTATTCTTTAATGTTGAAGGATGGATTCCATGGACAATGCTTGATTTGCCATTGCCCAAAATTTGATGAACTAATACTAGGGGAAATCAAGACATGATAGCTCTTATCCTTGTTATCCTTTCTCAGATTGCAGACTTCGTTACAACTACGTATGGATTTCAACATGGATTCACCGAGGGTAATGTCTTGACGCAGGGAGCTGTCGGTACCCCCGAATTTGCAGTCATCAAATACCTAACTTGTCTCCTTGCTGTCCTAATGTGGTTGATGTTTAGGAGAACCAAGTGGTTGTGGTTTATTCGCGGTGGCTTCCTAGTCTCAGCAACAATAACATTTGGTTATGCAATTCATAACATACTGTTGATAACACAATGACAGCAAGAGCAGCCATGCACAGAGCCGATAACGAGATTGCACGCCTTAAACTAATCATTCAACAGAAAGACCAGATCATTCAGAGTTTACGAAATCAGTTAGACAGGAACGAGGAAATTCACCAACAACTCCAAGCTTGGTGGGAAAAACAAAGAGCCCAAGAGGGTTAAACTCTCAGGCTCTACTTTTTTATGTGCTAATTAAGCACAGGCATTTTGCGTCTACTGTTACAGTTTTGGGAACCAGCGGCCCCAAATAAAGTATGCAACTGCGGCAAGCAGCGCAATTATTTCTCTATTTGCAACCAGCCATACTCCTGTTTGTGCCGCTGCTGACCATTGTAGATCACCAACCCAGCCACCTACAAGCGGAATAATCAGCCAAACAATAGCGCCGACAACGAGTGACGCAAGAATTTTCCATATCATGAAGTGTCACCTCCTTCTTTTTTGGAATCCATCGTAGTTAAACTTTGGACTTACCAGAAACGAACGGGTAATGAATTGCGAGGATCTTTCTCGTTCTTCTTATATGCTTGACAAGAACATTTCTTGCATTTCTCTACCGTGGGCCACTCTAAGGGGTAACCGTGGCCGCGAGCCTTGACCCAATGCTCATTGAATTCATGCTCGCACCTACAATAAGCCTTGTATAGAGACTCACGAATAATCCATCTAGCCCCCATGATGCCAATGAATGTCATCACAGTAAAAAATATGGACTGTTCTAGAGCATGCGCTTCCACTTAACTCCACCTATCTCTATAACGTCACGCTTTAACTGTTCTTGCTCAATGACTATGTTCCCCGCCAAACCTATGATGGCAAACACTAAGCGAGCCATGCTCAAGAAAGAGTGTTTCTCTTTGGCTCCCATTCCCCCCAATACAACATCGCCTATATGCCACATCCTTGTAATGGGAACCATTTTCTTTATCTTATTCCTTATAAAAAAATCATGAACTATTGAGACTTACGAGGCAAAAAAGTTTGCTATCAGTTTATATATACAACTATGAATTAAGTTAAACTGTTCCAACTGGATCATCAGTTCCAGATTTACCAGACAATGTTACCTGATGAGTGTGAGGAATGGTCGCGCCAGTGGGTCCCTGTGGACCTATCGGTCCAACTGGACCTTGTGCGCCATCCTTTCCTGCTGGTCCTTCTGGACCGACCGGACCCTGTGGTCCAGCTGGGCCTACGCTACCACCACTACCTGCTAGTGCAAAGTAAAGTTTCAGAGATTCTGCTGCTGGAATTGCTGGGCCGGGTACACCCGCAAGCCCCACTGTATTGACAATAGCATCTGGTACCCACTGTCCACTAGTGGCATGCCACCAAACATAATCTGGACCGGGCTGACCATTACCTAGGTCGGTTGACTGTATTGGTGAAGATGAATAAACGTAACCATCAGTTTGAAAGGCTTGACCAACACCAAGCGATCCAGCCGCCATAGCTGAAGATGACGGATCACGGTAATCAGATCCCGCCACAAAAGTCTTTAGTATTCCACCGTATGGATGGAACGGTCCTACATATAGCATATCGTCATCATCTCCTGTAATTGTTGCTCCGCCCCCGCCAAAGACGGGGAAGAAATTATTGTCAAAATGTGTTGCGTCTACTCCCACTCCGAACAAGGAATGGGTTCCCTGAAATTGCCAACCACATGGGTTGCCGTCAGATGGACGCGGATAATAAGAGGGCCAGCTCGCACCTGGATCACCTCCTGGATAAGCAGCGAACACATAGCGTGAAGCATGTGCTCCCGCAAATACTGGTAAGTTACCATATAGTCCCGCCCCAGAGGTATTAAGCCAAGGCTGAACCCAAGAACTAAGAGTCTTAAGGTCCGTCTCTAGTACGGGCCTAGCTGAACCATTAGGATACATCGCATGCGCTATGGCGCGGTTATCGCTAACTGTTTGGCTAAGGCTACGGATTCCACTTTCATCATCCAAAATAATGATGACGCCCCAAGCAGCAGCCTGGGCTGCCATAGCGGCCGGATCGGCCCAACCAGAACAATAAGCAGCAGTAGAAAGTCCTGCCGCTTTTACGTTATCAAAGTCTGCCTTGCTCCAACCATTTAGAATATTGGGGCCAGCAAAATAACCAAGCCATGCATTATATCCGGCAGCCTTAGCTTGGGTTGCCTGAGCAAGGGATGGAGGATACGCAGAGTCTAGTCCTGTTAACATTCTCTCTCCTTATACTGTCGGAGTCCACACTACCGGAGGTAGAGGTGCAGGGGTAAGTACAGCATAGCCCTGCATAACTAATTGGAATACTACATATGTATTTCCTGGGTTAGCCCCCGCCAAGGTCTGTGCATCGCCCTGCGCCGAGACGACATCATTATATACAGTTGTAATGACCTTGCCCAATTCAGATGTAAAATCTGGTGGATTTGGATCTGGATTCTTGATGATGATAAACATTACCTCACTCCCCGTGCAAAATCTTGAAGATATAATGCCGCGCCTATGAGAATACCAATATCTTCTCTAGCATCCCCAAGTAATGTATTACAAGAACGACACAGAAGACCTCTAATATTTCCTGTTTCGTGATCGTGATCTACACTAAGCTGGCGAGTGTCGGGTTGCCTACAAATCTTACAAAGTCCACCTTGTTCATTTAGTATATCTCTATACTGCTCAGGGGAGATATTGTAAAATCTTTTAACATGATCTAATCTGGGTTCGGGATGCTTTTTCCTATACCGTTGTCCTGCCGCTATGTACATGGCGGGATTGGCATGGCGATGCCAACTATTATAACACATCTTACACATCCCCCTAGCACAATATTTTCGTTCGGGATGGCATGTAGCTATCATCGAATCCCCCTGGCGAAGTCGCTTTCCGAAATGAACTTCCAATCTGCGAGACGAGCTTGTACATCATCTTGTGAGCCCGGCCTAGCCTTGGGATTGCCCCGAGCATTCCCCACCATGACGTACTTGTCTGCTCGGATATCTTTTGTAATACCTATCAATTGTAGGTGTTTGAATTGGTGGTGTGCCACCATGCCGAGGTGTGCGTCAAGTTGGGTAGGCCCATAGAACGAAAAGAACTGAAACCAGTCCGGGTAAAACTTAAAGAGTACCTCAAAGTTTCCACAGATACCAGTAAGAATTCTCTCTGCCCTAAGTTGAGCAATGGCATTCAGAGTAACCGGCCCCGGAAAGGGAGCCCCCTGAATGCCTAGCGTGTCGTCTACATCGAAGGCGTAGACCGCCTTAATTTGTTGCGCCAATTAGGGCACCTTCTCTATT
>Ga0247667_1000179_pt1 | contig 23100 bp, 25 predicted proteins | sample CNK08_metaG_FD_183027 | JGI IMG/M metagenome (GOLD analysis project Ga0247667, IMG submission 183027) | Soil microbial communities from Purdue University Martell Research Forest, Indiana, United States - CNK08 | ecosystem: Environmental > Terrestrial > Soil > Temperate forest > Bulk soil... | reverse complement strand
AAACAGATTGCCGTGCTCACCAAAGATGGGTCGCGGTATTCGGGGAGTTTGTTGAGTTTTGACGCGAACCAGTTGGTGATTCGGCAGGAGGGTGAGAAGGCGGAGATTGTGATGGTCCAGCGCGGCGACAACGTGAAGGACATCCAGTTCGGCGCGCTGCCGGAAGGATTGATCACCAAGCCGACGCTGGTGTGGAAGCTCGCGACGGAGAAGGTGGGCCAGCAACTCATCGAAGTGGCATACCAGACGGCCGGCATCAATTGGCAGGCCGATTACAACGCCATCCTGAATCCCAACGACACGAAGCTTGATCTCGGCGGCTGGGTGACAATCCATAATCAGTCGGGCGCGACGTACAAGGATGCGAAATTAAAGTTGATCGCGGGAGATGTGCGGCGAGCGCAACAGCCGCAACCGATGCTCATGGCGGGCGCGATGCGCAAGATGGCTGTGGAGAATGAGGCGGGTTTCGCGGAGAAGGCGTTCTTTGAGTATCACCTTTACACGTTGGGGCGGCCAGCGACGGTGGCGCAGAACCAGACCAAGCAGATCCAGCTGCTCAAGGCGGCGGACGTGCCGGTGAAGAAGGTATTTCTTTATGACGGCGCGCCGCAGTACCGGTTCTATGGCGGATTGAACAACGACGCCAACTACGGCAGCGAAGAAGGCAATAAGAAGGTCAACGTAGTGGTCGAGGTAAAGAATTCCAAAGAGAACAACCTGGGCATGGCGTTGCCGAAGGGCAAGATGCGGCTCTACAAGCGCGATGAAGCTGACGGGTCGCTGGAGTTCATTGGCGAGGACGAAATCGACCACACGCCGAAAGATGAGACCGTCAAGCTGCACATCGGCGACGCGTTCGACATTGTCGGCGAACGGAAGCGGACGGACTACAAGATTGACGTCAGCCGCCATATTATTACAGAGAGCTTCGAGATCCACGTCCGCAACCACAAGACCGAGCCCGTCGAAGTGCTCGTGAAGGAGACGCTTTATCGCTGGAACAACTGGGAGATCACCGAGTCGAACCAGAAGTGGACGAAGTACGACGCCAACACGATTCACTTTCCCGTGAAGGTGGACAAGGACGGGGAGCAGGTGATTACGTATACGGTGCGGTATACGTGGTAGGACTTCCTGACGTGCGCGCTCCGAAGGCCATCTTATTTGACGTCGGAGGAACGGTGCTCAATGAGCAGCGATACGATTTGGAGGCGGGGGTCCGGTCGGTCGTTGAACAGGAGGCCGATGTCGCTGAAATCTGCCGGGAGTTTCGGGCGGAGGTTCAACAGAGCCATGGCGTTGACCGGGAGGTTGATCTGCCGAGGTGGCTGGCGAAGCGACTTTCGCTCCACGATGACATGGCGACACTCGAAGACACGCTGTGGAGCACCATCGCAACGCTGGTTCCGGTTCCGGGGATCGAGGACGTGCTTCGCCGATTGAAAAGTGATCGTATTCCAGTCGCGGCAATTAGTAATGCGCCGTTTTGCGGGCGAATCCTTGAAGCCAACCTTGAGACGTATGGTTTGCGGAAGTACTTCCAGTTTGTGGTGTCCAGCGCCGATGTTGGATTCCGCAAGCCTGCGGCCGCGATCTATGAGGCCGCGCTGTCACGACTGGGAGTTGCGGCGGAGCAAACGTGGTTTATTGGAGACACGTTGGGCGAAGATATTGTCGGTGCGGCGAAAGCGGGTCTTCAGCCCATTTGGATTTCCCAGGATCCGGTGGAACCGGGCACCGAGTGTCCTGGCGTTCGAGTTCGCGATTGGAGTGAGTTTATGAATGTTTACGAAGCGGCGATCGCTGGTAAAGGCGCCATGGAACGTTAACACCGCCACGTGTCGAGAGTTGACGCCGTAGTCGAAATTCCTCCACCTACTTGATACTCAGCGCGGTGGTAAGAAAAGCGAGGGCCTTCTGGACGTGCTCTTGTGGTTTCGGTTTGAGTCCCGCGGCGACAGCCTGTTGCAGGAGACCCTGCGCTGTGCGGAGCTGTTGGTCGGAGGTTGTCTGCAATTCTTTGACTTTGCCATCACCGGCCAAGGTGACGCCGAGCAGCTTCGCAGCGATTTCGATTTGTTTCATGGCTCGAACGCGGTTGCCCTGGTAGTCGTGGTCAGCCGCGGAGAGCGCGGAATACGCCTGGGTCAACAGACCTGCGGCGGCCGGTGAATTCGCGGGTTTGTTGGCCTTCGTGGGCGGGGGTGTTGTTGTTTGGGCCTGCAAACTCTGGCCTCCTGACAGAAACAGAAAAGCAACGGCGGTGCCGACGAAGAGGCGGACAAGTTTTATATTCACAGCGACTCCTCTCTGGTTGGCCGATTAAAGCACTGTCAAAATCGGATTGGCAAGCCGGATGTGGCGACATCTTCAGCCTTAGCGGCTGTCGCTCCGCGCGTTTTTTTTACAGGCCATTTACATGACTGGCGAGGGGTGCGGCTGTAGTGTTACGCGGTGATGGGCACGCAGTCCTGACGCAACCGAACGGAGGACCGTTGTATGAAACGCTCCACGAAGGACAGTATCGGGTTCACCCTCATCGAACTGTTGGTTGTTATTGCGATCATTGGGATTCTGGCGGCGATGCTGTTGCCCGCGCTCACGATGGCCCGCGAAAAAGGGCGGCGCGCGGTCTGCCTGAACAACCTCAAGGAAATCGGGCTGGGGATCGCGATGTACTCGGATGTTTACAATGGCCGGATGCCCCAGGACCTCGCCAGCAATCCCACATTGGCGGGCTCGTACAACCTGTTGAGCAACGTCATCACCTCGGCCAAGGTTTTCGCCTGCCCGAGCGATACTGCGGCGAAGTCCCAGACTGTCTATCCGTTGACGAACTCGGCGGCCGGCATGTCGATCAGTTATTCGTATTCGGTTGGCTTGATCTGGCAGGACCAGCCGGATTCGATCGTCGCGCTGGATCGGATGGGCAAGTCGGTGACCGCGGCCGGGTACTCGAAGGGCGCGCGATGGTCCGCCAGTATTGCCCCGGGCGCACCCCACAAAGACGCCGGCGGGAGTGTGCTTTACAACGACGGGCATGTGGCGTGGGCGAACAGCCTGCCGTCGACGGCGGGTACGAATGACAGTCCCAATGGCAGCGTGTTGGTTGCGGAACCGTAGCGGAATCCGGTGGCGTGCTATCAACCGGAAAGATTTGAGGACAAAAAACGGGAGGGTGTGAAATGAACTTTGTTCGGTACCACGTCGTTCACGCAAAAATCGTGATTCTCTACATGATCGTCTTGTGGCCGCTGCTGATGCTTTCCAATTATCTGGGGAAACAAGCGGGACTTCACCTGGCCGCGCTTGCGGTTAAAATTCTCATAGGAGTGTGGCTGGTCGCTTCGCTTTGGATGTCCTACCAGACGAGCAAAAGGATTGTGTTTAAGAACATGACGCTCAAGAAAGCCACGGTAGCATCCTTCTGCGATGCACGGCCCTATCTGGCTTTCTTACCCATGGTGAGGCGATTCTTCAAGGCTCGCGGGAAAGACGGGGACACCGGTGATGGACAAGACATCTGATAAGTCAGCGCGCACTTGCGAGGGAGTCGAAATGCCACTAAACTCTGTCTCGTGCGGTCTACAAGGACAACGCGATGGCACTAGCATTGCCCAGGCCGGTCGCCACCTATCTGGCGGCGGTGAAAGCCAGGGATGCGGACATGCTGGATCTCTGCTTTGCGGACGATGCGGTGGTGCATGACGAAGACCGCGACCATCGTGGGCTGGATGCCATCAAGTCCTGGAAGCGGGAGACCGAGGCAAAATATCGGTATGTTGTGGAACCTCTCGATGCCGCGTTGGAAGGGAACATCGTGAGACTCCGCGCGCGGTTGACCGGCGACTTCCCCGGGAGCCCGGTTGAACTCGATTACATATTCACCGTCGCGAACGACAAGATCATCTCGCTGGAAATTGAATGACGGCGCGAGTTCCATAGGAAGTTTTACAGGAGGAAACAGAGAGAACAGAGGGACGGCGGAGGCAATTTCTTCGTTGAAGGTCGGCGTGAATCGGAGTAGACCGTGAGATGGCAATCAACCAACCGGAGGCAGTCATGGCGAAGAGCATGAAATGTTCGGATGTGGGCGTGGCGTGTGATTTTGAGGCGCGCGCGGAGACCGAAGCGGAGTTGATGAAGAAATTGCAGGAACACGCGCGGACGGCGCACGGGTTCAAGGATATTCCTCCCGAATTGGTGGCGAAGGTGAAGGCTGCCATCAAAGACGTGAAGTAGTTTTTTCTCCTGCGGGTCGACGGCTCTCGGCGATGGTGAACGTCAATTGCGCGTTCAGCGTGTGTGGTGTAATTTCATTCGGCGGCAACGCGCGACCCGAACAACTGAAATTCACCATCATTTACAATCCAAGGAGGCCACGATGAAATTGAATGCTTATCTTATGTTCCAGGGACAATGCGCGGAGGCGTTTGACTTTTATGCGAAGTGTTTGGGCGGGAAGATCGCGATGAAGATGACGTATGGCGAATCGCCGGCGGCCGGACAGTCGGCGCCCGATTGGAAGAACAAGATCATTCACGAGCGGCTGACGGTGGGCGATCAAACGCTCATGGGTTCGGACGCGCCGGCGGACCGGTTTGAGAAGCCGCAGGGATTTTCGGTGTCGATCGGCGTGGATTCTCCAGCGGAAGCCGAACGGATTTACAAAGGGCTGTCGGAAGGGGCCGAGATTTGCATGGAGCTGCAGGAGACATTCTGGGCGCAACGGTTCGGGATGCTTGTTGATAAATTCGGCACGCCGTGGATGATTAATTGCGAGAAGGAGATGTAGGACGATTGCATCGTGGCCAGGAGGTAGTGCGATGATTTGTTTTGAGGTACAGATAAACGGTAAGAAGACCTACACGGCGGGTGTTCGAGACGGTGTCCTGTCGTTTGACGTGACCGCCAATACGTACAAGGACGGTACTGGGTACCATTTGTTATCCTCTTTGGGTGGCCTCACAGAGGAGAAAGGTTCTGAGGAACATATCTGGTGGGGTGATTTTACTAAGCTGTCACCGGGAGATGTTGTCACAGTGAAGATTGTCTCGGCGGATGAGGCAGATGAGCCTACGAAGCGAGAACCCAGAATAACCCGCTGAGTGGTATTTTTAGAACTACACGATGAGCAAGAATAGCCGGTCATCGCATTCACTCCAAAATTGAGGAGATCATCATGCCTAACACAGTCCGACTTCATCGCGTGCTGCGGGCATCGCCCGAGCGGGTCTATCACGCGTTTCTGGATGCCGACGCCATGGCCAAATGGCTACCGCCCAATGGATTCACCGGAAAGGTCCATCAGCTGGATGCGCGTGTCGGTGGGCGGCATAGAATGTCGTTCACCAATTTCACTTCCGGCAAAAGCCACTCCTTCGGCGGCGAATACCTTGAACTCGTCCCGCACGAGCGCCTTCGCTACACCGATGTCTTCGATGATCCAAATTTGCCCGGCGAAATGCATGTCACCGTGAGCTTGAAAAAAGTTTCGGTGGGCACGGAACTCAGCATCGTGCAGGAAGGAATCCCGGATGTCATCCCTGTCGAAGCGTGTTATCTGGGCTGGCAGGAATCGCTCGTGCTGCTGGGCAAGCTGGTGGAGGCGGAAATCCCGGATTAAGGCCGATTGGTAGCCGGCCCGGCAATCGAACGCAGGCGGTAAAGACTATTTTATCCAATAAGTTTAGGCTTCAACGCGACATGCAAAAAAAGATCGTAGCCGTTTGCGCAGTCTTGGCCTTGATTGCCATTATCTTCTGGGTCGGATCGTATTATGGAGCGGACTCCCGATCCAAATTACAGACGAAGCGCGATTTGGATCTTCATAAGAAACTGGTCGAACTCGACCGGTCGTTTCTGACAAATGTAGTGACTCGACCGAACACGATGACCTCCGGGTCCTACGTACTTGAAATACAGTTTACCGGGAAGCCCGAAAAAACTGCCGCCCTTGAGTTGGAATTCTCCAACGGACAACTGATCAAGATGTCCAAACTGCCGATACAAGACCTTGTTCAGACTGGAAGCGTGGTGTCGTGGATGCAATACGACGAGGACGAAGGGCCAAGCGCAAGATTCATTGGTCTGATCGACGGAAATGGAATGTGGGGCAGGGTTTATGTGGAGCCAGGACAAGGATGGAGAGAGGGAGATCCTCCAGCCTATGGTGTCTGGAAGTTGCATCCGGAATCCGGTAAGTGAACAAGTCAAGTAACGTTGCTCAGGACAAGCTCCGCGTGGCCCTTCAATTGAAAGACCGGAAAACGACCTGCGCTTCGCAGAAGCGCAGCTGCAACCCGTGAACTGTTGGCGAACGCATGGGCTATTTTTTCGGCTCTTCTGTTTCCAAGAATGTACCCTCGTTCAACTGATCAAACGCCTTCCGCAACTGTTCCTGCGTGTTCATGACGATGGGGCCGTACCAGGCGACCGGCTCTTTCAACGGCTTTCCTGAAACCAACAAGAAGCGGATGCCTTGGTCGCCGGCTTGGACTACTACTTCGTCGCCGCTGTCGAAGAGGATCAGGCTGCGGTCTTCGGCTTCGGCGGGTGGGGCGGTGTCGAGCCAGTTGACGCTTTCGGTGGGGACGGCGAGGGGGCCGGAGGCGTTGCAGAATTTGCCGGAGCCGGCGAAGACGTAGGCGAAGGCGTTGCGGGAGGTGTCGACGGGGAGGCGTTTGCGTTTGCCGGGCGGGACGGTGACGTCGAGGTAGATCGGGTCGGCGGCGATGCCGGTGACGGGACCTTTTTTGCCCCAGAACTGGCCGCAGATGATGCGGGCCTGGGTGCCATCGTCTTCGGTGGCGACGGCGATTTCGGGCGCCTTGACTTCCTGGTAATGCGGGGCGGTCATCTTGAGCGAGGAGGGGAGGTTGGCCCACAACTGGAAGCCGTGCATGCGACCCGCTTGGTCGCCCTTGGGCATTTCCTGGTGGATAATGCCGCGGCCGGCGGTCATCCACTGGATGTCGCCCGCTTCGATGGAGCCGTGGTTGCCGATGCTGTCGGCGTGTTCGACGTTGCCGGCGAGGACGTAGGTGATGGTCTCGATGCCGCGATGGGGATGCCAGGGGAAACCGGCGAGGTAATCGGCGGGGATGTCGTTGCGGAAATCGTCCAACAACAGGAAGGGGTCGAAGTCGGTGGTGTTGCCGAAGCCGAACGCGCGGCGGAGATGGACACCCGCGCCTTCCATAGTAGGCTTGGATTTGATGAGTTTGTGGACGGGTCGAATGGACATGTCGGCTCCTTCTCTTTTGGTCGAGGCCCGCACGCCAACGGGCCGGTTCGCCTGACGCGTGGAATGTAGCAGAAAAGAATTAACGTTCAACATTCAACGCCCAACGTTCAACGCTCAACGGACAGGCTGAACGAAAAGGCAAAATGGAAAAGCGGGAAAGGTGACGCACCACTGGCCCCAGTGCTTTCCTTACACTTGCACCCCGATGAACCGTTGAAGTCCTGTCAGGCCCGGGCGTTACGGCGCGCCGGGTTTGATTTTGAATTCCTTGGTGGAGGGTAAGCTGGTGTCGGTAACGCCGGTGCTCTGGTCGCAGATGTTGTCGGATGGCTCGGTCGGGCCTGGCCCGGAAGCCGCGCCCCAGAAATTGAATCGGGCGTCGATATCGGACGGGGTGTTGTTGACCAGACCACAGTTGGGTGAGCCGGCGGGGACAGCGTTGCCGAAGATGTTGTTTTTCTGGATCACGATGTTGGTGCTCAGGTTGGACAGGTTGATGCCAAAATTATGGTTGCCCACGGTGGAATTGGCGAACAAGAGGATGTTGGTCGCGCTGCGGAGGCGAAAACCGTCGCCCAGATTGCTGTCGGCGATGTTGCCCGTCAGCCTGGAGGAGTCATTGGCGCCACGGATATGGAAGCCGTTCGCGCTGTTTGCCGTCGAGACGTTGGCGCGGACGAAAGCATCGGTGGTTTGCAGTTCGAACCCGTGATTGATATTGACGGTGGCGAGGTTGTTCAGCAGCGCGGGCGCTGTTCCCAGCACGTTAAAGCCATCGTTACCATTTTCGGTGGAGACATTCTTGAAGAACACCGAGTCCGTCCCCAGATCCTGAAACCCGTCGGTGCCGTTGCCATTGGCGGTGTTGCCGTCGACCAGCACGTTGTTGGCAGAGGATTCGACGACCACGCCGTTGTCGCCACCGATGAGAGTGAATCCCCTTTTCAGCACGCCAAAGACGGCGCCCGTGGAGGAAATGGAGACGACATTAACGCCGTTGCCGGCCGCGTCAAGGATGGTCGACGCCGCGCCGTCGCGCGAGATGATGGTGACGGATTTGTTGACCTGAATCATACAGCCGCAGGCACCCGGAAAAGTTTCGTCACCCGGATCGGTGAACGCGCCGTCGTCATTGAGATCGCCGTAACGGCCGGGGCCGACGACGATCACGTCGCCATCGAACGCATTGGCAATGGCCTGGCCGATGGAACGGCAGGCGGTGGCGGCCGTAGTCCCGCAAACGGAGCTATCGATGCCGTTATTCGCAACGAATTTGGTCGCGGCCTGAGCTTGTGGCAGTGACGAGGAAGAAAGCAACAGTGTGGCCAGTGAAACTCCCAATACACCTTTGGCGGAAATCGTCATGGTCGAATCCTCCTTAATTGATTGGCTTTAGATTCCAGTTGGGAACGTAACAACAACAGCCGGGTTTGCAAGAGGTTTTCGCAATTACCCTCGGAAGTAAAGTTTTCATGCAGGGCGGAAAGGGAAGAGAGATGAGGGCGATATGGGCGGGCGTATTTTTCCTCGAAGTACGGTTGTGGAAGCCCTAGTGTGGGGGCCATGAAAGCGACCTCTATTCAGCGGTACGCGGTTTTCTTCCTGTTTCTCTGGGGAATCATGGCGCAAGCAGAAACGAGTGCTCCGCCGAAGAAGGTCGATCTGTCGGATTTGATTCATGAGACGCAAAAGTCGGGGAAGATACCCGGGGTCATCACCCTCGTCTGGTGGGTACCCGAGGAATTCTGGCGTGTTTCGCTGTCATCCGGCGGGAAGATGACGCCGGAAGCAACGGAACGAATGTTGCAGGTGTTCCGTCCGTATACGATGGTCGGCATTGTGGACGGAACGATTGGACCGTTTGGCGCGGTGACATATACTTCCAATGAAGAAGCACGGGCAGCCATCCAACTTCAAGATACTCGCGGCCACGCATACCCGCCGTTGGATGACGACGTCCTGAGCGCCGATGTGAAGAATTTTCTTCAGATCATGAAGCCCTTGCTCACCAATATGATGGGGTCGATGGGTAAGAACTTCCATTTCTTTCTCTTCCCCGCGGAGGACTTCAAAGGCCGAGCGCTAGCTGACCCGAAGAGCGAAGGTTCGTTGACCATTGCCTATAAGGGGAAAGATTATAAATGGCGTTTACCCTTGGCGTCGCTCCTGCCAACAAAAACCTGCCCGAAATGTTTGGAACAACTACCAGGCAACTATAAATTCTGTCCGTGGGATGGAGCGCCGCTTCCGGAGGCCGCGAAGTAGGGGGGCGGAGTTGCCCGTCTGAGAAGTAGTCCTGTCGTCCTGCCAATTCGCAGAAGAGCGATTTCGCAAGCCCGACGTTTCCGTCTGGACATCGGATTCCGATAATGGTAGGATACCAGTATGAGTAAATGTAGAAGGCTGACGGAAGAGAAGCGGCGCGGTTCTTCGGAGGGGATCCGCCTTCGCCAAAGCTATGGCGGACGAGTCCGTCTTCGCCAAGGCTTCAACGCGACAGGGAGGGCCTCGAAACATGCCATTCTGCGAAACGAACCCATTTGTAATGCGCGCAAATACGATTGTAACATACAGAGGGGCAAGGTGTTGAGGGATGTGAAGTGAAGATTACAAATGGGTTCGTTTCGACCGGAATTGAGAGTTGGCGAAGCGAACGACGGACAGCGTTCGGCATTGGAATTCCTGCAGAGGTGTGGTTTCATCACGGCTCCGATGAAGATCAAGGGCGTTATATTTGATATGGATGGCACGATCACGGCGCCGTACTTCGACTTTACAACTATCAAGGAGGAGGCGGGGATCGGCGACGTGGACATGCTGGACTATTTGGCGACGGCCACCGGGGTGGAATACGCGCGGGTGCAGGCGGTGATGACGAAGTTCGAGGACGCGGGCGTGGCGGAGGCGAAGTTGAACCACGGGGCGCGGGAGTTGTTGGACGAGCTGGTGCGGCGGGGGATGCCGACGGCGTTGTTGACGCGCAATACGCGGCGGTCGGTGGACGGGGTCTGTCGGAAATTGAACCTGAAGTTCGACATCACTGTCACAAGGGAGGACGGCCCGCACAAGCCCGCGCCCGAGCCGATCTGGGAGATCGCGCGGCGTTGGGACGCGGAACCGGGTGAGGTGTTGATGGTCGGCGATTACAAGTGGGACGTGCTCTGCGCGAAGAACGCGGGTGCGCCCAGCGCGATGCTGACGAACGGTGAGCCGGTGCCCGATTGGGCCAGCGACGCCACGTACATCATTACGACATTGGCGGAAGTGATCGAGATAATTGAAGGGAAGAAGCGATGACAAATGCTGTGGTGGGGTTGGTGACCTGCTCCTCGCGGACGGAAGCGCGCAAGGTGGCCAAGGCAGTTTTGAAGAAGAAGCTGGCGGCGTGCGTCAACATCATCGGCGGCCTGGAATCGCATTACTGGTGGCGGGGCAAACTGGAAACCGCGCGCGAGTGTTTGCTGCTCATCAAGACCACGCGGGCGCGGGTCGGCGGTGTCACAAGTGCGGTCAAGGCCGCACATAGTTATGAGGTGCCTGAGGTGATCTTTTTACCGGTGGTTGCGGGCGAGCGGAATTATTTGAATTGGCTGCGCTCATCGATTGTAAAAGTCGCAGTGGTTTTGCTTCTGTTGGCGTCGGTCGGCACTGTGTACGCCGATCGCATCGATGACCTGGTGAAGCAACTGGGGAGCACGAATGACGAGGAGCGGGCTGACGCTGCGGATGCGCTCTCACATATCGGCGGCACGCGGGTAGAGAAACAGTTTCGCGAAATGTTGACATCGTCGAGTCCCGAGAAGCGGCAGGTGGCGGTGATTGGTTTGTTGCAGGTGAGTGATGCGGCGGAAGACCTCGAACGAGCGCACGCGGTGTTGAAGGACGACAACTCTATCGTGCGTTGGTCCGCCGTGGCGGCCTTGCAGACGAGCGGGCGGGCCGAGGCCATTCCGTGGCTGGAGGAGGTCGAGAAATCCGACAAGACGGATTCCGTCCGCGAGGCCGCGACGGAGGCACTGGGGAAATTGCGGTCGAGCATCCAATGGTTGCGGTCGTTGCCCGACGCGGAGAAGCAGGCGCGGCAGTTGAAGAAGCCGATTCTCGCTTACTTTTTCCTGCGGGATTCGGAGTTCTGCCAGAAATTGGAGGAAGGTTTGTTGGCGGACAAGGCGGTCATCGACGTGGCGGAGGAATTCGTGTGCGTGCGGATCGATGCGGCCAAGCAGGGGGACGACGCCCGCAAGCTGGACGTGCGCGGCGCGCCGACGATCCTGTTGTTGGATGGCGGGGGAAATGAAATGTCGCGGGTAGCGGGGTTGGTCGAGAAAGATCAGTTGCTGGCCAAGCTGGATGAGGCCAAGCGCAGCAAGTTGACCTTCCGCGAGGCGCGACGGCTGGCCATGAAGAGCCCAGAGGACGTGCAAGCGAACTGGAAGGTGGCCGAGACGTATTTGGAAGAAGGGCGGGAGGACTTGGCGGAGCCACATCTGCGCAACGTCATCGAGCACGATGAGCAGAATCAATATGGGTACACGGACAAAGCGATATTTGCGCTGGGCTTCGCCCTCGGCAAGCGCGGCGAATACGCGCAAGCGGCGTACAGTTTCGAGAAGCTTTTGGAGCGCTGGCCAGCATACAAGGACAAGGACAAGGCCTTGTATTGTCTGGGCTTGAGCCAGTTGGCGGTGGGGCAGAAGGAGAAAGGGCGGGCGCGGTTGGAGCAGCTGTTGCGGGAGTTTCCCAACAACTCCGTCGCCAAGAGCGCACAGGCGGCCCTGGATAAACTGAAGGCGAAGGAGGGGAATAATGAAAAGGGCAATTGAAGGGTTCCTGATCGCGATTGTGCTGGCGGCGGCGCCGTTGACGCGGGCGCGGGCGGCGGAGAGCGGGACGCAGGAGACCAGCGCGATCGCCGAGGCCACCAAGTACTTTGATCGAGCCAATAAATTCGTCGAGGCCGGTTCGCTGCCGCGCGCGAAGCTGGAGTACGAAAAAGCGATCAAACTCTACCCCAAATACCTGGACGCTTATTATAACCTCGCGGTTGTCTGTGAGAAGCTGGGGGAAAAGGGCGGGGCGATTGACCAGTACAAGCGGTATCTGGAGATCAAGCCGGACGATGCGGACGTTTGGAACCAGGTTGGGGTGCTTTACGATGAGACCGGCAGCAAGAAGGAAGGGCGGAATGCTTATCAGAAAGCGCTGGCCATCAATCCGAAATACGGGCGCGCGCACCACAACCTCGGCGTGTTGTTGAAAGAGGAGGGTGATCTCAAGGGGGCCGAGCAGCATCTTGCGACGTTCGTGAAACTCGAAGAGGAAGCCGGACGTCCAAACGGCGACGCCTACTACAGTCTCGGCATTCTCTATCTGCAGGAATTGCGTGACAAGGACGCGAAGCTGCTGTTGCAAAAGGCGATCGACATCGACCCGAGCGTTCCACATTTCAACAATGCAATGGGTGACACGTATCTGTTGGAAAAGCGGCCCGATGAGTCGATTGTCTATTACAAGAAGGCCATCGAGAAGGACCCGAAATACGCGTTGGCTTACAGCGGGCTCGGGGACGCCTACGCGCAACTCAAGGAACGCGACAAAGCGTTGACTGCGTACCGCAAAGCGCTGGAATTGCGGCCGGATTACGCGCTGGTGTATTACAAACTCGGTCTTTTCTACGAGGACAACAATCCAACCGAGGCGATAAAAAACTTTGAAAAGTACCTGCAATCTGGTAGGACTATTGAGTACCGAGATGAAGTCGCCGCGAAAATTGAAGCACTGAAACTGACACTCAAGCCTTAAATCAGGAAGTACACCATGTCACAACATCAAAGTCTCAAAGGGGCCAACAAAATCCAGGCGCGCCGCAACGTTCTCAAACGGTTCGAGCGCGTGGAGATCCTCAAGAAGCAGGGGCGCTGGAAGGGCGGCGATCGCGTTTTCGGGCTGCCCAAAACCAAGCCGGAGTAGTCGGTCACTCCGCCGTGCTCGTCCGCCTGCAAAAGTATCTTGCGGAAGCGGGCATTGCCTCGCGGCGTCGTTGCGAGCAGCTCATCGAAGCTGGCCAGGTTTCGGTCAATGGCCGACCGAGCCGCGTCCTCGGCACCAAGATTGATCCCGCGCGCGATTCCGTGACCGTGGACGGCAAGCCGGTCGTGCTCGAGCGCAAGGTTTATATTGCGCTGCACAAGCCCGTCGGTTGCGTGTGCACCAACGCCGATACTCATGGGCGCAAGCGGGCGGTCGATTTGCTGCCGGGGTCGCTGCCGCGGCTCTACACCGTCGGACGGCTTGACAAGGATTCCGAGGGTCTGTTGTTCCTGACCAACGACGGCACTTTTAGCTTGCGGCTCACGCACCCCCGTTACAAGATGAGCAAGACCTATTTCGTGGAGGTCGAGGGGGAATTGAAGAAGGCTGAGATCGCACGCCTGCTGAGGGGGGTTCGTAGTGACGGCGAGTTGTTGCGCGCCGAAAAAATCTTCCAGGTGCGGGCGCAAGTTCATGGTACGGAACTGCGGCTGATTCTCAGTGAAGGAAAGAAACGACAAATTCGCAGGATGATGGCAGCGGTTGGGCATCCCGTGACGCGCCTCGTGCGGCTGGCGGTCGGCCCGATTGAGTTGGGGAATCTGGCAACATCACAATGGAGGCATCTTACTCATGAAGAAGTGGACAAACTTACACAATTTTCGCCGGCAGATCTTCGTCCTTAGCGCGCTTGCCGTCGCGGCGTCTTGGATCGTGTCCGCCACTCGCGCCGATTCCGGTGGAGCCGTTCCGGCCGTCGCTGCCCCGGTATCCGAAACAGGCCGCGGCACAATCAAGGGCCAGCACAGCAACGTTCGCTCACGCCCGAGCCTGAGCGCGGAGGTCGTCACCCAGCTTCACAAAGGCGAGACCGTGGACGTGCTCGACCACAAGACAGTGACCGAGCGGGAAAAGTCGGTGGATTGGTTGCGGATCGCCTTGCCCGCGGCGGCGAAATGCTACGTCAGCGCCAAGCATCTCACCGGCGGAGCCGCCAACGTCGAGAACCTGAATGTGCGGTGCGGTCCCGGCTCGAATTACCGCGACGTCGGAAAGCTGTCGAAAGGCACGAAGGTCGAGGTGGTGGAGAAAAAGGGCGAGTGGGTGCAAATCCGGCCGACGCCAGAGTGCAGCGGTTGGATTGCGGCCGAGCTGGTAGATGTTGAAGCCGCTCCGCGCGCGGCCGCGCCACCCGCCAGCACGTCGGAGGTCGTAACGCCGCCAGTTGCCGCGTCGCCAATACCGGCGCCGGCGGCGCCAGCCGTCAGTGTTGTGAATGCCGACCCGGACATTCTGGTCACCTACGTGGTAAAGGACGGATATTTGGCCGCGGTGAATGAGCCGAATGCGCCGGCGACTTTCGAATTGCGCACGACCGAGGCGGACCGCCTCAGCTTTCGCATCGCGTATCTGGAGACTTCCGAGACGAATTTGAAGAGGTTCGAGGGCAAACACGTTCGCGTGGTCGGGACCCAACGCTGGCGCAAAGGCGAGCGGTACCCGGTCATCGCCATCGAGCGTATCGACATGGTTTGGTAATCGTGTGTGATGTCTGGGAAACTCATCGACGGCAAAGCCATCGCCGAGCAGATCAATGCCGAGACTATCGCTGAGATCGCGCGCCTGAAGGATCAGTATCGGCTGACTCCGGGTCTTGCCGTGGTCCTTGTCGGTGAAGATCCTGGCAGCGCCACATATGTTTCGATGAAGGACAAGATGTGCACCCGCCTCGGGCTGCACTCCGAGCGCGTCAATCTACCAGCGTCCACAAGTGAAGGCGAGTTGCTCGCCATCCTCAACGACCTGAACTTCAAGCGTGAAGTCCATGGGATTCTTGTTCAATCACCCTTGCCACCGCAAATCTCGGCGACGACCATTTTCGCGGCGATCGATCCCAGTAAGGATGTCGATGGCTTTCACCCGCTGAACATCGGCAAACTTGCGCTGGGCGATCCGACCGGTTTCATCCCCTGCACGCCCGCGGGTGTTCATGAACTCCTCGTTCGCAGCGGAGTGAAGATTGACGGCGCGCACGTTGCGGTGCTTGGTCGCAGCCGCATCGTCGGCCGTCCGCTGTCCCTGATTCTCTCGCAGAAGACCTCGAACGCCAATGCCACGGTCACGGTGTGTCACTCGCGGAGCCGGAACCTTGCGGAGATCTGCCGGTCGGCTGATATTTTGATTGCGGCAATTGGTGCGCCACACTTTGTAAACGCCGACATGGTGCGCGATGGCGCCGTCGTCATCGACGTGGGTGTCAACCGAGTCGAGGACAAAGCGGTCGAAAAAGGTTACCGCATTGTGGGGGACGTGGCCTTCGACGCAGTCGCGCCGAAAGCATCGCTGATCACGCCCGTGCCCGGCGGCGTTGGTCCGATGACCATCGCCATGCTCATGCACAACACTGTCCGTGCGGCCAGGATGAGGCACGGGGCCGGGTGAGAAAACCCGGTACGCTGTTGCTCGTGGCGTCCCTCCTTCTTGGTTGCAGCACTGAAAAACTGCCGCCCTTTCAATCAGTGTCACCATCGGCGCTGCCCGAGACATTGCTCCCCGAGCCAACGGAACTTCAGAGCAATCAACTGGCGCGTCTCGATACGCAGTTGCGGGGTCCCATTGACCATCTCAATCTCTCGTGGGTGGCGGACATGGGAATCGTGGCGGTTCCAGCCTGCCTGCGAGAAGCGGGTGACAACACCTTATCCGTCGACGCGCGGGATTTGATCTTGATCGTGCTGGGAAACGCGTTAAAGAAGGCCGGGTTTCGCGAGCATCCCGGCGCGAGGAACGATCTTGTAGTTCCAGTCCTGCTCCAGGAGCTGGATGACAAGGAGCCACGTGTGCAGCGCTCGGCAGCCTTCGCCGCGCGGTTTGTGGACGATGCGCGACTGGTTCCGCCGCTGCATCTGTTGCTGGGCGCGCCGGATATCGTGCAGGAACAGGCTGTGCTGGCGCTTGGTACGAGTGGACGCGAGACGGAGGTGTTGCCGATCGCAAAACTGTTTTTTGGGACGTCGAGTGGCAAGTTCCGCTATTCGTGTTTGTACTCGCTGGCGACGATGTGCTTGCGGCACGACGTGGATGTTGCGTCGGTGCTGCAACAGAATGCCGGCAGTTTCGGCGAGAAGAACCTCCCAAATGTGGAGAGTGTCCAGGGAAGATTTGTCGAATTCAAGGCCATCACGGCGCTCGTCAGGGAACTATCGTCGAGCGCGGCGGCCCAGCGGCGTGAGGCGGACGAGAGGTTGCGCAAACTCACCGGCAAACAGGTCGCGTTTGATCCCACGGGCGACGAAACGGCGCGAGCGCGTGGGATCGAAGAATGGCAGAACTATCTCCTGAATTATTACTGGCTGGTTCCACCACCTTCCAAATCTTGAAATCAAACACCGAAACTCAGGATCGGAAACGGCGTGCGTGCCTGCTGCAAACGCTGGCGCTGGGCCTTGCGCTGTTCGGCATCCTGCATATCGCTCGTGACTTGCCAGCGCGCGCCAAAGGGAACGATTTCGCGCACTACTATATCTCCAGCCGCTTGCTGCTGACCGGCGCTGATCTCTACTCCACGCCGTTACAACCAGAGTACGAGCGGTTGGGATTCCGCTACACACATCCGATCCCGACTGCTACAAATCCGCCACTGCTTGTTGCCATCTTCGCACCCCTTGCACTGCTCCCGCCAATCGCGGCATTCTGGATCTGGGTAATGTTGGAAATATTCAGTCTGTGCTGGATCTTGATGCTTACCTGGCGCCTGTCAGCCGATCGGCTATCGCTCCCGGCGCGGTGGCTGGTGTGCGCGGCCATGATTGCTTCGGCACCGGTCTATTGGCATTTCTTCTTTTCGCAGTGCCAGTTGCCGATCGCTGCGATAATCCTCCTGGCGTACTGGTGTCTGCGGAATGGCCGGCCGGTAAGCGCCTGTGTAGCCGCAACAACAACGGTGTGGTTCAAGCTGTTTCCGGTGGTGCTGCTTCCGTGGTTCCTGTGGCGCTCCTCGCGAGAGTGGAAGACTCGCTGGAAATGCGCGGGCGCGGTTCTGGCGTGGAGCGCGGCATTGGTCCTGGCCAGTGGCTTGGGGAACTGGCAGCAGTTCTGGACGCGCGGAATGAAAGTGGTGGACGACTGGATCACGTGGCAGCGTCACTTCAATTTTACCGTGCCGTCTTTCGTGAAGAACGCCGCGTGGTCTCTCCATAGTTTCGATCCACAATGGAGCGCTTTGCACGCATGGGCCAACATCGGCGCCATCATCGGGTTGGCACTCGTCATCCTCGCGTACGGCATTTGCTGGAAGAACGAGCGGCGTGAGGTGGGCGTGGATCTTGAGTCCGAGTTCTGTTTAATGACCGTGGTAATGCTTGCCGGAATTTCCGAGGCGTGGGGTCATTATTATGTGCTGCTGATTTTTCCGGCTGCAATGGCCGTGGCGCGCGTGGGGCGAAGTCCAACTCCCGGCCAGGTCGTGACACTCGGGCTTGCACTCGTGATGCTGAACTTGATGGGTGACTGGCGAAGTCCGTGGCTGGAGTTTGCGGTCAGTTATATTCCACTGTATGGATTGCTGCTACTCGGCACGCTCTTTGCCTACCAGGTTTGTTCCGACGCCGTTGTGACTGCCCCGCCGCGTTTTGCCGCCGGCAGGTAGGCTTGCTCCGTGTAATCGCGCACCATCCGCGCGGTCGAAAACCGCGGGGTGACAGCAGCAATCGAAGCCTTCATCATCTTGATCCACTCGACCGGCAGATCGTTCGCGTCACGCTCATAGAACAATGGGACGATCTTTTCCTCAAGGATATCGTAGAACGACTCACTGTCCTCGTGGTCCTGTGCGTCTGCGTTTGGATTCTCCTCCGCCTTGCCGATGGTCCAACCCGCGTCGGGATTCTGCACTTCACACCACCAACCATCCGCGATGGAAAAGTTGATGCCGCCATTGACCGGGGCTTTCATGCCACTGGTGCCGCTCGCCTCGTGGGGACGGCGGGGGTTGTTGAGCCAAACCTCGACGCCCTGCACGAGCATGCGCGCGACCCGCATGTTGTAGTTCTCGATGAAGACGATGTGGCCGTGTAAATCCGTGTTTCTCGAAATGTCGAAAATCCGGCGGATCAATTCCTGGCCCGGTTTGTCTGCCGGATGCGCCTTGCCGGCGAAAATGATCTGGACCGGGCGCTCGGGGTTCTTGAGGATCGCGCGCAGCCGATCGAAATCGCGGAGCAACAAATCCGCGCGCTTGTAGGTGGCGAACCGACGGGCAAAACCAATCGTCAGCGCTTGCGGGTCGAGCAACTCCTCGACACTGCGCAGGTCGTCGGGCGAAGCGCCGTGTCGGGCCAGGTGGGCGCGTTCGCGAGCGCGCGTGAAGCGGATCAAGCTTTCCTTCTGCAGGTTGTGGACTTCCCACAACTCCTTGTCGGGAATGTTGGCGACGCCGCGCTTCCAGAAAAGCTCGTCCATGAGATTCTCGCGCCAGGCCGGGGTGAGATACTTGTCGTAAAGCTCCGCCATCTGGTAGCCCATCCATGTGAACGTGTGAATGCCGTTCGTGATGGCCTGGATTCGATTCTCGCCGGACTTCAAATCCTTGAAGATGTGCCGCCACATGTCGTTGCTGACCTGGCCGTGAAGCTGGCTGACCCCGTTGCAAAAAGTCGAGAGATGCAGTGCGAGAATGGTCAGGCTGAATGGCTGCTGACTTTGACCGGGACTCGGAAGGCCAAGGTCGATGAGTTGATCCAGCGTGACGCCGACTTCCTTGCAGTACTTCTTGTAGTATTTGCGGATCAGCCCCGTGTCGAACGCTTCGTTACCGGCCGGCACCGGTGTGTGGGTCGTAAAGACGGCATTCTTCGCGACCTGCTTGCAGGCATCGGCGAAGTTCATCCCGCCCTTGACGCAATTGCGGACCCGTTCCAGCCCGAGGAATGCGCTGTGCCCTTCGTTCATATGCCAGCAAGCCGGCTCGATACCGAGCACCTGCAGTGCGCGCACGCCGCCGACGCCAAGGACGAGTTCCTGGCAGATGCGCATCTCCCGGCCGCTGACATAAAGCTGGCCCGTGATCGGGCGGTCGGCGGGATCGTTCTTGTTGGTGTCCGTGTCCAATAGCAGGACCGGCACGCGACCCACCTGCGCCAGCCAGATACGCGCGTACACGGGACGGTCGGGGAAATCGACGGTGACCGTCAGGTGCCGGCCATTGTCAGCCAACAACGGCTGGACGGGCAGGCGCGAAAAATCGTAGGCCGGGTAGAAATGCTGCTGCCGTCCGTCGGGCTCGATCTCCTGCTCGAAGTAACCATGCTTGTAAAGCGGGCCGATGCCGATGAAGGGGATCCCCAGGTCGCTGGCGGACTTGCAGTGATCGCCGGAGAGCACGCCGAGGCCGCCGGAATAAATGCGCAGGCATTCGTGAAAGCCGAATTCGGTCGAGAAATAAACAAACGGCCCGCCCTGGTAGCCGGGATGGTTCTTGGCGAACCAGGTGTCGTTGAGCGACTTCATGTACGTCTCGAAATCGCGCAACACGGACTTGTACGTGCTGAGGAACGTCTCATCCTCCAGCAGCTCTTCCCAGTGCGCCGGCTCGATGTTGATCAACAACTCGACCGGGTTGCGATAGATCGCCCACAGCCCGGGTTGGATGTGCGAGAACATGCGGCGCGCGTGGGGATTCCATGTCCACCACAAGTTGTACGCCAGTTCGCGCAGCCCCGAGACTTCCTTGGGCAGTTCGATGTCGGCCATCGATGTCGAACGGAATTTGAAAGGGGCTTTATCCATGGGATTTCAGGCTCGCTTGCGTAATCTGTTTTGCCAGGCGTTGAAGAATCAGCGCGGGGAACATGGAACCATCACGGGTTCGCCGCCGCGGCTTCGCTGGCGGCGATCATGCCATCCACGTTGACGCCGCGCAGGTTGAAAAGACGGCGGACGGTATCATCGATCAAATTATTCGGACAGGAAGCGCCGGCGGTGATGCCGACGTAGAGCTTCCCCGCCGGCAACCAGTTCTCGGCCAGCACTTCCTCCTGCTTGTGCAGGTTGAAGTGCAAAATCGCTTTGTCCGAGAGAATCTTGCTGGCGTTGCGAATGAAGAAAGTGGGCATGCGTTCCTCGCTCATCTCGGCGAGGTGCGAGGTGTTGCTGGAGTTGTACCCGCCGACGACGATCATCATGTCGAGCGGCTCCTGCAGCAGGTGGATCAACGCGTCCTGTCGCTCCTGGGTCGCGCCGCAGATGGTGTCGAACATCCGGTAGTGCTGGTCAATTTCGGTCTCGCCATAACGGTCAACCATCGCCCGTCGCAACCGCCGCTGGATCTCCTCGGTCTCACTGCGCAGCATCGTCGTCTGGTTGGCCACACCGATGGAGGCCAGGTGCAGGTCGGGATCGAAGTCCGGCGACATCGCGCCGGCAAATTTCGCGAGGAATTCCGCCTTGTTGCCGTTGTGGCGGATATAGTCACAAACGTAATCGGTCTCCGCGATGTTGAGCACCACGAGATAATGGCCGGCATTATTGGACGTGGCGCGCGAACTCGTCGCCTTCGTTTCTTCGTGTTTGGATTTGCCGTGAATGATCGAGGTAAATCTTTCCTTCGCGTTTTGCGTGACGCGTTTCCAGACGCTCATCACATCGCCGCAGGTCGTATCCACGAGCTGGCAGCCTTTCGCCTTCAACTTGTCCATCGTCGCCACTTCCGCGCCGAACGCGGGGATGATCACCACGTCGTCTTCCTTGAGGTCATCGATGCTCGCGCTCTTGATCGGGCCCGAGAGGAACTTGATGCTCATCGCGACGAGCTGCTCGTTGACCTCGGGATTGTGGATGATCTCGCCGAGAATGTAGATCGGCTGGTTGGGGAACACCTTGCGCGCCGCGTACGCCAGGTCGATGGCCCGCTCCACGCCGTAGCAGAACCCGAATTCCTTCGCCAAGCGCACCTTCAGCCCGCCCGCCTCCAGTTCGCCGCCGCGCTGCCGCAGTTTTTCGACGATCTGGCTGCGATAATGCAACTCCACTTCTTCGCGGACGGCCTCCATAATGTCAGGCCGACGCAGGTTAACGCGTTTCGGTTTAGGCACTTCCGCTACAATAGGCTCACTCATTCACTTATCCTTCTACCGTATAAAGGGCCACATTTCAACCAAAACCCCCGCTTGTCCGCTGGGGGTAGGGCGCGACCGCCGGGCGCGCCGCTGTGCTTCGTCCGATTTGTAGGGCAACCGCTCCGCTCGCCATCTCCCCCGGTTGTCATGCTGAGCGAAGTCGAAGGATCTAGATGGCCACCAGTCTGACGTAAAAAACGTAGAAGAGACGAGACGGATGCAGCCCAAACCCGTTCTTTGTTTTGCGTTTTGCGCCTTGTTTGACCTCATCTACCCCTTGGAATTGGGTTCGTTTTGGAAAACGAACCCAAATATTTTGACTGATTTTACTATGTGTAACATCTTGCAACAGCGATGGATAAATGCAGTTCCACGGCGAAAATAAATTGGGTTCGTTTCGCAAAAACACATGTTTTGGGATTCCATCCCCTTGGCAATGTCGCCCGCAGCCACCGAGCCGGCCTGCCGTAGTGGCGCTCCGAGCTGCGCACAGCAGCGAGTCCGCTGTCTTGTCCGCCATAGCCTTGGCGACGGCGGAAGCCTCCTCGTGAAGGTGGATCATCATAAACGTCCATGCCTCGGATCCTACCACTATCGGAATCCGATGTACAGAGATTTAATCGAGACGTTCCATATGACTCCTCCCGTACTCTCCGCGTTGGTGGAGCACGGCAGTTGTAAAGGGAATGTAAAAATCCGGCCGTCAGCCCGAATTGCATCGACTTATGATGCCACTCCGCTAGGCTTCTCGTTGGAGACTGTAGGTGCGGGCGGAGTTATATTCCTCGCTGAGGAACGGAAAGAGAAGATGTTATGAACACGAAGTTATTCCTATTGTACCCTGTGTTCCTCGCCCTCCTCGTGTTCTCGACTGTTTCAACAAGCGTAGGCACCATTGTCACATTTGACGATCTCTCCGAAACGGGTACTGGGTCATTTCTTGCAAGCGGTTACCAAGGCTTGGTCTGGAGCAATTTTGAGGCCTTGAATACGATTCTCTTTACTGATCAGCAGGCGATTCATCTCACAGCCAACGGCTCGAATGGCTATTACAACGGCATGGTATCGGCCTCCAACGTGGCTTTTAATGCCTTTGGCGATCCCGCTGAGATTGACTCGTCTGGCACCAATTTTAATTTCCTAAGCGCCTATCTAACGGGCGCGTGGAACAGTAATCTAAGTATCGAAGTACAAGGATTCACCGGCACAACCCTACTATACGACACAACAGTCGTAGCCAGTGCGACATCCCCAACTTTGTTCACTTTCAATTATCACAATATCAACCGGCTTTACTTGATCTCTTCTGGGGGACAGCAAGCCTTTGGTATTGCAGGCGGGAATAATTTTGTCATGGACAAATTCACCTTCGAGTTTGTGCCGGAGCCTTCGTCGTTTCTGCTGGCCACCGCCGGCGCGCTATTGCTCTGCCCACTCCTCAAACGCAAACGCGTGTAGCGTAGCCCGCCGAGCTATTCACATCCGTCGTCGCGCTTTCAAGACTTTCCAAAGCGCCAGCACCGGGAACAGTAAGAAGACCAAACTCGTCCAGTAAATGTATCGCGTCACTGTTGGTGCGCTTCTCAGGAACGCATTGTCCTGGATGAAGGCGCGAGCCTCGGCATCGTTGGCGTGCCTGGCCAGCGCCGCACCGCCGCGCGCAAATTCCCGGGCAAACGCCGCGCCGCCCAGTGCTGCCGTCCAGCC
>Ga0247667_1000177_pt1 | contig 23663 bp, 14 predicted proteins | sample CNK08_metaG_FD_183027 | JGI IMG/M metagenome (GOLD analysis project Ga0247667, IMG submission 183027) | Soil microbial communities from Purdue University Martell Research Forest, Indiana, United States - CNK08 | ecosystem: Environmental > Terrestrial > Soil > Temperate forest > Bulk soil... | reverse complement strand
CTCGATGCTCGTTTGGACGTTCATTCTTGAACGTACAGTCGTCGTGTACCTTGCTTCCACCTACCCCAAAAACGATCTTCAGAGCAGGGGGCGGTTCACGAGGACGTCATTCGCGCGCCTTCGAGCGCTCTCGGACCAGCGTCGTAAATCGCCCATATCTCGTAAAGCGCCCCCCTCATCCGGCTTCGCCACCTTCTCCCCCCGCAAGAAACCGCGGTGGGAGAAGGGCTCTCGACGAAGGGAGTGGCAATGCCCTCGAGGGAACAATTCAAGTGAGCATGTGAGAAATGCAACCTAGCAACTCAGCAACCAAACACTGCGAGACCCCGCAACCGCGAGACCCCGAGACCGCGTAACCGCTAAAACGCGTACCCCAGCGTAATGAAGTACGCGAACGGCCGCTCGAAGACCGCCTTCCCGGAGTCGTCGTAGCGCAGGATCTGGCGCTTGAGTTTGTAGCCGAAGTCGAAGCGCACCGGGCCGACGGGCGAGAGGTAGCGCAGGCCGGTGCCGACGCCGTATTTCAGGTCGCCGAAGCGGATGTTCGTCTCCGCGTAGGTGTTGCCGGCGTCGACGAAGAGCTGGGCTCCGATCGGGCCGGCGATCGGGAATCGGTACTCGGCGTTGACGATGAAGAGAGCCCGTCCGCCGAGAGGCGCGGTCATATGGCCGCGGGTCGGGTCGACGACGTCGATCAGCGTCGGGTGGCATCCGGCGTCGATCGACGCCTGCGTCGGGCAGGCCGTGCCGAGGAGATCGAGCGCATAAGCGCGGTTCGACGTGTCGCCGCCGGTTGTGAAGCGTTCGGACAGCGGCACGCCGCTCGTCGGAATCACCGCACCGGTGACAGGATCGATCGTCGTGCCGGCGCCGAGGTCCTGGATCAGGCCGACGCGGCCCGACATCGCGAACGTGCTGTTTTCCGTGACCGGCAGGTACCACGACGTCTGCGTGAACTCCTTGAGAAAGCGCGCGTCGGCGGCGATGAAGCGGAACGCGTACTCCACCGATGCCGTGGTGAAGAAACCGCGGTGCGGGTTGAGCGAGTCGTCGCGCTTGTCCCAGAAGAATGTCGGGGTGAGGCTGGAGATGGAGACGTTCGTGGCGTTGCGGTCGAGGCCGGGCAGGATCACGCTTTGCGCCAGCGCGCAGAGATCGCCGCTCTTGTGCTGGATGATGCATTCGGCGATGCGGTATTCGTAGCGTAGCGACCAGCGCGTCTGGAAGCGTGCGATACGCGACGCCTCGATGAATCCGCCGCGCTGACGGATGTGCGTGTTGGGACGGAAGTCGTCGTTCTGGAACGCCGTGACCTGAACGGGAAGATCCCATCTTCCGATGAAAGGCTCGCGGTAGGTGAGGAAGACGTCCTGCCGATTCGGCTTTGCGTAGATCAGCTCCAGGCCGAGGTAGCGGCCGGTGCCGAAGAGATTGCGATGAGCGATCGACGCGGAGACCAGGGGTGCGACGCGATTTGCGCCCGTGTTGGCCGTGATCGGCGCGGTGCCGCCCAGCGCGCCCGCGAGCGTGAGGTCCTTCCCCTCGGCGACGGAGATCGTGACGTTGCGCTCGGCGACGTCGGTGGATGCCTGGGCCGGTTGGATGTCGACGCGCTGGAAGATCCCGAGCCGGTAGAGCCGCTGTTGTGCTTCGAGGATCGATGTGTAGCTGAAGGGCTGCCCTTTCTCCAGCTCCGCGGTGTGGAGAACGACGTTGCTGTTCGTGTAGGTGTTGCCGCGCACGACGACGTTGCCCAACGCGATCTTCGGCCCCTCGGCGATCGTGTAGACCACGCGCGCCGAGGCTTTGTCCGCGCTCACTTCTTCACGCACATGAACCTGCACCTCGGCGTTGCCACGGTCGGAGTAGAACGTCTGCAGTGCGAGAACGTCGTTGCGCTCGAGCGTCGGGTTCAATGCGTCGCCGGTTTTCAGCGTGGGCGCCGGCAGCTCCTTCGCCGCCACCTGCTCGTTTCCTTCGATGGCGACCGATGCCACCATCGTCTGCGGTCCCTCGGTGATGGGGAAGTCGACCGTCATCGCGCCCGTGGCGGCGTTCGTGTTGACCACCGGCGTGCCGGCGGTGGCGCTGAGGAAACCATGCAGGCGGTAGTACGACTCGAGCGTGGTGCGGTCGGCGGCGATCTGGTCGCGCGTGACGCCTTGCGGACGGCGGAACAGCGTGGCGAAGATCGCCTTGATGCCTCCGCTCGGAGACGTGGCGACGACACCCTGCAACGTCTTGTCGCTCAGTTTGTCGTTGCCGGTAAACGTGACCGCGGTCAAATGGAACTGCTCCCCGGGATTGACGTGGAACGTCGATGTCCAGACGTTGCCGGCCAGCGATTCCTCGGTGTCGACGGTGGCGTTGTAGAAGCCGCGCTGCTGCAACGCGGTGACGATGTCTGCCGCCGCGCGATCGATGGCGTCTTCGCTGTACGGCTGGTTCCGGCGGTACGGCAGAAGTCCGCGTAGCGATCCGCGCGAGATGCCGGTGACTTCGACCTTCACCAGCGGCCCGGTCGTGGCGGTGTAGCGCAGGGCCACTTTGTGAGTGGCCGGGTCGTACGTGTTGCTTTCGTAGCGGACGCTCGCCTTCCGATAGTCCTGATGCAGGAGCCACTGGCGCATCCGGTCGGCGTCGAGGCGTGCTTCGTCGAGATCGAATGACTTCCCCGGTCCGTGCTTCATCCGGTCGATGAGCTGCTGGGCGTTGAAGGGTGCGGTCTCGCCATTGATGGCGACCGTTCCGACGGTCGCCTGGGGCCCTCGGCTGACGTGAAAGATGACGGCGGCGCGGCTCTGCTGCCGCAGGAACAACGTCTCGGGATCGACGGTCGCGCCGAGGTAGCCGGAACGCTTGAGCAGATCCTGGATGGCATCGGCACCATGGTCGACGGCGTTCAGCGAAAGGACGTCGCCGAGGTGGAAAGACAGAATACGGAGAGCGCGGTCGCGGTCGCTGCCGTTGAGTCCGTCGAAGTCGATCGAGGAGATGCGGAAGTTCGTGTAGAGCGCGAAGACGACGGCGACGCCGTCTCCCGACGGCGCGGAGTCGACGCGGATGTCGCGGAAGTTGCCGGTGGCGAAGAGGCTCTTGACCGAGGACTGCACGTTGTGGATCGACAGCGGCTCGCCGACTTTGACGGTGACGTAATGGTTGAACGTGGAGGTATCGACGCCGGAGTCGGCATGGAATCCGACGCTCTTCACGATCGCGCCCGTCGGTGTGGCGACGGTCGTGGTGGGGATCGTGATCGGCGGCGCCGCGGGAACGGTGGCCGCCGACGTGTTGAACGACGTCAGCATCGCCAGCGGGTTGTGGCCGTTCATCCCCCAGTTCCAGTGGCCCTCGTAGCGCCGCCGGAAGCGCGCCTCGATGTCGTATTCGTTGGAGAGCCCGTCGTACGTGAATTGCAGCACCCAGTCGGGTGTGACCTGCCACTCCAGCGAAACGCGGTTCTTCGAGTCGCGCGTGTTGTAGATGACCAGGACGCGGACGTCGTTCGAGATCCGTTTCTCGAACGACACTTTGGTCCCGGGATCGCCGGTCTTGTCAAGATCGGCGGCATCGGAGGAGATGGCGAACGAGTCGATGAACGAGAGTGCGCTGGAGTTCAGCAGGCGGCTCAATGACTGGAAGAGCAGGGTGCGGCCGGTGTTGGCGGCCGTGGGGGACGCGTTCGGGTTGGTGTTGCGCGTCAACGCTCCGAAGCCGAGGAGCGAGAAGAGGGTGATGTCGCTGGCCGGCGGATCGCTGGTGATCGACGGCGTCAACCGGTCGAGCGTTCCTGTGAGCGTCACGGTGACGTCGAGCGGTCCCGACTCCACCTCGGAGATGCCGCCGCTCACGCGCGCCTCGAGGGCGATGTCGAAGTAAGGATCGATGCGGAACGGGTTCTGGAAATTGATCGAGCCGCGCACGACGCGATAGTCGATGTCCTGGAAGCGGATCTTGCCGCCTTCGTTGAGCGTGACCAGGCCGAGGATCACCGGATTGCCGAGCGTGCCGGTGACGTCGATGTCTGCGCTGCCGGCGAAGTCGGCGATGTTGTTGCGCACGGCCAGCGTGTTGTCGCTCGTCAGATGCAGGCGCAGCCCGATACGGTCCTGCCACGACGCGCTGACGACCGGTACGACGCCGCGGCGGGCAAGTACGGCGTTGAGCAGCGCGGTGCCAATGTCGATGTCGCGGAAATAGAGCGCCCGGTTGACGGTGACGTCGCCGGTGAGGACAGCCCGATCGAGATCGCCGCTGAGGAGCAGCGTGAAGTTGCCTTCCACCGTGAGTCCTTCGTAGTAGCGGATGGCCACCTCGGTGCCCTTCAGCGTGACGCGCACGCTCTTCGGCGTTGTGCCATCGAGCACGACCGAGCCGCCGAGAACGATCTGGCCGCCGCCGAGGCGCGCGCGAATGGAATCGATGTCGATCCGGTCCTCGCGGAAGACGAGCGTGCCGGTGATGGCATCGATCACCTGCGGGAATCCGGGGATGCGCGCCGAGACTCCCTGGAGCTCGGCGGTGCCGTTGAAACGGGGATCGGCCATGGTGCCGGTCAGCGCGCCGGCGACGGCGATGTGGCCGTCGGCACGCAGGTCGGGAACGAAAAGCTGCAGCAGCGCCGCTTCGAGCGCGCCGTGCAGATCGACGTTGAGCCGCTTCGCGCCGGTGAGCTCGGCGAAGCCGCCGACGGTGAAGGCCGCGGAGCTTGTCTGGCTGAGCGCCAGTTGGAAATCGTCGAAGACGATGCGGCCGTCACGCAGGCTGATGCGCAGCGGCCGCGCGGGGGCGAAGGCATGTTCGGACACGCGGACGTTGAATTCGGGGAAGGTGGCGTCGATGCGCAAGGTCTCGATCGAGGTGAGCTTGCCGCCGAGCTGCAGGTTCGCGGTCAGGTTGCCGGCGGCAGGAAGTGATGCGGTCTTTGGCGACAGCGCCACCGCTTTGGCGATGTCGGTCACCTTCACCTGCACGAGGCCGGAGAGCGTGCCGTCTTCGGCAACGCTGCCGCTGCCATCGACGGTCAGCACCCCGGCGGCCGAGCCGCGCACGATGAGCTGGCCGTTGCGGATGGCGATATAGAGCGTCGGCGGCGGCGCGTCCGGCGGCAGGTTGAGACCGCGCAGCGAGGCCTGATTGAGCGTCGCTTCCAGCACCAGCTCGGGTTGCGTCAACGTTCCGGCGCCGGTGGAGCTGAGCGTGATGTTGCCGCCGAGGATACCCGCCAGCGACGAGAGCAGTTTGACCTTCGACAGATCGATCGACGATGACTTGATCGAGTACGAGAACTGGTTCGTGCCGAAATCGATCTGCGCTTCGCCGGTGATCGTGCCGGCCGGCGCCACCACCGTGACGTTCGTCGCCTTCAATGCCCCTTGCGTGAATGTGATGTCGGCCTTGGCGCTGGTGACCGGCTCGCCGTAGATCGAGCCGTTGGAGATCGTGACCAGACCCGATCCTTCCAGTTTCGCTTTCGGGCCGCTGAGATGGAGACGGCCGCTGACGTCGCCGGTGACCGGCTGCTTGCCGAGATCGAGGAAGGTGATGATCTCGGCGATCGGGAACGACGTGGTGGTGATGTCGAGGTCGTACGACGTGTTTCCCTTGCCCGGCAGCCAGGCCACGGTGCCGTTGAGCCGCAGGTCTCCTTTGTTTTGATGAACGGCGAAATTGGCGAAGGTGACCTTGCCTTCGTCGGGCGTGCCGGTCACGACTAGTTTGCCCGTGCCGTTGCCGTTGATGGCCAGCTTGAGATTGACGGCCTGGATGGCCCGCTCGATGTTGTAGTTGGCCGCGTCGAGAGCGATATCGAATATCGGCGAGGGCCCCTTGTCGGGAAAGGTCAGCGTGCCGGTCATCGACAGCCGCGCGGCACCGTCGCGGAACATGGCGTGCTCGAAGGTCATCACGCTCTTCGCGCCGTCGTAGCGAAGGTCGATCTCGGAGTCGCCGAGAAGGATGTTGTTGTACTTCGTCCCGCTGCCAATGATCCGCGCCACGACCTCGGGTGATTTGATTTTTCCGCGGATGTTGCCGGTGACGTCGCCGCTCCCGCTGAGGCCGAGCAGCGTGTAGCTCTTCTTTCCGGCCGAGTGCGCGAAGTTGTAGCCGATGCGATCGAGCTCGCCGAAATCGCCGCTGTGGATTTTCATCAGCAGGTCGGTCCAGGCGTCTTCGATGCGGAACCTGCCGGTGAAATCGATCGTCGATGCTTCCGTGGTGAGCTGCGCGCGCCGGAAGGTGACCACGCCGTTGTCGAGCGCGAAGTCGGTCGAGCCGCCGAGGGGAATCGGGTAGGCGGCGTTCGAAAATGCCTGCGCGTGCCTGGCCAGGGTGGCGTTCCCCTCGCCGGCACCGGCCAGGATCCGATCTTTGTTCCAGTGGTAGACGAGGTGGCCGGTAGCTCCGCCGCGCAGACCGTTGTCGTTGATGCCCCAATCGCTGAAGAGCTTCTCGATGGAGACCCCGCTGTAGCGAAGGTCGACCTTCATCGGATACGGCTCGACGTACTGCGGCAGGTCGTAGTGCCCGGCAATCGTTCCGCCGCCGTACGATGCGCGCTGGATGTCGACGATGGCACGGTCGCCGGTGATGTTCATCGTGCCGCGGACGTTGGCCAGGTCGTAAACGTCGGCGCTGACTTTGGGCGACAGCCAGCCACCGGTGATCGAGACCGCGCCCCCTTTGCCGCGCAGCGTGCCATCGACGTCGACCAGACCGTCGAGCACTTTGTTGACTTTGAAGGTGTCGCGGACGCGATTGAGCCCGACCTGCGCGGTGAGGTGAAGGTTGTAGACGGCGTCGCTGAGCGGCGCGACCTTCCCGTTCAGAAAGACCCGCAGGTCCGGTCCGCCCTCGAGCGCGACGGACTGCAGGTCGAGATTGTCGGGTGTGAATCGGAACTGGCCTCGCAGCGCCGTTCGGATCGGCACTGCATCCGGAAGATTGACCGCGAATTGCGGACTGGTGAGCACACCGCTGTAGAGATCTTCCTTCGACGTGACGTTGATCGTGGAGGTGATGTCGCTCGCGGTGGCGGTGATCGTGTGGCGGCGGTCGAGATATTCGAAGGCGCCGCGCGTGACATAAAGGTTGCCGAGGTCGAGGTGGTAGATCTCGTACCGCGACGGCGGGCCGGAGTTCCAGTGCGGAAAGTTGTGGGCCAGTTTGGAGCCGGCGGGGTAAATCTCGAAGTTGAGACGCGGCTCGACGATGTCGATGCGCCCGACGCGAATCTTGCGTCCCCAGAAGGAGTCGATGCCGCCGGTGACGATGAGCTGCTTTGCGGTAGCGAAGTAGGGGTGGATCGCCCCGGGCGCGTTGGCGATGCGCAGGTCGTTGATGATGATGCGGCTCTGCCGTCCGCCCTCGATCTGCACCGATCCGACGTCGACGTTACGGCCGAGGCGCGCTTCGAGCGTCTTCTCGATGCGCAAGCGCACCAGGCCGGCGAAGCTCGACGACCCGAGGTACCACCAGCCGCCGCCGATGATCAGCGCAAGGAGCACGAAGAGGCTGACGGTGGAACATCCCACCCACTTGAGACAGCCCCACATCGGGCCTCTCCTCTGCCTCTCTCGCGCGGAGCGGTGGTGGTGCTCCTCGGCTGCTGGTTCGATCGTCATTTCGTCGAGGCCGCCAACTCCTGCTAACTGCGAGCCAAAAGATAGAGATCACGGAGGTTATTGCCGGCGGGGGGAATCATAATCGTCTCCCCGATCACTTCGGCGATGGCGAGGCTGTTGGAGCGGGCCAGCTCCCGTTTCGCGAAGGCTTCGTCAATGGACGCCGGAAGTTCGATCGCCACTGCCGCCACACCGCTATTTCCGTCGACGCCGTCGGAGCTGCCGAGGAGGATGTCGATCTTTATCTTCCCCTCCGCAAGCGCCATCCGAACCGCAAGCTCGATGCACCGCCCACCCTTGCCGTCCCCGCGCTTTTCAACCGTCGGCTCTCCGCCTGCAATCAACACTTCGCCGCTCCGCAATCCATCGGCCATCTGTAGCAGTTCGTGCGCGGCGTCGCCGACATCCGACTCGATCTGCTGCTCGACCACGACCGGCATAAGGTCGAGTTCTTTAGCAATCTCGGCGGCTGCTGCGACGAGCATCGAATTGTCGGCAATGAGCTCCACGCGCGAATCATCGATTGCTTTGACGGTGTCAGGACAGCCATCGTCGCGAAGGATCGAAACGATTCGGTCACACCCGCCGAGTTTCGGCAGGATGGCGATGGCGTCGTACTTCGTGGTCTTGTCGGCGAGCGTCGGACCGGATGCAACATCAGCCAACTCGCCGGTAGAAACATCGGAGTAGACCAGCGTGACGCTCCGCTTCACCCGCGCCGCCAACCGCCCGCCCTTGATCGCCGAGAGATGCTTGCGCACGCAGTTGATGTCGCCGATCTTCAATCCAGAGGCGACGAGCTTTTCGTTGACGTCGATGAGATCGCGTTCGTTGAACCACGGTTTCAGCGGCTGCTCGATGCACGCGGAGCCGCCGCCGGAGATGAGGAAGAGGATCTCGTCATGCGCGTCGACGAAGTCGAGCAGTTGTCTGCCGGCTTCGAAACTCGCGGCGGTGATGTTCGGATGACCGCCTTCAACCACCTTCGCGCGCTTCGCCGGCCGTCGATAGCCGGCTGGGATTGCAACAAACGCATCGACATCATCATCGAGCCCATCCCGCAACGCCCCCGCGCATTTGCCGATGGCGACGATGGTTCGCGGCATGTCGGCCGTGAGGACGTTTCGCACGAGCCGCTCCGGCGCGGAGGTGTCGAGCGCGCGCAGGTAGATGGATCGCAGCCTCGCAAGCACGAACGCATCGTAGCGCGTGTTAGCGTAGCGCCGTCCGTCTCCGCTACCGAATACCGAGAACGAGGTTCAGGCCAGCGTCGACTTTGGTCATCGTCTCCGTGCGGACACGTCCGATTCGTTCTCTCAGAAAAGCGCGGTCTGCCGTGATGATCTGCGACACGTTGACTGCGAGTTAACTGGGTGTATTACAATACAGCGATTCGTATGGAACTCTCCGACGCCGTCCGCTACTTCGCATCGATGTGCTTAACGGTGGCAGGCGCGGTCGCCCTTGTAGTCGAATTTCGTCACCCTGCGACGCGTCGCATTACGCGTCTCGGAGTTACGATGTTAATAGTGGTCATAACGTGCGGATGTTTGCTGATTGCAATCCAGGCGGCATCCGACGCGACCGAGCGGCAACAGCGTCTTGCAGATCAGCACGCCCGCGAGGTTGAACGTCGACAATTATTAGTTCTTCAGGAGCAGTTAAAGCGCGCGGAATTTCCGCTGACCGCGATGCACATGTTATATGTGTTTCGCGCTAATGACGACCAAGATGGACAGTTACATACATATCTAACACGGGTCCGTCGCAAATTAGCTCCCCACGTCGGTCACGTGTTCGCAAGTAAGGAAAAGTTGGGCGTCTTTGCAGGGGTGGAGGGACGTCAGTACTACATCTGCCCGGGCTCCTCATTGTTTCCAGATAGGACAGTCGAGCCCGATGTGTGGCGATTTGCTTCTACCGATTATTTTCCCCTTGCGATCTTCAGAAAACCTGTTGATCTGAATGCCGTAACCTGGCTCGATGGTTCGACGCTGGCGTCCGCTGACCTCTGGTTCTTCGTGAATCAGCTTCAAAAGCCGACGACAGGTTGTTCGCTATGTGGTTGTGTGTATGTTGGGCCGGATTTCAACTCCTTATTCGCGACGGGCATTGTAGATGTTAAGCGCGAAGGCTTCACCAGTTCAGGCCACATTCTGTCGGCGGTCGACCTCGCGGGGTCACAGATTGTGATTGAGTCGCGAAATTACTTTGCCTTCCCTTTCGGACCTCTTAGGCACCGCGGATTCATATCCGTGCACCCGTTTGCGCCAACGATAGATTTCTTTCGTCTGAAACTTGGGGTCTTGGGTGAAATGTCAATTCCCTTTAAACAATATCCACGTAGCAATGGCATCTTGCACGAGTTTGTGTTTCCAGCCGACTTCCGCGAAGTAGTGGCTTTAGGTTCGCCTCAAGTGAAGTAACGTCAACGCATCGGCTAACAACCGTTCCAGTCGACGGCCCAACTCGTCTCGCTGCCGCATCGCCCTACTTGAGCGGTCGTAGGAGTTTGCTCGCTGTTATGATCACCTGAACTGGCCCGATTGATATCGATCTCTCCGTCGAATCGATTGAGAATCCCGAGCGGTTTCCGTTTCGCTTCGACTCGTCCTGACGCGATCAGGCCTTGATCGCCTGCTTCGCCAACATCTTCTTCAAATACTCCCCCGTCGGCGTGTTCGGCGTCTTCGCAATCTTCTCCGGCGTTCCCGTCGCGATGATGTAGCCGCCTCCATCGCCGCCTTCCGGACCGAGGTCGATGACGTGGTCGGCGGTCTTGATGACGTCGAGGTTGTGCTCGATGACCACCACCGTGTTGCCGCGGTCGACGAGGCCGTGCATGAGATGGAGGAGCTTGGCGACGTCGTCGAAATGCAAGCCCGTCGTCGGCTCGTCGAGGATGTAGAGCGTACGGCCGGTGGCGCGCTTGGCCAGCTCCTTGGCCAGCTTCACCCGCTGCGCCTCGCCGCCGGAAAGCGTCGTCGATGACTGGCCGAGCTTGATGTATCCGAGGCCGACCTCATCGAGCGTGCGGAGGATGTTGGCGATGCGGGGGATGTTGCGGAACATCTCCAGCCCCTGCTCGACGGTCATGTCGAGGATCTCCGCGATCGAGGAGCCTTTGTACGTGACCTGCAGCGTCTCGCGGTTGTAGCGCTTCCCGCCGCAGACGTCGCAGGTGACGTAGATGTCGGGGAGGAAGTGCATTTCGATCTTGATCTGGCCGTCGCCCTTGCACGCCTCGCAGCGTCCCCCCTTCACGTTGAACGAGAAGCGTCCCGGCCCGTACCCGCGCATGCGCGCCTCGGGGGTCTGGGCCATGAGGTTGCGGATCTCGGTGAAGAGCTGTGTGTAGGTGGCGGGATTCGAGCGCGGCGTGCGCCCGATCGGCGATTGATCGATGTCGATCACCTTGTCGATCAGCTCCAGGCCGTCGATCCGGTCATGCGCGCCGGGCGTGTCGAGGGCATCGAAGAAATGGCGCGACAGCGCTTTGTAGAGGATGTCGTTGACCAGCGTCGATTTCCCGGAGCCGCTCACGCCGGTGACGGCGATGAAGACACCGAGCGGGATGGTGACGTCGAGGTTCTTGAGGTTGTTCTGCGTCGCGCCGCGGATGACGAGCTTGTTCTCGCTGATCGGCCGGCGCTTCGCCGGAACAGCGATCGATGCCTCGCCGCGCAGATATTTCGCCGTCAGCGACGACGGGAACGACTTGATCTGCTCGAGTGTCCCCTCGGCCACCACCTCGCCGCCGTGGACGCCGGCGCGCGGGCCGAGGTCGATGATGTGGTCCGCGGTCTCGATGGTCTCTTCATCGTGCTCGACGACGATGACGGTATTGCCGAGGTCGCGCAGCTCGACCAGGGAGTCGATCAGCTTGCGGTTGTCACGCTGGTGCAGACCGATCGACGGTTCATCGAGCACATAGAGAACGCCCATCAGCTTCGAGCCGATCTGCGTGGCCAGGCGGATGCGCTGCCCCTCGCCGCCGGAGAGCGTGGCCGCGCTGCGGTCGAGCATCAGATAGCCGACGCCGACGGAACAGAGAAAGCCGAGGCGGTCGCGGACCTCCTTGAGAATCTTGCCGGCGATCTGCTCCTCGCGCGGCGTGAGAGCAATCGTTTGGAAGAAATTCTCCGCATCTTTGAGCTGAAGCGCCACGATCTTGTCGATCGGACGATCGGATACCGTCACCGCCAGCGCTTCCGGTTTGAGACGGCGGCCCTTGCAGTCAGGGCAGTTCATCGGCGTCATGAAACGCTCGATCTCCTCGCGGATATCGTCGTTGTCGGACTCCTTGTAGCGCCGCGCCAGCATCGGGACGACTCCTTCATACGTACCGTTGTAGGAGTAGGTGCTCTCGGAGCCGCTGAACTGGAATTTGATCTTCTCGTCGGAGCCGTGAAGGATGACCTGACGGGCCTTCTCCGGCAGGGCGTGCCACGGCGCGTCGATCCTGAACTTGTAGTGTTTGGCCAGCGTGTGGATCTGGCGAAGCCGCCAGTTCTCGGCCCCTTCCTTCCAGATGGCGATGGCGCCGTCTTCGACCGACCTGGTCCAGTCGGGGATGATCTTCCTTTCGTCGACCTCGAGGAGCACGCCGAGGCCGGAGCAGCGCGGACAGGCGCCATAGGGTGAATTGAAGGAGAAGAGACGCGGGGTGATCTCGCCGATGGAAACACCGCAGTCGGGGCAGGAGTACGACTGCGACATCAGCTCTTCGCGATTGCCTTCCTGATAGAGGATCTTCACCAGCCCCTTGGACACGCGCGTGGCCGTCTCGAGCGAGTCGGCCAGGCGCTGCTGGATGCCGTCCTTGACCACGAGGCGGTCGATGACGACGTCGATGGTGTGCTTCTTCTGCTTGTCGAGCGTGGGGGGATCGGCCAGCTCGATCGTCGCCCCGTCGACGACGGCGCGCGTAAAGCCTTCTTTCACCATCTGCAGCATCTGCTTGCGGTACTCCCCCTTCTTGCCGCGGATGTAGGGAGCGAGGATGGTGAACTTCGTGCCGGCGGGCAGCATCAGCAGCCGGTCGACCATCTGCTGGATCGTCTGCGGCCGGATCTCCTGGCCGCAGCTCGTGCAGTGCGGCACGCCGATCGACGCGTACAGCAGGCGCAGGTAGTCGTAGATCTCGGTGACGGTGCCGACGGTCGAGCGCGGATTGCGCGACGTCGTCCGCTGCTCGATGGAGATGGCCGGTGAGAGTCCCTCGATCGAATCGACGTCCGGCTTCTCCATCTGTTCCAGGAACTGCCGGGCGTAGGCGCTGAGGGATTCGACATAGCGGCGTTGGCCTTCCGCGAAAATCGTGTCGAACGCCAGCGACGATTTCCCCGATCCGGAGACGCCGGTGATGACGACGAACTTGTTGCGCGGAACGACGACGTCGATGTTCTTGAGGTTGTGCTCGCGGGCACCGCGGATGATGATGGATTCCATGTGTGTGGGTCGCTGGGTTGCTTGGTTGCTTGGTTACTTGGTCTCGCGGTCTCGAGGTTGCGCGGTCTCGCGGCGTTGCATGTCTACAGCACTGTAGAAATCCAAACACCCCGAGACCGCGCAACCCCGAGACCCCGCTACCGCGAACCGCGAAACCCCGCAACCGCGATTCCACTCTAACTCCACTCTTCCAAACCCTCTTCCCGCTCTACTGTATGTAGCAAACTTGACGCTCCTTCGAGGTTCGCGTATAGCTCGGCGCCTTGGCCGCGCTCCTTCTTTATCTCGCCACGACGACCGCGCTGATCGCCGCCTGGCGGCGGTTCGCACAGCCGGTGTCGCGCACGGCGGCCATCGTGTTGGTCCTTCTGCCGCTTTGCTTTACGGGCCGGGCGTTGCTTACGGGACGGGTGTATGCGCCGGTCGATCTGCCGTTCATGTCGGAGCCGTTGAACGCGTACGCGGCGGAGCTCGGCGTACCGAAAGCGCATAACGGCACGCTTTCCGATCTCTACTGCCAGATCATCCCGTGGCGCAGCGCGGTCCGGACGGCCATTTCGCACGGCGAATGGCCGCTGCTGAATCCCTTCATGCTCTGCGGCGACATCCTGGCAGCGGCCGCCCAGCCGGCGCCGTACGATCCATTCAATCTGATCGGCATGCTCATCCCGCTGGCGCCGAGCCTGACGTTCGCCGCGGCGATGACCTTCTTCCTGGCTGGATTCGGTGCCTTCGTTTTTCTGCGCTCGCTCGGCTGCGGGGAACTGGCCGCGCTGGTGGCCGCGGCCGGTTGGATGTTCAGCGGAAACATGGCCTTCTTCGTCGGCTGGCCGATGGCCCGCGCCTGGGGGTGGCTGCCGCTGATCTTCTTCGCCGTCCGCCTAGTGGTGCGCGAAGCGAGCGTGCGCGGTGGTGTGATTCTGACGATTGCGCTGACGCTGCTCATCCTCTCCGGCCATCCGGAGTCGCTGCTGCATGTGACGGCCGCCGGCGCGGTCTACGGTCTTTTCGAGATCATCACGACGCGCAAGCGTGCCGGCCGCGTCATCCTCATCGCGGCCGGCTCGGGTGTGGTGGCGTTGCTGCTGACGGCGATCTTCCTGCTGCCGTTCCTCGAGGCGTCGCAGCAGACGGTCGAGATTCACTACCGCCTCGAGAACAAGCGGATGCCGCTCGCCTTCATGCCGATGCGGATCACGCGCCGCGCGGCGAACACGCTCTTTCCGTTCTGGGGCGGCCAGCCGTGGCGTGGTTCGGTGACGCCGGAGTGGGATCCGCAGACGGCACGCGTCGGAAGCATCGTTCTGGCTCTGGCGGTGGCGGCGCTCCTGGTCGCCTGGAGGCGCAAGGAAACATGGTTCTTCTTCGCGCTGGCGCTCGTCTGTCTGTGCGCGGGATTCGAAGCACCGCCGGTAAGCAACCTGTTGCACCGGTTGCCGCTGTTCGATATGGCGTTGAATGAACGGCTGGCATTTGGAGCATCGTGCGCGCTGTCGATTCTTGCTGCGCTTGCGGTCGACGCGATCGCGGAAGGCTCGGCACGCCGCAGAACCGCGGTGATCGTGGCCGTCATCACCATCGCATTGGCGCTGGCGACGCTCTCGGTGTGGCCTCATGAATTGAACGCCGGCGTGGAATCGGGAGTACTTGCCACGAACGCGCTCGCCGAGCTGGTCCCGATGGCGGTCCTGGCCATCTTTCTGGCCGTACGAACCCCGCTCCGCGTCGTCTTACCGCTGGCGCTCATCCTCATCCTCGGCCAGCGCATGGTCGAAGACGGCTCGATCTATCCGTCGCTGCCGCTGCGCGTTTTCTATCCGAAGATTCCGATCATCCGGGCCATCCCGAAGAACGGCGACGAACCGTTCCGGGTTGCCGGCGCCCACTTCGTCCTCATCCCCGACTCGGCCGCGATCTACCAGCTCGAAGATCCGCGCGGCTACGAGGCCATGACCTTCGCCCGGCTGTTCGACACGTATCTGCTCTGGTCGATTCCACAGCCGATCTCGTTCAATGCCATCGGCGACCTTCAGCCGCCGTTCCTCTCCTTCCTCAACATCAAGTACGCCATCGTCCCGAACAGCGTGACGGTGAGCGACGGCTGGCGCGAGGTGATGAAGGACCGCAGCGCGAAACTGTTCGAGAACACGCGCGTCCTTCCACGCGCCTTCGTTCCGCGACGCATCCGTTACGAACGGAGCGGCGAGCCGGTGATGATGGGGATGGCCCGGGCAAAGGACTTCTCCGACCTCGCCTGGATCGAGGCGCCGGAGATGATGCCGCACGAGGTCCCGAACGGCCCCGGTACTCTGACGCTCCGGAAGGATGGCTCCGGCCTCTCCATCGAGGCGGTCATGGACGCCGACGGCTGGGTGGTGGCGTCGCAGTCGGCGTGGAAAGGGTGGCGCGCCTACATCGATGGCCGCCGCGCTCCCGTTCGTTTCGCCAACCATGCATTCCTCGGCGTTTTCGTGCCGAAGGGGCGTCACCACATCAGGCTGCAGTACCTGCCGGAGTCCTTCACCCGCGGCCGCAACATCTCCTTCACGACGCTCGCCGCGCTCCTGATCGCCGCGATCTTCCCCTCAGCGCGACGCCGATTCCAGAAGCCAGGCGCCGTACGCCTCTGACGTCGAGGCGACCGGCAACACCACAAACTCCGGCACGTCGTACGGATGGCGCGCGAAGAGCGCGTCGCGAAGTGCGTCAACGTTGGCGTCGACCGTTTTGATGACGAGGAGCTGTTCCCCCTCTTCGTCGACGCGCTCCTGCCATCGATAGATCGACGTCACCCCCGGAACGATGTTCACGCACGCGGCCAGCCGTCGCTCGACCAGCTCGCGCGCGATCGGGCGCGCATCGAATCCGGCGCCGACGGTTGTCAGGACGATCACGGGTGTCATCGCGTCATCATAGAATCCCGGCTCCGTGTTCCGCCGCATCTTCCTCATCGTCGTCGTGGCCGTCGTGCTGCTGGTCGGGTACGAGTGGATCACCTTCCCCGACGTGGCCGCGCTGGCGACGAATCCGCCCGCGACGACGGCGTTCATGGAGCAGCGCAAGGCCGAGCTGCGCGCCGCCGGAAAGAGCGACGCCATCGACTATCGCTGGGTGCCGTACGCGCGCATCTCGCCCTACCTGCGGCGCGCGGTGCTCGTGGCCGAGGACGATACGTTCTTCGAGCACGGCGGCGTCGACGTCAATGCGCTCCAGGAAGCGATCCGCAAAGACTGGGCGCACAAGAAAATGACCCACGGCGGCTCGACGATCACTCAGCAACTGGCCAAGAACCTCTACCTTTCGCCGTCGCGCAATCCGCTGCGGAAGGTAAAGGAGTACTTCATCGCCCGCTCGCTGGAGAGCCACCTGTCGAAGAAGCGGATCCTGGAGCTCTACCTCAACGTCGTCGAAATGGGAGAGCGCGTGTACGGCGCCGAGGCGGCCTCGCAGGCGTATTTTCATACGTCCGCGTCGGCGCTTTCGCCGTCACAGGCAGCGCTGCTCGCGGGCTGTCTGCCGAATCCTCGCGTCATGAGCCCCGCATCGCCGAACAAACGCCTGCGTTTTCGCCAGCGCATGGTCCTCTCACGCATGAAGCGCTGGGGCTACCTCTTCGAGAAGGAAGTGCTGACGGAGAAGAAGCCGGAGCCTGCCGCTCCCGCGACGGCGACGACCGCCACCGTCGACACGGCGTTGCAGCAGACACCGCCGACGGATACGGCGACGCCGGAACCTGTGCCGGAACCGACATCGACGGAGACGGCGCCACCGCCGACGGAGACCGTGCCGCCACCGGAGACGACAACGACGTAAGTCCCGGAGCGCTGGCGTCTCGCCGGCTGGCTCGGCGGCGTCTCGCCGGCTGGCTCGGCGGCGTCTCGCCGCTGAGGTTATCAGGTCAAGGTATCGAGTCTTGCCGTCCGGGGGCGAGACGCCCCCGGGCCAGCCGGCGAGACGCCAGCGCTCCGGCACAGCTCCCCGCTATGATGCCGGCCATGTTCGTTCTCTACGAGGTGCTGCTTTACCTCGTTCTGATTCTGGCGCTGCCGTACTTTCTCTTCGCGGGGGTGTTCCGCGGAAAGTACCTTGCCAATTTCCCGGAGCGGATGGGCTTCTATCGGACGCCGGCGGCGGCGCATGACCTCTGGATTCACGCGGTCTCGGTCGGGGAAACGCTGGCGGCGCGGCCCGTGGTCGACGAGATCCTGCGGCAGCGTCCGTCGACGACGATCGTGTTCACCACCACCACCATCACCGGGCAGGCGCAGGCGCGGCGGCTGTTTCCTGACGCCACCGTGACCTATTTCCCCTTCGACTTCGCCGCGAGCGTGAAGCGATTTCTGGGGCATCATCATCCCCGCGTGTTCGCCACGATGGAGACCGAGATCTGGCCGAATGCCACCCGCCTCTCCCGCGCGCGCGGCCTTCGCCTGCTGCTGGCAAACGGGCGGATCTCCGACCGCTCCTTTCCACGCTATCGATTGCTGCGGCCGTTCGTCGCATCGGTGCTCCGGCAATACGACCGCATCCTGGCGCGCGAGGAGACCGATCGCGAGCGCTTCATCGCCATCGGCGCGCCGGCGGCGATCGTCGAGACGAGCGGCAATGTGAAGTTCGATTACCTCCCTGATGAGCGGCCTCTGGAGATCGCACCCAGGTTGGAAGCGCTCATCGCCGGCCGCAAGGTCCTCGTGCTCGGCTCGACGATGGAGGGGGAGGATGAGGCGCTGATCGCGGAGCTGGGAGGCTTCATCGCTTCCCGGAATGCCTTCGTCATCATCGCGCCGCGCAAACCGGAGCGCTTCGAGATCGTCGCGGGACTGATGGCAGCGGCGAAGATCCGTTACGCACGCCGCACCGATTGGAGCGAAGGGCCGGCCGACGCTCTGCTGCTCGATACCTTCGGCGAGCTTGCCAAGATCTATCACCTCGCCACCGCGGCGTTCATCGGCGGCAGTCTGGTGCGGACCGGCGGGCACAATCCGATCGAGCCGGCAGCGGCCGGGGTGCCGGTCTGCTTCGGCCCGCACATGTCCAACTTTCGCGAGATCGCGCGGGTCTTCCTGCGCGACGGCGGCGCGGTCGAGGCGGGCGATGCCGCAGGCGTCTTCACCTTCGCCGCGCGGATGCTCGGCGACGAGGCGGCCCGGCGTGCGATGAGCGACCGCGCCCGGAAGACGGTCGAACAAAACCGCGGGGCGGCGGCGCGCACCGGCGTGCGCATCGTCGAATTACTGGCGTGACCACCCTCCTCAAACCGTTCGAGTTTCTCTGGCGCGGCGTGAACCGGTTGCGCCGCGCGCTCTACCGGCGCGGGCTCTTGAAGGGCAGGCGCCTGCCGCGGCCGGTGGTCTCGGTCGGCAACCTCGCCGCCGGCGGCGCCGGAAAGACGCCGGCCGTCATCACCATCGCCCGCTACCTGGCGAAGCGCGGCTTCCGGGTGGCCGTGCTGACACGCGGCTATGGCCGTAACGAGAAGGTCTCCGGCATCGTCACATCCCTGGACGCCGCCCGCTTCGGCGATGAGCCGGTGCTGATGAAAAGCAAGCTGAAAAATGTCGATGTAATCGTCGGATCAAATCGATACGACAATGCACTACAGTTTCTCAATCAGAACGATTGCGATTTATTCGTGCTCGACGACGGCTTCCAGCACCTGCAGCTCGCGCGCGACGTCGACGTGGTCATCGACACCGCCGGCGACGTGATGCGTGAAGGGCGCTCGGCGCTGGCCTATGCGGACTTCGTCATCCGGCGCAACCTCCGCATGGCCGTACCGGAGGAACTGGCCTCGAAACGCCTCTTTGCCTTCGCCGGGCTTGCCGATAACGATCAGTTCTTCGCGTCGCTGCGCGCTCTGGGGCTCACCGTCGCCGGCACGAAGGGCTTCCGCGATCACCATCGCTACACACCGGCCGACATCGCCGCGGTAAAAGCGGCCGCCAGGGACGCCGGTGCCAAGATCGTCGTCACGACGGAAAAAGACGCGGTCAAGATCGATGACCGTGACATCATCCCCATCGCCGCGGAGATGATCGTCGAGCCCGAAGTACTCGAGGCGATCGCCGCCCGCATTTCCCGATGAGCCGCCGCCGCAAAAACGCGCTCCTGCAGCGTGTCGAATACGTTTTGTATCGGGCCGTTGTCCACGCCGTCCGCGCGCGGTCCGACGAGTCGTTGCGGCGATGGGGAACACGTCTCGGCAACCTGGGGCGCAGCGTCCTGCGCGGCCGCGACCGGCTGGCCATGCGCAACCTCGCCGCGGCCTTTCCGGAAAAGAGCGAATCCGAGCGGCGGCACATCGCCGACGAATGCTGGCGCCATTTCGGCCGGGAGGCGCTGGCCACCGTCCGCATGCAGCACGTGCCGATCGAGGAGGTCCCCTCGCACTGCCGCTTCGTCAACGCGGAGATCTTCGAAGAGGCCCAGGCCCGGGGTCGCGGCGTCGTTCTGCTCAGCGCGCATTACGGTGCCTGGGAGATCGCCGGGCTGGCCATCATGGCCCTGGTGAGGAACGTCAGCACCGTTGCCCGGCCGCTCGACAACGAGCTTCTGGAGCGCGATCTCGTTCGTTTGCGCGCCCGCACGGGGGCGGAAGTGGTCGACCGCAAGCGCGCGGCGCGCGTATTGCTCAAGGCACTCTCTCGGAATGGAGTCATCATCCTGCTTCCTGACCAGGCCGTGCAGCCGCGGGAGGGGATTCTTGTCCCCTTCCTGGGGCGTCCGGCGTGGACGACGGACGCACCGGCAAAGATGGCTTTGCGCCAGGAGTCAGAGATTGTGTTCGGTTTTTGCATTCCGGACGCAACCGGGCACCACCTCGAATTTGAGGAACCGATCAGGATCGATCAATTGGGCGAGGACGAGAAGAGCGCCGAAGCGTTGACCACGCGCATCAACGACGTGATTTCCCGCCGCATCGCGGATCGACCGGAGTTATGGTTGTGGATGCACGACCGCTGGAAGGGGAACGCGTCGGGTGAGATCGAAGACGAAACAGATGGCCTGTGAAACAGTCGTAGTCGGCCTCAATTGGGTCGGGGACAACGTCCTCGCCCTCCCCACCTACCGGGCGCTTTATCACCGCTTCCGGAGCGAGGGGGGGATCACCGTGGCCGCTCCCCGCCACATCGCGTCGCTGCTCGCCTCGGCCGGCATCTTTCGCAATGTCATTTCCTGGAACGGCGATACGCGCGAGCGCATCCGCCTGCTGAAGGCCGGCCGCTTCCGCCGCGCGGTAATCCTCCCCAATTCGTTCCGCGCGGCCATGGTGGCCTTCGCCGCCGGCATCGGCGAGCGCTGGGGGTACGCCACCGACGCGCGCGGCATGCTGCTGACGCACGGCGTGCGCCGCGATCCGTCACGCGGACACCAGCTCGACGACTACACGACGCTGCTCGCGGCGATGAATGCCCCGCGCGTCGTCGACGAGATCCCGACCATGACCATTCCGCTGCACATACGGGAACGGGCCGGACGGCTTCTTCGCGATGCCGGTATCCGCCTCGACGAGCCGTTGTTCGGCCTGCACGCCGGCGGTCTTTACGGGCGCGCCAAGCATTGGGGCGACGACCGCTACGGCGAGCTGGCCGAGCGGCTGCGCGGCGCCGGCTTCCCGGTGGTGTTGCTGACCAGTCCCGGAGAGAGACATCAGGCCGACACCATCTCCGCGGCCATCGGCGGGATACCGATCATCGGCGACGACGGCGACGTGCTGCATCTTGCCGCCGCGATCTCGCATTGCTCCGTGGTGGTCACGAACGACAGCGGGCCGCTGCACCTGGCCACGGCGCTGGCCGTCCCGTCCGTCTCGATCTTCGGTCCGACGGATCCCGACCGCACGGTCATTCCCGGCGCATCGCGTGTCGTCCGCAAACCGTTCGCCTGCCAGCCCTGCTACAAACGCGAGTGTCCGCTGATGCACCACGGCTGCATGAACGACATCACGGTCGACGACGTCTTCGCCGCCGCGGTAGGGCTGTTCAACGAGATCGACGGAAAGATCGAGACCGACGGCGCGGGGGCCGTGGCGTTCGGGAGTGAGTAGGGTCTCGCGGTCTCGCGGTTGCGGGGTCGCGCGGTATTTGGTTGCCGGGTTGCCGAGCCTTACCGCGAGACCCCGTAACCGCGAGACCGCGAGACCCCACCCCGCGCCCTATAATCGCCACGATGCCTGCTGACGACGAAGGCCGGCTGTACAAGATCGGCGAGGTCTGCAAGATCGCCGAGGTGCAGCCGTACGTGCTGCGGTACTGGGAGACGGAGTTTCCTCCGCTGGCGCCGAACAAGAGCGGCGGCGGACAGCGTCTCTACACCCGCCGCGAGATCGACGTCATCCTTCGCATCAAGCAGCTTCTCTACTCCGAGGGCTTCACCATCGCCGGGGCGAAGAAAAAGCTCGACCTCGAGATCGCCTCACCGGGCGGCGGTGAGGTTGCCGCGCCCGCCCCGCCGCCGTCGAAAGGCGTTACCAAAGCGCTGGGTGACGTGAAGCGGGAGCTGACGGCGATCTTGCGAATGCTCGATTCGTAGCTGCGCTTCGCGCGTTGTCTGCGCCTGCGGCGCGTTGTCGGTTGTCTGCGCGCTGCGGCGCGCGTGGTCAAAGCCACGAACTGGACTTTGGACGTTACAGCGCCGAAGCGCGGCGATAGCCGCAGACAACCGACAACGCGCCGAAGGCGCAGACAACGCGGCGAAGCCGCAGTTTACGCGGGCGGCTTATCCTTCTCCGGATCCGGTAGGTCTCCCGCCGGCGCGTCGGACGCCTTTTTCTCGGGAACTTTGAAGCCGAGGTAGGTACCGGAGCTGATGCCCATCAGGCCGAGCAAGGTGGCGCTGAATTCAGGCATCTCCAGGTTCTTGTACACATTCCCGCAGAAGATCACCCCCAGCACGACGGTCCAGACGAACATCTGGAAACGATGGAGGCTGATGCCGGTCGGATCGCTCATGACATCGTTCAGAAATCCCTGTGATGTTCCGCCTGGCTCCTCTGGTTTCGGCGCGTCTTTTTTCTGATCGATCAGAGTTGCGGCCAGCGCGGTTCCCGCGCCGATCCCGATCAGAGCGAGCACCGACGAGGTGATGGTGTCCAGCTCGTCGGTGATCAGCCACATGAAGATGTAGGCCGCGACGACCAGGAAGAACCAGAACGACATCTGGAAAAGAGACAGTGAATACGGCCGAAGATGCGGCACGGGATGGCTCCCGCCGCGGATGAGGCTCGTGGAGCGGCAGAGATAAATGAAGATTCCGAGAGCCAGCGCAATGAGGGCCACGAACACGACGAACTGCTTTCTGGGGACGATCTCGAGCCAGATGCTGGCCGAGCTCGGGGCCGAGAACTGCAAATCCGAGCCTACGCTCACGGTCACGTTCTTGGTGAAGCCTCTTGGGCTGCCGAGCAGCGTGTGCCACGCCACTTCGTCATCCTTTTCATCCTTGTCCCGCAGAAGGCGATAACGGACGTGCCCCCTCTCCTTGTCGCAGGACTCCGCCTTGTCCGCTTTGATCGCCATGCCGTCGAGGAAGAGCACGATGCCTTTGCAGTTGCCGTTCGCCTGCTTCAGGAGCGTACTGAAATTCTTGACATGGACGGAGATCCGGTCGTCGAGGCCTGCCTTGTCCGCCTCGTTGAAGTAGTACGAGTGGACGTAGTAGACCGAAGCAGGGCCTCCGTTGTCGGGAGGGTCAGGCGGCGCGCCCGGCGGCTCCTGCGCCAGCACGGCCATGGCCATGAACAGTGAGAGAACCGCGACGATCGTCGATCGCATACGCACCTCGTTTCTGCCGGATTTGTGGACTGCAACGATTCTAAGACAAAGAGCCCGATACCGCTTCAACAGATTGCAACCGGCGGCGTAGGGGGGAACCATGAAGCGCATGCGAACCACCCAGGTACTCCTTCTCTCTCTCGCCACGCTCACCCTCGTTACCTGCTCGTCCGATTCGGACGACGCCGACCGCCGTCCGCGGAGCTATCCCAGAGGCGCGGACGGCGGCCGGTCCGGCATCGCCGCGCGCGCCAGCGCGGGCGACGGGCTGGACATGATGCCGCCCGCCGACTGGTGGCGCGACCCGCGGATCAGCGTCGCCGTTACGCTCACCCCCGATCAGCTGGCGTCGCTCGACAAGATCGGCCACGAGCAGAGCGAGGAGATCGCCAAGCTCGAACGGGACAGCATGGTCGCCGCGCGCGACCTGCGGACCGTCGTCGAATCGAGCCAGCCGTCCGCGGACGACATCACCGGCGCCGGCCAGCGCCTGCGCGGCGTCCGCGACGCGCTGTTCGATCACCGCGTCCGGATGTTCGCCGCCGAGCGCACCCTTCTCACCCAGACGCAGTGGAACGCCCTGCAACAGGCTCTGGCCTCGCGCAACCGCCCGGAGCGCGACAATTCCGGATACGGAAGACGCGGACGGGGCGGTATGGGCGGGCGGGGACGGTTCCCGGGATAGCTGCGCCTTCGGCGCGTTGTCGGTTGTCGGTTGGTTGCGCTGCGGCGCGTTGTCGGGAGCCTGAACACAGCCCGAGCGCCTCGGGCAACCGACGACCGATAACCGACAACGCGCGAAGCGCCTCCTCCG
>Ga0247667_1000176_pt1 | contig 23886 bp, 23 predicted proteins | sample CNK08_metaG_FD_183027 | JGI IMG/M metagenome (GOLD analysis project Ga0247667, IMG submission 183027) | Soil microbial communities from Purdue University Martell Research Forest, Indiana, United States - CNK08 | ecosystem: Environmental > Terrestrial > Soil > Temperate forest > Bulk soil... | reverse complement strand
GAACAACGCGGGCGCTGCGTTATCAGGGTGATGCTCGAGTTCGGTGACCAGATCTAGCAACTCCGTGTCGCCGAGGGGACGGTCATTGAGTTCGTTGAGGGCGAAAACAATGCCCAGACGTACGGTCACGCTGGAGCCGAGACCACTGGAGACAGGTACCTCGCCTTTGACCTCAATCTGGAGGCCGTGTGGCTTTCCCCTGCTGCGACGAAAAAAAGCGTCCACCGCCTCCCGCGCCATGGCGTTGGCGGAGGTCGATCCCTTCTGTCCGTCGATGCGCTCGACTGTCAGCGAGTCGGTTTCACGGATGGAAACCTGATTGTGCAACTTCAGCGCGATGCCGAGCGTGTCGAAGCCGGGACCGAGGTTGGCGGTCGTGGCGGGCACGCGAACAGTGACTGAAGGCTTTCTCACAGCGACGCGATATTGCATTGCGGAAAGAGGCAAGTCAAGTGGCAGCGGCACTTGTGCGAAATGTTGTGACACTGTATTCTCCGCGGCATGTTGGAGCGGCTTTTCAGGCTGCACGAACACGGGACGACCGTGCGCACCGAGATCCTCGGCGGGATCACCACCTTTGTCACCATGGCGTACATTATTGTGGTGAACCCGGCCATTCTCAGCTTTGCTGGAATTCCGGCGGGACCGAGCACCGTGGCGACAATTCTCTCCGCCGTATTTGGCAGTTTGCTGATGGGGTTTTACGCCAACCGTCCCATTGCGGTGGCGCCGTACATGGGCGAGAACGCGTTTATCGCCTTTGGTTTGGCGTCAATGGGAATCAGTTGGGAGCAGCGCCTTGGCGCGGTATTCGTAAGCGGGGTCGGGTTCATCATCATCACACTGCTGCGGGTTCGCTCGTGGCTGGCGAATTCGATTTCGCCAAGCATGAAACACAGCTTCGCCGTCGGCATTGGGCTTTTTCTCGCGTTCATTGGCCTTTACGAGACGGGCATCGTGACCAGTTTTGTTAGCGGGATGCCCGCGAAGCTGCTGCTCGCGTCGAATGGCGAATTCCTCCGAACACCCGACGTGCCGGTGAAGATCGGCAATCTCCACGATCCGCAGGTGTGGCTGGCTATTTTTGGCTTCCTGTTAATCGCGGCCTTGCTGCAGCGCCGTGTGCGTGGAGCGATTCTTCTCGGCATTGTGGCAACGGCGGTGGCGGGATACGGGCTTGGTTTTGGCCACGCACCGCGCAGCTTGGTGGCCGTGCCGTTCGTCGGAGACTACGATTTGCGCGCGATCGCCTTCAAATTGGACATCGGCGGGGTGCTGCGACTGAGTTTTCTGCCGATTTTACTGACGCTGTTTCTCATGGGGTTTCTCGACACCTTGGGAACTCTGGTCGGCGTCGGCGCAGCGGGTGGGATGCTCGATGAGAAAGGGAATTTCGACAAAATTGAACGCCCGATGATGGTGGACGCGATCACGTGCATGTTTAGCGGCTTGGTCGGCACGTCCACGAGCGGCGCGTACATTGAATCCGCGACTGGGATCCGCGAGGGCGCGCGCACGGGACTGGCGGCGGTCACAACTGCAGCGCTATTTGCGGCATCGCTATTCTTCATCCCGTTGGTCGAACCCTTGCAGAGCCTGCGGTTCGCGTACGGCCCGGCATTGATTGCGGTGGGCGTGTTGATGCTCGGTTCGGTGACGAAGATTGAATTCAACGATTTGACGGAGCTGGTTCCTGCGTTCGTGACAATCACGATGATGTTGTTCACCTACAATATTGCCAATGGCCTGACCGCGGGGCTGGTGGTCTATCCCATTGGGAAGCTGACTGCGGGGCGCTGGCGCGAATTGAACGGAGGCACGGTGGTACTCGGCGTGTTGTGCCTTATCTATTACGTCTTTGGCCTGCCGCATTGATGATTCCACGAAGGCCCTTTTGGCCGGGCTATTCCTCTTTTTGAGATTTCCCACCCCTGTCGAATCACAAAGTTTCCTCGATTTTGCGCCATAAAATCGAGGTTGGCATACCCACTGCTATCTAGCCTGTCAGTCAGGCGTTCCGCAGAGGCAGGATTGAAAGATGAGCGAGACCAATAAACAAGACATCTACCGCGTGCTGATAGTGGATGAGGACGCCGCCATGCGCGAACTGCTCGCGGGATTGCTTCGCGCACCGAACCGCAGCGTGGAAGTGCGCGATGGCGCACGCACCGCGTTGGAGTTTCTACAGCACAACCCCATTGATGTCGCGTTTGTCGATGCGGCGTTGACGGGCGCATCTGCGCAACATCTGGCGGATAAAATGAAGAAGCTCTGCCCGCACGCGCAGGTCGTCGTCTGCGCCGGCCGTTTGTCACAACCATGGGACAACGCCGGGCGCATCCGCAAGGGTGAGCGTGTCCTGCGGCAACCATTCAATTTTGGCGAAGCTCTCGAGCTCGCCGATTCGTGTAAGACAGAGTGAAGATGAACTCGATCTCGATTACGGCGCTGGATCTAGGGTTGGCTGTGAAGCAGGCTGCACGGGATGTGCAGGAAAAACCGTTCATAGCGGACCAGCGCCTTTTTCTTTGGGACATCGCCGAAAGCCCGCGAAGCTTCGGACTGTCCGCTCGCGACGGGTTGAGAGTCAACTGTTCGAATCCCCCCAACGCCATCAAGGTCGGCGCCTCCTCCGACCGAAGAACAGCTTGATCTCTCAACCCGCGCGCGCGGCAGCTCTTCCGCCGCCGCGCCGAGACCGCGCCACCGCCCGCTTGCTTTTCCACCTGTTTACGTTATATTCGCTTCGCCATCACACGGCACATTCTCATGGGGGCGAAACGGTCTCGACTTTGTGGGGTGAGCGTGAGCGGCATGCCGAGGTTGTCGGGAGGCCTCGTTAAACACCTGACAAAAACATAACTGCGAATCACGAACTCGCACTCGCGGCTTAATTGTCCGCGACGTTCCGCCTGCGACACCTGCTAGTGGGGTCGGAACGACGATAGCAGGTTAGTCTGTGGATGTTGTCTTCGGGTCCATGGATGAAACTATAACCGGGGGCTGGCGCGGCGGGTGGCCTGTCCATTGGCAGCACGCCGGGCGAGACTTAAAGATGGAATAAGCATGTAGTCACTTGCGTGCGCTTTGCAGAGGACGTGGGTTCAACTCCCACCGCCTCCACCATTTTAGAAGTTGCAAAGAGCCGCCTGCAAAGGCAGCGGGGGCTTTTTAGGGACGCCGTTATGTTCGAACGAAAGACCACGCGTCGCGCCCGACTTCAGGCACAGACATTCCCCGCATCGTGGCGGGCCATCCTCCAGCAAAACGTCTCCTATTACCAACGGCTCACTGCGTCCGAGCGGGAGGAATTGCAGGGTGATATCCAGGTGTTTATCGCGGAGAAGAACTTTGAGGGGTGCAGCGGGCTGGAAATTAACGACGAGATCAAGGTCACCATCGCCGCGTATGCTTGCATCCTGTTACTGAACCGCCGTCACGATTTTTATCCGCGCTTGCAATCCATCCTTGTGTATCCTGACGCTTATCCGGTTCCTGTAGTTCGACTCGTCCCGGGAAATATTGCAGTCGCGGGCCATGAAATGCGCGCCGGCGAATCCTGGCGGACCGGGGCGGTGGTACTATCGTGGAGCCATGTCCTGCGTCGACCGGCGGCGGTGCCTGACGGTCGGAATGTCGCACTCCATGAGTTCGCCCACCAGATCGACCAGGAGAATGGCTTCGTCGACGGAGCCCCGGACTTATCGACGAGTTCCCAATATGCCGCCTGGGCTCGCGTTCTCGGAAGCGAGTTTGCGACCTTGTCCCAACAAACCGTCGCCGATCAGCCGACCCTCATCGATAAGTATGGCGCAACCGAACCAGCCGAATTTTTCGCCGTCGTCACGGAGTATTTCTTTGAGAAGCCGTTGGAACTCTGGCAGCGACATCCCGAGCTTTACGAGGAGTTGAGACGCTTCTATCGTCAGAACCCTGCTAGTACGGACGTTGTTGAATCGCCATCAGGCCACGCCTGAAAATAAAGCACCCCAACGGTCACTCAGACCTGTTGGGGTGCCTGGAACGACCGTCGTTGTTTACGCAAGGCTTACTTTCGCTTCTGTGCTGCCTTGATCTTCGCCCAGCGAGCGCGTTGTGCCGCGGCGATTCTTTCGCGGGCGGCTGCCGAAAACTTTGGCTTGCGACGGGTCACCAACCTGGTAGCCGTTGTTCCTCCATCGAGGAACGAAAGTGCCTTGAGAGCAAGGTTGAGCTTTTCAAGTTCCTGCTCCGTGCGTTTGCGCTGAATCTGCAACTGCTGAACAACTTGGTTGATGCTGGACATGATCCTCCGGGATTGGTTATTGCTTGTTTACATACTCACGCTGCCCAGCACCGTAGCAAAGTCGTAACATTACTTCAACTACTTCAAATGGCGACGGGTATAAGGATGAGCTTGGTGAAGGTGTTTGATTTCATCTACAACGGGCCTATAATACGGGTGATGGAAGTTGGGAATACAGGGGATCCAGCAAAGGAATACTGCGCGATGAATAAGCTGATTTTATTGATGATGGCCGGCGGGGTGACGCTTATGGGAATCGGCTGCGAGACACCGCATCACCGGCCACCACCACCGCCACCTCCTCCCCAGTATCGTACCCAACCGATGGGCTTGCCGGACATCAAAATGCTCGCCAAATCGGGCGTCAGCGACGAGGTCATCCTGAGTCAGATTCGCAACTCGCACAGCGTCTATCGCCTCGACGCCGCTGAGATTTTGGACTTGAAGGATGCCGGCGTAAGCGAGAAAGTGATCGACTTCATGATCAACACCCCCAGCTTGTATCGTCCCTCACGCCCTCCGCCACCCCAGCCGTCTTATTGAAGAACAATTGCTTCCGAACGGCATAAAGACTGGTGAATCCAGCAGCACGTTCAGGCTTGCAGTTACGGCCAAAGAGCGTCAATCTGGCCTCTAGAGAAAGCCGCAACAGGCGAAGTGCCAATGAACCGCATCACGCTTTTGGCTGCTATAAGCGTCCTCGTCACTGGTTGCTCTACGAACCGCTTCAGCCAGTTCTACCTCGATCGTTCAGCAACCGTTGCTTCCCGTTGCTTGCCCTACTCTGGCAAGACACAAATCATAGCTACGTCAGATCCTCTACGCGATACGACGAATATGTTTCAAAGCGGCTACCTTCCAATCGGTGAGTCCGGCTTTTGGTGCGTCGGCTGGACGGTCACCCAGCAGATGCTGGAAGAACAAGCCAAGAAAGTTAAAGCAGATGTAGTGCTTTACTTCACCAAGTACGAGGGTTCAGAGCAAGGGTATGCCGCTATTCCCCAATACCACCCCGGCACACCAGCGCCTACGATCACGCAAAACGTGAACGTTTACGGCAACGGATACCAAGCCGAAGCGGGTGACGTTTTTGGACGAATGGCCGTGCAGACGATGCAGCAAAATCCGCCGCCCACAACAGGCACATACACCACAACCGTCGTTCCTGTTACTCGTCAGCGTTACACACATGCGGCTGGGTTTTGGCGCAAAGGGAAGCCTCCGATCTTTGGAGCTTACTTTATCAATCTCACACCCGAACTGAGGGAGAAGCTTCAAAAGAATACCGGGGTAGTCGTTGCGATACTCGTGAACGACTCCCCGGCGTTCCGCGCAAACATTCTCCCTGGCGACATCCTGACTAGAATTGACGATGTTGAGATTTCATCTACACAGGACTTTCAAGCGAAACTTCTACAATTTGCCGGCAAAAAGGCGACCCTGAGCATCCTGAGAAACGACGCGACTCTGACAATTCCAATTCAGATGAACGAAGCGAATTGAAGCCTTGCCTTGATTCTTCGACAAATGCCGTATGAGCCGCATGGTCATGGGCCCTTCGATAATTAGCCGATAGGGAAGGGGACGAATACGAATGTACCCAGAGGATGAATCCATAGCTCAAATCCTGACGGATGTCGGCTTGATCTCACGTGCCGATCTGGCTCAGGCCAGGCAACAGGCGAAGGTTGCCGGGAAGGACGTCGTGCAAATACTGCTGGAGACGGGGATGCTGACGGAGATGGACATTACAAAATCCCTTGCGAGCCAATTCGGCCTCGACACAGTGGACCTGAATAAATACGAAGTTTCCCAGGATGTTCTTGCGTTGGTTTCGCGCGATCTGGCCCGTCAATGGATGGTTCTTCCCATCTTCAAGCGTGGGAATCAACTGACCGTCGCCATCGCCAATCCGTTGAACATGGAGGCAGTGGATAAACTGGGTGAATCGCTGTCGCTGACCATCCAGCCGGTGGTGTCCTGTCTCTCTGATATCGAAGCGGCGGTGGATCGGTATTATGGCCGCTGAGAATTTGGCAGCCATTTTTTGTTTTTGCGCTCCAGCAAGATTTGCATTGATTTTATAGTCTGTTTGCACGAGACGTTAGGGCGCATGAGGTGGTTGGCGGTTTTCTTCACAGTCGGATTCTGCTTTGCCCTGTCGGTCGCTGCCTTGGCAGCGGACCCAGGGCCGGTCGAGTCTCTCAAGGGCTTTAGCGATTTCCAGCAGGTTGATCTCACCCGTCTGTCAAGCGGGGACGTCCTTTCAGAGCGCGGTTCGTTGATGGATTTCCCCAACGGGATTTCATCGCAAACTTGTTTTTTTGTACCGCTATCGGCGGAAGAAACAACGAAGCGATTGCAATCGTGGGACCCCTCACCACATGGCGAGTTGAAGGTTTTCGGGTTTCATGCGCTCCACACGCCGTGTGAGTTGGCGGATTTTCAGGGACTGGATCTTAAGACCAGCCAAAAGCCCGTTCGTTGGCTTCTAGATAAGATCATCGCTTCGACCCCCGCCAGGTCCGACCTCAATCTGACGCATGCCGAGGCCCAGGAACTTGCTGGCTGTGTTCAGAAACGATCTGATCCGCAGAAGGTGTCAGGATGTATGGCCGCGCTCCTTTTGGGGCGCGCGTCGGCTTTCCAGCAAAAAGGGCTGGACGGAAGCGAACCCTATGACGTGGCGGGAGAATCCGTTTCGCCCGCCCTTCAGTTACGCACCATGTTGCGCGAACAACTCGAGATCGCCCATGAGTTTTCGCCTATCCTGAAGAAAACCGGGTTGTTGGTAAGCGAGACAACACCCTCGCTGACCCCATTTTACTACTGGACTCTTTTCGACGCTGACTACCATGGGACGATCACTTTGGGGGCCATATATCAGTTGGCGGTTGGTGATCATTTCCAACTCGTGGATATGGAGTACTACGTCAGCGGCAACTACTACACCTCGGTCACGCTTTTTGAAGTCTGGCCGGTGCAAGTCGGTAAGAAGTCCGGGGCGCTTGTGTGGCGCGGTGACTTTTTTGCCGCGCCGATGCTCGCCTTCACCAAGGGAACCGAGCGTATTGCTTACGGTGCGCTTATGCTCCAGGACATCAAGAAGGAGATTCACTGTTTCCAAGACGAGGCGAAGGCCAGGCGATGAAACCAGGACTGATCACCGCCCTCGCCCTGCTACTGTCGAGTGCCTCTGTCCGGGGGGCCAATTCGATGAGTATCTCCGAGGAACTGGATGCCGAGTATGCCTACGTCGGCGGTACGGGCACGCGCGGCGGCGGCGTGAATGTCGGTTCGGTCGACGAACACAGCGCCGACCTTAAATACGTCGTTTCCCCACAGCTTAATAAAGATTTGCTGTTGCGGGTTGGGTTCGAGTGGCAACGCTTCTCCTTCGGTGTGCCTGACCATGCACCCCTGCCCAGCGCTCTGCAACAGGCGAGCCTGGTGCTGGGGTTCGACTATCAGCTTGCGGACGAATGGCTGATGCGCGTGGAAGTGCAACCTGGCGTTTACAGCGATTTCCGGGACATAACGTTCCGCGATGTGGACGCGCCGCTGGTCATCGGCGGGGTATATTTGGCCAGCCCCGATTTGCAGTGGATGTTGGGATTGAGAGTTGACGCGCGCACGCAGTACCCCGTTTTGCCGGCAGCCGGCGTCCGTTGGAAGTTTTCCGAGGAATGGACGCTGGACTTCATGCTGCCAAAGCCGCGGCTGGAATACGACGTGAACGACAAGCTCCAACTCTACCTCGGCGCGGAAATCCAGGCGGGAACGTTCGCGGTGGGACAGAATTTTGGCACTCCGCGCGGCCAGCCACATTTGGACAACGCCATCGTGGACTATCTGGAGGTTCACGTCGGTTCCGGCTGCTCGTGGAAGATAGCACCAACCGTTACGATTGAAGCGGAAGCGGGCTTGATGCCCTACCGCAGTTTCGATTTCTTTGCTCCGGACATCGTCTTTCGGAGCCACAATGCTCCCTACGGGCAGATCGCCTGCCACGCCCGGTTTTAAAAAGCGTTGTGCAAAGGAAAGAGCGCGACCGACAATTGATCCACCGAGTCGTGAACGCAGGCTTGTTATTGTTGGCCCGCTATTTGAACGGTCGCGCTCCTGAAACCAATCCAACCCGCGCTACGGGAGCTGTCTGGCCCGATAGTAACGCGCCGGCAAATTGGTCGCCCCACCGACATCAACGTAATTCGTTTGCGGAGTCCCGCCCGGCAACAAGATCGTGGGGCTGACGTCCGTGAAAGCGTTCGTGGAATAACGACCATCCGGCCCCGCGGTCACCGCCTGGAGCGCATACCTCTTTCCGCCCGTGGTGGACCACGCGATATTCATATCATTACCCGCCTTGACCACCGACAGATTGCGAAAGGCAACCGGGGCGAATGCAATGCCGCGGAAAGTCGTGTTTGTGCCTGCGGCCGCAATGATGGTTGGCGAACCCGAAGGCGCGACGTTGTACCCGGCCGTGTCGGTGAAGACGTACAGGAAGCCACCGCCGCCAGTGGTGGCGCCGCCGGAAGTGGCATACAAGACGACGCTGGTAGCGTTGCCGGACACTTCGAGGGCTCCGGTCAATCCATCGAAGCCCTTGGGGTTCACATCGTTTATCGTCATGGCGCCGTTAAAGACCCAGTTTGTGCCAACCAGGGAGTACTTGAAAACACCGGCCGCGTCGTTGTTCTCGCCATCCTCGGCATAGTAGAGCGTGTCAAGAGTGCTTCCGTTTTGCAGAGGTAGGAACACGAAATTGAACGGGCCGCCGGTGCCGCTTCCGGAAACGCCATTGCCGGGCGAGCCGTTTAGCGCAACAATGGCTTGATTGGTGGTGGTCGGTAAACCAGTACCGACGGCGTAAATGCCGTTGGTTGTCTTGACGGTGCTGAGGTAAAGCTGACCGTCGAAAATGCCGAGCCGCGCGACATTGAGTGGTTTGTTTGTGACACCGCCCGCGATAACGTTAAGCGTCGTGAAGTTGTTGCTGCCCAAGGTGGTGTAGCCGACACCGGCGCCAAAGCCTGCGCCCGCACCGCCAATCCAGATATTAATCCCGTCCGTACTCACGACACTGCGGGGATTATTGCCGGTCGCCCAATTCGAGAGGATTGTCGAAGTGTCGATATTGCCGTTGAAATCCGCGCGACCCACAACCCGTGGCACGATGGTTGATAAAGAGCTTGCCAGCGAGGTGCCGCTATAGGAGAGGTTGGTGGCGTAGCCCTGTAGCAACAGGTACTGTCCGTCTGCCGAAAGTGAAAGTCCGCCCTCGGAGGTCGCCACCCCGCTGGAGACGAATGGGTAATTGCCACCGGATTGCGTGACAGGCAACTGAATCGACTGCACCAGTGCCCCATTCGTGGCGTATTCATCCAGGAATACCACGCTGCCGGTGCTGGAGAGCAGACTTACACCATCGCCGACGCGGTAGATCACAAGGTTTCCCCCGGTAAACGGGGCGGCCTGCGCGCTCACACCCATTCCGAGCATCAATGACGAAATTCCAACAATTCTTCGAATAATCTTATTCACGTCGTTTTCCTTTTCGATGATTTGTATTTTCCAAGCTCGGCTCGTTGCGGCCCACTATTGGCGACGCCGAAGGCTCAACATTCCCAAGACTCCCAGCCCGACCAGGGCCAGCGTCGATGGTTCGGGAACTGCGCTGAATGAGAGATTATCGATGGCGATGCCTTGCGAACTGCCGGCGGCCGTGGCGGTTTGCCAAGTCAACCAAAGTGCCTGATTGTCGCCCCAATTGGAAATGGACGCAGCGGTCAAATTAATATTCGTCTGATTGACGCCCAACGTCCCGTCCACAGGACCCGCCGAACCGCCCGTGAACGAGATTGATCCAAGGGATGTGGATCCGCTCGTCGGGAGGCTGGCGCTCGTGTTCGCGACCACGTAGCCGAAGTTGACGGTCTTCGCGGTGGCCTGACGCCACAGTTCGCCGACGAAACTCAGGTTGATGGCGCTGATGCTGCTGCCGGTGTCGTTGACGAGTTTGAGCGCAAAGGTCGTAATGCCGCTGCCGTTCGCGCTCTCCAATCCCAAAGCGCGATTGCCACTGGCCAGTCCGCCAAAGCTGATGATCCCGCCTTGTGTCTGGTCACCAAGCTGGGCTCCGACCCGCGTCGTTATCGCCCCGCTGCCGTACCAACCGGACATGGTGCTGGAAAGACCGAGGCCGCCCGTGCTGGAATTCGTCGGGCCTGTGCTATCAATCGCGGCGGCGAAATCGAGACTGCCATTGTTGAAAAAATAGGTTTGTCCGCTGACCGTGACCGGGTTGGCCTCCGATACAGATACATTGTTGGAAAACGGCAGGCTGTCGAAGGTCTGGTTGTAAATTCCGCCCGTGTAATCAACGAAACTCTGCGCGGCCCCGGTCTGCGCCAACGCCAGTGCGCCCACCAGTCCAAATAATGAGTATCTCCTCACGCTCGATCCTCCAGTTTTCTCGCTTGGGTTTACGGTTAAACTCGCCGCCGATATGTTTACCGTGCCCGGGAGACAAACCAAGGACGCCATGGTTACGATTGAGCAACTCCATCACGGTTGCGACCGAGCTTTACGACGCGTCGGGATCCCACGGACTCCAAATGACCGGCGACGTATTGATGTTCTGGCCGACCGAGTCCATGAGCAAGGTTGCATCGTACGAGCGCACACTGCCGTCGAAGAACACAACGTTGAATCGTCCCGAATGCCGGTTCGACAGGCGCTTCGTGTACGAGTGCGGGCTACCCACTTTGGCATCGCTCTCCGCCGGGAAGACCCTGGGTTCCGCCGTGCTGGCGCGAGTGTCGATCAGCATCGCCACAGTCGTGGAATTCACGGGGCGATTATTGACGTTGGCCCCTTGGCGCGGACTCTCCAGATCGCGGAGATGGACGGTGGGATGACCGCTATCGATGATTTTTGAATTGTAAGCGTAACTGAATCGGGGACCAGCCGCGAAGGCTTCCCTACCGGACCACTTTACGCTCGGGCACTGTAGGATGGTGCCGCCCTGGTAGAGCGATCCCGGGGTGGGCCGGTAGGATGCCACGGTTGGCTTTTGTACATACGGCATGAGCACGTTGTACCAGGTGGATGTGGATGCCGCGCCTGTGACCTGCCCCCACGTTGGGGTGTCCGACCCGCCTGACTCTGTGTCCAGAGGGATAAGTTCGTTGTTGTCATCCATGTACATCGTGCAAGCCAGCCCCCATTGACGCAATGAACTGACACAACTGGCTGCCTGGCCCTGCGCGCGGGCCTTGCTTAAGGTGGGCAATAGCATGCCCGCCAGAATGCCAATGATGGCAATGACCACCAGTAGTTCGATCAGCGTGAAGCCGTCCGTCAAAATATCTTTCCGTGTCGATTGCATGTAGGTGCCTTTCATCGGGAAGCGGTGGAGTTTGGCCGGCGTTGTGCTTCGTAGTCGGGCAATTCGACCCGGTATGCAAACACCAGCGTTGGCACTTCTTCTTCCACTGAAGCAACCACCGGAATGCGAATGCCGTCCTCATGCGTGGTGGTCTTGAAAAAACCGTGGCGGGTTTTGAAATCGTTGTCCACGCCGACCAACAACAGGTATTGATGCGGCGGAAGCGAAGGGTGTTCAACGATGGAGAGACCTTCCCACTTTTCTGGAAAAAGTCGCAAATCGGTGTACCCCGCCTTCGCCAACTCCTCGCGATTGAGAATGTCCACGAACAACGTTTTCGAGATGGGCGTGATGTCGGGTGGGAGTCGTGTTCCGGTAAGAGGAATCCCCTTTGGGTCACCGGCTTCTCGGCTGTAAGGTCGTCCGGGAATTAACTGGAGGTTGGTCGCTCGTTTCAATGAGGCGCAATAGATGCGGCAGATTTGCTTTTCCTTGCCGGTGCCCAGGCCGCGGTCATCCCGCTCCAAGACGAGCAAGGTATCCGGATTGATGACAAGGATTTCGCTCTGAGAGGCGGCGCGCTTTGCGCCTTCCAGAAGATCGAGTTGATAAATGTATTCGCCGGTAAGTTTCGGTTCGGCAGGCGCACGAATGTCCCAGGTCAGTAGCCGTGTATTGCGGCTGGCTTTGTCCCGTTTCCCATCGCGCAGGCCGTCTTGTACGCACGGGCTTTGCAGCAGGGCAAACAGTGTCGTACCATCAGGCGAAAGACCGACTCCTTCAAACCCGTGGTTCTTCTCCCGCCCCGAATCCGGCTGTCGAGTCGCCGTATAGTTGATCTTCCGTTCGGCAGCCGCACCGGACTTGGGGAGAATATGCGCGGGCGGCACGATGGCGCGCAGCATTTTGAAATCGGGACCGAACTGGTAAACAAAGGGGCCATACTCCTCGCTGATGTAAAATGTGCCATCGGGTGCGTGTACGATTCCCTCGGCGTCGAGAGAGCGTGGGCCGTTGGCCACGCGGGGGAAATTTGTCCAGGCGATGTCGTTTGCGTCCGCGCCTGAGAAAAACTCGCCGGCATCATCCCGCAACAGTACCGTGGCTGTGTTCGTGAGTGCGATGTTGTGCAGGTTGGTCTTCGATAGATCGATGGTTAACTGGAACAACTGCACGCGGGGTCGATAATCCACCTCGCCGTTCGAAGGACCCCGGTCCGCGAGGCCGTAGAGGGTTTGCGAGGCCGGATCCCAACACATTCCCGAGAAGAACCCGCCCATCGTCTCCCCATTCTTGTCAACGGCGTCGGGCAGGACTTCCGTGGTTCCGACAAGACCAAGGTTTTTCGCGGCCGCCGCCCGCGTACTAGCCGGGATCACGGCGCACCACACGCCAAGAAAGATTGGAAGAAGGCCACCCCATTTCTTCATGCACGCAGAATGGGCGGCGATTGTCACAAACAGACGACGGGATTGTGACGTGGAGGCAGAGAATCGGCAACAAACCTGTCAGAGCAATTCCATCTGCGCGCCCAAAGGGCGACGAAACGCGGCGGTCGAAAGCTGCGGCCCATGTTCGAGAATACCGGCCCGGCGGCAGGCGACCGCAAACATTTTCGCCATTTGTTCGGCGACAATTCCTTTCCCCCGCATGCGCGAGCCGAAATCGGGATCGTTCAATTTCCCATCGCGGATCGCGCGAATTTGCGCGAGCACTTTCTCTTTGCGTTCGGGCATATGGCGCTCCAGCCATTGCTGGAACAAGTCAGCTACGCCGTACGGCAGGCGGATCGGCACCATGCCGGCAAATCGCGCGCCTGCTTCACCTGCCGCCTTGAGGATGGCGGGCATCTCGTGGTCGGTAAGCCCGGGAATCACTGGTGCCACCATCACTCCCACGGGGATGCCGGCTTTTGTTAACTCCCGGATCGCGCGTAAACGCGCGGCGGGCTGGGCGGTGCGCGGTTCCATGATGCGGGCCAGGTTGGCATCCAGTGTGGTGACGGAGAGAAACACGGCGGCGGCGTTGTCGCGTGCCAGATCGGCCAGTAAGTCGATGTCGCGCGTGACCAGGAGATTTTTGGTGACGATCGCAACGGGGTTGCGAAATTCAGCGAGCACCTGCAAACACATGCGGGTGACCTGCAGCCGTCGTTCGATGGGTTGATAGCAATCCGTGACGCCGCTCATGGACAACACTTGCGGTTTCCACTTCGGCGCCGACAGTTCACTGCGTAATAACTCCGGCGCGTTCTCCTTAACGACGATCTTTGTCTCGAAGTCGAGCCCAGCCGAAAAACCGAGATACTCATGATAGGGCCGGGCGTAGCAGTAGACGCAGCCGTGTTCGCACCCACGGTAGGGATTGATGCTCGCATCGAAACCGAGGTCGGGGCTGGTGTTGTGCGTGATGATGGAGACGCTGACATCCCGATAAAACTGCGTCTTCGGCGCGGGATCGTCCGGTTGGTCCCACTCTTCGTCGCGCTCGTACGCGGTGTGCTCGAAGCGATTGGCGGGATTCTCCGCCGCCCCGCGCCCATGAATGGATTTACCCGCGGTCATCTCCACGACAGTACCACGTGGAATTCGTCTGTCAAAATCAGGCGGCGTGAACTTGGACGGAATCCACTTCTCCGGAGCGTACGCGCACAGCAACGGTCATTGGCCGGCAGCAGATTTCGCAGTCGATGATAAACTCAGAACCACCTTCGTCCGGGTCGAACGAAACCTCGAAATCCTCCCCGCAATGAGGACAGGTGATTGTCAGGAATTCGCTCACGAACCAACTGTAGTCTATGTAACCAGTATTGTGAACCTGCGGCCCTCGGTTCGGCATCTCAGGGTCGTGGTGATACGATGAGAGGCTGACAATGTTGATTGCTGAACTCTGGCGTTACCCGGTCAAGTCCATGGCCGGCGAACCGCTCCAGGTCGCGGACGTTCGCGAGACCGGCATCGTTGGTGACCGGGTCGTGCAGGTCATCAATGCAGCCGGGGGTACAGTAACTTCGCGTACGGAGCCAAAGCTACTCGGTTATCATGCAACGTTGGGTGCTGACGGCGAGCCGCTCGTGGACGGGAAGCCGTGGCGGGATGTAGATGTGCGTGACGCGGCAGGGTCGGACGCGAGGCTCGTGCGGTACGAAGGAGTCGAACGATTCGACGTCCTGCCATTGTTGGTGGCAACCGACGGCGCGATCGCGGCGTTCGGTTATGATCGACGGCGATTGCGTCCCAACATCGTCATTAGCGGAGTGAATGGGCTCGACGAACGGCGATGGGAAGGGAAGACGTTACGCGCAAGTGAAGTAATCATCGGAATTCAGGATTTGCGCGAGCGCTGCATCATGACGACGTTTGATCCCGACACGCTGGTACAGGATGTGGACGTACTGCGGAAGATTCGGCGCGAATTCGGTGGGTCGCTGGCTCTGAATTGCTTTGTTGTGAGGCCCGGCAGGCTCGCGGTGGGTGATAAGGTAGAATTCGGGCTTGGCATGCCCTTGGATAATGTGTAACCATCTGTGTTGGTGATGCTTGTGCCAAGCCGCGAGCCCGCGTGCACTCCTTGTGGTATGTTATACTAAGCCCGCAGGGTAGGAAGACCGTTATGGACGAGAAAATTCCAGAGGCGACGCAGTCGCGGGAGGCGGCAGTGGTTGCGTCTCCTCCGATCCAAGCGTCTCGCGAGACGCCGAAGGCTCCCAAACTTGAGGAGATCCGGCGCAAGTCCGCAGACTATCTGGAAACCGTTAGCAGCGGGAAAAAACTCGATCCTGAAGACAAAAACCGCATCATTACCCATACGCTGGAGAATTTCGACGACTACTTTAATCGTGGGTTTCTCCATTATCGCAAGTCTGTCGCGGAAGCCGAGGACTTTGCTGCCATCGAATGGACGGGGCAGGGATCCATCATCGAGGACATCATGGGCCGCAAGTTCATCGATTGCCTCGGTGGCTTCGGCGTTTACAACATGGGGATTCGCCACCCGAAAATTATCGCGGCGGTCAAAGCGCAACTTGAACGAATGCCGCTTTCTTCCCAGGAATTGCTCGACCCTTTGCGTGGTTTTCTAGCTGAGTTGTTGGGCGAACTTGCGCCGGGCGACCTGCAGGAATGTTTTTTTATCAGCAACGGGACCGATGCAGTTGAGGGCGCGCTGAAGCTGGCGCGGCTTTACACGAAAAAGGCGGGGTTCATCTCCACCACGGGCGGTTTCCACGGCAAATCGATGGGCTCGCTGTCTGTGATGGGCCGCGCCGTGTACCGCAAACCGTTCCAACCGCTGTTGTCTGACGTCTATTTCGTGGACTACGGCGACATTAAAGATCTCGAACGTGAACTCAAGAAGCTTACGGATCTAGGTGAAGACATCGCCGCGATCATCCTGGAACCCGTCCAGGGCGAGGCGGGTGCGGTGGTACCGCCGGACGATTATCTGCCGCGCGTGCGGCAACTCTGCGATGAGTTCGGTGTCCTGCTGATCCTTGACGAGGTGCAGACCGGCATGGGGCGGACGGGTCGGGTGTTCGCCTGTGAGCACTGGAACGTGGTGCCGGACATCCTCTGCCTCGGGAAAGCGCTCGGGGGCGGCGTGATGCCGCTCAGCGCGTTTATGAGCACGCCGAAAATCTGGAAGGTGCTTGAGGATAATCCATTTCTGCACAGCTCCACCTTCGGCGGCAATCCGCTTGCCTGCGCCGCGGGCATCGCCGCGATCAATGTCTTGCTTGAAGAGGACCTCGCGCAGCAGGCCGCCGAAAAGGGCAAGTACCTTATCAAACGCCTGGGTTCGCTCCAGGCGTTATACCCCGACATTCTCAAACGGGTGCAGGGCAAAGGACTGCTCATTGGGATGGAGTTCACGGATCGCTTTATTGGCTACCGCGTGGCTGCGGCCCTGTTCAAGCGCGGCGTGCTCGTGGCGGGGACACTGCTCAGCGCCCGCACCCTTCGTATTGAGCCCGCGCTCAACATCAGCTACGCGCTTCTCGACGAGATGCTCGACAAGTTGGCTGACGCGTTGAAGCAGATTGAGAAGCAACTCGAGAAGGAAGTCCGGGAGAAGGCACCCAAGGACAAGGACGTCAAGGAATCGAAGGACGGCAAAGACGGCAAAGGAGATTAGGTGATGAGACACCAGTGGGTCGGAGGCCAATGGCTCAAATCCAACCGCGATCGCATCTCCGTCGTCAATCCCGCCACTGAAGAAGTTATCGACCATATTCCGCGCGGCACCGCCGCGGATGCCGATCGGGCAGTTCAAGCCGCGCGTGAGGCCTTCAAAACATGGCGCTGGATGCCCGCTGTCGAAAAGGCTCAACGGCTTCACGCCATCGCCCGCGATCTACGGACGCGGCACAAGGAACTTGCAACCGTCATGACAGAGGAGGGTGGCAAACCCTTCTGTGAAAACCGCGATGAGGTGGAGTGGGTGGCGGCGTGTTTTGATTACTACGCCGAGATTGGACGCAACTCGCGCGGCAGTTCACTCCCGCCGGTCGCCCATCATCAGGTCAACTTTACAATCAAGGAGCCGTACGGAGTGGTGGTTGGCATCATTCCGTGGAACTATCCGCTGCTGCTGATGGTGTGGAAGGTTGCGCCCGCGTTGATGGCCGGCAACACGGTTATCATTAAGCCCAGCGAGGAAACGCCGCTCTCGACCCTGGATATTGCCGACATTTTTGGTGCGCATCTTCCGAAGGGCGTCGTCAATATCGTGACGGGTTTCGGCGAGGAAATCGGCGAGGCGCTGGTGAAGCATCCCGGCACGGACTTGATTGCGCTGACAGGCTCCGTGGAAACGGGCAAGCACGTTGGCCAACTTTGCGCGGCGCAGGTGAAGAAGTTCCACGGTGAACTCGGCGGCAACGATCCGTTTATTGTTTGCAGCGACGCCGACCTGGAGATTGCGAGCCGCGCCTGTTGTTGGGCCGCCTTCCTCAACACGGGCCAGGTTTGTACCAGCGCCAAGCGCATCTACGTATTCGATGATATTGCGGACAAATTCATTCAACGCGTTGTCAAACACACGAAATCGCTGCGGATGGGAAATGGACTCGATCCCAACACGGACATTGGCCCACTGATCAACCGAAAGCAATTGGCGGATGTCGATTCGCGCGTGAAAGACGCGGCGCGTGATGGCGCGAAGGTTCTTTGCGGCGGACGCCGCTCGCCGAAGTTCAAGAAAGGGTTTTTCTACGAGCCAACCGTCATGGTGAACGTAAAACAGAAGATGCGGCTGATTCATACCGAGACTTTCGGGCCGATTCTGCCGATCATGCGCGTCAAGGGAATCGACCATGCCATCGAGTTGGCCAATGACAGCGCGTACGGTCTCGGCGCGAACATTTACACGAACAACATGGAATGGGCGATGGCGGCGATGGAGCGGATCACCGCCGGCACGTTCTGGATCAACGACCCGCTGACTGATAACGATGCCGGCCCGTTCGGCGGGATGCGCCAGACTGGCCACTCGCGCGAACTGGGCGAAGAAGGCATTGACGAGTTCCGCGAAACAAAGCATGTACATCTCGATTACAAACAGGAACTCAAGCCGTACTGGTATCCCTACGCGAAGTACAACCGGCGGGCGGACTGACGCATGTTGATACTGGCCCTTGATCTGGGTACCACGGGCAACCGCGCCATCGTCTTCGACCAAGAAACACGCGTGGTGGCGAAAAGCTACCGGGAATTTCGGCAGCTCTTTCCGCAATCTGGTTGGGTCGAACACGATCCCGCGGAGATCTGGGAGAGCACGCGCACCGTGATCGCGGAGGCGGTCGCCCAGGTGGACACCGGGGAGATTATTGCGGTAGGGGTTACGAACCAGCGGGAAACCGTCGTTTCGTGGGACCCGAAAACCGGGCGACCCTTGCACAATGCCATCGTCTGGCAGGACCGTCGTACCAGTGCTCGTTGCGCAGAGATTAAAAACCAGGGCTTTGAGAAGGAAATTCGCCAACGCACCGGACTGGTTTGTGACCCGTATTTCTCGGCGACAAAAATTCAATGGCTGCTGCAGAATGTGCCGGCTACGCGCAGCGGGGTTTTTGGGACAATTGATTCGTGGATTCTGTCGAAGCTCACTGGTGGTCGGATCCACGCTACGGATGTGAGCAACGCTTCGCGCACGATGCTCTTCAACCTCCAGGAGCGCCGCTGGGACGACGAGCTGCTGAAGTGCTTTGGAGTATCCCGAGAGACCCTGCCCGAAGTGCGTGCAAGTTCCGGCGAGTTCGGCAGGCTGGATCCGGACTTGTTCGGATTTTCCGCCCCGATTTGCGGTGTCGTGGGCGATCAACAAGGCGCGATGTTTGCGCAGGGCTGCTATGAGCCGGGCATCATCAAGAACACCTATGGCACGGGCTTGTTCCTGATGATGAACACAGGGGTGACGCCCCGTGTTTCAAAACATTTGCTCTCCACGATTGCCTGGCAGGTCGGCGACCGGGTTGATTACGCGTTGGAAGGCAGCGTCTTCGTCGGCGGTGCGGCCATTCAATGGCTGCGCGATCAATTGCAAATCATCACAGCCTCTCACGAGACAGAATCGCTGGCGGGAAGTCTCTCCTCCAACGATGGCGTGTACTTTGTTCCGGCGTTGACGGGACTCGGTGCGCCGTATTGGGACGCCGCCGCACGGGGCGCGATCCTTGGTCTCACCCGTGCGACCACCCGGGCGCATCTGGCCCGTGCCACGTTGGAGGCCATTGCCTACCAAACGCGGGACCTCGTGGACACGATGTGCACGGAACTGGGCACGCCGCTAAGCAGGTTGCAAGTGGACGGCGGCGCTTGTGCCAACAATTTCTTGATGCAATTCCAGGCGGATATCCTGGGCGTACCCGTCGAACGGCCTGCGGTGATTGAAACGACCGCGTTGGGAGCGGCCGGTTTGGCGGGACTTCACGCCGGGGTGTGGTCGAGTCCGTCCGATTTCCTGTCCCATCGCCGTGTCGAGCGTGTGTTTCAACCGGCGATGGCCGCACCGTTGCGCGAGAGTTTGTACGCGAAATGGAAGGAAGCAGTGGCGCGTTCGCGTGGCTGGGCCACCTGATAGAACGGTTTCGTTTCGCTCCTGTAACACACCGGTTACCGATTCGCCATCGATGGTCGGCATGGTAGAACTACAATGGAATACCGAACTGTCTGGATGTCCGATCTGCACTTGGGCACTCGCGGCAGTGATGCCACGGGTGTGCTGGATTTTCTCAAGCACAACGAGTTCGAAACGGTGTATTTGGTGGGGGATATCATCGACATCTGGCGACTGCGCCACGAGCGTTACTGGCCCCAGTCGCACAACGACGTGATCCAGAAATTCCTTCGCAAAGCGCGCAAAGGCACGGCGATCGTGATTATTCCCGGCAATCACGACGAGTTTTGCCTCAATTTCCTCGGGGTCTATGGCAACATTGTCGTGAAGGAACAACACGTGCACACGACCGTGGACGGCACACGGCTGCTGGTCTTGCATGGACATGAGTTCGATTCGGTCACCGTGCATGCGAGGTGGATGGCCCATCTGGGGGACGCCGGCTACACCTTGTTGCTGCGGCTGAACCGGCCATTGAACCTGGTGCGCCGCTTGTTTGGTTTCGGCTTTTGGTCGTTGAGCGCGTACGTGAAACAAAGCGTGAAGAAGGTCGTCAGCTCAATCAGCCGGTTTGAAGAGGCCGTGGCCCACTACGCCGAGTTGCATCACGTCGATGGCATTGTCTGCGGGCACATTCACACGCCGGCGGTGCGGCAAATTCGCGGCGTGAATTACTACAACACCGGTGACTGGGTGGAGAGCAGCACTGCGCTGGTCGAGCATTTCGACGGGCGCCTGGAATTGGTGTACTGGCGCGAGGTAACAGCCGGGAATGCAATGGTGGTCGATGCCGCTCCCACCGATTTAGCGGACAAATCCGGACTGCTGGCTGCCACTCGATAGAATGTTTTTTAAAAATGGCGGCCGGCCCTTCGGTCGGGCCAACTCTTTCCGCCTTGCTTGTCCGTTCCTAAAACCTGATATAGCTTGATGGGAGGGAACGCGATGAAGACTTACAAGAATTACGTCAATAATGAATGGGTGAATGGGGCCGGCACTCGTGAGGTTTTCAATCCCGCTACTGGCGAGCCTTTCGCAGTCGTCACGGAGGCGAGCAAAGCGGACGTGGATCGTGCGGTACAGGCCGCGCGCGCGGCGTTCGATACCACGAACTGGCGCGATTCCTCCCAGGCGATGGCCCGTGGCCGCGTCTTGTTCAAGATGGCCGAACTCGTCCGCAAGAACGCCGCGATGCTTGCCGAATTGGAGACGTTGAATTCCGGCAAGCCCATCGTCGAAAGCGAATTCGACATGAACGACGTCGCCACGTGCTTTGAGTATTTCGGCGGCTTGGCGACGAAAATTCACGGGGAAACGCTCGCCGTCCCCGACAACGCGCTGAATTTCACCTTGCGCGAAGCCGTCGGCGTCGCCGCGCTCATTATTCCCTGGAATTATCCGCTGATGATGGCCGCGTGGAAACTTGGGCCGGCGCTAGCGGCGGGTTGCGCAGTGGTTCTCAAGCCGGCCGAGCAAACGCCGCTCACGGCGCTCGAATTCGCGAAGCTGGTGCAGAAGCACATCCCGGAATTGCCGGCGGGCGTTTTCAACGTCGTGACCGGTGACGTCGTGGCAGGCCGGGCGCTCGTCGAATCCGGGCACGTGGACAAGGTCGCCTTCACCGGTGGGGCCGACACGGGCAAGGCGATCCTGCGGAGCATAGGCAGCACGCACTTGAAAAAAGTTTCGCTCGAACTCGGTGGCAAATCACCCAACATCTTTTTCGCGGACGCTGATATCAATGCCGCCACCGATGGTGCGTTGTTTGGCGTCTTCATCAACCAGGGGGAAGTATGCAGTGCGGGATCGCGCGTGCTTGTGCAGCAGGACATCTTTAAGAAATTCATGGACCGCATGAAGGAGAAGACCAAACGCGTCAAGCTGGGAGACCCGCGCAGGCGTGAGACGAAAATGGGGCCGCTGGTGAGCGAAGAGCACCTCGAAAAAGTCACAAGCTACATTGAGATTGGGAAGAAGGAGGCGAAGCTTCTTGCTGGCGGCAATCGTCCGAAGAATTTCAAGAAGGGTTACTACATCGAACCGACGATTTTTGAGACCGACAACACCAGCCGTATCGCTCGCGAGGAGATTTTCGGCCCCGTCGTGGCGTGCATCCCTTTTAAGGACGAGGCCGACGCGCTGAGGATCGCCAACGACACGCCCTACGGTCTTGCCGCCGCCGTGTGGTCCCGCGACATCTTCAAGTGCCTGCGCGTCGTGAAGAATCTCCGCGCCGGTGTCGTCTGGGTCAACACCATGCAACCGTGTTACGTCGAGTCCCCGTGGGGCGGCTACAAAGCCAGCGGCCAGGGCCGTGAGTTGTCATTGCACGGGATGGATGAATTCCTCGAGACGAAACAGGTCCACATCAACCTGAACGAAACGCCGATTGGGTGGTATTGAGGCGCTTCACTTCACCCGGCATGACACCGAGAATTGAGCGCAGTTTTGTAGTTCTTGGTGGCGTGGGTGCGATTGGACGGGTGGTGGTGCGTGACCTGTTCGAGTCGCATTCGCGAAACGGCATCCTGATTGCAGACTACAACGATGCCGGGGCGCGCGCTTACGCGCGTTCATTTCGGGGGCGTCGCGTTATGGCAGCATTTGCGGATGCCAGTCACTCCAGTCAGCTTGCGAAACTCTTTCAGGGTCACGCGGTAGTCATCAACTGCACACAGCACGACTTCAACCTGAGGGTCATGCAGGCGGCACTGGCAGCGAAAGTTCACTACATTGATCTGGGCGGATTATTTCACTGGACGCGTCGGCAATTGAAACTCAACAGCCAATTCAAGTGTGCGGGACTGACTGCGATTCTTGGCGGGGGCTGCGCCCCGGGCATCACCAATGTCATGACGCGGGCGGCTGCTGACCGGTTCAACCATATCGAGTCGGTGCGGATTCGAGTTGGCGCGAGGGATTTGAACACTAAACCCGCCGATTTCTTTTTTCCCTATTCCGCGAAGACGATTGTAGAGGAATTGACCCTCAAGCCATGGGTGTTCACGGGTGGCAAATTCCAGCAAGTGAAGCCCCGCACGGGTTGGGAACAAGTCGATTTTTCAAGGCCGGTAGGCCCGCAGTGGGTGGTGTTGACGCGACACAGCGAGATCGCGACGATTCCACTGACTTTTCGGACGAAGGGTTTGCGGGAATGCGATTTTAAAGTAGGTTTTGATCGCAGATTCGTGCGTGAAGTGGTTAAACGACTGAAAGCGGGCTGGACGGCACGGGATTTCGCCAAGCTACCGACACCACGCGGCAACCCGAACGACTACGAGGTGTCCCGTGTGATTGTTCGCGGGGACAAAAAGACAGTCACAATGGACTGCCGCGCGAGAGCGAATCGGCGCTGGCACGCGAGCGCGGGCGATGTTGACACGGGATGCCCGCCCTCGATCATTGCGCAGATGATTGCGACGGGGGTGATTACGCAGCGCGGAGTCTTGCCACCGGAAGTGGCGGTGCCTATCGAACCGTTTTTTCAAGAACTGGGCGAGCGCGGAATGAAGATCGTCGTGAAGGAGAGCAAACCATGAAAATGTGCGTGGGTGGCCAGTGGGTTGAGACGAGCGAAAGGATTGAAGTGTTGAATCCGTACGACAGTTCGGTGGTCGATACTGTGCCGCATGCCAGCGCCGGTGACATTGAGGCGGCGCTCGCGGCGGCGGTGCGCGGGGCGAAGATCATGGCGAAGCTTACGGCGTGGGAGCGCTATCAGGTTCTGAAGAAGACGGCCGAGAAACTCGAAGCCCGAGCGGAAGAATTCGCTCGCACCATTACGCTGGAGGAAGGGAAGGCCATTGCCGAGAGCCGATTCGAGGTGGGCCGCGCGGTGGAGACATTGACACTGTCCGCCGAAGAAGCGCGACGGATCCACGGGGAAACGGTGCCACTGGACGCGTCACCCGGCGGGGCAGGCAAGATGGGTTTTACCTTGCGGGTGCCGTGCGGAGTGGTGGTGGCGATCAGCCCGTTCAACTTTCCGTTGAATCTTGTGGTGCATAAAGTGGGGCCGGCCATCGCGGCGGGCAACGCGGTAATTATCAAACCGCCATCGAACACACCGCTTTCGGCGCTGAAGTTGACAGAA